>Ga0116178_10000510_pt1 | contig 35081 bp, 31 predicted proteins | sample AD_STIC12_MetaG_FD_89880 | JGI IMG/M metagenome (GOLD analysis project Ga0116178, IMG submission 89880) | Active sludge microbial communities of municipal wastewater-treating anaerobic digesters from USA - AD_STIC12_MetaG | ecosystem: Engineered > Bioreactor > Anaerobic > Digestate | place: USA...
ACTCGGAACTTCGCATCCAGGTTTGACAAGGGTTCATCAAAAAGAAACACCCTGGGTTTTCGGACAATCGCCCGTCCCACTGCCACCCTCTGCCGCTGCCCACCGGAAAGTGCTTTCGGTTTCCTGTCAAGAAGCTCGCCAATTTCAAGTATCTGGGCAGCCTCTCTGACGCGCGCATCTATTTCCGCCCGGGGATACTTCCGGAGTTTCAGACCGAAGGCCATGTTTTCGTACACAGTCATATGCGGGTAAAGGGCGTAATTCTGGAACACCATCGCGATGTCCCGGTCCTTCGGTGGTATGTCGTTCACCAGCCGACCGTCAATGTAGATTTCCCCCGAGCTGATTTCCTCCAACCCCGCTATCATCCTCAACGTTGTAGTCTTCCCGCAGCCGGAAGGGCCGACAAGAACGACGAACTCCTTGTCAGCGACCTCAAGATTCGCATCCCGAACTGCGAAAACCTTCTGATCGAATACCTTTGTGACGTTCTTCAGCACCACCGTTGCCATCTTCAGACTCACTCTCCTGTGGGAGTTGCCCCGGGAGCCCCCGACACTCGCACGGGAGCAAGAACTTTCGTCAACCTCGCAACCTCCTCCTTGAGATTGCGGCGATCAACAACGCGGTCGACGAAGCCATGCTCGAGCAAAAACTCAGCGCGTTGGAAACCCGGCGGAAGGTCCTCTTTGATCGTTTCCCGGACACGCGCTCCAGCGAACCCGATAAGTGCTCCCGGTTCGGCAAGAATGACGTCTCCGAGCATGGCAAAGCTGGCGGTAACCCCGCCTGTGGTCGGGCTTGTCAGAATGCTGATGAAGGGAAGCGATGTTTCCGCGAACTCCGCCAATCGTGCGCTTGTTTTGGCCATCTGCATGAGAGATAGCGCCGCTTCCTGCATCCTCGCGCCCCCGGATTGGCTCACGATCACGAGGGGCACTCCGCGTTCCTGTGCGAAACCGATAAGGCGATTGATCTTTTCGCCTTCCGCTGAACCGAGACTCCCGCCCCGAAAGGAGAAGTCCATCGCCCCAACGGCGAAAGGCTTGCCGCAGATAGCCCCGGACACTGCCATGAATGCGCTGCCGCGGCCTGTTCTACGAAAGTCCTCCAAGATCTGGTCGCCGTACCGTTTCTCGGCTTTGAAGCGCAGCGGATCGGCGGACATGACGGTTTCGAACAAAGGCTCGGCCGTTCCCTCATCCAGGAGCAAATCAAGGTATGCATGCGCCCCTATTCGCATATGAAAGCCGCACGACGGGCACACCCAGAGGTTTTCTTCGAGATCGCGCCTGTACAATGTCTTGCCGCAACCAAGTTGGGCGTCAGCACCTTTGCCTTCGCACTTGACCCATACACCGTCTGGAATCGCTTTCTTCGCGTTCCTGGCAAAGCCAGCTTTCCACGCGTCAAGCCAACCCATAGCATCTCCTTCCAGAAGCGCCTCGCACGTACTCGTCCTCGAGCCATCTTCCAATCAGGCGTGCGGATTTCGCCAGAGACATTCCAAGCACCTCCAGCACCTCGTCATGCCGAATTCGCGCCAGAGGACTGGAAGGAACGAGATTCGTCACACACGAAACCGCCGCGGCGTTGAGACCCGCAAGGCGTGCCCACCGCGATTCCGGAACCGTTGACATACTGACCACGGACGCCCCCGAAGCTCGTATCATACCTATTTCCGCGGGCGTTTCGTAGCACGGACCGGTCATCATGGCAAGCACACCTTTTGAAAATCGGACGTTCACCGCGTTTCCTGCCCTGTCGAACGCGTTCTCCAAAAGTTCGGAATACCGTGGTACGTGGGAAAAGCGTTCCTCGGCGCGTTGCCTGAACTCCTTCGCGTTCCAGAGAAAAACATCATCCTCCGCAACGACGAGATCGCCAACGCGAAGATTGCTTGCCACACCTCCGGCGGCGTTCGTGCTCAACAACCAGCGGCATCGGAGGGCATGCGCCAGCATACCGGGTAACGCAGCTTCGTCGAACGTGTGACCTTCATACACATGCCAGCGCCCAACCAGCACCACGCAGGTGACGCCATGCCACACCACGTGCATCAGCCGCCCCGGATGCCCCGGAGTTGTGGTCTCTGGAAGCCCCGGTATTCCCGAGTAATCCCACACACCGATCGGTTCTGCCGTTTCTGCGAGCCCAGACCACCCGCTGCCCAGAACAATCAGACCCGCAGGTTCGATAACGCCCCTTTCCCGCAACCACTCAGCCGCACCTCTCGCTCTCTCAAGCGTCAAGTTTCGAGTTTCGCAGAAGTGCATCCCCGTCTTTTCAGGGATTTGGCAGCCTGGCGACAACACCTGGCATCTCAGGATAGGGCTTGTGCGGTTCGGTCTGATACCAGTACGCGACTGAAGAGTAATCGTCCGACCGGTCATTCGCGTGCCCGTGTTCGATCGTCACCCTCAGCGACCTGGTGAAAGGAACAGGGTCCTGAAGGTGCAGACGGTACACGGTGACTTTGCCGCGATCATTGAACTCCTTTTCTACTTCGTTGTATGAAAGGCCGTTGTACAGGAACGCGTTCTTCTGCATGCCCCACGCGTGACACAGGTAATCCTCACTGCCCGTACCGTGCAGACTCGGTGGCCACACTTCCCCGTCAACAAAAATCATGTCATCCCCCTCGCCCCACCAGCCCTTGTACAGATTGTGGATCGAGATGTTGCAGCCCACATAGTGGCCCTGTCCCTCCGCTTCGAGAATGACGTAATTTTTCTCTCCAGAAAGGTTGACCCCGTCCGGCCCGTTGTGTCTCACTCCGTGTTCATGGCTGCCCCAGACTGATCCCGGCCCTTTCCACCCGTCACACGGATTGTTGCGCCGCCACTGTGCATGAAAATAGAGCAGATCGTCGTCAAGCCGGTCATGCTCTTGAAAGTCAATGTAGTAGTACATGCCGATGTCAACTTCCGCGTCGTTCGTGATTTCCAGTCGCGCATTCGTCCGGAAAGGCATGGGGAGCCAGCAGTTCATCGCCGCATTTCTGCCATAGCCATCAGTGTTTGCGGACATGTTGAACGCCGCGTTCTGGAACGAACACACTGCTCCGTGGCCCACACAGAAAAAATCGCCAACCGGGGTTTCGATCGAAGGCGTGCTCTCGCTGTCCCAGTATGCGCGGAACACCATTTTTCTGAGATAATCGTTATCCCGCCCCTGTCCCGCAATTGTAAACCAGAGATGACTGATCACCCCTGCTCCGCTGATATCAGCCATGACGTGCGTGCCTCCAGCCTTGATCAGCACCCAGTCAGCATTCCGGCCGGAGCGGTCATAACTCGAGCAACGCTTTGCCCGAAAACACTTTTTTTTCGCGATTGCATCCAAAGTCGTTCCGAACACAAATGCCTCCCGTTTCCCGGCGTATTCCACATCTCGACAACGCGGGGCGATTTCGGGCCCTGCTTTCGTTCAACCGGCCGCCCGTTCCGCTTCTTCCAGGGCAATGCGAACCCATTCCTCCATCCGGCCCGGCACGTTATTGCATGTGTGAGTGTCTTTCAGAATCATCTCAACCACACAACCCCGCGCGATCTCCAGCGTTTTGCGAATGCTCGCCCGGATAGCCTGCGGATCGTAGGGATTGGATACGCAGACCGGATTCGGTTTCCAAGAAAAAACATACTTGTCCTGCAGCTTTTCAGCTGCAACCCTCACGTCTGTCCACGGCGAGATCGAGATTCGTCGAAGTTTCGGAATGTGCTGAATTACAAGGTCCAGTTTGTCGGTCAAGGATTCGCAACACCCGTAGCAATTAAGGCCGAAGCGTTCAAGGAGCGGCGCCTGGTACTTGATTCCGAACTCGTAGTACATGTGGGGAGAAACCAGCGCATACTCCTGCGATTCGGCGAACCCCCATGTGTCCTTGAGGCGCGCCGTTCCTGTGTAATCCTTCGCCGGAAGCTGCCTCGTGTAGCATGTCCCTCCAGAACCCGCATAATCGGCACCGTCCATAAGTTCCAATTGACCGGACGCCTCGAGTTCGTCCAGGAGAACGTGGGTATTCTCCAGGAGAAACGCGAACACCTCGTGCAACCATTCAGGACGATCCACCATGTCGACCATCACCTGCTCAAGTCCGCGCAGGTAGCACACAAAGTTGACGAAGCTCGTGTTAATCCCCGGCGATCGTTTCCAACGGATATGAAGAATATCTCCGAACGCATCGTACAGTTGGCTGTAGTTCCGCTTGTTCACGTCGTGATTCACCACAAGATGCGGGCGCCGCATCCTGGCAAAGTCCTCGGGAGTCTTCATCACCGGGTCATAAGCCCGCGCTCCGCGTTCCGCGGTTGTGGGCTTCATTCGGATTTCCAGGCCCCATCCAGCAGCGCCCCGGGAAGGTGAAAGCTCGAACTCCGGGTCTATAACGTTGTCGTCGCGCAGCCGCTCCCCGCGGTAAATGGTGTACCGTAGCCGCCATTCAACAGAGCGCCAGAAGGGATCCTCCAACTTCATCGTGGAGTCTGGCAACAGCTCCGACCACGCCCCCTCAGGGAAAATCAGGACCATCGGTCGTTTTGGGTTGAGGTCGTTGAAATCGTACCACATCTCCCGGCGTTCGGCGTAGTACGGGTCTGCGGCGATTTCCGCCACACGTTGCGCCAGTCCGCGTATGTATTGTTTGTCTGAGGTTGTCAAACCCATAAAAGGCCTCCTGAGTAAACGCGGTATTAATGTACATGCCCCGCGCCAAGCGACCCACGCCCCGCGCCTCCCGGCATCACATTCCGTTTCCCTCGCCCGGAAGGCTCAGCGTATCTTTCGATAGTGCAGAAGCAAGAGGAAGGAGCTGAACACATGCAAGGTCCCCGTCAGATTCCGCCCGGCCGCCGCGGGTTCCGTATCAGGCCGCCCGACGGATTATCCCGTGTGCGCCCGCAGGCCAGTGAAGCGCCCCCTATGCCGCGGGCACAGCGTGTTTCTCGCATGAGGACACCCTCAAGAAGCGAGGAGACGCCGCTGCCCGTACGTCGCGAAACGCCGACTCACTGGATCTATCTGCACGGCTTTGGTTCAGATCCGATGTCTCCCAAAGCGCGGTTTTTCAGCCAGCAGTTCCGCGCTGCCGGTCTGCCCATCGTGGTGCCCGACCTGAACGTCCCTTCGTTTGAAAAGCTCACCATCACTGCGTGCCTTGCCGAGGTTGAGCGTGTCATTTCCGGATTTCCCGCCGGAGCAAAAGTCGGAATCGTCGGCTCCAGTCTGGGAGGACTCATCGCTCTGTTTGCAGCCGACCGGTGCAAAAACGTCTCCTATGTTATGCTTCTCGCTCCCGCACTGGGGCTTTTCCGCGTCAATTTCGTCGGGCTTGGGAAACCGGGCGTGCGTGCGTGGGAACGGGACGGATTCCTCGAAGTGTTCCACTCGCCTTCGAACAGGAATCGCCGGCTCTCCGCCGACTTTGTCGCGGACGCTCGGCAATACGACGAGCGGAATCTCCGGCTTTCCATCCCGGTGACAATTGTCCACGGGCAACGAGACGATATTGTGGATCCGCATCTCAGCATTACGTATGCGCGTGCGCACCACAACGTGAAGCTGCACCTCGTTGACGACGATCACAGCCTTCTTGCAAGCATCACGCAGATCTGGGAATGGTTGCGAATGGATACTCGTCCCCGGCCAAACCGCGACAACGGTTCGGCGGACTGACTCTCACAGGGGGTTTTCACGCACACGCTTCTGAATGGCGAGGAGTTCTGCGATACCTTTTTTCCCCAGCGTGATCATCTGCGCGAGCTGATCATCCGTGAACGGAACTGATTCCGCTGTTCCCTGGAGTTCCACGAAGCACCCCGTGCCAGTCATCACAAGATTCAGGTCCACATCAGCGCGAGAGTCCTCTTCATAACACAGATCCAGCACCGGTAACCCGTCTGATATCCCGATCGAGACAGCAGCCACCTGATCCAGCAGCGGGTCCTTCCGGATCATGTTTTTCTCGCTCATCCAGCGGACAGCATCCGCCATTGCAACCCATGAACCGGTTATCGAAGCGGTCCGGGTTCCGCCGTCAGCCTGAAGCACGTCGCAGTCCAGAATGATCTGCCGCTCCCCGAGGCAGGCGAGGTCGATCACTGCGCGAAGGGAACGTCCTATCAGGCGCTGTATCTCGTGCGTTCGCCCTTTTATGCGCCCGGTGGCGCTCTCTCTGGGTATGCGAATGCTGCTGGAACGCGGAAGCATCCCGTATTCTGCAGTCACCCAGCCGTTCCCCTGGCCACGCAGGAAGGGTGGTACTGATTCCTCCACCGTAGCAGTGCACATCACGTGCGTGCCACCGATTTCGATGAGAACCGATCCCTCGGCATAGGGAGACACGCCCCTCGTGATCTTGACGGGGCGCATCTCATCGGGTTGTCTTCCGTCGGGGCGGTTCGCCATTGCATACCTCCATTAACTGAACAGGACGTGAAATCGTGCCGTGACTCCGAACGTTGTCACTCGAAGCGAACCTCGACTCCCGCCGTGGTCCACCGTGGACGGACGATAATGGTGCCCGAGACAGCCCAACGCTCCGCTGGAACAAACGGGATGACGCTCCCCGGCGACCACCTCCCGTTTACGTCCTCGTCGTACCACGCAAACACCTCGTAGTCACCCGCGGGCAGCCCGTTTGCGTGCCATGACAGGGAATCAGAGACCACGGCGGCAAAAACCGGCCCTTCCTCCGTTTCTCGTAACAACACGCGAAGATTCCTGCCGGGAGTAGAGTCGCTCACTTCCCCGGAAACCTCACCGATTGAGTCCTCGCGAACGGGGTACAGCGTTACGCGGACGGTGTCCTCGCACGGGTTTCCGCGATCGTCTCTCAGGTCTGCTAATGGGACCACCCAGTTCCTCTCTCGAGAACCCATCAGAGTTGTTGCCACGAACTCGAAGTGGTTCGCATGTACACGACGCCACGCTCCGTCTACAATTGTGCCATCGTCCTGAAAAGCGCGCCCGAATCCACTCGCCGGAACGGCGAGGTCGTTTGTCCAAACGGAAAAACCGGCGGCAGAGTCGGGGGAAATGGCACGGTTATCCTCGACGGATTCCGCGCGCAGCCTCGTCGTCACAACCTGGCCGGACGCAACGAAAGACGTCGTATCGGGAGCATATTCCGCCGGATTCCCCGCGCGGTCCCATGCATACACGTGAGCGCCGTAGGTTGCCCCCGGTCTCAATCCGCCGCAGTACACCACGACTCTGTTGGACGCACGTGGCGTGCCCAATACTATGCACTCGATCGGTCGGGCATCGAACACAGGTTCAACCACCTCCACACGCACCGAATCCACCGGCTCAGTGAAAAGCAACTCAACGTGTCTGGTGTCGAGCGCGCGAATTCGGTCCAGTCGCGGGCCTGTGCGGTCAGCAAGCCCCAGACAGACCGCAGGAATCCGTACATGGGCGCCATCCTCGATCACCACGTCAGCCGACGCGAGCCCCAGCAGCTCATCTTCGCCTATCAGACCGTCACCATTTGCATCGCGCCAGACAAACAGGCGGTACTTTCCATCCGGCAAATAACCGATTGAGAAGCGACCGGCGTTCCCAGACTGCGTTACGTAGGATGCGTACTCCACCGCCGGGTCCGGGGTGAGGCCCTCCTGCAATGGAAAAAGGCCGACGGTAAGCCCTGAAGCCGGCACGAAGCGACCGTCGCACACCACCCCCTGCACACGTCCCCGGTGAATGCTGTCGCCTGTAGAAAACGCGAAGGCCCGCGCGGAGGCAAGCCTTACCCCGTGCAGGTCTGTGACTCCGGTACCGATGGTTATCACATACGTTTTCTGCGGCTCCAGACCGCCCTCAAAGCCAATCGTGAGGACTCGGTCGCCCCGTGACCATTCGAAACGTGGATAACGAACAGGGTAGGGTGTGATGAAGACGGCCTGATCTGCAGAAGCCTTGTTCATACGCTCCGAAAATTCGACCCGCGGATTCGTGCGCAGAGAGACACGCGTGGCGCTGTCTTCCGGTGCCACCCTCACAACACGAGGCGGGATCATATCCTCGGGCCCCCCTCCCGGAGAACCCACGCGGGCGCACGCCGCACAGCACAACGCAAGACAGGGAACGATTCGGAGGTATGCTCGAGAACTATTCGCCAACCGATTCCCCACCCAACAGGAAAAGCAAAACAGCTTTCTGGACATGGAGTCGGTTCTCCGCCTCGTCGAACGCGATACAGCGGGCAGAATCCAGCACCTCGCTCGTGATTTCTTCACCCCGGTGGGCGGGCAGGCAATGCGATATCACCGCATGTTCCGGCGCACTTCTCAACAAGGCTTCGTTGACCTGATACCGGGAGAAGGCTGCGCGCCTCGTCTCCGTCTCTTCTTCCTGTCCCATGCTGGCCCACACGTCTGTGTAGATCACGTCCGCGTCGCGCACAGCGGCTTCGGGTTCTCTTTCAATCGCACATGTGCCCCGTAGCGCACGGCACTTCTCCAGAATAACGGTGGACGGTTCATACCCCGCCGGGCAACTGATCGTGAACCGCATCCCTGTGATGGCACATAACAGCATGATCGAATGGGCCACATTGTTTCCGTCACCGACAAAGACAACGTGCGATCCGTGAAGCTCTCTCCTGTCTCGTATCGCCATGGCAAGCGCAAGCGCCTGACAGGGGTGCTCGAGGTCGCTGAGGGCGTTGATCACGGGAACCGCCGCATGTTCCGCCAATCCCACAACCGTATCATGGCGGTATGTTCTCGCCATGATGCCCTGCACCCAGCGGGAAAGATTCCGCGCGACATCGGCCACCGGTTCTCGCTTTCCGATCTGGATGTCACCCGGCGCAAGGTGAATCGCGTGGCCGCCGAGTTGCGTCATCCCACTTTCAAACGTCACCCTGGTTCGGAGAGATGGCTTCTCGAAAACCATCGCCAACGTCTTGGACGCGAGTGTGTGCCGTGGAATTCCGGATCGCCACTCTACCCGCAGCTTCCGGGCGAGATCGATAAGTCCGTTGATCTCTTCTTTGGAAAAGTCGCTCATTGAGACAAGATGCCGTACTGGTTTCATGACCATTTTCCTATAGCACATAGCGGCTGAGGTTGTCGTCTTGCAAAATAGATCGGAGTCTTGTTTCAACCCGTTCCGGAGTAATAACTACCTCCCGAATCTGCTCGTCCGGAACGGAAAACAGAATGTCATCAAGAAGAACCGTCATCACGGTGTGGAGCCGTCGGGCGCCTATGTTTTCCGCTCGTGAGTTCACTTCGTTCGCAACTTCAGCTATCCTCCGGATCGCTTCCGGAACAAACTCGACCTTCACGCCTTCCGTCTCCAGAAGAGCAGTATACTGCTTCACGAGAGCATTCTGCGGTTCCGTGAGGATTCTGACGAAATCGTCGGCGTCGAGACTATCCAATTCAACACGAATCGGAAACCGCCCTTGGAGCTCGGGTATCAGATCGCCCGGCTTCGCCACATGGAACGCACCGGCGGCAATGAAAAGGACGTGGTCGGTCCGCACGGCACCATGTTTCGTACTGACGGTGGTGCCTTCCACTACAGGAAGGAGATCGCGCTGCACCCCCTCACGGGAAACATCTGGACCTCCCTTCCCCTCACGTCCTGCAACCTTGTCGAGTTCGTCAATAAATATTATCCCAAGTTCTTCCGCCCTGCGAATGGCCTCGTTTGTTACATCCTCGTTGTCAACAAGTTTGCCGGCTTCCTCCTGCTCCAGTATCCTGAGCGCCTCCCTCACTTTCACTTTGCGCCGCTTCGTTCGCTGCGGGAACATGTTGCCGAACACGCTCCCGAGGTTCATCCCCATTTCCTCCATACCACCCTGCGGGGTGAAAACCTCCAGAAGCGGCATCCTGTTCTGCGGCAAATCCAGTTCCACTATCCGCTCGTCGAATTCACCCGCTTCGAGTTTGGCTCGGAGTCGCCGTCGAACCCGTTCCCGTGCTCCCTCGTCTGCTTCGCCCGCGGGTTGTCCATCGCCGGACCCCGGCGGAAGCAGAACATCAAGCAGGCGGTCCTGTGCGGCTCTCCGGGCCGGTTCCCGAACCGATTCCAGTCGTTCCGACCGAACCAGGCCGATTGCAGCCTCGGCAAGGTCGCGGACCATGGATTCAACATCCCGCCCGACATACCCGACCTCGGTGAATTTCGAAGCCTCGACCTTGACGAACGGAGCACCGGCAAGCGCGGCGAGACGCCGTGCAATTTCCGTTTTGCCTACCCCTGTCGGGCCGATCATCAGAATGTTGTTGGGCGTGATTTCGTTGCGAAGATTCCCCTCGACGCGTTGGCGCCGCCATCTGTTCCGTAACGCGATTGCTACCGCCCGCTTGGCTTTATGTTGCCCCACAATGAACCGATCGAGATACGCAACAACCTGCGCCGGTGTGAACGCTCCGGCAACTGCAGGAACAGCAGTATCAGCGATCGCGTCTCCCGCGAATTCCAACGCAGATCCCCTCTCTTACCAACTGATTCTCATCGCAACCCGGGAACGACACGACAAGAAGATACCTAACTGCGGTACGCCGGGAAACGCCCGTGGGTTGACACGCTCCTGCGTGTACCGCTCATTCAGAGTCCGTTTGAACAACTTGACGCGATCCAAATCCCGGGTGATTGCATGGCTATCAGACTCGTTGCGATAGATATCGACCGTACTCTTCTGGACGACAGGAGAGAGCTTTCGCAAGCAAACCAGGCCGCCCTCCGGGACCTCGTGGAACGCGGGATTTCCGTGGCGTTGTGCAGCGGAAGGGATCTCCCATCAACACGAGCCATATCTGATCCACTGGGTTTGCCGTTGTGGTTGGTCGTTCAAAACGGGTCGCTCGTAATCGATCCATCGGGGAACGCGGTCTATGTTCGCTCCATGGAAAAGCCGACCGCGCTCGCCGCGCTCGATATACTCGAACGGCACGGACTTGCACCTGTCGTGTACGAGGTGTATCCGCGTGCCCATTGCCTGTGGTGGCAAACCGGGGCCAAAGCGGCTCCGGGGATGATTGAGTTCCGCACGCGACACGGCGCCCACGTAACGCACGTTGACGACATTCGTTCCGTTCTTACGCCGGAAGTTTCTCACCTCGAAGTGTTCGATGACGCAGACCGTGTTGTGCGCGCGGGCCAGGATTTCGTCACGTTGGATGAAGTGGTCGCGATTACGAACATGAGCTCCTCGGTCGCCGGCAGCGCACTGATGGGGTTGTACCCCCGTGGAACTGCCAAAGAGAAAGCCCTGACGCGCGTCTGCGATGTTCTCGGGATTTCTCGAACCGAAGTCCTCGCAATCGGTGACAATCTCAATGATGTTGGCATGGTTCGGTGGGCAGGGATTGGCGTGATGATGGCAAACGGCCCTGAAGAGGCGCGCCTTGAGGCCGACTGGGTAGCCCCCTCAAACAACGAAAGCGGCGTTGCGGTTGCAGTGGAACGGTTCACATAGTAGGACGATCCGCGCGTGTCAGCAGGCGGTCGTAGAGCGCGCGGTATTGCTCGGCGGCTGCAGACCAGGAAAAATCCTGCCGCATGCCCGCCCGCATGATCGACTCCCACCTCTCGCGGTCGCTGAAAAACTTCATGGCGCGACGCACGGCGGTCAGGAGCGCGCCCACTGAGTACCGCGAGAAAGAAAAACCGTTCCCTCGCTTCGTTCGTCCATCATAGTTCGTAACGGTGTCCGCAAGCCCGCCGGTGGCATGCACAATAGGTACGGTGCCGTACCGCATGCTGTACATCTGGGTGAGCCCGCACGGCTCATATTTCGAGGGCATCAAGAACATGTCGGCACCCGCCTCGATCCGGTGTGCGAGCACAGGGTTGAAGGCGAGCACCGCGGCAAATTGCCCCGAGTAACGTCGCGCCATCCGGGAAAGCATCGTGTGATACTCGGAAGAACCCGTCCCCAGAACGACCATTTGCGCGCCCATCGCCATGATACGAGGAATGGCAGACAAAAGAAGATCGAAGCCCTTTTCCTCCTCGAGCCGGCTGATGACGCCAATGAGCGGGATGCGAACGCGGGGGTTCAGCCCCACCTCTTTCGACAGCGCGCGCCGACATTCCCGCTTCCCCCGCAGGTCCTCCGCCGTGAAATTCGCCGCGATGTGCGGATCCGTCGCCGGATTCCACGTTTCCACGTCGATGCCGTTCAGGATTCCCGTCAAATCCGCTGATCGTGCTCGCAATACGCCATCCAAACCCCTGCCGAAGGCTTCAGTCTGGATTTCTTCGCTGTAGCGCTTGCTCACCGTGGAAATGTGGTCCGCAAAAACGATGCCCGTTTTGAGGAAGTTGATCGAGCCCCAGTATTCGAGTTTGTCATACGTGAAATGCTCCGGCGAAAACCCGGTAATCCACAGCTTATCCGCGCTGAACATCCCTTGATAACCAATGTTGTGAATCGTGAAAAGGCTTCTGATGTTCGAAAAAAACGGGTCGAACGTGTCGACAATACCTGTTCGCGTTTTCAGTTTGAGGTAGGCGGGAATCAGCCCCGATTGCCAGTCGTGGCAGTGCACAACGTCAGGACGCCAGTTCAGCTCGCGAACGGTCGCCAGTGCCTGCTGACAGAAAAACGCGAAGCGCTCGCATGAATCCGGGTAATCTTCACCGTAGGAACCGTATAACGCCTCCCGGTCGTAGAAATCCGGTGCGTCCAGAAACAACCACTCCACGCCCCTCTCTGCAGGAGCCGCGAAAACGCTGTACGCAACTTCCGCCCCCGCAAACGAAACTGTGCGCCGGGTCAGAAGCATCCGGAGGCCGAACTTCTCGAGATCCACCTGGCGATAGCGCGGCATGAAGCACCGAACGCTGCACCCGCGCTGAGCAAGGGCGTAGGGCAGAGCACCAGCAACGTCTGCAAGGCCCCCCGTCTTCGCGAACGGGACTCCCTCCGCCGCGACCATGAGCACCCTTATTTCCCGATGCATGTGCATCCTCCCCTCAACTGGTGCCGGGCGGCACGTGTTTTTCCGGCATCCACCATCCGGGCTCCACGTCGGGGAAAAGGCCGTCTTTGGCCTCACATTCCTCAACAAAAAGCCAGTCACTCTCCTCAAGACGCTCACGCCGCACCAGACTTTCCAGCATTCCGAAAAGGCGCTTGATTGTCTCCCAGTGGTGTGTGAACCTCAGTTCCGCATAGTCCCTGGCGGACCATGTACTGATGAGAAATTGCCAGTCCGACGACTCCAACAGGAGAAGCTCCCGCGCCGCCTGTTTCAGCACGCGTTGCACATCGGGCAGAACGCTCGCCGCAAGCTTCTCAGCAAGTGCGCAATATGTTCGTTCCGCATCGTATACATGCGTCCACGTCCACTTGTTCAAATCGTTCAGCCAGATGTAGTGGTACCCACCCTCCCCCCAGGAACCCTCCGGTACGCTCAGGATCTGCCGCGGGGGAATCGCCTTCAAGGCATCGCTGCAGGTCGCGGGTTGATAATCGGCACGCCTTGCCATCTTGCTCAGCACTTTCTCGATCCAGCGCGGCCCTTCGAACCACCAGTGGCCGAACAACTCAGTGTCGAAAGGAGCGCAGACAAGCGCGGAATTCCCCGCACCCTGGTTGTCAAGCGCTTTTCCGACAAGCTCCACAAAATGGTCCGCATTTTCTTCCAGCCTGGCTTCGACCGCAGCCGGGTTGTAAAGAACCTTGTCGCCAAGGTCAACACGGCGTCCTGTTACGGCCCAGTAGCGGTGCCCTCCGGGAAAGTGCTTCTTGTGGAAGTCCAGATATGCCCCGTCTCCCGGGTATCCCCATTCTCCAGACCACACCTGGAGACTGCACTCCGGATGACGGGTCAAGAAGGCCACGGGTTTCTGGCCAGGCAGGACTCCTCCCGCGTAATACGGCAGCAAAGGGCTGAGGTCGCGCTCCTTTTTTGCGTCCGGATACGCCTCTTCGAACTGCTCCCAGAGGGCCTTCAACGCGCCGAAGCGGTCAATGTAGGCCCCGATAGCCTTGCCGCCCCGCAAAAGATGCGTATCGAGCACGAAGTATTCGAGGCCGTTATCGCTTAGAATTGAATCTATGCCGAGTCTTTCCGCGGGTTCTATCTCCGAAGGCACAGGCGTGGTCCATTTGTACGGCGGGCGGTACGCGCATTCCGGGAGCCAGATCCCTCTGGGTGATCGCCCGAAGTGACGCCGGTACGTTTCCACCCCCTGTCGAACCTGCGCCCTGACACATTCGTCTTTTCCGAGAAGTGCAAGATACCCGTGCGTCGCCGCACTCGTCATGATCTCTATGTGCCCGCCGTCCTGCAGCTCTCGAAACGAACCGATGATGTCTCGCGAGTAGGCCTCGAAATCATCGAGGAGTTGGCGGTACACCTTCTGCCAGTAGCAAGCCAGTTCTTCACGCTGAGTGTCGCCAATTTTGCGGAAATACGCTTCGTCGGTCTCCGCAGCTTCCGCTTTCATCCCCAGGTACCCGCCGAAATCATCCTTGAACGCCGGATCAGCCAGTTGTTCCGCAAGAACCGGCGTAATCCCGATTGTTACGCGCGGCGAAACACCTCGGGATACCATTCGCTCAAACGCGTTCAGCAAAGGCAGGTAGCACTCAGCGGCGGCCTCATTCAGCCAGTCCATCCCGTGGGGCCATTTGCCGTGAGAAAGGACGTAAGGCAGGTGCGTATGAAGCACAAGAACGAAGGAACGGCTGGTTTCAGGCATCAAACTGTTACTCCCCGACTCGAATGTGCCATGTGCGGAACCGCGAAGCACTTTTCCTGGCGAGCGTTACGGGCGTGTCCACAATCTTGCCCGCCCGTACCATATGATACGCAAATGACTCCGCCGTGCGCTGCTGCACGCTCTGTGTCGATGGAACCGGGTTGAAACCCTCCGCGTCACATGTGCATGTCGTGTCAACTCTCCAACCACTTCTTTGGCGCCGGCCACTGTGCAGGAAACTCGTCACACCGTATTTTTAGTCTTTCCCGGGCGGAACGAAGGCCCGAGAATCGATGTGGTCAAACACCCTGATCCCTCCCGTGAGGTCCGCGAATCGTGCAGCATCACCGAATCTTGGTACCGGCGATTTTGCTGTGTCTGTGCACGTGGAGCCTTTCCCGCGCGGCACGCGTTGACAGCCTGATTGTTCGTGGCAATATCCGGGCATCCGAAACACTTATTCGTTCCGCGTCCGGGCTTTCCACCGGCGCGGAAATCCTCATCCCGCAGATCCAGGCGGCGATCAGGAACCTGTATGCAACAGGCGTGTTCAACGACGTCGTGATCAAACGAGAAGCGATCGGAATCAATCGCGAGAAGCTGATCATTGAGGTTGCTGAATACCCTGTCCTCAATAACCTCACATTCTCGGGAAATCGAAAACTCAAACGGGATGACATTTCCAAAAAAGTGCGGATACTGCCGGGTCAGGTGGTTAATCCACAGGCTCTGACCCGCGCTATCGCGGATATCCAGAAGGAGTACCGGGACAAAGGGTACTACCTCGCGCGAGTCGTCCCGGAACAGAAACCCGCCGGGCCCGGCAGGGTGGACCTGAACCTTGCCATCCGAGAAGGCGACCGCGTGCAGGTGGAGCGGATTCGTTTCATCGGAGCACGCGCCTTCAACCCGCGGAAACTGCGAGATCAGATGAGCACGCGACAGAACCGCTGGTGGCGGTCGGCTGATTTCGACGAGGAAAAACTGCGGGAAGACAAAGAGAAGATCCTGTCCTTCTATCGCAAATTCGGGTACCGCGAAGCGGCGATTGTTCGCGATTCAGTGTACCTGGATGACTCAAAGAAGAAACTGTTCATCGACCTGTTTGTCGACGAAGGCCCCCAGTACCATTTCGGACGCATCACGTGGGCGGGCAACTTGTTGCTGTCTGATGAGCAGGTGCATCGTGTTCTTCGCCTCCGTGAGGGGGACGTCTACAACCGGGAAGCCTTCGACGAAGCAGTGTTTCGTCTGTCATCCGCGTACCAGGAACAAGGCTACTGGTCAATGGACCCCGGAATCATGGAAACCCCCCGCGGAGATACTGTCGACGTGTCCTTCAGCATTGTAGAATCCGAACCTTCCCGGGTTCAGTTCGTCGATATTTTGGGGAACGACAAGACAAAGGACAAAGTCATCCGGCGTGAAATGACCCTTGTGCCGGGCGACATTTTCCGTCGTTCGGACCTCGAACGGAGTAACCGGAACGTCTTCTACCTTAACTACTTCGAAAACGTCGAGCCCAATGTCAGACCGGCCGCCGGCGGAAACGTCGACGTCACTATGACGGTGAAGGAAAAGCCGACCGGAACGGTCAACATGGCAGTCGGTTACGGCGAAACCGACAAATGGGTCGGTTCAATCGGTCTTTCCATCCCCAATCTCAGAGGAAACGGTCAACAGGCCGATTTCCAGTGGGAGTTTGGCCAGGTTACGACAAGTTTCTATCTGAGTTTTACTGAGCCCTGGCTTTTTGATACTCCGACATCGGGCTCCGTAACGCTGTTCAACACCCGCAGGGAGTACGACGTTACCGAGGAGAGCCGGGGGTTCAGTCTGCGTGCCGGCAGGCGTCTGCGTTGGCCCGACGACTACTCCCGCGTGTACGCAAGCTACTCACTCCGCACCGAGGACTACACATTCCCACTCGATTACACCGACGCCGACAAACTCGCCTACATCAGCAATCCATCCGATCCTCATCTCATAAGTTCTGCGGTGGGAATCGGTTATGTGCGAGATTCGCGGAATCTGCCTCTCTTCCCCACTGACGGGACGTATTTCTCCTACGACCTGCAGATGGCGGGCGGACCGGTCGGCGGGGATGTCTCTTACCGGAAGCACACGATAGAACTTGACTACTTTCTGCCGTTGTTCGAAATCAAGGGTTGGGGCCCCGCGTTGGCTCTCAAAACAACATTTGGCCAGATCAACACCGCCCAACCGCTGGCCGTACCCCTCAGCGAGCGATTCCGGCCGGGCGGCGTGAGTTTTGACGGGCAGATTCGTGGATATTACGACTACGCTGTCGGGCCGAAGAGCGAATACGGCAGCAGTACCGGCGGCTATACGATGTTGCTTACATCGGCGGAGTTGAGTTTCCCCGTTGTTCAACAACAGATCTACGGCGTCCTTTTTGCTGACGCTGGAAATGCCTGGCGCGGCCTCGCGGAGATGAACCCTTACCGACTGAAGCGCTCATATGGATTCGGTGCGCGATTCATTCTTCCCCTTGCCGGCGTCATCGGCCTCGACTTCGCAAAAGGGGTTGACCCGGATCCTTACTCCGGTGGAGGCGGGTGGGAAACGCACTTCCAGTTTGGCCCGACCATCATGAGGTGAGCGATTTCCGTAACCACGATTTCCAGAAGGAGATTGTTCGTATGCGCAAGATGAGATGGGTGGTTCCTGTTGTAGCGGCATTCTGCAGCCTTTTCCTGGGCGCATCCCGCGCACAGGCGCAGAGCTTCAAAGTAGCGGTCATCTACATGGATGAAATTCGTGAGAAGGGACAACCCTACATTGAAGCCCTGCAGCGGCTTCAGCAGGTGAGCCAGCAGCGTCAGCAGGAAGCCCAGACGAAGCAGGGGGAAATCCAGCGATTGCAGGAGCAACTGCAACGCCAGGCCAGTCTGATGACTGAGCAACGGCGTACACAATCCGAAGCGCAGATTCGGCAGAAGGTCACCGAATACGAACAATGGGCTGGTCAGGCGCAACAGGAGCTTCAGCAACAGCAGATTCAGGCAATCCAACCGATCGACGAGCGCGTCCTTCAGATTGTGGAGAGGATCGCAAACGAACGGGGTATTGATGTTGTGCTGGATGGCGTCGCGGTCGCTTTCATCAAAAACAAAGAACAAAACAATCTGACAAACGCCGTGATTCAGGCGCTGAATCAGCAATAGTCCGCGTTCCGGTGAGGAAACCAGATGACGCCGATCCCGGTCGTCCAACTGGCGGCGTTTCTGGGAGCGGAATGGAACGGCGATCCCGACCTCGTCATCACGGGGGTGGCACCCCTCGCTGAAGCCGGCGCCACGGAGCTCTCGTTCCTCGCCGACCCCAGATTCGCGGCGGAAGCTCGTTCGAGCGAAGCCGGAGCAATTCTGGCCCGTCCGGGTACGCCGGACGTCCCCAGCGCCAGGTGCCTCGGCGTGCCTGATCCCGGCGCCGCGATGTATCGCTCCGTCATGTTGCTCCATCCACCGACGGCGCTGGAATCCTTCCTTTCGCCGCAGACAATCGTGGCTTCCACTGCAAAAGTCGACAAAAGCGCATATGTCGGTGCGTTTGTCACCATCGGTAACGGCACCGCAATTGGCGAACGCGCCGTAATCCGTGACGGCGTGCGAATCGGGGAAGAGGTGCATGTTGGTGCCGGTGCGGTGATAGAGGAAAATGCCGTGATTCACGACCGGGTTCAAATCGGTGACCGAGTCCGCATAGGCCCCGGAACAGTGATTGGAAGCGTCGGCTTCGGTTTCGTCGCGGTTGATGGCCAACAGAAACGTTTCCCGCACGTCGGGACTGTCGTCATCGAAGATGACGTCGAAATCGGCGCGAATTGCACCGTGGACCGCGGAACCCTCGGAACCACACGGATTGGCCGGGGAAGCAAGCTCGACAACCTCATCCACGTCGGACACAACGTGCAAATCGGAAAAGGAGTCTTCGTGGCGGCGCAGTGCGGGTTTTCCGGAAGTTCACGCATCGGGGACGGCGTACAAATGGGAGGACAGGCTGGCGTGGCCGGGCACATTTCCATCGCTGCCGGCACTCGCATCGGCGCAAAATCCGGGGTCATGAAATCCGCGTCGGGCAGTATCGCGGGGCATCCAGCCCGCCAGTTAATTCAGCAGCGCCGCGCCGAAACCCACCTGATGCATCTCGAGGAACTGGTTTCCCGCGTCTCTGCGTTGGAAAAAGCCCTTTCCGGTCGTCCCGGCAAGAACCATCTCGAAGACTGATGCGATACACAGTCGGCAGATGCGTCACCGTACGTGGACGCGGGATCCACACCGGCACGGACGTGACGGTACGTCTCCTTCCCGCTGATCGACCCGGAATCACTTTCGTCCGTTCGGATCTTCCGGGAAATCCCCGCGTTTCCGCGACAACGTCGAATCTCGTTTCATCCTTCCGATGCACGAGGCTGGAACAGGGCGATGCAGCCGTGATGACGCCGGAACACCTGCTTGCCGCGTGCTGGGGTACCGGCATTACCGATCTCGTCGTGAAACTGGACTCGGAAGAGCTACCGATCGGCGATGGGAGCGCGGAGATCTGGTGCGAGGCGTTTTCCGTTTCAGGAGTGCGGGAATTACAGGGTGCCTCCATCGCCCGGAATCCCTTGCCCCCCATCAACGTTGCCCGCGCAGGGGCCTGTATCACAATGGCTCCGTCGAAGAAATGGCGAGTGGAGTACTCCGGTCATTTTTTCGACGGCTCTGAACAACACGCAGAATGGACAGAGGAGACGGACTTCCGGCAGCATGTGGCACCGGCCCGCACTTTCTGTACTTTGAGCGATGCGTTGAAACTCCGAGAACTCGGGATGATCAAGGGTGGGACTCCGCAAAACGCACTTCTGTGGGTTGACGACGTGTCCTTGCTTCCCGATCCCGCGCTGCGCCCGTGGATGGAAAACGAGCCGCAGCGGGAAAAAGGGTTGGCAAGAGGACAAATGCTGAGATATTCTGATGAGTTTGCGCGACACAAACTGCTCGACCTCCTTGGTGATCTCATGCTGGCAGGAAACCTTTCCCCGTGTGCGATACATGCGCGCTCCAGCGGGCACGAACTGAATCACCAACTGCTGCGCGAAATCGGAAAGCACACGCATTCGCAAAAGGAGCTGGAACGATGAGCGCCGCGGTTAACGCACCCACAGTGCTCGATATTCGCGACATTATGGACCGGATTCCGCACCGGTACCCCTTTCTTCTGGTTGACAGGATCGTCGGAATCCGGGAAGACGGCATTACGGGCCTGAAGAACGTCACGATCAATGAACCGTATTTTGCCGGGCATTGGCCGTCGGAACCCGTGATGCCGGGTGTGCTTCAGTTGGAGGCGCTCGCCCAGACTGGAGCAGTGCTGCTGTTCCATAGACTTGCGGCAGACCGTCACGCGACGAAACTTGACGTCTTTTTCCGCGGGATAGACGGCGCGAAATTCCGCCGCATCGTCAGGCCGGGAGATCAATTGCTTCTTGACGTTGGGGTGTTGAAACAACGGCGCGAACTTTTCGTGCTCAAGGGGGAGGCGCGCGTCAACGGGGAAATCGCGTCGGAGGCCGTACTGACTGCCGTTCTGCGTGTTCGAGGGGAGGAACAGCCGTGAACCACGTGGATACCCGCGCCGTTGTGGACGAAACCGCACAACTGGGTTCGGGTGTCACGGTGGCACCGTTTGCGATTGTGAAGGCCGGTGCTGTCGCGAATGATGGTTGCACAATCGGTTCACATGCGTTTATCGCATCAGGTGTTCGGCTGGGCGCGAGGGTTCAGGTGTTTTCCCACGCCTGCCTCGGCACGATTCCCCAGACGAAGCCCCAGCCGTCGCGTGAAGGGTTCCTGATAGTAGGTGATGATACTGTCATTCGGGAATTCACTACCCTCAACAGCGGCTCGGTTCTCCAGGACCGGGGAGGAGATGGAACCACACGAATCGGGGCAAGATGTCTTCTCATGGCATATGTTCACGTGGGCCATGACTGCACCGTGGGAAACGACGTCATCCTTGTGAACGGAGCCACGCTTGGCGGACATGTCGTGGTGGAGGATTTTGCCACCATAAGCGCGCTCGTTCCCGTACACCAGTTTGTTCGGATAGGCGCTTACAGTTACGTCGCGGGCGGTTTCCGCGCAGTGCAGGACGTTCCGCCCTACATTCTGGCCGCCGGAGAACCGCTCCGCCCGTACGGGTTGAACGTGGTCGGTCTGAGAAGACACGGGTTCACTGCGGAGCAATTTCGTCGGTTGAGGGCGATATATCGGCTGTTTTTCCGCTCCAGTCTCAACACCGCACAGGCCCTGAGCCGCTCCAACGACCTCGAACCAAGCCCGGAGCGCGACCGGTTTGTTGCGTTCTTGGAAAGATCACAGCGAGGCGTCATCCGCTAAAATGGCCAGACTGGCGGTTCTCGGGGGATTCCTTTTCAGGCACAGGGACGTGCTTCCGGTTCCTCTTGCGATTGCGGTGGCACTTTCCTCCAGAATCAGAGGAGGTCGGCGCGTTGCAGGTGCGTTGCTGGTGTTGACCGGCCTCGCCATCAGACTGTGGGCGGTCCTGTACATCGGAGGGGAATCACGATCCCGCGGGGAAGGGCCTGCGTTTCGAACCATCGGCGGTCCTTACGCGTACTTTCGCCACCCCCTCTACCTGGCAAATGCCGTACTCTCTGAAGGGCTTGTTTTGTTTTCAGGAGCGGGGAAACGATGGCTGCCGTTTGTGTTTCCCGTGCTCGCGTTCCTCTTCTACGCGCCCATTGTCGCCTGGGAACAGGGAGGGGTGCCCCGCCGGGGAATTCCTGTCAGGGCCAACCGGTTCGGCGTTCGAACCGCGCTGCGCAGCGAACGGCGCACCTACCAGTCTGTGTTCGCATTTCTGGTTGTTTCCGTGGTATCAAGTTTCGTACGGAACAACCTTCGGCGGAACAGGTAATGAACTTCTGGATCTCAGCTCTTGAGCCTTCCGGCGACCGGTGGGGTGCTGCCCTGGTACGTGCCATCGCCAGTCTGGCTCCGAACGCCAGGGTTGAGGGCATTTCGGGGCCGCTTATGCGTGATGCGGGCGCAGACGGCACCCGTGCGCCGGACGGTGCCATGGGGTTCGCCGAACCACTTGCGCGCTTCCCCGAATACTGCTCCCTGATGGCTCGAAGCGTACGCCAGTATCGGTCTCGCCAACCTGACGTCTCAATAGTCATTGACGCGCCCGATTTCCACATTCCTTTTCTGCGCCTCGTCAGGGACTCCGGCGTACCTACAGTGTATTTCAGCCCACCTCAGGTGTGGGCGTGGAGAAGGTCGCGCGCTCGGGCAATTGCTCACCTTTGCGCGCGGGTTGTAACGTTGTTCGACTGGGAACGCGCGTACTTTGCGCCTCCAATGGAGACCGGTCGCGTCGTCTGGGAGGGACATCCCCTCGTGGATGAGCTCCCCGAACCCCGGGAACAGCGGCGAGGCGGAGACTTACTTGTTTTGCTCCCCGGAAGTAGAAAATCCGAAATTGACCGCCTGTCGGCCGTTTTCGCTGATGTCGGCCGACGCCTGGGGGCGCCTTGCGTGTTCCGGGCGCCGACAGACCGCCATGCCGGGTGGATCCACGCCGCTCTCCTGCGAGCAGGCAGGGCACCGTTACCAATCACCACCTCGCCCCTTGCGCAGCTCTGGATGGAGGCCCGGGCATGTGTTGCCTGCGCGGGAACAGCCACTCTCGAAGCGGCCCTGGCAGGGATCCCGATGGTGATTGCGTACCGCACAGACTGGCTGACGTACAGTGTAGCGCGGCGCCTCGTTCACACCAGATGGATAGGACTCCCCAACATTCTGCTCCGTTCAGACGCGTACCCTGAATGTATTCAGGTGGACGCGGAACCTTCTCGAATCGCATCGGCGCTGGCAACAGCGGTTGAGCGCCCTCCAGGTTTCTGGACGGAAAAGGCCAGAGAAATCAGAACGAAAATGGGCCAACCCGGAGTAGCGAAACGAGTTATCAATCTGGCGATCGAGATGGCGAACACCGTCCCACACCATGGGATTCCGCAGTGATGAATGGGGCACTTGTGCTGGCAATGTCCTTTTTCTGCGCATCTCAGGCATTTCCGCAGCAATTTCCGGCTATCGATTCCACGGCGCTCCACCAGGGGCGCGTGATAACTCAGGTGGACGTCGTACCGGGAGACGTGGTTCCGCCGTGGTGGGAAGAAGCAGTGCACACGCGGAGACGCTTATCGAGATGGACCTACGCCACACTCAACGCGCTCCACATCAAAACGAAACCACACGTCGTCGAGCGCGAACTCCTGTTCGCCGTTGGCGACACCTTGCGAAAGAAATCCCTTGACGAGTCTGAACGGAACCTTCGAGCGTATTCGTTCATCAACGAAGCTACGATAGAAACGTATCCCGCGGATTCAAACGGCGTGCGGGTCCTTGTGCGCACCAGCGACAATTTCAGCCTCGCCGCAGGATGGATTTTGGAAAGCGGCGGCGGGTCGGACAGAATAGGAGCGCTGGTCACGGAGAAGAACCTGTTGGGTTTCGGGAAGGAAATCGCCGCACAATACGAGCGGGAACGAAACCGGTCACGCGGAACAACGGAGACGGAATGGCTTTTTCAGTACAAGGACCCAAGGCTCATAGGCTCGCGTTTTGCCCTTCAGGTTTCTGCATCGCGCGCATACCTTGGAAACGAATTCATGACTGCGCTGGCGCGTCCGTTCACCACCACGCACACGCGAAACGCCGGCGGAGTCGAGTTCTACCATTTCACCGGCAGGATGCGTCTGTGGCGCGACAAGGTGCCTGTCGCGGAGCTTCCCGTTACGACGACAGACACGTATGCCTGGGTGGCCCATGCGTGGGGAGAAGCCGCGAAACGCACCAGGTTGCAGGCCGCACTCAGGTCGCGGGATACGAGGCACACGGACACCCCCTTGCTCTTCGCAACGTGGTTGCCCAGGGACACAATCCGCATTTCACGGGTTGCGTATGAATTGTCTTTCACGATGAGCAGGCAACAAACCCGCGCATTTCACAAACTTCGCAACCTGGACGATTACGATGCCGTAGAGGACGTCGAATCGGGCACCAACATTGGTCTTACCACAGGGTTCGGTCTGCCGTCCCAACCGACACACAATCCTTACGGGCTCGCCGGAGCATTCGCCGAATGGTGCACGGTTCGCGGCGAACACGTGACTGCAGCACGCCTTCAGGTCAGCACTCGCATTGCCGACGACCAGGGTACCGGAAGGAGTGCATGGTCAAACCGTGAGGTATCAGCATTCCTGCATCATTACTACACCGGGCTTCCGTGGCAGACTTTTGCGTTCAATGTCAACTGGCGAAGCGGAGAGCGCATGGATGGCCCTTACCAGCTTGTTCTCGGGGGGGATAGAGGGCTGCGAGGTTACAGCGCGAACGTTTTCGAAGGCAACCGCAGAGTCGTCCTGAATGCTGAGGACCGGATCTTTTCTCCGGTGCGTGCGCTCGTATACCGACTGGGTTTTGTTGTGTTCGCGGATGCGGGGTACGTCTGGCCGCCCAACAGACGTGTTGACCTGCGGGACATTCGTGCGGACATCGGTGCCGGGATCCGCGTGTACAACAACAGAGCCGCCACAGGGCGTGTTGCAAGGCTGGATATCGCGTGGAACGTCCGTGGGCAACGCGGATTCATGATTTCAGGAGGATCGGAACAGCTCTTCGACCTGTTCAACCGCAGGCCGACGCCGACGCGCTAGAGAAAAACCGTACGGAGCGCATAGAAGAACAGAGCGGCAAGAAGCCCGGCGGAGGGCAGTGTAATCACCCATGACCATATAATCTGCCCGACCATTCTGGTGTTGAGTGCGGACATACCTCTGGCAAACCCGACGCCAACCACCGCCCCTATGATGATGTGCGTAGTCGAAACAGGCAGACCGAGTTTCGATCCGAGCAACACGACGGACGCCGTACTGAACTCCATGACGAAACCGCGGCTCGGTGTGACTTCGGTTATCTTGCTGCCGATCGTGTATATCACCTTGTACCCATACGTCGCCAGCCCGAGAACAATGCCAAGCCCGCCCAGCGCGAGAAGCACGGTGGTCGGGTCCCCGAAATTCCGCAGAAAATCGCTTCCGGCCGACGTCAGGACGGCAGCCATGGGTCCTATGGCGTTTGCCGCGTCGTTTGACCCGTGCGCGAACGCGACGTAACACGCCGTGACTATCTGCAACGACCGGAACTGACGTTCCACGGCTGAGATTTCGTCCTCTCTGCTCCCCTCTCCCACGTCAACAAGCTTCCGCGCCAGCAGAAGTTTTCCCGCAAAGCCTGCAACCGCGCCGATAACGGCGGCCAGCAGAAGGGCTTGGTTGAGAGGCAGGTTCAAATGAAGGTTCTTCAAACCCTTGTAAATCATCGAAAGGGTAAGCACCGCACCTACCACCCCGATCAGCACAGGCGTCACGATTCTTGCGCGTGCCGCCGGATGTTCGGTTCCGAACACCAGTTTCCGAACGATGATGAACAGCGCCCATGCCCCAATCGCTCCCAGGACCGGAGAAATCACCCAGCTCGTCCCGATCCTCGCGAGAGTGCTCCAGTGGACGGCATCTGCTCCACTGGCCGCGAACCCAAAACCCGCCACGGCGCCAACGATCGAATGCGTGGTGGATACCGGCCAGCCACGCCAGGTTGCAAGGTGAAGCCAGGCGGCCGACGCCAGAAGCGCCGCCAGCATTCCCACGCCCATCGTATGCCCGATCTTTTCCACAACGTGCACGTTGATGACATCGTATCTCAGGGTATTCGTCACCTGTCCACCGGCGAAAAACGCACCGGAAAACTCAAAAACCGCCGCTACCAGTATGGCGGTCCGAAGCGTAAGTACTTTGGACCCGACGGATGTACCCATGGCGTTGGCGACATCGTTCGCGCCGATTGTCCACGCCATGTACAGTCCCGCGATCAGACCGCATGCGGTGAAAACCCAGGGGTCAAACACGAAGGCTCCCGAACGAGAGAGATGGCACGGAACGAACGTTACGTTGCGAGAAACATGCGGAGGCGATTCGCCGCTTTTTCCGCCCTGTTGGCAACACTACCCAGGCGGCGGATGATTTCAATCCACATGAAGAGCGCACCGGGTTTGAGAAGGTCCTCGATTTCAAAAAGCCGGCGTGAAAGTGCCTCCTGCGCGAGGTCCGCTTCGTGTTCCAGCGTGCTCACCTGCCGAATCAGGTCCATCACGCGCTGAGCTTCCTTGCCAACGAATGACGCGTCCACAAGACGGTCGATTTCGCCTATCACCTGCGAGTAGCAAGACACGGACTCAAGAGTCTTCTGAACAAGCGGATCAAGAAAGTCTCGCAGCTCGTTCTGCGCTTCCATCTTCCGCATCGTCACGATCATACCGACATCTTCCGCCGCATCGGAGATGCTGTCCTGCGTGGAAAGGATTTCCAGCAGGTCCTCGCGTGCAACAGGGAGAAAAATGCTTCGCGGGAGATGGTCGCGGAGTTCATTTTTCACCTCGTCCGCCGCGTGTTCCAGGGCGGAGATCTCTTTGGCAAGTTCTTCGGTGCGGGCATGATTGCCTGCCATGACAGCGTCCATGAGCGGGTCCAGCAACTGCACGCACTGATTGACCGATCGCATGTGTTCCTGAATGGCTCCCCAGGGTGAGCGCGAGAATAACGCGAGAATAGAACGTGCCATGAATTCGCCCTCCGTAACTCCGAACCCGGTTGAACGCGCGATTTCAATGTACTTCCTGCGCTCGGGTGTCTCAAACCGCCGTCGTGGGAATGTGGGTGAATGAATTGCCCGCCCGACGATCAGCACCCGCCCGTCGTCAACTCCTGTGGCCGATGCTGCCTGACCGCGTCATGCGTGGGCTTCCAGGACCCGCCTGTTGCGCGCGTTTTTCGCCGGTCTTGGAAACCGACGCGAACACGGGCATTTTTTAATGAGAACTGGCTGACGAACCGGGAGTTGCAACGTGCTGGTGGAACAGATTCGAACCGGTGGCGACAGGAATTTCTCCTACCTCGTTGCTGACGAAATGCGGCGCGTGTGCGCTGCGGTGGACCCTTCATTCGCGCCGGATCTGGTGGCGGAGAAAGCCACTGCCCTCGGCTTCAGTGTGGAATACGTGCTGGTGACGCACGACCATTTTGACCACACGAACGGCAACGCGCGACTCAAAGAGTTGACCGGGGCACAGGTGGTCATGCATCGTTTGAGCGAAGGCACCTGTGATGTCCGTGTAGATGACGGCGATACACTTCCCCTGGGCACACTTTCCGTCACGGTGATCCACACACCGGGCCATACACGCGGGCATGTGTGCTATCTTGTGGAAGACGCGGTATTCACGGGGGATACGTTGTTCGTGGGCAAGGTCGGCGGTTCGGACTTCGGCGAAGGAGCGCGACAGGAATGGGAAAGCCTCCACACGAAGCTTCTGTCACTTCCCGACACTACTCGCGTTTTTCCCGGGCATGATTACGGTGTCCGGCCTTCTTCGACGATCGGGGACGAACGCAGCACCAATCCGTTCTTGCTTCAAGCTGATTTTGCGTCGTTTCTACAGCTCAAAATGAACTGGGCGGAATACAAAAAACTGCACGGAATCAGGTGAAGACAAACCAATTGAAAGTACAATGACAGGAACCACAATATGTCCGCATTCGATGTCAGTACGATTCTGAAATCCATTTCAACGATGCAGGAGAAACCGCCCCGCCTGTGGTGGTCGCCTGACGAAGCATCGCGGATGCGATCGAAGCTCCTCAAGGACGTCCGGTATCTTGGGTCCGTGGAAACGCACGCAGAAGGTATCATCCGAGACCCCGACGTTTTCGCCAGGGAGCCGGCATGGCACATCAACCAGTGTGAGCCGCTGTTATCCCTCGCGTACGCGGCCTGGTTGTTCCAGCGGGAACGGTACGCGTCACTCGCGAGCCGATTGATGGATCGCGCCGCGTCGGCGGAGACATGGGACGCACCGGACGAGTTCTCTTCCGAACCTATCGCGGTGGCGTTGACACTCGCAAAAGCCATCGATCTGGTCGCTGCATTCACAACGGACGACCAGCTCGAGCGGTACGACATTGCGGCCCGGGAAAAGTGCTTTGCCCGGTTGCCGGGAATCCTGAAATCGTCTGGAATGACAGATCAAGAGCGCATGGTGTGGTGTTCAGACAGCGCGTGCGCTGCTCTTGGAACCCTGTCTCCGTCGGGTCTGTTGATTCAGGAGGTGGCTCGGGCAGCCAGTTGTCTGATGGTGGCGCTGGAGAAAAAACGCGACGTTCGGGCGCTTTCCGTCGTACGGATCGGAAGGGCGCTTTCGCGAAGAAGCGACGATGTCGCGAAGCTCCTGCGCGACCAGGGGCTGAATCTCGCGGTACCCGAGCCGAATCCGTTCGCGGTGTTTGATTGCGAGGTCCTCGCGCTTCTCGAACTGCCTGTCGCCTGCGTCCCTTCGACCGCATGACAGGCGCGCCGGAGTCTGCGCCATGCCCGATTACCTGGATACAGTAGACCACGTCGCCGTGGTAGTGGACGACATCGGACAGGCCGTGAACTGGTATTGCTCCCGGTTCAGATGCGAGGTGGCATATCAGGACGCCACATGGGCACTGGTGCGTTTCGCCAACGTCAGTATCGCCTTCGTACTTCCCGGGCACCATCCGCAACACATCGGTATCCACAGGGAGGACATAGAGCGGTTCGGGAACGTGGGCGTTCACCGCGACGGCGTGGAGTTCGTCTACCTGGAGGACGTTTCCGGAAATGTGGTGGAAGTCGTCAGGCGAACGTGAAGCGTGCTGCTCGAACCTGTTGCACGGGGTCACCTGAAAGCCCGGGCGGCTGTCCGGACTGCCAACCTCCAATATCCTTAGCGAAATCCAAGGGTATCACACTGGTTCCGCACGCGCAGCACCCAGCCTGGGCCCGCGGATAGGCCACTCTCTCCACCGTCAACGCGGCTGCTCCTGCACGGCGTGGCCGTCTTCCACTCGCCAGCAGGGGTACCCATATCCCCCGATAAGCTTGAGATCGTGGGTGGCAAGAAGCACGGTGGTTCCACGCGCGTTTGTGCGACGAATCAGTGTCATGATCTCTTCCGCGGTGTCCGAGTCAAGATTGCCTGTAGGTTCATCCGCGAGCAAAAGATGGGGATCCATTGCCAGAGCACGGGCAAGGGCAAGTCTCTGCAACTCTCCGCCGCTTAAGTAACGGGGAGAAATGCTTCGTTTTCCCGCCAATCCAACCTGACCGAGAACCTCGAGTGCACGACGTCGGGCCATTCCGGTCGCCATACCGGCAATCTGCAATGGCAGTATGATGTTTTCACTCGCAGACCTGTCCGAAAGAAGGCGGCAATCCTGGTACACCATCCCGATGGCGCGACGCACCATGGCAGCTTCGCCTGCACTGAGATGATCGGAGGAAGCATCCCCGACTTTCACGCGCCCCGCAGTAGGTCGGAGCTCGAGGTGAGCCAGTCTGAGGATCGTCGTCTTTCCCCCTCCGGTTGGACCGAAAAGGACTCCAAACGCGCCCGCCGCAAGAGATAGGGAAACATCCTCAACGATGGGTGCCCGGCGCCCCTGAAGAGTCACACCATCGAACGCGAGAAATGGGGTGTCGCCCATGCACTCCCCTGTCGTTCAACCGAGAGCACGCATAACGATGTGTATTCGTTCGGTGTCATCGTCCGGCGGATCCAGTGTGTATCCGTCAAATGCACCCAACACCGACCACTCAAACGCCGGTATGCTCTCCAGAACCTCTTTGAGCGAGTAAATCTGTTGCCGGTGCATCTCCTTCACTCGCCCAGGCAAGTCAGGTCCTTCAAAAACAAACTCGTTGGTCTGTGTGCGAGTCTCGGGGTGATACACGCTGTGCCTCGAAATCATGTACCCGTCATGACGTTCGCGATATCGGTAGTCTCGAAAATACCGGAGCGAATTGGCCTCCGTGGTAACGTCAAAGATCGCGATACCTTCCGCGCGGACAGCCCCGCGAAAGCTGTGAAACGTCGCCGTAAGCTCTCGAGTGTTGCTGCAGTAATTGATGCTGTCATACATGCAGAGGACGACGTCAGCTTCACCTTGGGGAAGGTTCTTCATGTCCGCCACGGCAAATTGCGGAAGATTCCCTTGTCCCGCCCTGGCCTTCGCCTTTGCCACAGCGACCATCGCGTCAGACAGATCGTACCCGGAAACGGAGTACCCGCGTTCCGAGAGGATCAGGGCCAGCGCACCGGTTCCGCACGCCGCTTCGGTAATTTGGTGAGGGCTTGCCCCGCACCAACGGAACAACCGCTCTACGTAATCCGCCCATTCCACGTAATCAACGTGCCGCATCACGTGGTCGTATAACACAGCGAGCTGGTCGTAAGGCGGTTTTTCTATCACGTTGCGCCGCAGGAATGCCATGAATCACCCTCTCTCCACAGCATTGCTGGAGGAGACTGCATAACAACCTCGCGCTGATGTCTTGCTCAACGATTTGCGTGGCAGTTCGATCAGCGTGAACCCCAAATCTTCGTCGGTAAACCGCACACGAATGAAATCCCCAGTGCGAACCGACGATGACGGTTTTGCCACCTTGCCGTTGAGTTCCACGATTCCGTTCTCACACGCGCGCTTCGCCTGTTCGCGCGATGGAATGAGCCGCAGACGGAAAAGAACGGAGTCTATCCGTAGAACCGCGCCCTTCGCTTCCCCGGCCACCAGCGCCTCCATTACCGGGCTGAAGGGACGCAGCCTGGCAGCCGCACATCCACATACATGCGGCCACGTTCCTGTTCGAGGATCTCGTTAATACGTGTCTGCAGCTTGCGCTGCCGCACCATTTCCTCAATCTGCCTTCGATCGTCACTCATGTTCATCGCGTGTTCGCGGGTACGCTCCAGCAGCCGCACAATGTGAAACGTGCCGGGATCTGACTCAAATGGCTGGCTCGTCTCCCCGACGCTCAACGTTGCCAGGACCCGGCCGAATGCCGGCGGCAATGCAGAGGGATCCACCGGCCCGATGCGGCCGCCGGTCTGCCGAACGCTCTGGTCCATCGAGTAGACCCGCGCCAGTTCGCCGAAATCCTGCCCCACCTGCAGGCGGCGGTACACCGACTGGAGCGTGTCAAGCGTCGCCTGGCGATCCGCGGGGGTAAACACCGCACGCGCCAGGATGTGCCGCGCGTGCACTTGTTCGCCGCGAAATCCGAGATTCTGGATCAGGTGCAGACCGTATTCCGTGAGAACCGGCCCACTGACCTGGCCCGAATCGAGAGAAAATGCCGCCGTTTCGAACTCCGGAACCATCTGGCCCCGCCCAAAAAAGCCAAGGTCGCCCCCGAATTGCGCACTTCCCGGATCCTGCGAAAGAGCCCGTGCAACCGAAGCAAAATCCTCCCCGGCAGCGAGGCGCTCACGTGCCGCGTCCAGCACCCGGCGCGCCGCGACAAGCGCGGAGTCACCTGGTTTCGTTACGCGTGTTATGTGGGCGATGGTCACCGAAGCCGGCACCACTGGAAGGCTGTCGCGGTACTGATTGTAGAAACGCTCCATTTCGTTGAACGTCACGGTGATTTTCTGTCCATAGGTTTGCGTTAGTTTCTCTCTGAGCAGATATCGTTCCATCTGAAGGCGCAGTTTCGCCCTCAAGTCGCGTTCCGTTGTGCCTTCTTTTGCCAGTTGTTCCCGGTAGGCCTCCTCACTCGGAAACTGGCTTTTGATGTTGTCCAGTTGCTGCCGGAGGGCATCTTCTACCTGTTGCAGTGTAACAACGACGCTGTCCGCGCGCGCTTTTGCCACGAGTATCCGGTCGTCCACCATCGCCTGAAGTATCTGGCAACGCAATTGATCACGTTCCGGGGCTGAAAGGGACTGGATGCTGCGCCCCGCCTGGATCATTTGCAGGGCGATGTACTCGTCAACCTCGGACTGCAATACCACGTCGCGCTCGACCACCGCAAGAATGCGGTCAACGACCTCTTCCGCGGCAAAACCCGTTCGAAAGGACAGCAGACTCGCCACAATCAGCAGCAACGCACAACGTAAAGGCCTGTTATTCCGCACAAAACGACCTTTCCATAGAGAAGACACGGATCACTGCATTCCCGGAACACTCAACGGACAAACGGTTCATTCCATCCCGACAGGAGCCCGCGAACCGGGACTGCGCGACGCGCCGGCCGCAGGAACAACCCTGTCTGCGAACACCTCCACATCTTCTTTCAGTTTCAGGCTCTCCGCGAGGGCTGCCATCAGATTCGCTCGTTCTGCAGCCCGCAATCGGTTCACCACCTCCGACCGGACCTCGTCAAGCGACTTGATGCTGCCTGCCGGCCTGTGCTCGACTGCCTGCAAAATGATCCACCCGGCATCTACAGGTATCGGGCGGCTAATCTCGTTGTCGGAAAGCCGTTGTAATACCTGCCACACTTCAGGGCTGTACGCGGTTCGAGCCGTCACAAATCCGATGTCGCCTCCGTCCGCGCTGGACGGGTCGCTGGAACGCGCGCGAGCAACCTCTGCGAACGTCTCAGGCCTGCGCTGAACTTCCGCGGCCACGCGTCGCGCCTCCTTAGGGTCTTCCAGCACGATCTGCCGGACGTGGATCATCGCCTCCGTTCGCTTGAAAATATTCCTGTTTTCCTCGTAAAACCTCGTGATCTGTTCCTCGGTGACCGGGGAATCGTTTTGTGAACGGTCGATGAGGGCATTCACCAGGATGTCTCGCTGTGCTGTCTTGAGCTGGAACCTTACGATCGGGTCCTTGTCGCATTCCCTCCGCAACGCTTCCTGGTACAGAAGCTCGCGATTTACCCATCGCGTGACCGCTCGCTTTCGCGCTTCGACCGATTTCTCCTCGAATGCATCATTGGCAAGCATCCTGTCCAGATCACCCTGCGTGAGTTTTACGTCCCCCACCACGGCGACGGGTTCTCCATCTTGCGATTGGAACCAGCCGCACCCCGAAAGAATTCCCGCCGCGATCAGCCATACACCCGACATCAAAAGGACTGTAATCCGCCTCATCTTTCCTCCCAGACAAGACGCACGGGTTCTTTCCCGTCGGAAGCATCCTCATCGATCAAGGATTCCAGAATCGCAGCAACCCGCGCCGCTTGCGCCGGTCCGCCCGGCTCCCCCGACTGAATTTCCATGACCAGATCGCCGTTCGACTTGAATTCAACCGGTTCGGGACATCGGCGCACCAAATCCCCGATTTGCGCTGGTGTCATCTTCCTTCCACCCCCGAGGATTACCCGAATCTTCCCGTGCTTATCCACCGCAATCCTGCGTGCGCCGAGGATCCTTCCTGCAACTTTGACCTTCATTAGATCAATCAGGGCACGTGCGGGTTCCGGAAGACGGCCGAAGCGGTCGCGCAGTTCATCAGCAAACCCGTTCACTTCCACGAGAGTCTGCGATTCAGCAAGGCGCCGGTACAGGGTCATTTTCTGCTCTCCGTCACTCACGTACGCGTCGGGCAGAAACGCGCTGACATGCACGTCTACTTCGCAATCCGCCGTTCGCTCCGGAATCTCGCCCTTCAGCTCCTTCACCGCGTCATCCAGCAGCTTGACGTACATTTCAAACCCTATCGCGGCTATGAACCCACTCTGCTCATTCCCCAGCAGATTGCCTGCACCCCGGATCTCCAAATCGCGCATCGCGACTTTGAACCCGCTGCCAAGGTCGCTGAACTCCTCGATCGCGCGCAGTCTCCGCCGTGATTCGGGCGGCAACTTGCGGTCTTTGGGAACCATCAGGTACGCAAAGGCTTTGTGGTTGCTCCTCCCGACGCGCCCTCGCAACTGGTACAATTCCGCCAGACCGAACTGATCTGACCGATCAACCAAGATCGTATTGACGTTCGGCATATCCAATCCTGATTGAATGATCATGGTCGTGACGAGGCAATCGAAGCGGCGTTCCAAGAAATCCAGCATCACCTTTTCCAGTTGGTGCTCGCTCATTTGCCCGTGGGCAACGCGGAACTGCAGCTCAGGCAGCAGTTCTCGCAGAAACTCGGCGCGTTCTTCGATAGTCTGCACCCGGTTGTGGACGAAGAAAACCTGTCCGGATCGCGCGACCTCTCTCAGTATTGCCTCCGATATCCGATCCTCGTCGAAGGGAATCACCTCGGTGTGAACGGGCAACCTGTCTCTCGGTGGCGTGTTGATTACCGCCATGTCCCGCGCACCCATCAATGACAGGTAGAGGGTCCGCGGAATCGGTGTGGCTGTCATACTCATGACGTCCACAGTCTGCCTCATGTGTTTCAGCCGTTCCTTGTGGCGTACGCCGAAACGGTGTTCTTCGTCGATCACCAGCAGACCGAGGTCACGAAACTCAACGTCATCGGAAAGGAGGCGGTGCGTACCAATCACGATGTCAATTGAACCCCGCTTCAACTGGTACAAGGTCTCTTCAGTTTCGCGTTTGGAGCGAAAACGGCTCAACACATCGACTTTGACCGGGAACCCGGCGAGGCGCTCCGAGAATGTTCGAAAGTGTTGCTGCGCGAGGATGGTCGTCGGCACGAGAACGGCGACTTGTTTCCCGTCGCACGCCGCTTTGAAAGCCGCTCGTATGGCCACCTCGGTTTTTCCGTACCCGACGTCCCCGCATAGGAGGAGATCCATCGGCACGGGGCTTTCCATGAACCCTTTGATTTGCGAGATCGCGCGCAACTGATCGCGAGTTTCCTCGTAGATAAATGCTGCCTCCATCTCCTCCATGAGCGTGGAATCCGGGCTGAAGGCAAACCCCGGGCGAGACTGGCGAATTGCGTACAGCTCAATGAGCTCCTGCGCCAGTTTCAGAACGCCCTTGCGGGTTCTTTCTTTGACTCGCTCCCAGTCAGAACCACCCAGTTTTGAAAGGACCGGGCGCGCACTCTCGTCTTGCGAATACCGCTGGACGCGGTTGATCTGGTCCGCGGGAACGAAAAGGCGGTCGTGATCTCGGTAAAGAATCCGCAGGCAGTCCCGAGAAACGCCATCCACGGTGATCCGTTCGAGGCCCTGGTACACGCCTATCCCGTGTTCTTCGTGCACCACGAGGTCGCCCGGACTGAGAGCGAACACGTCCCCTACGGGTGTTGCGCCGCGGAACTTCCTGAACCTGTGCCGTCCCTGATACCTGCTGAACAACTCATGATCGTTCACCACGAACAGCTTGGCGGATGGATACACAAATCCGCCGTGGAGTTTGGCAATCTCCACGGTAATGCGATCCATCAAAGAGCCCAGCAGGTCCTCCAGTCTCCGTGCCTGGCTCTCGTTCTCCGCATACAGGACAATCGTGAACCCCCGTTCGGCGAAGGTATCGATATCAGCGCGCACTGCTTCGAGACTGGAGTCATACCGTCGGGCACTCTGCGC
>Ga0116178_10000511_pt1 | contig 34970 bp, 37 predicted proteins | sample AD_STIC12_MetaG_FD_89880 | JGI IMG/M metagenome (GOLD analysis project Ga0116178, IMG submission 89880) | Active sludge microbial communities of municipal wastewater-treating anaerobic digesters from USA - AD_STIC12_MetaG | ecosystem: Engineered > Bioreactor > Anaerobic > Digestate | place: USA...
AAGTATGTTTTAAAAAAGTTTCGTCTGTTTTCAGATTGCAACATCAGAGATAAGAGGGATAAGGGGTCAAGAGGGATAATGGGTGACCTCATATCCTCCCCCCATACAACGTCACAGCGCTCAACAGTCTGCACGATGAAAGCGGGTTTCTAAAGAAAATCGGAGCAAAGCAAGTCCTCGATCCATCAGAACTGATCGATACAACCGGGAGGCCGATGCTCAAAGAGAGATGGGCCAAATGTGTCGACACGCTGGGCGGCGATGTTCTGACATCAGCAATCCGCTCGGTCAGGAGTTATGGAGCCGTCACCTGCTGTGGTAATGTCGTTTCACCCGACCTGAAACTAACGGTTTTCCCATTCATTCTGCGCGGCGTGACCCTTTACGGTATTGACTCGCAAAATTGTCCGATGCCGCGGCGGCAGAGGGCATGGGACATGATTGCCGGCCAGTGGAAGTTTCCCTGGATGGAAAAGCTGGTTTCGGAAATTCCTTTGGAAGGGGTGGGCGGCGTTATGGATGAAATAAAAGCCGGAAAGCACAGGGGCAGAACGGTTGTAAATTTGTGGGATTGATTCGTGGATATGATTCAGGAAGATCCGGACAATACGAGAAGAGACGGGCACTGATAAAGTTGGCGTCTGGCTGCACTGTCCATTACGGCCAGGCTTTCCCGGCTTTTTGTTGTACATGATCCATTTGCATACTTCCCGTTTTTCGAGATGTCCGATAAAAGGGATTTTCAAATATTCCCCAATCTGTGATCAGAAGAAATTATATTATTATTTTGGGAAAATATTAAAAATATTTAAACGTTGTCCATGCCCGGCCGCACAGGGGAATGAAAAAGGTGATTTTGCGGTTCGAACAAATGTATCCCGAGGTTTGCTCTGTACGCTTCGTTAACCATTTTTCAGCCAATGATATAAGCATCTTACAATTGCCGGTTTTTTAAATATGCAGGCAGGGATGCCGGGTGCTGTTTTGGAGTAAGAAACGGTCTTGACATTAGAACGTATGTTCTATAAAGTGAAGGCATGGAAAAAACAAACAGCATACAGGAGCTGCGCCTGCCTTTGGCGTATTTCCGGCCGGATACGACAGAGCCGGCCGTTTGCTCCCGGAAGATCGGCACCCATGGCGTACAGGAGGCGAAACACCTGATTCCAGGGGCACTGAATCCCTGTTGCCGTGTGGCGGAGAGGCGGGTAAGCGGGGAGATCTGTGCCGGGTTTCCGTCGCCGGCAGAAGAAGAGCTGCGCGACATTATTTCTTTTGACGAGTATCTGGTGGGGAACCCCGAAACGTCTTTTCTGCTTTCGGTGACCGGTGATTCCATGAGCGGTGCAGGGATCATGGAAAATGATCTGGTAATCGTACAGCGGGGGCGCCAGCCGAAAAACGGAGATATCATTCTGGCGGAGGTGGACGGTAACTGGACGATGAAGTACTTTCGACGCAAAGGGAAAACGCTCACGCTGGAGGCGGCCAATCCCAAATACCCGCCGATTGTTCCGCAAGAGGAGCTACGTATTGCAGGGGTCGTCACGGCGCTGGTGAGAAAGTATCATAAATAAGGCCCAAGCCCAGGGCGATGGGCAAGAGGGCCAGGATAACCGATGAGTCTCCGGCCGGCCTGCGTGAGGCGGTCTTTGTCTATCTTGATTATAGCGATCCGCTCCGCGGGATGGAGGGGTAGATGATTAGAAGATTAGAAGATTAGAGGGTTAGAGGGTTGGAGGATTGGAGGATAGTTGATAGTCGATGGCTGGTGGCTCATGGCCCATGGTTAATAGGCTTAATTATAGGTACTCATAGCCGGGAGGCGGTTTTATGTCTGATGTAATTTTTTCACTTCATTCCTGGCCGCGGGCCATTGTGCATATAGACGGCGACGCGTTTTTTACCTCCTGCGAGGAGGCGATTCATCCGGAACTCAAGGGGAAGCCGCTGGTCACCGGCGGTGAGCGCGGAATTGTCTCCTGTGCCAGTTACGCGGCCAAGAGGCTGGGCGTCCAGCGTGGCGTTCCCCTGCATGAGGCGCGCAGGATTTGTCCGGGGCTCATTGTCCTGCCGTCGGACTATGAAACCTACAGCCTGTTTTCGCGCCGGCTGTTTGCCGTGATGCGGCGTTTTACGCCCGACGTAGAGGAGTACTCCATTGACGAGGCATTTGCCGATATCACCGGGATGCGCCGTGCCCTGAAGGCTTCCTATGAAGAAATCGCCCTCAAAATGAAAACAGAGATCGAAAGGGAGCTGGCCATTGGTGTTTCGGTGGGGCTTAGCATCACTAAGGTATTGGCCAAGATTGCGTCCAAGCATCAAAAGCCGTCGGGACTGACGGTGATACCGGGCAGGCAGATCGCGCACTATTTGAACGATTTGCCGGTGGAAAAAGTCTGGGGAATCGGGCCAGCCACCACCAACTATCTGGCCAAATTCGGCGTGCGCACCGCGCTGGGCTTTGCACGAATGTCCGAAGATGCTCTGCGACGGAGATTGACCAAACCCGGCGTGGAAATCTGGCGGGAGCTGCGCGGAGAGTCGGTTTACCCGGTGGTGTCCGAAGAAAAAAGCGTTTACGCCTCAATCAGCAAAACAAAAACATTTGCGCCCCCGACCAGGGATGGGGCTTATCTTTTCGCCCAGCTTATGCGTAACGTGGAGTCCGCCTGTATTAAAGCGAGGCGCTACAGTCTGGCACCGGAAAGAATCCTGGTGTATCTGAAAAAACAGAACTTCGACGCGGCCGGTCGCGAAGCGGCCCTTTCGCGCCCCTGTGCCTGTCCGCTGGAATTTAGCCCTGTGGTACGTGCACTGTTTGACGACTGTTACCGGCCGGGCGAGCTGTACCGTGCCACGGGTGTGGTTTTGCAGGATCTGAAGGCTGATGCCGGTATCCAGTACGGTCTTTTTGACGATCCCGTGCAGGTGGAAAAAATCAGAGATGTTTATGCGGCGGCAGATGAACTGGCGGAAAAATTCGGCAAGCACACGTTGCATCTGGGCTCAACGCATCTGATGGACAAGCTGGGCAGGGGCAGAAGGGGTACTCCCACTGCCCGGGAGCAAACGCGCTTCAAAGGTGAAACCGCCAGGCGCCATTTGGGATTGCCGGTTTTGCATCTGAAGATCTGACGGGAGGCACCCCCCCTCTGTCTTGTCGGCCCCGTTTTCGTTGTGTAAATAAATTGTTTATTTTTATGACCTGTGGCCCGAAAAAATTTTTCCGGGTCCCTGAAGTGACGGCGGGCAAGGCAAAAAAAAAGGGCTTCAGATGAAGCCCTTTGCATCAATACAGTGATTCAGCGCAGTTCCTGAAGTTTGGAGCGGGCGACCCGCGCCTGGCTTGTGTCTGGATAGTCCTTGATGACCTGCTGCAGCAGCAGCTTGGCGCTGGCCTTGTCGCCGAGGTTTTGGAAAGAGAGGGCCTGCTTTACAAGGGCGTAGGGCACTTTATTGCTGCTGGGGAATTTTCTGGTGACTTTTTCGTACTCCAAAATTGCTTTTTCGAACTGTCTTTCGAAAAAGTAGCACTCACCGATCCAATATTGTGCATTGTCCGCGTATTCACCGGAAGGGTAGGCAGCCAGAAACTCCTGGAACGCTTCTCTGGCCTTGGCGTAATTGCCGTTTTTAAAAGTCTGATAGGCGGCTGCGTAGGCGCCGGCCTTGTCCGATTTCCCCTGATCCTTGGTGGTTGAAGCATCATTGGCGTCACTTAGAGCATCTTTTTTCCCGATTTCCAGAAAATTCTCGATGAAGTTGATCTTCATTGCCAGCGTTTCAATTTTCGCCTTCAGCTCGTCGTCTTTCGGCGAACCGGTAGCTGTTTCCTTTTTGAGTGTTTCAATTTGCCCGCGCAGTTGCTGAAGCTGGTCGCGGATTTCGGTGAAGTCCGCGCCGGTGTTGGCGTGACTCTTGCGGATGGCGGCGAGCAGCGCGGCATTATCTTCCTGTTCCTGCTGAAGCCTGGCCACCCGTGCCTCCATACGCGCGTCCACGGCGGATACCTTTTCATCCATACGCTGATTAAGCTCCGCACGCAGACTCTTGATATCAGACGAGGTCGCGCATCCGCATATTGCGAAAACAGCCGCTAAAATAATTAGTTTCAATGATGTTTTCAAAGCACTGTCCTTGCCGGCTTATTGAAGAACAAATTGTGCGCGCCTGTTTATCGACCAGGCCTCTTCCGTACTGCGCGTATCAAGCGGTTTTTCCTTGCCGTAGCTGATTGTCTGCATGCGTGAGGCATCGATACCGAGGTTGATCAGATACTGTTTGGCTTCCTGGGCGCGTCTTTCGCCTAAAGCCATATTGTATTCAGCCGTGCCGCGCTCGTCGCAATGCCCTTCGATCACGATTTGGGATTTGCTGTTCTGTTGGAAGATTTCGCTGTTGGATTTTAATATTTCGCGTGCGTCCGGACGGATGGTTGATTTGTCGAAATCAAAGTAGATGTTCTGAATATTGAGCGCCGCCTGTGCCGCAGCACTTCGTTTCGCTGCCGCCTCTTTAGCCTCCCGAGCCTTTCGGGCCGCCTCATCATCGGTTGCCGCAGGCTCTGCCGGAGAAGTAGTTGCGGCGGGCGCTGACTGAACTGATTCGTCTTTGACCACCGCCTGTTTTTCTGCACAACCACTAAAAATTATCAGACTCAACGCCATCACTACGACGATTCCTGCCGCTGTGAAATACTTTTTCATGACCCTCTCCTTTCGTTATTGTTCGGTTTGGTTAAACGTTTGACGAAGCTAAACACAATTTACCTGTTAAGGTCAATATAAATGTGTATATGACAAATAAATACAGCTTGTTACACGATGTATGATGCCTGCGGTTTTTTGTTTTACCTGCTCATCCGGGGAGACCAGGACGGCATGGCCAGGCCGTTTTGGTCGCCCAGCAGGATGCGCATGTTCTGTCCGTTGGCGTTCATGATGCAAATACGGGTTTTTGAGCCGCGCCGTGAGCTGTAAACTATCTGGCGGCCCGACGGTGACCAGGACGGGTATTCATTGTCCGCTTCATCAAAAGTCAGCTGGGTTGGATTGTTACCTTCCGTATCAACCGTAAAAATCTGATATTTGCGGTCAATCAGCCCTTCATAGGCGATTCTGTCTCCCCGGGGGGACCAGGAAGGTGAAGTGTTGTAGTTGCCTTTAAAGGTGACTCTGTTTACGTTTTGGCCGCCGGCGTCCATGATAAATATCTGAGGTGTGCCGGAACGGTTGGAAACAAAAACAATTTTTCCCCCGTCGGGAGACCAGGCGGGCGATACGTCAATGGCGTAGTTATTGGTCAGGCGCGTAAGTTTCATGGTTTCCACATTTAGAGAATAAATTTCCTCATTGCCGTCCTTGCTCAATGTTAACAGAAGATTTCTGCTGTCCGGTGAAAACGAGCCGCACATATTTAAACCGGGGAAGGCCGCCACCTCTTTTTCTTTTCCGGTATGAAGGTTACGCAGATAAACGACAGGACGGCCGTTTTTATATGAAGTGAAGGCCAGGAAACGGCCGTCGGGAGACCAGCGCGGGGTGATGACGATGCTTTTATGAGCGGTTATCGGTGCCAGCTCTGTTGCGTCGTAATTGATGCTGAAGATATCGCCTGCTCCTTTGTTTTTGACGACCAGTGCTATTTTTGTGCCGAAGTCGCCCTCGTCGCCGGTAATGGTGAGCAGTATGTCTGAGGCGATGGCGCGGGCGGTTTCCCTTGTGTCACCAGTTGCTTCTTTGTATTTTTTTTGTAAAATGACTCGACCGCGGGCGATATCATAAAGGCGGATCTCTGCTGTGAGGCGGCCGCTTTCTCTGGTCACGTCTCCGCGCAACAGGAAGTCTGCCCCGATGAGCGACCAGTCGGTAAAGCGGATTACCTCCGGCAAGCCCGGTTCCACCCCTTCGAGGAAGCTGCTTTTATCCAGGAGTTCAAACAGGCCGGTCAGGCTCAGGTAGAATCTGACATCTTCGGCTATTTTTGTGTTTACTGTGTCACCGGACGTGGTCAGCCCGTGCGTGTTTTGAAAATCACAAACCGCAATCGGAAATTGCCTGAAGCCTGGCTCGTCAATGTCAATGTAGATTTTTGCCGTCGCCTGGCAGCAGACGGCGCAGACAAACAAGATGAGAAACACAGTTGGGAGAAAAAATCTGGAAGTCACCGGTAAATTTAATCCTTTCTCATTGTTTGGCGCAGTTCGTCGGAATGAAAGCGGATACCGATTTCAATGACGCGCCTGTCCGTCCATCCCTTGAGCGGCGGGAAGGGGGCTGATTTTTGCACGGCCCGCAGCGCGGAGTCGTCAAAATTGCGGTTGCCCGACCTTTTTTCAAAACCTGCATATTCCAGGGAGCCGCTTTCGCCGATGCGTACCTCGATGATGGTGGTGACACTTTGTGCCGGCATCAAAGAGGCGGGCAGCGTCCAGTTCTGTTTAATTTTCAGCCAGACAAATCGGCTGTATTCATCTATCTTCGACATGTCACCGGCAGGCGAGCCGCTTTCGCTGCCTGTCTCCGCACGGGATTTGTGTTTTTCGCGGATAGCCTCAATGGCTTTTTCAATTTGTGACCTGTCCGTTTCCTGCTTCTGAACCGGCTGCATCTTTTTGTCCGGAATCGCACTGCTGCGTTTCAAAATGACCGGACCGGCCAGGTTTGAGGTTTGATCTCTTGGCGCCTTGCTTGTTTCATCCGGCAGGCTTTGCGACTCAGGACCGACCAGAGAAACAAAATAGGGAGGAATGAAATGCGCCTGCCTCGACGACGCACCCGGAATGGTGATGGAAACAGCGGCAAAAACGGCCAGGTGAAGAACAAGTGACACAAAAAACATGTTGCAGTTGGTGCCGGTGCTGCCTGAGGAACTCTTGTGTGGTTCCCGCAATATCATTTTATCGCCTCGGGCGGCTCCGTGATCATGCCGAGTTTATCGATTCCCGCCTTGCGGATTTCGGACATAACTTCGACGACGAAACCGTATGAAACATTTTTGTCGGCGCGCAGAAAGATCTCCCGGTCCACGCGCTGGGCATAAATTGCTGTGAGTTTCGGTTTCAAATCGGTAAGAGCGACTGCTGTTTTATTGAGAAATATTTCCTTGTTTTCACTGATGGTCAGCACCAGCTTTTCTTCGGCGATATCAATACTTTTGGACTTCACACGCGGCAGGTTGACATCGATGCCCATCGACAGCATCGGTGCGGTTACCATAAATATGATGAGCAGCACCAGCATCACATCGACCAGCGGCACGACGTTGATTTCCGACATGGTGATTTTTTCGTGTCGTCTTTTTCTTCTGTGCATTTTGACGCCTACTCACTTGCCGATCAGGTAGCGTTCAACAATATTCAGAAATTCATCAGCGAAGTTGTCCATTTCCTGAACCATAGTTTTAGCTTTATTTAAAAAATAGTTGTAAAAAATAACTGCAGGGATGGCCGCGGCCAATCCCGCCGCCGTTGCAATCAGAGCTTCCGAAATGCCGGGGGCGACCACCGCCAATGTTGCGGAGCCGCGCGCTCCGATGGACTGAAAGGTTTCCATGATCCCCCAGACCGTGCCGAACAGGCCGATAAAGGGACTGACCGATGCGGTTGTCGCCAGAAAGCCCAGAGCTGATTCCAGCTTGGTCGCCTCCGCGCTCGAAGAACGATTGAGCGCCCGTTGCACGTTGTCCAGCGAAGAAAGGCCTATTTCCTCACCGCGTGCTGTTTCCCTCTGGGCCCGGTTCATCCTGGTGAGCTCCGTATAGCCGGCGCGGAAAACTTCAGCCGTCGTGGAAAAAGGATATTTTTTTGATGCGGGTAAAACATCGGCCAGTTTGCTGCTGCGGTGGTAATCGGAGTCGAAAAGTTCGTTTTCTTTTCTTATTTTTCCATAATACCTAAACTTGATGAAGATGATTGTCCAGGAGACAATCGAGAGAATAAGCAAAATCAGCAAGGCGAACTTAACCACCAGGCCCGCGTCGAGCACCATGCCCAAAACCGAGCCGTGAAAATTGCTCCCAATGTCCAAAGACCCGATATTTTTCACTTTATAATCTCCATGTTTGAAATTTGATGTGTAACGTAGAGTAAAAAAAAAAGCTTGTCAATATCTTTATCTTCTCAGTACAGACTCAAAGCGCCTCGGGAGTGAAGGCCACCACATCATCTATTGATGTGGCGTCCGCCAGAAGCATGACGACTCGGTCCAGACCCAGCGCGATACCGGCGGCGGGCGGCATATTTTCCATGGCGGCCAGAAAGCGCTCGGGCATAATGTAGCGTGCAAATTTTTTTTCAACACGCGCCTTTTGCGCCTCTTCGAAACGCCGCCGCTGCTCGTCGGGGCAGATAAGTTCTGAAAAACCGTTGGCCAGCTCCATGCCGTCGATATACAGCTCGAAGCGCTCCGCTACAGATGGGTCGTTTTTTTTGATGCGTGCCAAAGCCGCCAGCGGGGCGGGGTAGTCATACAGAAACACAGGTTTGTCCACTCCCAGATGAGGCTCTACATATTCAGTGAGGACTTCCTCGAATCTGTTGTCTGCGAGCGCCTTTTCGGTGCTCACCGGCGCGTATCTGCGGAAAGCTTCCGCCACGGTCACGCGCGGCCAGGGCCCCTGAATTCCGATGAATCTCTGTTGCCGGGGAAGAACAGTTACGTGCCCCGCATCGGTAAAAATGGAGCTAAGCAGGCACTGGCATTGCTCCATCATCTGCAGGTAATCGATGTCCGCTTCGTACCACTCCAGCATGGTAAATTCCGGCAGATGGCAGCACCCCCGTTCATCGGCACGGAAGCATTTGCAGATTTGAAATACTTTGGGATAGCCGGCCGCCAGAAGCCTTTTCATGCACAGTTCGGGCGAGGTCTGTAAAAACCATGCGCCGGATGCAACTGCTTCGATATGTTCTTCCGGTGCCGGTGAAGGTACGCGCACGGGTGTGTCCACTTCCAGAAAGCCTCGCTCGCCAAAAAAACGGCGCACCGATGCCTGTAAACCGGCACGCAGACGCAGGGCTTTTTCCTTGCGCGCCAGATAGAAGCGATCATCCTGAAATAATGTTTCCATGTTTACTGCTGCGTGCGTATACCGATACTGTCCCCGGCATATTAAAACGAATCGCCCTTTAGCACCACCGCCGCCATTTTCCTCAACAGGGTGTTTTTGCACTCCGCACGTTGCTGGCCAGAAGTAAGAGGGCTTGGAATTAATTTTAGACCCCCCGCTGCTCCTCTTATCAGACGGCTGCGAAGGAAAATATGAGACGTTGATTTGTGGCGAAGCCCGTCAGCCTTTGACCCGTGTCAGATACTCTCCGGTGCGTGTATCGATGCGGATTTTTTCTCCCTCAGAGATGAACGTGGGGACTAAAATTGTATAGCCTGTCTGTACCTTGACCGGCTTGGTCGCCCCGGAAACAGTATCGCCCTTGGCCCAGGGCTCCGCTTCGGTCACCACCAGTTCCACGAAGTTGGGCAGGCTAAGCCCGATGGGTTTATCTTCAAACAGCAGGATTTCCACTTCAATATTGTCGGTCATGAAGTTTACTGCTTCATCGACCTGTTCTTCGGTCAGAAAAACCTGTTCATAGGTTTCATTGTCCATGAAGCAGAATTTGTCGCCTTCCTTATAGAGATACTGCATCTTTTTTTCCCGCAGGTCGGCAGGCTCAAAAACATCTACGGAACGAAAAGTACGTTCAAACTGGTTGCCGTTGATCATGTTTTTGAGTTTCGTGCGATACAGGGCCTGTCCCTTGCCGGGTTTGACAAAGTTGAATTCAACGATAACATAAGGGTCGCCGTCGATTTTCAGGCGCAGTCCTTTTCTCAGGTCGCTTGCAGTGTACATAAAAAGTATTTCTCCTCGTCGGGTAGTTGGGCTTTCTTTGAAGTTTTCCCTAATTCAATTATTTGGAAAAGTCAAAAAAATCTTGATGTTTCTCCAAATTCTTTTTGAACGTGTCCGACAGGGCCCAAAGAGGGATCTTCCCTGTCTCTCCGGGCAGGTCCGCCACATAACGGGGCAGGGCGAGGCCCGAACAATTTTTGGCGAGTTCTTCCATCAGCCTGACCCCGGAGGCTGCGTCCGTGCGGAAATGCGCCGTACCGCGCACCGGCTCGCAATGAAACAGATAATAAGGGCGCACAGAGATTTTTTGCAACCCGGTGACGAGCTGCCGCATGGTAGCAGATGAGTCGTTTATGCCCCTGAGCAGGACAGACTGATTGGATACGGGGATGCCCGCCTCCGCCAGCATGTTGCAGGCGCGGGCCGCCTCTTTGGTTATTTCCGCCGGATGATTGAACTGCGTGTTGAACCAAAGCGGCCGGTATCGCTTCAGAAGGCGGCACAGCTCACGCGTGATTCTCATCGGCAGGACCGCAGGGGCGCGGCTGCCGATACGCAGCACCTCAACATGGGAAATGGAAGAAAATTTAGCCAGAATGAATTCGAGTGCCTCATCGCTCAAGGTCAGCGGGTCACCGCCGGAGACAATCACTTCACGGATCTGTGGATTGTTTGCGATGTAGCCGGCCATTTTCCCGACACGCTGTTTTAAGGTGCTACTGCCCTGCTCTCTCCAGAAGCGTTTGCGGTTACAGTGGCGGCAGTAAGTGGCGCAGTTTCCGGTGACCATAGCCAGAGCGCGGTCGGGATAGCGGTGGACAAGCTTCGGTACAGGCATCAGAGCGTCCTCCTCCAGCGGGTCCTGGGGGTAATCCGGCCGGCAGGTGATCTCGCGCAGATCGGGAAGACATTGACGCGCTATCGGGTCGTTTCCCGCACTATCGCTGATAAGGGAAAGGTAGTAAGGGGTCACCAGCATCGGATAGGCGGCCAGCACCTGGCCGATCCCATTTTGGTTTTTGGCGGCCAGACCCCGGAGCCCGGCCAATACGGCGGGGGAAGTGACGCGGTTTTTTAACTGCCAGCGCCAGTCACGCCATAAAGAGCCGGCGGCGCGCCGTATCTCGGATAGTGATTTGTGTTTCATCGCTTTTTCCATGCGCTCTGGCAAGTATCACAGTTTCCTGTCCGTTGAAAGCAAATCCATACGGGCGGGGATTAAAAAACGGGAAATTACCTGCCGGTCGTGATACATAGAAACTCAATGCCGAAACCGGGAGATAGCTCGTTGGACACTGTGCAGAAGAAAAAAGAGCGGGTGGCGATGTTGTCGGTCGCATCGAATTCCGTTCTGGTTATTTTCAAGGCCATTGCCGGTGCGCTGATCGGTTCTGTGTCCATTATATCCGAAGCGATTCACTCGGGGATGGATCTGCTTGCCGCGGTCATTGCATTTTTCGCTGTCCGGAAATCTCACGCTCCGGCGGATAAGCAGCATCCTTTCGGCCACGGCAAACTCGAGAGCATCTCCGGCCTTGTGGAGGCCGGCCTGATTTTTATTGCCGCCGTCTGGATTATCTTCGAGGCGTTTAAGAAATTCAGCACCGCCGGGGAAGTGGAGCAGCCGGGCTGGGGCGTAGCGGTCATGCTCGTCAGTGCCATTGTGAATATATTTGTTTCCAGAAAGTTGTTCGTTGTCGGAGCTGAAACCGATTCCCTCGCCCTGCAGGCGGATGCCTGGCATTTAAGAACGGATGTCTATACTTCTGCCGGCGTCATGGGCAGTCTGGCTATTATCTGGGGCGGCGGCTATTTTTTCCCGGGCGTGTCTCTCGGGTGGCTGGATCCGGCAGCGGCTGTGATTGTGGCGGTGATCATTATGAAAGCCGCCTGGAATCTGACCGCTCGCGCCGTGGGCGACCTGATGGACATGAAGCTTCCCTATGATGAAGAGCAGTGGATTCGCACCGCGATTTCCTCACTCGGCAACAAGCTATGCGGTTATCACCAGCTGAAAACACGTAAGGCGGGAAATTTTCGCTTTATAGAATTTCATATTAAAGTTGATCCCCAAATGACCGTGGAAACATCTCACCGCATCGCGCATGAACTCAAGCGCCTGATGAGAAAAAAATTTCCACTGTCGGCGACGACCGTTCACATCGAACCATGCGATGGCCATTGCACAAAAGAGTGTCTTGACGGTTGCTTCGTGCCGGAGGGGCAAAGACCGGCGCCGATACGGCGCGATGGCTGAGGCCGGTCTTTGTGTGTCAGCCCCTTAAAGATTCCAACTTATAGTACCGCCCGCGCGATGCTTTGACAGGGAATGAATTTTTCGCTATGGAGATGCACATGTTAAAAAAACAGCCGGGTTTTTCATGAGTAAAGCATACCACATCTTCGGTTTGAGCATCCTCTCCGAAATATCTTTGCCTGCACCGGAGGCCGGCGACCGGCGCCGATCTTCACCGCCGGATGTGGTCATTGAATACGGCGAGGTCCCCCGGCAACTTTCCCGCCCCCAGCAAAAAACAGCATGGTACGAGGCGGCCGCCGGAGAATTCCTGCTTAGCGCAGAGTCCATCGCGCGTTATTATGTGCAGGGAGGCAGCCGGATTGTCATCACGGCCGAGCCGGGAGTGGCAGAGGGAAAAATACTGATATACTTGATGGGCTCGGCTATGGGAGCGCTTTTGCACCAGCGCAAAGTGCTTGTCCTGCATGCGGGGGCTGTGACAAAAAAGAATTATGCGGTTATTTTTCTGGGACCTTCCGGTGCGGGTAAATCAACACTGGCGGCCGCCTTTCATCAGCGCGGCCTGGCCTTTCTGGCCGACGATGTGTGCGCCATAAGTTTCGACGATGGCGCCCCGGCGGTAATTCCCGGTTTTCCACAGCTGAAGTTGTGGGAAGATGCGCTGGCAAAACTGGGAAAGGACAAGGGCGGTTTAAAGAGAGTTGTCTGGATCAAAAATATGGAAAAATATTTTATGCCGGTCGAGCATGAGCATGACGGGCTCGTGCGCCTGAAAAGTGTTTTTTCGCTGGAGGCGGCCGACACCGCGCACATTGAAGTCCATGCGCTCAGGGGTGGCGCCAAACTGGAACCGCTCGTCGCCAATACTTACCGTCGGGGCTTCCTCGATGGTCTCGGGGGGAAAAAAGAGTATTTCCGTCAGTGTGCCCGGGTGGCGGCGCAATCCGAAGTTTATCGTGTTTTGCGCCCCCGTGACAAGTTCCTGCTCGATGAACTGGCTGATGTGCTGGAGGCGGAGTTTTAATGCAGCAGCACACGGAAAGCGATTGGCTTGATGGATGACACCGGCAGGAAATCGCGCCTCTATTCGTTGAAGATGGTGAGAGCGAAGTGGTTGAGACGCAGCCCGGCAGAAAGGGTTTTCCTTCTGGAGGCTTTTATATTGCTGGGGGCGGCGCGGTTATGCGTAGTGCTTTTCCCGATGAAATGGCTGGCCAGGACATTGGGAACCCATATGCACGATGATCAAACACCCCTGACACCCTCCTGTAGTGAAACTGCCCTGAACATCGGCCGTGCGGTGCGCTCCGCGGCCGGCTGGACACCCTGGGAAAGCGCCTGCCTGCCGCAGGCGGTGGCCGCCAAGTGGTTACTCAAAAGACGTAATATCCCGGCGACAGTTTACCTGGGCGTGATGAAGGATGAAAGTAAACCGGAAAAAATGGCGGCGCATGCCTGGGTGCGCTGCGGCAGGTTTATTCTGACCGGTGCCGACGGTCATCGCCGTTTTACGGTGGTTTCAACTTTTTCCTAGTGATGGGCGATGGGAATATGATCAGACAAATAAAGGCACTGGTGAAAGAATTAAAGGCGCAGCTTCCTTACCTTCCGCGGGCCTTTGCCCTCGTCTATAAGGCGGCGGGATGGCTGATGATTGCCTGGCTTGTTTTGCTGCTGGTGCAGGGGCTGCTTCCGGTGGCCATGGTTTATCTGACCAAGGTGCTGGTAGACGGAGTGGCGCGGGTAATTAATGAAGGCAGCGGCTGGCAGGGGCTGGTTCTCCTTATTCCCGCAGGCGTCGCGATGGCTTTTGTTCTGGTGGCGATGGAGGCGCTGCAAAGTGTTGCCCGTACACTGCAGACGGCGCAGTCGGAAAAAATTCAGGACAGTGTCCATGAGCTTATCCATGAGCAAGCGATGCGCCTGGACATGTCTTTCTACGACAATCCGGACTATTATGACCAGTTGCACCGTGCGCGCATTGACGCCCTTTCACGGCCTGCGGCGCTTATCGCAAACGCCGGTGCCCTGCTGCAGAGTTTTGTGACATTGGTGGCGATGGCCGGGGTTTTACTGACTTTCGGCATCTGGCTTCCTCTTTTGCTCCTGGCCAGTACGGTGCCGGCTTTATGGGTGGTGCTCAGGCACACGATACGATTTCACCACTGGCGCGTGCACAACACGACGGCCATGCGCAAAATTAATTACTATGACATGATGCTGACCTGGCGGGAGGCGGCGGCGGAGATGCGCCTGTTTAACCTGGGTTCACATTTTCGGCGTTTGTTTACCGATCTGCGTACGAAACTGCGCAACGAGAGGGTGCAGCTTGCCCGTGATGAAGCAATCGCCACGGCCGGTGCGTCCCTGACCGGGCTGGTCAGCATGGCGGCAGCGCTGGTTTGGATGGGGTACCGTGCCGCGGGCGGGTTTTTAAGTCTGGGTGATCTGGCTTTGTTTGTCCAGGCGTTTTTTCAGGGGCAGCGCATGATGCGCTCACTTCTGGGCAATGCGGGGGAAATATACCGCAATGTCATGTTTTTGGAAAACCTCTTCGAATTTCTTGCACTCAGCCCCAAAATTGTCGGGCCTGCCCAACCGTCTTCATTTTCCGGTCTGCAAGGGGGAATAGAATTTCAAGACGTCACTTTCCGTTATTACGGAAGTGAAACAAAGGCGCTGGATCATTTCAGCCTGAGCATACCGGCCGGCCGCATCACCGCGCTGGTCGGCGAAAACGGCGCGGGAAAAACAACGCTGATAAAACTTCTATGCCGTTTTTACGATCCCTGCGCCGGGCGTATTTTACTGGACCGGACGGATATTCGCGAGTTATCGGCCCATCAGTGGCACAGACGTATTACTGTCCTTTTTCAGGAGCCGGTGCGTTTTCATGATACCGTGTTCAACAATATCGCTTTTGGAGACATCGACCGGCCGGCCCAGGCGGAAGAAATCGCCGCTGCGGCCCGGGCCGCAGGCGCCGACGAGCTGATTTCACGACTGCCGGGGAACTACCGGACTATTTTGGGGAAATGGTTCGGCGGCGCGGAACTGAGCTCCGGCCAGTGGCAGCGCCTGGCGCTGGCACGCGCTTTTCTGCGCGAAGCCGAGTTTATCATTCTGGACGAGCCGACCAGTTTCATGGATTCATGGGCGGAGGCGGATTGGCTGGAGCGTTTCCGCGAGCTGGCGGCTGGACGCACGGTGCTGATGATCACGCATCGCTTTACCACGGCGATGCAGGCGGATGTGATTCACGTGATGGAGCGCGGTCGCGTGATCGAATCCGGCAGCCACGAAGAACTTCTTGTGGCTGGGGGACGCTACGCCGCATCCTGGAGGCGTCAGATGAGCGGAAAAAGCCCTGCTCCATAGAAAGCCGCAGAGAAAATAATCTGTTGTTTTGTCATAAGGGGTCTCTGTCTGTGTGCCGCTCACCTGGTGCGCACCCGCCTGACGAAATATGTGTTGCTTTCACCACGGACATGGAGTAATTTTTTGGTGTGGGTTTGCGTTTGCACGTCGCGGGAGTCTTTTACAATACCCGCAGTTTTGCCGATGGAGAGAAAAGAATGAATTTTAAAGTCATACTGTTTGGTCTCATTTCCTGCCTGGCTGTCATTTTCATTATCCAGAATGTGGCGGCGGTGACTGTAAATATTTTTTTCTGGCAGCTTTCTCTGTCGATAGCGCTGCTGATTTTCATCATCCTGGCCGCCGGTTTCGCTGCCGGATGGTTCTGGCGCAGTTTCCTGGCATACCGCGAAGCCAAAAAAGAAGCGGCGGACATTCAGAAAGAATTACGAGCCGGTTAGAATTGCAGGAGGAGGCGGCAAGTTGATAAAAACCACAGGGAGACAAGCATGAACGCACGGGAACAATTTGTTTTTCTCGATGCCCTTGCGGCAATACTGATCAGGTGCTTTTTTCTGGCTGTTGCTGTGCTGCTTTTGTGCTTTGTTTTTTTTATTCTGGCCGGGGATTACGGCTATTATCTGGGGTCGTTGTGGTTTGACATCGACGAGTATGACTATACTCTTTTATTCTGTTACAGCATGGTGTTTTTGAAGATCTGCGCTTTTATGTTTTTTTTCTTTCCGTATATTGCGATTCGCCTGGTACTCAGAAAGAGAATCAAGCAACGCTATACGCTGGCCGGGAGATGATCGTTTTTGGCAAGCGTGTTTCCCCTTATAACTTTCCGCTTTCGGCAAATAAAAAATACGACAATTAAAGGATTTTGATCCTGTACAGGAGGTTGGCATGGAATTGACTCAAGCGATCAAAGGAAGGAGGAGCATTCGTAAATTTACGAAGCAGGAAGTACCCAAAAACGTCATCATGGAAATTATGGATGAGGCCCGCTGGGCTCCTTCCTGGGGGAACACGCAGCCGTGGAATTTTTACGTGCTGACGGGGAAAACACTCGGAAAATTCAAGGAAATGAATCTGGCACAAACAGTGGCGGGCGCTCCTATTACTCCGGACGTTCCGATGCTGGAAAAATGGCCTGAGGCCATGAAGGCCAGATACAACGAAGTTGGGAAAATGGTTCTTGACGCCCAGGGCATTAAGAGGGGTGACAAGGCCCTGCGGGACAAATACTATCAGGATATGGTCATGATGTTTGATGCTCCCTGTCTGATTCTGGCCTGTATTGCCCGCGACAACCTTGTGGAATATCAGATGCTGGATATCGGCCTGATCGCTCAGACCATCTGCCTGTCGGCCTGCAGCAGAGGACTTGGTACCTGTCTTTTAGCGGCGGCGGCGCGCTACCCAGCCGAGACGCGGAAGATAGCCTCTGTGGCTGATGAATGGAAAATAGTGGCGGGGATTGCCCTGGGCTATCCGGATCCTTCGGCTCCCCTGAACACATTTGAGCGTACCAGAGCGGGACTGGATGAAATTGTGCACTGGTTGGATTGAGAATCATGACAGATGCCTTCCATCGAGCCGGTGGGACGGCGGGCAGGAGAAGTGCAGCAAAGATGAGTAAAGTTCCGGCGGATGCCGCCACTGTGATGCTCTTGCGGCCCTCTTCGGGCGGCCGGATGCCCTGCATCGAAGTGTTGCTTCTCAGGCGCAACCGTAGGAGCAGTTTTGTGCCGGGTTATTACGTTTTCCCCGGGGGAGTTGTGGATCCGGAGGACTACGAGCCGGGAGTGGAGCGTTTCATATACGGTATTGACCGCGGGCGGGCGGCGCGCATGTTTCCGGAGATGGCCGACTCCGGCAAATCACTGGGTGCCTGGGTGGCGGGTATCCGCGAAACATTTGAGGAGGCGGGGATTTTAATCGCCCGCAAGCGCGACGGCACACCTCTCACACTTGCCGCCGGCGGGGAGCAGGCCCGCTTTACCGCCTACCGTGAGGAACTGCGGTCAGGAAAGATAAAATTTTCACAGATTCTGGAGGCGGAAGACCTTATCCTGGCCGCGGACACCATGCATTACTATTCGCGCTGGATCACGCCGGAGGTGATGCCCCAGCGCTATGATGTGCGTTTTTTTGTAACACGCCTGCCGGAGGGGCAAACCGCTGCCAGCGACGGGGTAGAGCTTACCGCCCACAGCTGGCTTACGCCTGCGGACGCATTGAAAGATTATGAGGAGGGCAGGATCGGCATGGTCCTGCCCCAGATAGCCACGCTGGAGGAGCTGTCCGGCTTCCAAACGGTTGAAGAAACCATCTCGTTTGCAAAAAACAGACTTGCCCCATCCACGCTGACGAAAATCCTCTGGACGGACGGCAAGGCGGTGGAAGTGATGCCGGACGGGAGTGTTTTCGAAAACCGTCCGCCTGTTTACCCCCCGCCCGGCAACAAAAGATAAAGAAGCTTCATGCAGAATTTCACCCAAGGCAATATTGCCAGACAGTTTATTGATTTCACCCTGCCGATCATGCTGGGTAATGTGCTGATGTCGGTCTACGGCATCATCAACATGATCTGGGTGGGGAGGCTGCTGGGGCCGGACGCGGTGGCGGCCGTAGCTGCTTCCTTGCCGATTATCATGCTGATGCCTGCGTTTCTGATCGGTCTGGGGATGGCGACCAATGTGCTTATCGCACAGGCCTTCGGACGCGGCGATACAGCCATGTTGAAAAGGATTCTTTCCAATTCTTTTTTTGCATCGATTTTGTTTTGTCTGCTGATCTCTTTTGTCGCTCTTTTATTCCGGCATGAGGTGCTGGGCTGGGTGAGGGTGCCTGTCGAAATCAGGGGGATGGCTCTGTCATACATGACGGTCATGATGGCCTCGCTGGTGTTCCAGTTTTTCATCAACTGGATGAACGGTATGCTGCGGGGACTGGGCGACGCGACCACTGTGGTTAAAATACTCATTCTTCTGGCCCTATTCAATATTACTTTCGTTCCACTTTGCATCAGAGGGGCCGGGCCTGTGCCGCCGTTGGGCGTGTCGGGTGCGGCCTGGGGCTCGGCACTGGCCGCTGTGCTGACCGGTGTCATCGGCTACCTCTACATGGTGCGTTACAACCCCTATATAAATATGCGCAATTGGGACTACAGCCTGGACTGGGGCATCATCAAGCAGGTTTTTGTCATCGGGGTCCCGGCGTCACTGCAGATGATCGTTGTCTCTCTTGCGGCCGTGATCATCGTGACACTGGTCAACGGTTACGGAACAGCCGTGACGGCGGCCTTCGGTATCGGCATGCAGGTCGATATGCTGGCGACCATCCCGTTTATGTCCATCGGTATGGCGGCAACCACGATTGCCGGACAGAATCTGGGAGGGCAAAAGCCGGATCGTGTCTTTAAAACACTGCGTACATCAATTTATTTTGGTTTAGCCATCGGCGGGGTCTGTGCTGTGGTCTTGTTTTTCTTCTCCCGCGAGATAGGATCGGTATTTCTCAAAGAGTCGACGCAAAGTGCGCAGGTGCTCAATTATGTTCGCGGCTATTACCATTGGATGGCTTTTATCTTTCCATGCTACGCGGTGATTTTTTCTATACAAGGAGTGCTGCGCAGCGCCGGCGACACGATGGCCCTACTCGTTATGTCCTTTTTGGCGATGTTCGTGATCCGCATTCCCCTGGCGTATGTCCTGGCGGGGCCGGGCGGTTTTAAACAGGACGGGATCTGGATTGCCATAGTGACCAGCAGCGCCCTGGCTGCCATCTTAAACTGGCTGTACTACCGCAGGGGGACATGGCTCAACAGACGGATCATAGGGGAACAGGATTCCTGATGGAAGACTCTTCCTCCTGGGTCCATCGTTTACGGCCGTGACCGGCACGAGCCGTGTGGCGGCCTCTTGAAAACGCTTCCTGTTTTCCGGGACACCATGCGGAGCCGGTCTATCTGCTGAGCAGGCTGACCACTTTATTATACTTTTCATGGATCATACTACGGTCAAACTCATTGAACTCCGCCAGCATCTGCTGCTGCTCCTCATCGGTAAAGTATTCCAGACAGGGGAAAAAGAAGCGCTTATCCTCTTTTTCGATATGCACTGGATAAAAACGGGCGAGTTCTCCCAGCAATTCCATTACTTCCTTTAGAGTATCCTCCCCCTCGAGATATCTATCCCTGGCGCTCACCAGTTTTTCGACCATCTGCCGGGCGTGGCGGTGCTCCTCCATCAGCTCATCCATTATCGCGGCATGCTCCGGGAAGAGTTTCTTTTTGGCCAGCTCGCGAAAAAGAATATCCTCTTCCTTGCCGTGGTGGGTCCTGTCGGCATAAGTCCGGATAAAATCAACCGCCGTGTCGATGAAGACTGTATCAAGGCGATTCAGTTCGCTGATCCTTTTTATCTCGCCTTCAAAAAGGCGAAGCATCTTTTCAATCAGCCTGTGCTCCCACATGAGCGGTCCGATCGGTTTCATCAGCTTTCCCCCTTAAATAACGCATTTTCGCAGATTGGCGAGTTTCACATAATGGTTTCTTTCCTCACAGATCAGCTTGTCGATCAAATTGTGCTGGAGTTTCGGGACCAGGTCCTTGACATTCTGATAATAGTTGATGGAGTCCTGCTTCATTTGGAGGGCGAAGTCAATGGCCGAGCAGGCGTCCGATATCTGGGCGAGGCCTTTGTCCATTGCCTCTTTCGTGAAGGTCACATTGTTGTCGATGTAGTTACGCAGGTACTGGGCGTATTCACCTTCGTAAGTTTCCGGGGGGATGGTTTTTTCTATTCCGGCAAAGATTCTGGCGATCTCTTTTTTATGCGACCTTTCCTCATCGGCGAGTTCTCCGAACAGCACCTTGGTGTCCTGATTCTGCACAAGCTGAATGGCGTACTGATAAAAATTAGCGCCGTTTTCATGAATCCTTTCTGCAAAATCTATTATTTCCCCTGCGGTAAAAACACTCATCTCAAACCTCCCTGATGCATTTGTTTTTTGATCAATTAAAATTCGAAAAGCTCCGGCTAAATGCCCGTGTTTCCCGTTTGGCCGCGTCTTATAATGTTATGCGGTAAATGCCAAATGCCGCCCGAGCTTCGTAAGATATATGAGATACTGGTTTTATGTCAACAGTTTTCAGAGCCGGGTATTTCCCGTTTGATGTTCTTAGCGTTTTTTTCGGAAGATCAGTCTCAGCGGAACCTTGTCGAAGCCGCATTCTTCGCGGATGCAATTGGCCAGATAACGTTCGTGGGAGAAGTGAACACCTTCGGGCGAAGGGACGAAAAAGACAAAAGAGGGAGGCTTGATGCCGGTCTGTGTTACGTAAGAAACGCTCATGGATCTGTTACGGTAGCGCCCCATCGGGTTTTTCAAAAGTGCCTTTTCGACCAGCGTGTTGAGTGGTGATGTATCGACTCTTTTGGTGTATTGGCTGTAAACAGCGTCAATCAGTTCGAATATTTTCGGGACCCGTTGACCACTTGCGGCCGAGACGAAAATTATGGGCGCGAAATCCATGAATTTGATTTTCTCCCTGATGTCGGCAACGTATCTGCCGATGGTGGCATTGTCCTTTTCGATTTTGTCCCACTTGTTGACCACAATGATGCAGGCCTTCCCCCGTTCGTAGGCCAGCCCCGCAATTTTGGCGTCCTGCTCGGTCATGCCCTCCACGGCATCGATGAGGACCAGGGCGATATCACAGCGGTTGATGGCTTTCATGGCCTGAACGACGCTGTATTTTTCCAGAGTCAGACTGATTTTGCTTTTTCGGCGGATTCCCGCTGTGTCGATGAGCAGATAATGCCTGCCGTGTACTTTGACGCGGGTGTCCACTGCGTCGCGGGTGGTGCCGGGTGTGGGATTGGCAATGCTTCTGGGGCTTTGGGAAATCAGGTTGACCAGTGATGATTTGCCGACATTGGGTTTGCCCACAATGGCGATGGCAACTGTTTGCTGTTGCTCTTCGCCGCTGTCGTCAGTTGCGGGGAAAGTTTCTGTGAGCGCGTCCATAAGTTCGTCAACGCCGGGGCCATGCTGGGCGGATATCGGGTAGAGGTGTTCGATGCCCAGACGGTAGAAATCCGTGAGCAGCTCTTCGTGGCGTGCCCCGTCAACTTTGTTGGCCGCATAAAAGACGCTTTTGCCCCTGACGCGCAGCTGACGGGCTATTTCCATATCGGACGGGGTCAGTCCATCGCGCCCGTCCATCAAAAAAACGATGGCATCCGCCTCTTCGATGGCCAGATTGGTCTGCTCGCGCATTTGTGTCAGGATGAGCTCGTCGGCTGTCGGTTCAAAACCGCCGGTATCGATGAGTGTAAAGGGTTTACCCCTCCATCGGCAGTCTGCATAGTTACGGTCGCGGGTTGCACCCGGCTCGTCAATGACGATGGCTTTTTGCTTTCCCGTGATTCGGTTGAAAAGCGTGGATTTGCCCACGTTGGGGCGGCCGACGATGGCGATGAGTGGTTTTTCCTGCATGGCACTACTTTATCAGACCAAATTCGCGCAGCTTTTTGTCGGAGAGGGTCCAATCGCGGCTCACGCGCACAAACAGCTCCAGAAATACTTTTGCCCCGAAAAGACGCTCCATCGCTTCTCTGGCCTCGGTGCCGATTTTTTTGAGCATCGCGCCCTTCCTGCCGATAAGAATCGCCTTTTGTGATTCTTTTTCCACCGAGATGACCGCACTGATATGAATCAGATTTTTTGCCTCATCTTCCCGGAAGGATTCCACGTTCACTGCCGTGACGTAGGGAATTTCCTGTGATGTCAAAACAGTGATCCTTTCGCGGATAAATTCTTCTGCGATAAAGCGTTCGGTGGCGTCAGTCGCTATGTCTTCCGGAAACAGACGGGGCCCCTCCGGCAGGGCGTCTTTCAGGCACATGACCAAACGCTCCAGCCCCTCTTTTTTCAGTGCCGAAACGGGAAAAATACCGGCAAAGTCATGCAGCCGGCTCAGCTGATCGATCATTGGCAGCAGACGGGGTTTTTCGAGGCGGTCGATTTTGTTGATGGCCAGAAAAACCGGTGATCTTGCGCCGGCGAGTGTTTCCACGAGGAAGAGTTCCTCCTCGTGCGGCCTTGCCGTGCCGTCGACAATTACCAGAAGCAAATCCGCATCTCCCATGGTTTCCCGGGCTGCTTGCACCATGGCGCGGTTAAGCGGGGTCTTTGCCCGGTGCATGCCGGGCGTGTCCAGAAAAATCATCTGCGCGTCGGGGAAATTTTTTATCCCCGTGATGCGGTTACGCGTCGTCTGCGGCTTGGCGGTGACAATCGATATTTTATCGCCGATAGTCGCGTTGAAAAACGTTGATTTGCCCACATTGGGACGACCGATGATGGCGATGAAGCCTGATCTGAACACGCATTTTCTCCAATGATTCAATCAAATCCCGCAATGTCCGCCGAAAAGGGACCTGCCGTCTCCGAGCTGACGGTGATGCGTCCGCAAACGGTTCCGGGGCCGGAATCTATAACGATTTGTGCACCCGGGTAAAGCTTTTTTATCGCATGGGTGTTTTTGTTGCGAAAACCGCGGAAACGCGACAAATCGCGTGGATGAATCGAAAACTTCAGGCGTCTTGCCTGTTGTGGCACATCACTGAGTAATTTCAGCGTGGCCGAATAAAAAACAGACCCATGAACGAGACTGCCCAAAGACCGGTGCAGGGGCCCGGCCGGCAGCGCACCTTCAGAGGCCATCTCCGGTGTGATCTGCAAGCCGAGGCGTATGATGCGGATACCTGCCGGGGCAAGCGTTTCCCAGGCCAGTGTGCACCAGTCGATGGCCTCCTCCAGACCAAGTGGCCGATAAAGACCGTCCTGCCACTGGCGGGCCAGCGGTGTGTCTTTGAAAACCAGCACCGGGTGGATTCGTGCGGTATCCGGCTTGACAGAGGCGGTGATTTCAAGAGTTTGTGTGAAGCTCTCCTTTGTATCACCCGGCAGGCCGGCCATCAGGTGAATGCCGGTTGTAAAGCCTCTGCTTTTGAGCAGTGTGAGCGCCTGTCGTGCGCAGTCGGCATCGTGGCCCCGGCAGGCAAGACGCAGCACCTCATCATTGAATGATTGGACGCCGATTTCTACTGTCCTGACCGAATGAGCTTCAAGAAAGTCCAGTTTGCCGTCGTCGATATAATCAGGTCTGGTGGAAATCCTGATGGCGTGAACCACGCCTTTGCGAATGTAGTTGCCGGCCCAGGACAGAAGAAGAGTTTGCGTAGCCACAGGCAGCCCCGTGAAATTACCTCCGTAAAAGGCGATTTCCACCTGTCTTGGCCTGTTCTTGCTCCAGTTAAGATACGACTCCACCCGTGCGTCGAAAAAACTTTTCGTGATCCGCGGTGAGAAATCGCCTGCGGCGATTCTTTCGTTACAGAAGATGCACCGGTTCGGGCATCCCCCGTTCATGATGAAAATCGGTATGACAAGCGGGTTTTGGGATCCGCCGTTTTCAGGGGTTGTTTTCACTTTGCAGATATCTCCACGCTTTTTGCGCCGCCTGTTTTTGCGCCTCTTTTTTGCTTTTGCCCCATCCGGTCTGTCGGATGGAATTACCGACACTCACTTCCACCTCAAACATTTTGTCGTGATCAGGGCCGCTTTCGGAAAGCAGGGTATAAATGGGAGGGGATTTGTATTTTTTGTGGCAAACCTCCTGCAGCATCGTTTTGTAATCCACACACTCCGTGAGCAGGATTTCATCTTCAAGCAGCGGGGCCATGAGTCTGTTGATGAATGATTTGGCCTTACTGAAGCTCGAATCCAGATAAACCGCGGCAATGAGCGCCTCAAGGGCGTTAGCCAGCAGCGATTCCTTTTGGCGTCCGCCGGAGTTTTCTTCGCCGCGTCCCAGAAGCAGGCACTCGCCAAGACCGAGCTTGGCGGCGAGCTCCGCCAGTGGTTTTTCCCTCACCAGCAGTGCGCGGATTTGCGAAAGAGCTCCTTCATCAAGGTCGGCGTGCTTTTTCATCAAAAGGTCACTTATGCAAAGACCGAGTACCGCATCACCCAGAAACTCCATCCTTTCGTTGTCCGAAGCGCCTGTCAGCGGATTTTCATTGATATAGGACTTGTGCGTCAATGATGTTATAAGCAGCGCCCGATTGCAGAAAGTGTATTTCATTCTTTCTTGCAGCTGCTCGAGCTGTTTTAACCTGATCTCATCCATAGGCCACCTCGCCAGTGAGCCGGCCGTGGTGATAAGCAGTTATTTTTACGCGGACAATCGTATTTGCCCGGCCGGCTGTGTCCCGTTCCAGTACCACGGGAAGATAATTATGGGAAAAACCTTTTGCAGGCCCGTTATTTTTTCCTGACGAGCCTTCAACCAGTACAGGCAGTGTCCTGCCCAGGAATTTCTGTGAGAAAGCTTCCCGCTTTCTAGCTCCGAGCGTCCGCAATATTGCCGCCCTTTCCTTTTTTATTTTGTCCGGCACCTTCCGGGGCAGCCCGCATGCCGCCGTGCCGGGTCTTTCCGAATATGGAAAGACGTGCAGGTAGGCCAGAGGCAGTTCTTCCAGCAGGCTTAAGGTCTGGGCGAATTCCTTTTCGCCTTCGCCCGGAAATCCGACCATCACGTCGGCGCCGATGGCGATGTCCGGTACGCTTTGTGTCACACGCTCTATCAGAGACCGGAAAAAGTCCCGGTCGTAACTGCGCTTCATTTTTTTTAAAATAGTGTCATCGCCGCTTTGCAGCGGAATGTGTAGATGCGGGCAAAGATTTTTGTGGCGGCCGAAAAGAGCAAGCAGGTCGTCGGTTACCTCAAGCGGCTCGATGGAGCTGAGCCGGAATCTCACATTGCTGTTTTGAGAAAGCAGAATTTCAAGGAGTCCGGCCAGACCTGTGGGCGGCACGAGGTCCTGACCGTAATTGCCCAGATGAATACCGGTAAGGACGATTTCACTGCATCCCTGACGGACAAAGTGGCGCACCCCGTCACACACGCCGTCCACAGGCAGGCTGCGGCTTTTCCCCCGGGCATAAGGGACGATGCAGTAGCTGCAAAAAGCGTCACAGCCGTCCTGGATTTTGAAAAAAGCACGTGTGCGCCCGGTGATTCCAGCCGCGGGCAGGTGTGGGAAGTTTTTCTGCTCAAAGATGTCACCGGCCAGAACAAGGGGAAAATCACCGGCGGGACGGGAAAGCAGTTGGGCGATCAGATGTTTGTGGTCATTGCCGGCGACAACCGCAACACCGCCGAGCGCGGCCGGCACCTGTGGCTGTGTTTGTGCCAGACAGCCGGTGACGATCACGCGGGCGCGCGGATTTACGCGCAATGCCCGTCTGACGAGCTGACGCCCCTGAAAATCGGCAAACGCCGTCACCGTGCAGGTGTTGATTATATAGGCGTCGGCAAACGAGGGGAAAGCAACGGGCCGGAAACCGGCGTTTTCCAGCTCCAGGGATATCGATGCCCCATCGCACTGGTTGACCTTGCAGCCCAGGGTGACCACACTGAAGCTGGTAATTTCCCTGCCTTTGCTTTGGGAGATGTTGTCCAGGCCATCATTCATCATAGGCAGTGTTTATGAAGCAAATCGTTCCTTGTCAAGGCAAACAAAAAATAGATTTTATTTTCAAAATGAGTTAAATTTTTCCAAACGATATATTCAGGGGGTGCAGCATGGACTCAGTGAGTTCTTTTTTTTCGGCAAATCCGGCGGTCTTTACATTGCTGGCCGTTTTTGTTGTGGTCGTGATTGCGTTTTTGATTTTGAAAAAGCTGATCAAGTTTGCCGTCGTGATCGCTTTTGTGATTTTGTTTGCCGGAGGGATTTATCTTTTTAAGGATCCGGGTTCTGTGGCGGGGAAGATCAGGCATGCAACGCAAACACTGAAGGAAGGGAAGGAGCAGATCGGGGAAACACTTGGCAGCCTTTTTGAGGATACTAAAAGTCTGGGCAGGAAAATCTCCAAAGTGCCGGGAGATTTAAACAAAATGCTGAAAACCGCCGACGAAGAGACGGAAAAGGAATTTAAAAAGAAATAATTTCCGCTAGGTCATAAAAAGATCATTTGTCGAAAAATTCGGATCGCTGGTTAGGTTGGCGCCCATCCGCCTCAAGCCGGCCTCATCGCCGGGCGTCGGTATGTGCGTCATGTGAACCTCGCAGTTTCTCAACTCTTCTAACTTGCCCAGGGCCAGTTCCGCCGCCGGATTGGTGGTGGCGCTGATGGCCAGCGCGATGAGCGCCTCTTCCAGGTCGAGACTGACATTTTTTTCATTTAATATTTCCGTTTTCAATCTGCCGATAGAGCCGGTGATGGTGGCCGGCAGGAGTTTGATTTTGTCCGGGATGCCCGCCAGATGCTTGATTGCGTGGATGACCACACTGGAGGCGGCGTGCATCAGAGGAGAATTGCTTCCCGTGATGATCAGGCCGTCCGGGAGCTCGAGCGCGGCTCCGCAAAAAATCCCCTCGCTGCCGCGTTTGAGTTCCACCGCTTCCTGTGCGGCACGGCGGGCGGGAAGCACGACCCTTCTGTTTTCCGGCTTTAAATTAAAATCGTTCAGAATCAGCTCCGCACGCTGCACAGTCTCTTTGTCTGAAAAGCCCATCGCATATTCGCAGCGGTAGCGGAAGTAGCGCCGGATCATCTCCTGCTGGGCTGCTTCGCGGGCTATTTCATCGTCGGTAATGGCAAAGCCCGCCCGGTTGACGCTCATGTCGGTGGGAGACTTATACAAAGATGGTTCGCCCGTGATCTTTTCGAGAATTCTTCTCAAAATAGGGAAAACTTCGACATCCCGGTTATAGTTGACGCAGGCTTCGCCGTACGCTTCCAGGTGAAATGGATCTATCTGGTTGAAATCGCGCAGATCGGCGGTTGCCGCCTCATAGGCGACATTGACCGGGTGCTTGAGCGGCAGATTCCAGATCGGGAAGGTTTCAAATTTGGCATAACCGGATTTTACGCCTTTTTTGTAGTCATGGTAGAGCTGGGAAAGGCAGGTGGCTAATTTGCCGCTCCCCGGTCCGGGGCCGGTAACAATGACCAGGGGCTTGTCTGTGGGAATATAGTCGTTTATACCGTAACCCTCATCACTGACAATCAAATCCACATCGGTCGGATAACCTTTGGTGAAGCTGTGGGTGAACACGCGGATGTCCCGCCGCTCAAGTTTATTCTTGAACTGAACGGCCGAAGGCTGGTCCTCAAACCGCGTAATGACCACACCAGTTACGCTGATATTCCATTCGCGCAGGTCATCAATAAGCTTCATGGCGTCCGTATCATAGGTGATGCCGAAGTCTGCGCGGATTTTTTTCCGCTCTATATCTCCCGCGTAAATACACAAAAGAACATTGGCCCGGTCTTTGAGCTCTTTGATAAGACGCATTTTAACATTGGGGTCGTAACCGGGCAGGACGCGGGCCGCGTGATAGTCGTACAGAAGCTTGCCGCCGAATTCCAGATACAGCTTATTGTTGAATTCTTCCAGACGCTGCAAAATTTCCGAAGTCTGTTCGGAAATGTATTTTTCATTATCAAAACAGCTTTTATTTAAACCCATTTCGTTGCCGGATGCCTTTTTACGTGATTTGCCGGTATGTCGTAAAAAAACCACACATATCACTATGCTTTTTACGAAATCATCACAATTTTGCCATTTTTCCGGATTTTACCGCCATCAATTGTCAATCAGGAGGGCGATCTGCCTGGTCACAAGTGCAGAAGGCGCAATACTGAAATACGGGTATATCCCATACATCAAATGCGGCAATTTATCCAAAAGAAAATAGGCCAGACGCGTAAAAAGGCTAAATTTCCTTTCCGGCGGTACGGGTGACTCGTGCTGAGATGATCACTGATCAGATTAAATTGATTTCCATCGCCCGCACGGGGCAGGCGGATACGCATAATTCGCAGCCGTTACATTTTTCAGGGTCGAAAAGAACTTTTTGCGTTTCTTTTTCGAAAAACAAAGCGCCGGTGGGACAAAACCCGGTGCAGGCACCACAATGAACACATTTGTCCGTATTTTGCAGGACGCTTTTGGAAAGCGACTCCACGGTGAGCCCCATTTCCTTCAGGAAGCGTATCCCGCGGTCGAAATCCTCTTTCTCTCCGGCAAGCTCCAAAACAATAACTCCCTCGCGTTTGGGAAAAATTCTTGCCTTGAGGATGTTGAAGACCAGATTGTGTTTTTGCGACAGCTGGTAAATGACCGGTTGCTGGACGATGTCCGGCGTATAGCGAATGACGATTTTTTTAGAATACATAGGCCTAAAATGGAAAATGTTCAAGTTCGCGGCATGTTAAGAGATGGCTTTTGTAATGTCAAGTTAAAGTTGTTTTCGGACAAATAATCAGGATGCCTGGCCGGTATTGGCAGCAATTGGTCATTCAGGATTGTCCGTCATCTCACCGCTGGTAATTTATTTCCCTAATCTGTTTTCTTTTTGTCCTTTTCTCCCGTCGCGGCCGGCCTGAACAGGTCGAACAGAGGCTGAAAGGGAGCCAGACCCGCCAGGGCCTGTGGATTTGCCCTGGAATAGTTTTCGGCATATTCCTGCCATTTTTTGAACTGATCGTCGGCCATGTTGCGAAACAGAAGGTAGTTGCGGATGGTCTGCTCAAGGTGCTTTTCAAAAAATTCGGTCAGAATGTTTTCGCCGTATTGGATAACAAGATAAAGAAGCGGCGGGGGCAACAGATACTTCTTCCTGCGCGCCTCTTCCAGAACGATTTGGGTGAGAATCGACGGGGTGACATCTTCGCCGGTTTTTGCATCGGAGACCTGTATCTGACGTCCCTGACGAATGACCTCTGTCACGTATTCCATAGTGACATATGCACTTTTTTCCGTGTCGTAGAGACGGCGGTTGGTGTATTTTTTCAGCTTCAGCGGTTTGAATTCCATATTTCATCCTTTTTGACCCTTATAGGCAATTTTATTAAATTCTGCAACATAAAAGAGCAGTTTTTTTGCATCAGTGAACGATAGTATCTTTATAAGTAATGATTATTATTATTATATCTGTTTATTTGATGATTTTAAAGGACTTTAAAATATTTTTTGCACTGCAACAATTTTTCCATTGACAAAGCAGTGCCGATGACTATAATGCAACTAACGACGGGAACGATGCAGGCAAATGGCACCAGTACCCGGATGATGGCGGGGAAGGCAGCCGCTGTCACTCGAATCCGTAAGGGGGCAGAAGAACGTTACCGCTGCCGCGCGTGGAGGGAAAGGAAAAATAAAAGATCTATAAACAAAAACTAAGGAGGATAAAATGGAACCCAAACAGATCGCCAAACAGATGATAGATTTTAACAAGAAAGCCTTTGACAGCTCTTTTGATGCAATGTCCGTCATTCAGGAGCAGACGGAGAAAATGGTTGTCAGCCTGATGGAACAGTCGGCTCTTTTTCCCGAGGAGGGCAAAAAACTTGTCAACGACTGGATCAAGACCTACAAGAAGGGTCGTGAGGAATTCAAGGCGGCCGCTGATGAGAATTTCAAGAAAGTGGAAGCATTTTTCGCATCTAAGTAAAAAGGCCAGGCAACAATTAAAACCGCCGTAAATATTTACGGCGGTTTTTTTATTGGTGCGTTTTTTTGGCCTTCGGCGGGCTGACCAGTCCCTCGCCTTCCAGGACAACTACACCATCCTGATTTGTGCAGACGGTTTTGAGTCGTGCCCGGTTTTTTTCCAGATTGAGTTCCAGGATCTCGACACGGCCCGTTATGGTGTCTCCTATATGCACAGGTGCCAGAAAGCTCAGTTCCTGTTTCATGTAGATTGTCCCGGGGCCCGGCAATTGATTGGCGATGATCGCGGAGATAAAGCCGGCCGTGAGCATCCCGTGGGCGATACGTGTCTTGAAGAATGTGTTTTGCGCGTAAGCTTCGTTTACATGCGCCGGGTTGAAATCTCCGGTGATACCTGCGTAGAGGTAAATGTCGGACTCCGAAACTGTTTTGGCAAATTCGGCTGACTCACCGACTTTCAACTGATCAATGGTTTTTCCCAACATAAGCAATCCTTTTCATTTTATGCAGGCCAGAAGGTTTACCTTCAATGAGGCGGCCGGTGTCAGAACCAGCACTTGTGACTCCAGATGTTTTCTTTCAAGTCTCTGACATTGTCCTCCATATCAAGGTACATGCACGCGTTGCTGATGGCGAGCCCTCCCTGGTAGGCAAGAGCCGTGACCAGCGAAATCTCGTCTGCGGAGAATTTTCTTTTTCGGCTGCTGTAAATGACCAGAACGCCGATAATCTCATCTCTTGATTTTATAGGTACGTAAAGCATCGAGGCGATGCCTTCTTCCTTCTTTTCTTTTTTGTACTGCGTGCCTTCGTCCGTTAAGACATCCTTGATGAAGATCGTTTCTCCCTTCAGCGCTGCCGCCATGTTTTTGTCCGCCCGCACAGGTCCCTTATTCATATATTTTTCACTCAGGCCGAAGCTGGCCACACGCTTCAATGTGCGTTTGTCCTCGTCCAGGAGCTGTACGGCAACCGCCTTTAGTTTAAGGGCCTCGACCATGTCCCGGGTCATGGTTTGCAAAATAGATTTGATGTCCAGACTCTGGGAAATACCGGCGGCAAGATCAAGAAAGGTTTTCGACTGCCGCCGCAATTTTTGCACCAGAAACAAATTGGCAATTTCCGCTCCGCCGCGCTCGGCCAGAATGGATAGAAAATCAATTTCATCCTGGGAGAATTTACGTATTTCTTTTGTGTAGATGCTCAGGACGCCCAGTATTTCTCCACGGTCGATGATCGGCATTGTTAAAATTGAGCCGATGCCTTCCGCTTTTTTGGCCTTGTGGTTGGTAAGGCGCTTGTCCGTTGTAGCGTCGCGGTAATAGATGAAACCTTCTTTCATCAACTGCGGCCTGATTTTAGTTGCCTGTTCGGGAGCCGCGTGGACATATTTATCGGACAGACCAATTTGTACTGCCAAAGTGGTCTGTTCCGCGTTCTCGTCGTTTTCATCCCTTAAATAAATCACGGCCGCCTTGGCCTTGAGTGTTTTCACCGCGGTCGAAACAATCAGGTGGCCGATTTTGAGATGATTTTTAGTTTTGGCCATGTCTTTGCTGAGCTTGCTCAGGGCTTGAAAATAATTTGTTTTGGCTGACATATTTTTTAGTTCCCCCCTAAATGGCTTCATTGATTTTGTCGATCAGCGACAGTTTACGTCTCCCCGTCGCCGATCGTAGCTTTGTTTTTACTTTTTTGGGTGTTTTCGTCTGCCGGGTTTTTCCTCCGGATGCCGGTTTCGCTTGGGCCGTCTCTTTTTTGGGTTGGGGCTTATCTGCTTTTGGCGGTTTTGCCGCAGCCACAAGCCGAAGTTTTGTTTTTTGTCGCGGTGCTTCCTGTGCATCACGCTCTTTGAGCCAGCGCACGATTTTAGGGGCGAACAGCCGCTGAAATTTGGAGCTGACGTAAATGCCGATATGGCCAGTCTCCAGGCGAACATCCTCCACATCGCGGCTTCCAACAGCCCCGGTGAGCTTATTACACGCCTCGGGTGGGACCAGGTGATCATATTCACCATAGAAATTCAAAAGCGGCATCGTCAGATTTTTCAGATCAACCCGTCTTTCGCCAAGAAACATTTTGTTTTGAATCAAAAGATTGTTCTTGTAACAGTCGTCGATAAACTGGCGGAAAGTTTCGCCCGGCACGTCGGGACTGTCGAAAATCCAGCGCTCCATACGCACGAAGTTTTCCACAAAATCCCGGTTATCCATGTTTTCAGCGAAGCCGACGTATTTATCGATCATCAGGCGTGCGGGATTAAGCAAAAGGAAACCGAAGTTCATCAGATCGCCGGGAATGTTGCCGAAGGTGCGGATCATTCTGTCCGTATCCACACCCTTCATCCATATGTGTAAAAGCCCCTGTTTCGTGTCGAAATTAGACGGGGTGACGGTGGTGACCAGATTCTTGATTTTATCTGGATGCAAAGCGGCATATAGAATGGAAAAAGTTCCGCCCATACAGATGCCCATCAGATTTATTTTGGGCATATTGTGCTTTTCACGGATGAAATCGACGATATTGTTCATGTAACCATTTACATGGTCGTCGATGGTGAGAAAGCGGTCTTTGCGTTTGGGGTAACCCCAGTCCACCATGTACAGATCTACGCCGCCCTCCAGAAACGTTTTGACCACGCTGCGATCCGGCTGGAGATCGAGCATTGTTTCCCGGTTGATCAGCGCGTAAACAACCAGGAGGGGTGTCTTCAGTTTGTCGGCTGTCTCGCTTGGCGAATAATGCTTCAGACGGACACGGTCCTCCTGATAAACAATTTCATAGGGGGTAGAGCCGAGTTCGTAATTTAGTTCCCCCAGAAGGACGTCGGAGGCTTTGGTAACACGTTTTTGAACTTTTTCCGCATCTTCTGCCAGCTTTTCCAGGATCAGGTCAAGAGGTATTTTTGTCGAGTTCATGTGGGCCTCTCCTTAAGCGTCGACCGTAAAAGCCTCCATACTACTTTACGGCGGAAAGTTTGTTAGGGCTGATACCGGCTTCCTTTTCCAGCTCCCTTACTCTCTTTTTCAGAAGGTGGAACTCTTTGTACAGGTCATCCATATCTTTTTGCGTGACCACCGGTATTGTCTGGAGGAAATCCAGCATGGCGTTGTCTTTGGCGATGAGAAAATCCTCCAGATGGTTAAGTGTCCGGTGCAGCGCATCGAGATACTCGCTGGATTGGAAAAGATTCATGAAATGGCCTTCCAGGATTTTAAGCCACATTCCATATGTTTCCTTTACATTGCCCGGTAAATTACCCTGCTCGGCCATTTCCCGCAGTTTGTCCTGGAGTACCTGAAACGATTGTTCCATAGGCAGGTAGAGGATGGAAAGAAACTCGGCAAGTGTTGTCTGAAAAATGTTGTGCTTGTCGAGCATATCATTGAAGCGCTCCTGATAAAACCTGGTCAGTCCCAGGGGAGGAATTTTCAGATATTGCCTGAGCTCCTGTTCGTAGATGTCGGTCAGTGCCTTGAAAACCTGCTGGTCGAGGTTATCAAAATTGTATGCCTCAGCGCGTTTGCCGATCCTGTTTGCCTTTTCCATCAGGTGGATTTGCGTCTTCATCGCGGCCTCGACACCGGAGATGGCTATTTTCATCATGATTTCCGGCAAGGCACTCATAGAATTGACGGTAGCCGAGGCTGATTCCGGTTCGGTCATCATCCGGGAAAAGGATTTCAGCAGGTTCAGGGTTGTTTGCAGCTGCTCGGTAAAACGGTTCTGGACGGACGATTGTGTTTTGAGTAATGTTTCCGAGCCAGAAGGCATAGTCTGTGCGATACCGCCCAACCAGATATTTGCTGCTTTTTTTATCCAGTCAAAAAACGAGGGGTCGATAAATTGGGGAGTCATACCTTCGTCTGCCATGGCATCCTCTCAAAAGACAATTTTTAGCATCGGTAAGCGGGTTTTAAAAATTTTGTTAAGATAAGGACAAACATTTGCCACCAGAGCTTCGCGTTAAGAATAATACAAAAAGAAACCTTTGTCAACGATTCGACAGGTTTATCCGCAAGATGACGGTTGTCTGGAAATAAAATCCACTGTATACTGCCAAAAAAATCGACAGGATCGGCACGGGAGGTTTTCACAATGCCTGAAGACAAAAGCCCTTCGATCACAAAGCTGACGCCTGACGAGCTGTCAGGCTTTATCGGCATGACGCCGGCGGATAATGTGCAATCGCTGGACACGGCCCTGCCCTGGAAAAGTAAAATGATCGGAGGTCAGATCAGGGACCTGTTCGGCTACCAGCGGATGCTTGACGCTATCGGCAAAGATCTCTACCTTTTCGGTCCATGGGCAATTGCTGCCACGTGGCAAAGCGCGCTTTTGGATACACTGCTCGCTCCGGTGAAGGCTGCCGCGCGCCTGGCGGTGGGTGCCTCGAGAAACCCCGACACGATTGCGGATGCAAACGGTTGGATCTATAAAAACTATTCGCGCCTTCTTTACACGCTGACCGGTTTTTTTATCAGAAATGGCAAATTTGATCGCGAAAAAGCGGCCCGGATCTGTACCACCGCAAAAGGAAAAGACTATCTGAAAAACTACATGGATGAGTTCGGCGAACTGGAGCGTATGTATAATAACATCGGCCTGACGCGCCTCAAGGCGATGAAAGAACTGCTCAAGTGCCTGCTGGTCTTGATTACAGAACAGCCCTTCTCAGACGGATACCTGCCTTTTGCCAAAGATGATGATGGCGCCAAGCCGGGCCGGCCTTTTGAAGAATATCTTGCCGAGAACCGCCGGCGACTGGAAAACCTGTATGCCGAAAACGCTTTCGACATCAAGGAATACTCCGAAAGAGCCACGAGAGGCATCATCGGCTGCTCCGAGTATGAGTATGTGGAAGGGTCGCTGATGCACCGGGTACGTCTGCGCCACTATCCACTTCGCCACCGCGTCAGGCCCAACGGGAAGGTAATCTACATGGCGACG
>Ga0116178_10000516_pt1 | contig 34790 bp, 39 predicted proteins | sample AD_STIC12_MetaG_FD_89880 | JGI IMG/M metagenome (GOLD analysis project Ga0116178, IMG submission 89880) | Active sludge microbial communities of municipal wastewater-treating anaerobic digesters from USA - AD_STIC12_MetaG | ecosystem: Engineered > Bioreactor > Anaerobic > Digestate | place: USA...
GAACGATAACCCTTCGAGAAGCTCAGATAGAAATTCATCGCTTCAGAGGGCGCGTACTTCACGACGACGCGCGGCGAGGTGTTGGTCCAGTCGCGCTCGTCGTTGATGTAGGCGAGGGCGTTGCAGCCCGTCGGCGTCGTGCCGCAGGAGACGAGCGGCCGCAGCCAGATCTGCTTGTCATCCTTCGTATAGCGCACGCCGGCGGACGCACTCCACTGGTCCGTGAAGCGCCAGTCGAGATTCGCGAACACCGCCTTCGAGACCGAGTCCTGTATCCACGGCGAGTCGAAATAGGTGATCGCGGTCGAAGTGTTCGTCTTGCTCTCGCGCTTCTCGCGGACGTTCGCTTCGGCTTCGAGCCAGAAGCCGCCGACCAGATAATCGATATTGTCGTTGATGCTGCCGTTGAAGCGTGTCTCGATGCTGTTCTGCTTGGCCTTCTCGACGTTGTCCGGAAACACGAGCGTGTCGAACGGATCACCGCTGACGTTCAGCGTGGCCTTGTACTCGAGGTCGCGGTTCGCAAGGATCGTCGTCCAGGTACCGCCGAGCACCTGCCATTCGAGCTCACCGATGAAATGCGTGGCTTCGATCTTGGTGTAACCGACGTTGCCGACATTGGTTTCATATTTGCCGGGGTTGGGCAGGAAGCCCCAGAGCCGCTGCTGGTTCTGCGTCACCGCATTGTCCGGAAACGTGGCGCGGGCCACGCCACCGCCATCGTCGTATTTCTGGAACTGCGTCAACAGCGTGAACTTGAAGTCCTCGGTCGGCGTGAACACGATCGTCGGACGCACGACGACGCGATCGATGCCGGAAATCGGCCCGACGGGGTGATTCACGCCGGCACCGGTGATGTTGTTGACGTTGCAGATCGTGCCGGTCGGGATCGGTGGCGCCGGGCAGTTCGGCACGGCTGTGAACGTGCCCTTGGTCGTATTCTCGATCAGGCCATCGTTCTTGCGCGTCATCACGGCGATGCGCGCCGACAGCTTGTCTTCGATCAGGCTGCCTTCGAGGCTCGCGTTGGTATCGAAGCCGCTCGCGTTCGTCACCGAGATGTCGATGTGGGCGTTGGATTCACCGGTAGGCCGGCGCGAGCGCAGCACGACCGCGCCGCCGGACGCGTTTCGGCCGAACAGCACGCCTTGCGGGCCGCGCAGGATCTCGACGCTCTCGAGGTCGAAGGTGTCGAGTACGGCACCCGCCTGGTAATCGATCACCATGCCGTCCTGGATGATGTTGACGGGGGAATCGATCGAGCGAGTGCTGTTCGAGTTGCCGACGCCACGGATCGAGAAGTTCGAGAATCCGGGGAAGGTACCGACCGGATCGAGCTGCGTGTTCGGCGCGAGGCGGCCGATGTCGACGACGCTCTGCAGCCGCGCCTCATCGATGATCGCGCCGTTGATGGCAGACACGGCCATCGGTACTTCCTTCAGGCTCTGGCCCTCCGCCTTGCGCTCGGCGAAGACCGTGACTTCCTCCAGCGTGCCCGTGGTCTCTGCGGACTGCGGATCGGCCTGCGCGCCGCTCGAGACGGCCAGTGCCGCGGCGAGCAGGGTCAGTGATTTGAACTGTGAGCTACTCATGAATTTCCCCCTCTTGGAAAATTAACGATCGGAATCAGAAATTCGAAACGCCAAGGCCCAGGCCGCCGTCGACTTCGAGCGCCACGCCGGTGACCCATTCGGCCCGGGCGAGATACTCGATGGCTTCGGCGATCTCCGTGGTGGTGCCGATGCGGCCGAGCGCATGGTCCGGCGCGATCGCGGCGTAGCGCGCGTCGGACTGCTCCTGTGTGAACAGGCCGGCGCGAAGGTTGATCTCGGTGGCGACCGCTCCCGGCAGCACGCAGCCGACGCGGATCTTGCGCCGGCCGAGTTCTGCGGCCATCACGCGGGTCAGTCCTTCGACGGCAGCCTTGGTCGTCGCATAGGGCGTGGCGCCCGGATAGGCGCGGCGCGTGTGGATCGAGCCGAGAAAAATGATCGCGCCTTCGGTCTTCTCCAGATGCTTCACGCATTCGCTCGAGAGCATCATCGCGGAGATCACGTTCGTGTTGAACGCCTCGCGCAGGAATTCCTCGGTGTACTCCCCGACGGCCTGGCGATACATGTTCGCAGCGTTGTTCACGAGCAGGTCGAGCTTGCCGCCATGCGCGAGCGCGGCGTCGATCATGGCCGTGCGGTCCTTGGCCACGGTGACGTCGCCGGCCACCGCATGACAGTTCGGGCCGATGTCCTTGGCCACGGCCTGCACCTTGTCGGCACGCCGCCCGGTGATGGTCACCTTCGCGCCGCGCGAGGCGAACAGCCTCGCCACGCCTTCACCGATACCCGATCCGCCGCCGGTGACCAGCACCGACATTCCCTTGATCTCACGCATACTAGGCTGCCTCCACGATGTGTTGCGGATGTCCGCTGGCCCAGAGCGCGGCGCGCTGCACCAGTCGACGATGAATCGGATGCTGCAGCGAAGCAGCGTCGTGACCGAGCGCGTCATAGACGACGCGCCCGGCGCCGTAGCGATGGGTCCAGAGTGCAGGCTGCCAGCCCGTGGCGGGCGAATCCGGCCCGACGGTCTCAGCCCAGCCGACGATCTCGACACCGGGCAGCACGCGCTGGTTCGTGTAGACCTCGTCGGTCAGCGCGAAATCGCCGAGGCCGCGCGTGAGCCAGTGCTCGGCATCCAGTTTCGCGCGCACCGGCCCGAGCAGCGGGTGATAGGTGGTGCCCCATTGCCAGGCGCCGCCCAGCACATCGCCCCATTCGGCCCAATCGTCGAAGCAGATCGAGGCAGTATGCAGGCCGAGCAGCCCGCCGCCCGTGCGCACGTGACCGGCGATCGCCTCACGAGCCGCGGCCGACAGCGTCATCGCCCATTGCGCGCGATGCGGCTCGTACTTCTCGTGCTGGGTCATGCCCCAGCGCAGCGCATAGACCACCAGCAGCGCCTGCGGATTCGCGCGCAGACCTGCGAGGATCTCATCGAGTTCGAAAGACAGACGCACCTCGAGACCGGTCTCGCCGAGCACGGCGGCGAGCGCCGGCGCGGAATCCGGAAACGGATGGTTGATGCCACCCGAGAAAATGAGCGCCTGGGTCATTCGACCTTGCGCGGCAGCTGCAGCAGCACGCTGTGCGCGACGCCGCCATCGACGACGAGCTGATGGCCGGTGATGTAGGCCGCTTCATCCGAAGCCAGCCACAGCACGGCGTTGGCGATGTCCTCGATCGTGCCGAGACGCTTCAGCGGCACGGCACCGCCGCGCAATGCGCGTACTTTCGGATCGGCATAGATCGGTGCGGACATGCCGCCATCGATGAAGCCGGGCGCCACGCAGTTGACGCGGATGCCGAGCGGACCGACTTCGAGCGACATGTGCTCGGTCAGCTTCGCGATGCCGGCCTTCGCGGCGGGGTAGCCACCGGAGCCGGGTCCGGGCGTCACGGCGTTCAGCGAACTCATGTTGATGATGACGCCGCTGCCGCGCTTCACCATGCGCAGCGCCGCCTCGCGCGCGCCAATGTAGGTGCCGATCAGGCTGACGTTCACCGAGGCGCGGAAATCATCGACGGTCTGTTCGAGCAGCGAGCCGAAGCGCACGATGCCGGCGTTGTTGACCAGCAGATCTGGCGTATCGCCGAATGCATCGAACGCGGCTTTCATCTGATGCTCGTTGGTGACGTCCGCCTGCAGCGCGACATGGCCGCTGCCCGGCAAGCTCTTCACGAGCGCCTCGCAGTCCGCAAGCTTCAGATCCAGCACGCCGACGCGATAGCCGCGCTTCGCGGCGAGTTCGCAGATGCCGGCGCCAATGCCATGCGCGCCGCCGGTGATGATTGCTGTCTTGCTCATGTGAACCTCACGGGATAGCGGCCCCAGTTCGGGCGCGCGGTGTATGTGGCCATTTGCGGCGGATCGTTCGGATCAGGCGTGGCGCCGGCATCGAGCAGCGCCTTCACCAGCATCGTCACGATGCCGTAGGCGTGCTGCAGCGGATCCACCGCGCCTTTCGGCACGAGGCCGCCGTCGAGATCCCGGCCCATGCAGGTGTGCACGCCGGTGCCGAAGGTGAGACCGAAGGGCTCGTTGCCGGCCGCAACGCTGCGATGCGGATTGAAGACGTCGGCATCATCGCCGAACACGTCCTTCGAGCGATTCGCGGTCCACAGGTCGATCTCGACCCGATCGTCGACGCCCGCGTGAGCGCCGTTGGACAGATGCACCGGGCAGATCGGCTTGCGCCAGGCCACCGGGCTTGCGGGATGCAGGCGGAAGCTCTCGTGCACGCAGCGCTGCAGGAAGAGTGTGTCGGTGAGAATGCGCGTGCGATCTTCCGGATGCGATTGCATCCACTGGAAGATGTTGTGCAGCGCATGGACCGTGGAGTTCGCCGTGCTGTGCGAGCCAGCCTGCAGATAGAACGCAATCTCGCGCCGCAGCAGGTCCGGTGGCAGTTCGAGCCGGTCCTCGTTGCGCAGCAGCACGGTCAGCACGTCGCGCGGCAGCGCGTCTTCGTCGATCTCGCCGCGGGCATGTTTCGCGATCAGCGCCTCGCGCACTGCGATGGACGGCTGCAGGAACTTGCGATCGAATTCGACGAGGGCCGCGCGGACTTCGGCGCGCACCTCGTCCTTGTTGCGGGTGGAATGCACCAGCGTCGCGCCTTCGCTGAAGGTCATCACGAGCGCGAGCAGCGCTGCGGTTTCCTGAGGGGTGCGGGCCGGACGATCGACGCCGGCGAAATCCGCCGTCAGGTTCATCGTGATCTGGTAGCCGAAGTCGATCAGGTCGCAGCGACCCTTCGCCACCGTCGGGCCCAGCACTTCGGCGAGCGCGCGCGGGAACACTTCCGATTCGTACCAGCGGAAGAAGCTGCGGCGGAACACGCGGAATTCCAGCATGCGACGCGTGCGGTGCGCCTCGCCATGCAGTGTCAGCAGCGTGTCTTCCATGATCACCTTGCCCTCGTCGTACAGCGACTGGGCGAGGTGCTCGTTCTTCAGCGCGGCGAGCGCGTCCGGAATCCGGCTGAGCGTGATGGTGGTCATCGTGAAGCTCCTGCCTCAGGGCTCGTGTTCGGGCGTCGCAGGCGACGCGGGCGGCATGCGGCCATGCGCGACATCCTTGCCGAGGCGCGAGCCATACGTGCTGACCCGCCAGCCGGGCGGATCGCCGCGCGGCCGCGCCGGGGTGAGGTCGATGTCGCGGCCGCCCTGCAGCACGTGGCGGATGCGGGATTCGTCGCCGAGGACCGTGATGTCCTTCGACGGATCGCCGTCGATCACGATCAGATCGGCGAGGCGGCCCGGCAGCACTTCGCCAACCTGACCTTTCATGCGCATCGCGAAGGCCGTCTGCTGCGTCGCGCACTGGATCGCCTGCAGTGGCGTGAGCCCCAGATCGCGCACGAACACTTCGAGTTCGCGGTAATGCCAGTCGCCGTAGGGTGTGATCGAGAAGCCAGACTCGCTGCCGGTCAGCAGCGGCACGCCGGCGTCGTAGGCGCGGCGCAGCATCTGCGCGCTGTCGGCGATTTCGCGGCGAAACATCTCGCGCACCATCGGATCCGCGCCGATGTTCGCACCGTAGTCGGCGAGGTTCGCCTGGAACGTGAACACCGGCATCAGCGGCGTCCTGGTGCGCACGACGGCCTCGAGGCCGGCCTCGTCCATCAGCGTGGCGTGCAGCAGCAGGTCCATGCCGGCGGCGACACAGTCGATGACCGAATCCGCGCCGCGGATATGGCCGAGCACGGGAATGCCGAGTTCGTGCGCCGTATCGCAGACGAGCTTCAGTTCGGCGCGCGTCCAGCTCTTCACCTCACCGCGCAGCGGGTGACGCGGCACGAGCCCGGTGACATGCACCTTGATCCAGTCCGCGCCGTTCTTGATCTGCCGGCGGACCTCCGCGACGATTTCGGCGTCCCCTGAGACCACCTTGCCGTAGCCCATGGTGCCGCGGTCCGGGATCAGTCGGCCCGCCGTGCCACCGACGCTGGTCCACAGCGCATAGGCGCCCGCCGAGATACGCGGCCCGTCGACGATGCCTGCCTCGATCGCATCGCGCAGATCCACGCCGAGCTCGAAGATCGAATCCGCATCCATGATGCCGGTGACGCCCGACTGCAGCACCTTGCGCGCGTTCTGCGCGGCAACAATCGCCGCGAGACCATGCCTGCGATGGAAGAACAGTTCATCGTTCGAATTCGGTTCGTCGAAGCTGATGTGGCAGTGGCCGTCGATCAGGCCCGGCATGATCGTGAGCCCGCTTGCATCGATGCGCGTGAGGTCGCGCCTGCCGCCCGCCTGCTTCTCAGCCGCCACGCCAACGGCGGCGATCCGCTCGCCTTCGATCAGCACGGACTCTTCGCGCGGCGCGGCACCGGTGCCGTCGATCACGCGACCATTGGAAATCAGCAGCGCGTTCACGGCAACCTCACTTTGATGTCTGGCGCAGCAGCCTGCGCGCGTTGTCGGCCAGGTACAGCGGCGCGCCGATCGGCTTGCCGGCCGCCGGCTGGTCCCATCCCGCGAAATTCGTGCCGAGCACGAGGCGATCCCGGCCGACGATGCGCTCGAGCAGTGCGAGCGAGTCGGCACTGTGCACGTGATTGTCGAACCAGAGCCGTTTCAATCTGGATTCGAATCCGCCTGGCGCGCGCAGCGCATCGTTCGACCAGGGCCGCTTGTGCGCGGCCTCCTCGAAGCGGCCGTACAGATAGGCGATCGCACCGCCGCCGTGGCTGACGCAGATGTCCAGATCCGGATGACGGTCGAGTACCCCGCCGTAGATCAGCGTACCGACCGCAATGGTTTCCTGCGCGGCGAAGCCGATCAGCAGATCGAGATCGAAGCGGTCGACGGCCGGGAACGCCTTCGGGCCGTCGATACCGGCCGGCGCCGGATGGAAGAACAGCGGCACGTTCAGTTCGACGCAGCGCCGATACAGCGGATCGAGTTCCGGTGCATCGAGACGGATGCCGAACTCGGTGCCGACATACGCGCCCCACAGGCCGAGCTCCTGCACTGAGCGCGTCAGCTCATCGATCGCCGCGGCCGGAGACTGCATCGGCAGCGAGGCGAGACCCGCGAGGCGATCCGGATAGCGCGCGACGAGTCTCGCGAGGATGTCGTTGTGACGGCGGCAATAGCCGACGGCCGAGGGCACGTCGACGAAATGAAAATACGTCAGCGGATTCGGCGACATCACCTGGAAGTCGATGCCTGCGGCATCCATCGCCTGGATGCGCAGATCGACTTCCATGAACGGGCTGCCGCGATAGCGCACACCGTGCAGCTTGTAGCCGCCGACGCGAAACAGCGGCCTTCCATCGGGCCCGACCGTGAGTTCGGGGCCATGCTCGCCTGCCGCGCCGAGCGATTCCTCCAGCACGGCATGGGCGTGGATGTCGATGCTGCGGGCGTTTTGAACGCTCATCAGAGGGCGCTCTGCACGATGCCACCGTCCACCGGGATGAAGGTCCCGGTGACGAAGCTCGCACGTTCGGAGGCGAGGAAGACGATGACGTCGGCGATTTCACCGGGCTCACCGAGCCGGCCGAGCGGCACGTTGCGCACGATCTGCGCTTCCGCATCGGCGGCGGTCGCCTGCCCGCCGCTGCCCGCGGCGCGGGACTCGAGCATCTGCGTCACGCGATCCGTCCGCGTCCAGCCGGGACCCACGGTATTGATCAACACGTTGTCGCGCGCCACTTCCGTGGCCAGTGTCTTGGCCCAGCCCGCGACGCCGAGCCGCAGGCTGTTCGAGAGCAGGATGTCCGGGATCGGCTGCTTCACCGAGTAAGAAGAGATCATGACGACGCGGCCCCAGCGCTGGCGCTGCATCTGCGGCAGCACCGCGCGGGTGGTGCGCACGGCAGACATCAGCGTGAGATCGAAGGCGCGCTGCCAGTCGGCGTCCGTGACCTTGCCGGAGGTGCCCGGCGGTGGCCCGCCAGCGTTGTTGATCAGCACGTGCACCGTGCCGAAATGCGCGACCACCTTCGCGACCATTGCTTCGATCTGCGCAGCGTCCGAGACATCACAGGGCAGAGCGAGGACGTCGGTGCCGTATTGCGCGCGGATCTGCTTCGCGACGGACTCCAGTGACGCCGCATTGCGTGCGCACAGCGCGAGCTTGGCGCCTTCGCGCGCAAAGGCCTGCGCCGTGGCGCGGCCGATGCCGGCGCTCGCCGCGGTGACGAGAACGATCCTGTCCTTGAGTCCGAGTTCCATGTGGCTCCGCGAAGTTCGTCAGCCGCCGGGCGGCGGCATCGACGCAGGCAGTTGCCTGCGGTAGGAATCGAGATCGAAGTAGTCGCGCCAGGCGCGGATCAGTTCACCGTCGATTTCGAAGGTGCCCATGACGGGCAGGCTGATGTTCGCGCCGCTGACGCCGAAATCATCGACGCGTTCGGTCAGTACCTTGTTGCCGGATTCGGCGATGGCCAGCAGTTTCCAGTTCACCCAGTCAAATCCGCCCTTGCTGTGAAGATAAGTCCTGACGGCCGTGCGGCCGCGGATCGGCGCGACCGGGATGTTGTGATAGACCACATCCGGATGCAGATGCGACACGATCCGCTCGAGATCGTTTGCGTTCCACGCCGCGATGAACGAACGGACGATGTCACTGGGACCACGACTGGGACCGCTCATCGCGGATACTCGCGTCGCGACGCTCAGGCCGGGCCGAGGAGTACGGGATAGATCGCCCAGGCCTCGCGCGCGATGTTCGGCTCGCGCTTCGGCGCGTTCGCCGGATCCGGCCGTACGTTGTTGGCGATCAGCGCACGGGCGATCAGCGTGATCGTGCCGTATTGGTGCGTCTCGGGATCCGTGGTCGGCTTGGCGAGATCGCCGGCGGCGAGGTTGCGACCGAGGCAGGTGTGGATGCCAACGCCGAACGTGATGCCGTAGGGCGGCAGCGTGGCGGGCAGCGTGCGGTACGGATTGAACTCGGCCGCATCGGGCCCGAACGTCGCGGTCTGGCGATTCGCGTTGTAGAGATCGATGACGACTTCGTCATCACCCTGCACGGTCTCGCCAGTCGGGATGTGCACCGGACACATCGGCTTGCGCTTGGCGACCGGGCTCGACGGATGCAGCCGCAGGCTCTCGTGCACGCAGCGCTGCACGAACAGCGGATCCTTGCGGATCTTCTCGGCATCCTCTGGATGCTTCGCGGCCCACTGGAACATCTCGTGCATCGCGTGGGTCAGCGAATGCACGGAGGTGTGCGCACCGGCGAGATAGTAGAACGCGGTCTCGCGCAGGATCATGTCGCGCGGCAGATCCACGTTGTCTTCGTTACGCAGCAGCACGGTGAGGATATCGCGCGGCAGCGCGTCCTCGCCGATCTCGCCGGCCTTGAACTTCGCGATCAGCGCCTGACGTCGCGCCATCGACGGCGTGAAGAAGTGCGCATCGAAGTCCCGCAGCGTCTTGATGATGTTCTGACGCACGGGTTCACGATCGCCGGCGAACTGACCGAGCGTCGCCGCCGCGCCGAGGCCATGGATGATCTCGATCAGCGCATCGCGCTCTGCATCCGAACCGAGCGGGCGATCGATGCCGGCGAAATCCGCCGTCAGATCGAGCATCGCGCGACGGCCGAAGTCCATCAGGTCCGTGCGACCCGTCGGCAGGAACTTCGCCAGCGTGCGCTGCACGACGGCGGGCAGCACCTGCTTTTCGTAATAGTTGAAGAAGTCCTTCTTGAAGATCCGCATCTCGAGCAGGCGCCGGGTACGATGATCTTCGCCGTGCAGGGTGACCAGCACCCGATCGAACATGATCCGGCCTTCGTCGTAGAGCGACTGCTTCAGATCCGGCAGGGCCAGAGTCTGGTTGGCTTCCTTGTATCCCGTAACAGTGACGGTGCTCATGTGCGGCTTCCCCTCAGAAGATTGAGCGCCGATGGTCAAGCTGGCTGCTGTGCCAATGGCGTTGCCGATGATACTCTGCGATCGCAGCCGATCAAGCAGTAAGCTTCGTTCGTGTTCGTTCCGAAAAGCGCAAAATAAATCTCTGGAGAAGCCATGGATAGGATGGACTTGTCCGCCGCCAGACTCGACGAGACGGATCGCAGCATTCTGCGGGTGCTGCAGCAGAGTTCGGAGTTTTCGGTCGCCGAAGTGGCCCAGAAAGTCGCGCTGTCGTACACCCCCTGCTGGCGGCGCATCCAGCGCCTCGAGCGCAGCGGTGTGATCACGCGGCGCGTGGCTCTGCTGGATCAGCGCAGCCTTGGCCTGAGCGTCTCGGTGCTGGTGTCCGTCACGCTGAAGCGCCACGATGAGACGACGCTGAAGCGGTTCGAGCGTGCGGTGCAGGAGATCGACGAGATCATGGAGTGCTATGCGATCGCCGGGGAAAAGGACTTTCACCTCCGCGTCGTGGTGCCGGACGTCGATGCGTATGATCGCCTGCTGAAGGCCAAGCTCGTGCACTTGCCGGGCGCCGCTGCCGTCAGTTCTTCGTTCGCGCTGTCCTGCGTGAAGTACACCACGAAGTTGCCGATCTAGGCCTGCGCATGCCCATGCACCGGGAATTGCGTCGCGGCTGGCTGCTGATCCTGGCGTCGAGCATCGGCGTCATCTGCAGCTCCATCGTCCTGCCGTTCTACACGATCGGCGCGCTGGTCAAGCCGTTGACGGCCGAGTTCGGCTGGGCGCGTGCCGACGTGCAGTTGGGCATCCTGTTCAGCTCCGGACTCGGCGCGCTGACGGCGCCACTGATCGGCTGGCTCAGCGACCGCTATGGCCCGCGCATGCTGGTGCTGCCGGGGCTCGTCGGCCTGTCTATCGGCTTCTTCATCGCGGCGGGCATGAACGGTGAGCTGTGGATGTTCTTCCTCGCGTACGGCTGCATGGCGCTGCTCGGTGCCGGCACCACGCCCGTGACCTGGACGCGAGCGATCGCGCAGAACTTCGACAAGCAGCGCGGACTCGCGCTGGGCCTCACGCTGACGGGCACGGGTATTTGCGCGATGCTCGCGCCGAAGTACGTCGTCTGGCTGGTCGAGGATTTCGGCTGGCGCGGTGCGTATATCGGCATCGGGCTGTTGCCGCTCCTGCTGGCCGGGCCGATCGTCTGGATGTGGTTTCGGCCGGTAAATGGGGTGGCTCCGTCGTCCGCCTCCGCGCTCGACGCTGCACCGGCGCCTGCCGACATCTGGGGGCTCTCGCTCGGCGAGGCGCTGCGTGGCTACCGCTTCTGGGTGCTGTGCGTCTCGATCTTCGCGATCTACATGGCGGTCTCCGGCATCAGTCCGAACCTGATCGCGTCATTGACGGACAAAGGCTTCACCGCGAGCAGCGCGGCTACCGTGCAGGGCGTCTACGGATTCGCGATCATTCTTGGCCGGCTCGTCGTCGGCTGGCTGATCGATCGTTACTGGGCACCCGGTGTCGCCGTGGTGTCGTTGTCTCTGCCGGCGCTGGGCTGTCTGATCCTGCTCGGCGATATCGACTTCACCTGGGCCGTGACGGCCGCGCTGCTGATCGGCTTCGCGGCCGGCGCCGAACTCGATCTGATGGCTTATTTCGCCGCGCGCTACTTTGGCCTGCGGCACTACTCGAAGATCTACGCGATCCTGTACGCCATCCTCGCCGTGGCCGGCGGCACGGCGCCGATGCTGTTCGCCCGGGTGTTCGATGAAACGGCGAGCTATGACATCAGCTACATGATCGCCACGGGGCTCTTCCTGTTCGGTGCCGTGATCCTGCTCGCGCTCGGTCGCTACCCCAACCCGCCGTCCACGCTCACGCCCAGTCGGGAGGCCGCATGACATTTCGCCATCGCACGATCCAGAACGCCTATTTCGTCAACGACCTCGATGCGGCGATCGAACGCTGGCATCGGCTCTGGAACATCGGGCCGTTCATCGTCCGTCGTCACATCGCGCTGCCCGACGTGCGCTACCGCGGCCGACCGTCGACGCTCGATATCTCGGCGGCCTATGTGCAGGCTGGCGACATCATGGTCGAGCTCGTGACCCAGCATGACGCCACGCCGTCCGCGTTCCGCGAGATGTTCGCGCCAGGTGAAGAAGGCTTTCACCACGTTGCAGTGATTCCGGATGACTACGACGGCCTGCTCGCGCATTACACCGCGCAGGGATTCGACGTCGTGACGGAACTGCGCACGGCCTCGGGTCGCGGCGCGGCCTACGTCGACACGCGTGCGCAACTCGGCCACATGGTCGAGGTGTACTGGCCGAGCGACGGTTTGCTCAAACTCTATCGCGATGTCGCGGCCGCCGCGGCGAACTGGGATGGGCGCGAAGTCGTGATCGAGGTCGATCCCGCAGGTTGATCGGGGTTCCCCTGACGCTGGCTTGCCGCAGTCGAATCGCTGTCGTACTGTCGAATCGACAGGATTCCGGCCGGGAGGGACACCATGCCGAATCGCAAACGCGAAGGCCCCGATGACCCGCACGCTGCGGCACTGCGTGCCAGCGAGCAGCGTTACCGTGACCTGATAGCGATTCTCCCGGATGCGCTGTTCATCCAGCACGGCGGATTCGTGACCTTCGCGAACGATTCGGCGGCGAAACTGTTCGGCGCCGCGGCGCCCGGTGATCTGATAGGCCGCTCCGTGATGTCGATGTTCGATGCCCGACATCATCCCGCGATTCGCAAACGCATCGAACGGCTCAACGCGGGCGAGTCCGTGCCTTTCGTCGAAGAGCACATCGTGCGGCTCGATGGCAGCATCCGCGAAGTGGAAGTGGCCGCGACGCCGTATCACGATCCGGACGGCCTGGCCGTGCAGGTGGTGCTGCATGACGTCAGCGAGCGACGCATGCTCGAGCGTGCGCTGGTGGAGGCGACGGAGCGCGAGCAGATGCGGATCGGCGTGGACCTGCACGACGGGCTCGGTCAGGAGCTGGTCGCCGTGGATCTCGCGCTGCGCGCGATCGAACAGCGGGCGCAGGCGCAGGATGGAGCGCTGCGCGATGACATCGGCAACGCGCGGCGGCTGGTTGCACGCGCCGTCGCCAGTTCACGTTCGCTGGCCCGTTCTCTCGCGCCGCTCGCGTTGCCGGCCACGGGCCTCGGCACTGCGCTGAAGGATCTCGCGGCGCAGTGCTCGACGCTGTACGGCTTCGATTGCCGCTATGAAGGAGAGTCCGCTACCTCGCCGTCGCTGACGCCGTCCGCCGCCACACACATGTTTCGCATCGCGCAGGAGGCCACTTCCAACGCAGCGCGCCATGCGCAGGCGCATCACGTGCAGATCCGGCTGCAGCAGTCGAGCGAACTCCTGCGGCTCGACATCATCGACGACGGCGCCGCGTCGCAGAGGAAGCGGCTGGAACCGTCGAATGGCATCGGCCTGAAGACGATGGAATACCGGGCGCGTCTGATCGGCGGCCGCCTGACCGTGCAGCATCATCACGGCAGCGGCACCCGCGTGCGTTTCGAGATGCCGCAGCTGGCCGCGGGCTAGGGCCTGTTAACACCATGAACAGCGCGGCGTTGCCAGCACAGCGATTTCCGGCAAGGCGCGAGGCCCGCAACGTGGTGGCTCCACGTTAGGGCCGAGCAACGCAGCGGGAAATCGCTGTGCGAGCAACCCGCAGGGACGGCGCCCACGCGGCGCATCGCGGCGTTGGTCCTCGCTCCTGTACATTTAGTACACTTCGCTCGTCCCGCCTTGCGCTGCGCCGCGTGGACCGCCGTCGCCGCGCTATTCATGGTGTTAACAGGCCCTAGTTACTCGCGCAGGCCGGCCTGTTTCATCAGCGGCAGGATCTTCTCGCCGAACTGCTTGAGCCCGGCTTCGTAATCCACCCACGACAGCGTGATGCCGTCGATGCCCGCATCGGCGAATTTCTTCATGCCATCGACGATCTGCTCGGCCGTGCCGACCAGCGGCACGGCGCCGTAGCCCGCGATCAGATTCGAGGCGAACGCCTCCCAGCCCGCGCCGAGCGCACTCTGCGAGTTCGGCACCAGCGTATCGAGCAGATTGCGGACGCCTTCCCAGTCGCCACGTTTGTTGACGTACTCGTCGACGAATTCCTTGGCTTCCTTCTCGGTCTCACGGCAGACCACGTAGGCCTGGCCGAAAACCTGCATCTTGCGGCCGTACTTTTCGAGCGCGAGTTTCTTGCCGCGTGCAGCGATTTCGCCGGCGGCGGTGCTGTCCTGCGCGATGACGAAGTTCAGATCCGCGTTCTGTGCCGCGAACTGCTGGCCACGAGCGCTGTTGCCGGCGCTCATGATGACCGGATGCGGCTGCTGGATCGGCTTGGGCTCCGAATACACGCGCGGTGACTTGAAGTGCGGGCCGTCGTAATCGAACTCGCCCTGACGCGTCCACAGTTCGCGGCAAAGGTTGATCCAGTCGTCGGCAACATCGTAGCGGACGTCGTGCTCCTTCTGCGGGATGCCGAACATCGCGATCTCTTTCTCGTTCCAGCCGGCGACGATGTTCAGGCCGAAGCGCCCGCCCGAGATGTGATCGATGGTCGCGACTTCCTTGGCCGCGCGCACCGGGTGCACGGTGGGCACGTGGAAGGTGGCGAAGATCGAGATGCGTTGGGTCACGGCGGAGAGTCCTGCGGCCCAGGTGAAGGTCTCGAAGTTGCGGTGGTTGAAATTGACCTTGCCACCCATGCCCTTCCAGCGCGCCACGGGGATGATGGCTTCGAGGCCAAGCCGGTCCGCGAGCTGCGCGATGCGTACGGATTCATCCCAGGTGACCTTCAGCGTGTCAGGGCGATCCGTCATCGAACAGCCACTGCTGACGTTCAGACCGAAGACGCCGAGCTTCAGTCGATGGCGACTGTTGCGAAGCGGGTGTGTGGAATTCTCATGGCTCATCAGCAGATCTCCCTTGTGTCCCCCGATCTGTGCTCCCTATCATGCGCGATCGCAAGCGAAATGGGGGAGGCCTGCGATGGCGCATGCATTGATTCGCGTTCTCGTGATGTCCGTTCTGGTCGCGACGGCGGCCGCGCCGTCGCTTGCAGCAGAGCCCACCACGCTGAAATCCACCGACGACATGGTCGCCAAGACCGTCGACTTCGGGCCACGAGACAAGATGCCGGGAGCCGAGCTGTATTCGGCGAACTGCGCGGCCTGCCACAACGGCGCCGTGCCGAAGGCACCGCACCTGACCTGGCTCGAGATGATGAGTCCGCGCGCGATCGTGCGCGCACTCGAGGATGGCCTGATGCGCACGCAGGGCGAAGCGCTGTCGGCTGAGCAGAAGCGCCGCATCGCCGAATACATCACGCGCGAGCCGGCGGATTCGGATCCGCGCGCCGCCGCGAGTGCCCCGCAGTGCACGGGCAGTGCCGCGCAGTTCAGCCTCGAGCGACGGCCGGTGCCGGTGGGCTGGGGCCATGACACGGCGCGCTTCGTGCCGGCGGCCGCAGCGGGTATCGCGTCCAAAGACATTCCGCGCCTGAAGCTCAAGTGGGCCTATGGGTTCCCGGGCGCGTTGCGCGCGCGTTCGCAGCCTGCGATCGGCTATGGCGCCGTGTTCGTCGGCAGCCAGGACGGAAGCGTCTACGCGTTCGATCTGAATACGGGGTGCCTGCGCTGGCGCTTCCAGGCCGCGGCCGAAGTGCGCACCGCGATCGTGCTGCAGACCTCGGCAGACAGCGCAGGCTCGCCGCCGCTCGCCTACTTCGGCGACATCCTCGCGCGCATGTACGCGTTGAATGCGCTGACCGGCGAACTGGTCTGGGCGCGCAAGGCGGATGAACATCCTGCCGCGACGCTGACGGGGACGGCCGCGCTGGTCGGCGACCGGCTGTTCGTGCCGGTGTCCTCGCTCGAAGTCATTCCCGCCGCAGATCCGAAGTACGAGTGCTGCACGTTCCGCGGCAAGATCCTCGCGCTGGATGCGCGCACCGGCGAGGCCATCTGGGAACATCACTCGATCCCGCAGGAACCCACCGAGACGAGCCGGACGTCGATCGGCACGCGGGTGTTGTCGCCCTCCGGTGCGCCGATCTGGTCGAGTCCCGCGGTCGACCGAGCGCGCAACATCATCTATTTCGGCACGGGCGAGAACTATTCCACGCCCGCGGACGGCAACAGCAATTCGGTGATGGCGGTGGACATGACTACGGGCAAGCGTCTGTGGCATCGCCAGAGCACGCCGGGCGACGCGTGGAATGTCGCCTGCATGATGGTCAACAACCCGAACTGCCCGCCAGAAGATGGGCCGGACTACGATCACGGCGCGAGCATGATCCTGGTCCACACCGGCCGCGATGCGCAGGGCCGCGCGCGGCAGACGCTGGTCGCCGGTCACAAGGATGGCAGCGTCTTCGGTCTCGACCCCGACGCGAGCGGCAAGCTCCTGTGGAAGACGCGCATCGGTCGCGGCAGCATCCAGGGCGGCGTGCATTTCGGCATGGCGGCTGAGGGAACACGGGTCTATGTGCCGATCAACGACATGAACGATACCGGCAATGGCGACGTGCTCGATCCGAAAGCGGCACGCCCCGGTATCCACGCAGTTGAGACGCGAACCGGCAAGCTGCTGTGGAGTCACGTGCAGCAGAACGTCTGCCCGCCGGATCTGAAGTTCTGCGATCCGGGCATTTCGTCGGCCGTGACAGCGACGCCGGGTGCCGTCTTCGCCGGCCATCTCGATGGCTGGGTGCGGGCGTACGACGGTCGCACCGGCAAGGTGCTCTGGCAATACGACACCAAGCCGAAGATCCGCACGGTCAACGGGCTGATGGCGAGCGGCGGCAGCATGAGCGGTGCGGGACCCGCCGTCGGCGACGGTCATCTCGTCATCAATTCAGGTTACGGCCTGTACAGCCATGCGCCGGGCAACCTGCTGCTGGTGTTCTCGGCGGACGGGAAGTAAATGCCGGTCAATCACCAGGTCTGGATCAAGTTCCGCAGCGATGCGCCCGCTGCACTGATCGAAGACGTGCTCACGGACCTCCGCGCGCTGCGCGGCAAGGTGCCGGGCATCCTCGACATGAACGTCGGCCGCAATTTCACGGACCGTGCGAACGGCTACCAGTACGGCCTGATGGTGATCCTGCAGGACAAGGCCGCGCTCGAGGCCTACGGACCGCATCCGGAGCACGCGAAAGTCGCGGTGAAGATCCGCGCGATCGCGGAGTCCGTGATGGCGCTCGACTACGAGTTCTGAGCTAGTGTCGTGTTCCGCAAGTATCTTTGCACCCTGCCGCAGCGCGCGGGCGCCGCTCAAGGCGCCGACGCGATAGCGTATCGGGTATACGCTGAGCGGCGGCAACACAGAGCGGCGCTCGCCCGATGCGGCCCTTCGGGAGCCTCTCGGCCGTTGTGCGCGTGTGTTGCACCTCGTCGGCGTGGGCCCACCACGCCTTCCTCGGCGCGCCTGCGCGCACAACGGCGGTGAGGCTCAGGGTGGAAAGATACTTGCGGAACACGACACTAGAACCGCCGCTCGATCAGCGCGCCACCCAGCCACCGCAGACCGGGAACACCTGGCCGACGAAGCAGGCGGCGGCGTCGCTGCAGAGGTAGGCCGCGAACTGCGCATCCTCACGCGCACCGACCAGCCGGCCGAGCGGTACTTCGCGTGCGAGCCTCTCCTGGAAGCGCGGATTGGCCTGCACGTCGGGAGGAAAGTAGGTCGGGTTGTCGACGAAGTTCTGCGCGATCGCATTGATCTGCACGTTCTGCGGCGCGAACTCGACGCCCACCGCCTGCACCCACGCGAGCTGCGCACCGCGTGCGGCGCTGTAGGTCGATGCGCGCTTCATGCCGCGCAGGGCCGACGCGCTGCCGATGACGAGGATCCTGCCGGCGCGTCGCGCCGTCATCTGTGGCGCGACGGCACGCAGCAGCCGGGGCAGCGGATCCACCAGCGCGGCAAAAACCTCGCGCCACTCAGGTTCATCCACGTCGACGGCGTGCGTGCTGGGCGCCTTGATCGACAGGTTTGCCACGAGCACATCGATGCTGCCGGCATCGCGCACGATCTGCGCGGCGGCATCCGGCTCGGCCAGCGAGCGCGAACTTGCAATGACGTCAGCGCCCTGCTCTGCGAATACCTCGCAGAACACCGGACCCATGAACTCGTCCGCCTGCGTGACGAGGACGCGCTTGCCGTACAGCAGGTTCTGCATGGTCACTGCTTCGCCGGATAGCGCTGCATGATCGCGCGATACGATTCAGCGACCAGCTGCCGCAACACCTTGCGATCGATGTCAGCGAGTCGCTTGATCGTCAGGCATGACTTGCCCATCTTGTGCTTGCCGAGGCGACCGAGCAGTTCATCCTGGTTGGGCCCGCTCGCGACGAGGTAGATGCTGATGTCGCCCTTGCGGGACGAGAAGCCCGTTGCACAGAACTCGCCGGAGCGCCCGCTGTCGTACACGTAAGCATACTTGCCGTAGCCGACGATGCTTGCGCCCCACATCGCTGGCTCCTGCTTCGTGATGCTCTTCATCAACGCTGCAATCGCTTCGCAGTCGGCGCGCCGCGCGTCGTCAGCGATGCCGTCGAGATACTTCGAAACGGACAGCCGCGTCGCCTTGGTTTTTGCTTCTGCCATGGTGAGCTCCTGTGAGTTCAGTTGTTCGCTCGCGCCTGCGTCTCCACCAGGCGTCCGAGTGCCAGCAGCGATTCGACGTTATGCGCAGTGTATTGTCGCGATGCATGCCGATCGAGCACCGCTGCACCGGCTGCCAGCGGCTGGTACACGGGGCTGCGGCGTAGCGGGTTGATCCAGATGAGCTCGCGGCACTGACGCGCGAGCCGCGTCACTTCCGTCTCGAGTTGCTCGGTGCCGGCACGCTCGAGGCCGTCCGTGAGCAGGATGACCCAGGGTGCGCGGGTCAGCACTCGCCGCGCCCAGCGATGATTGAAATCAGCGATGCACTCACCGATGCGCGTACCACCGTCCCAGTCCGTCACGGCGCGCGTCGCGAACTGCATCGCGACGTCCGGGTCTGCGGCGCGCAGGCTGCGCGTCAGGCGCGTGAGGTGCGTGGCGAACGTGAACACCTCGATGCGCCCGCCGCGCCGAGCAAGCGCCCAGGCCAGATGCAGGGCCATGCGCGAATAGGCAGCCATCGAACCGGACACGTCGACGAGCAGCACCCAGTCGCGCGGGCGCAGCGCCGCACGCCGCCGGACGGGCGGCACGGGATCGAGTCCGCGCAGCATCGCGCGCAGCGTGCGCCGCAGATCGAGCTGGGCGCCATGCGGTGATGCGATGAAGCGCCGTGTACGACGCTGCGCAGCGCGTGGCGGGGCCGCTGCGAGCAGCCTGCGCGCGGATTCGAGCTCTGCTGCGCTCATCTGCTCGAAGTCCTTGCTGGACAGCACTTCGGAATCCGATGCCGAGCCGGCCGCATCGCGCTCGACCAGCTCCGGCGCGCGCATCTGCCGTACGCTCGGTTGTGGCAGTGCCGCGGCGAGCCGTCGGCCGCCCGGTGCGGGAGGCAGATCTTCCGAGCGCGGCAGCGCCGGAGCGCTGCCGGTCGGCGTCTTCTCTTCCGACGGGAACAACAGTTCGAACAGCGTATCGAACAGTTCGAAGTCGGCGGGTTCGCTGACCAGCGCGGCGCGCAGCGCATCGCGCACATCGGCGCGACGACCGAGGTCGATCAGCGCGAGGGCCTGCGAGGCAACCAGAACCGAACCGCTACCGACCTTCACACCTGTGTCCCGCAGCGCCTGCGCGAGACGCGGCAACGTCAGCAGGGCCGGGTCGGTCATGCGTCGGCGTGCGTCATGTGCCGGGTGCGGTCACACCAGGCAGGTTGGCGCGCACGGCTGCGATGTCTTCCTCGTACTTCAGCAGCACGCCGAGCGTTTCCTGCATCAGCTGCGGGGTCAGCGCGTGCTGGCCGAGCGCGACGATCGCCCGTGCCCACTCGATGCTCTCGGCGACGCCCGGCGGCTTCTGCAGTCTGCGCTGCCGCAGCCCCTGCACGAAGCGCACGATCTCGAGCGACAGCGCGCTGCCGGCCTCGGGTGCGCGCGCCGCGAGGATTTCGAGTTCGCGCACGGCATCGGGATAGCCGACCCAGTGATACAGGCAGCGGCGCTTCAGTGCATCGTGCACTTCCCGCGTGCGATTCGAAGTGAGGATCACGATCGGTGGTTGTGCGGCACGCACCGTGCCGAGCTCGGGAATCGTGACCTGATAATCGGCGAGGATCTCGAGGAGAAAGGCTTCGAACGGTTCATCCGCGCGATCGATCTCGTCGATCAGCAGCACCGGTGGGCCTTTCGCATGTGGCTCGAGTGCCTGCAGCAGCGGCCGCTTGATCAGGAACTCCGGCGAGAAGATCGCATCCTTCAATGCGGCCTTCGAACGATCCGTGCCGCTCGCCGCCTCGGCGACGCGCAGTTCCAGGATCTGCCGCAGGTAATTCCATTCGTATAGCGCCGCGGAAGCGTCCAGGCCTTCATAGCACTGCAGCCGGATCAGGTCTCGGCCGAGGCCCGCCGCCAGCGCGCGCGCGATTTCCGTCTTGCCGGTGCCGGCTTCGCCTTCGAGGAACAGCGGGCGGCCGAGCTTCAGCGCGAGGAACAGCACCACCGACAGCGTACGGTCGGCGAGGTACTGCTGGCTGCGCAGCAATGCCTCGGTCTCTTCGATGGACGTGGGCGCAGGGCTGATTCGTGTTGGGCTCTGCACAGGCAACGCGCGCGCCGGCTCCCGGCGTCAGCCCGCGAGCGCGGCGGCGACCGCGCGCTTCGCGATCACCGGCACGAGGCTGGCGCGGTATTCGGCCGAGCCGTGCAGATCCTGATTGAGACCATCTGACGGGACGCTGAGCCCGTCGAGCGATTCCGGCGCAAAGCGCTTCGCCAGCGCCGCCTCGAACGCCGCGATGCGGTACACGCAGGCACCCGCGCCGGTGACGGCGACGCGAATGCCGCCCGTGGTTTCCGCGACGAACACGCCCACCATCGCATAGCGCGAGGCCGGATTCGGGAACTTCACGTACGCCGCGCGCTTCGGGATCGGGAAGCGGATGCGCGTGATCAGCTCACCGGCTTCCAGTGCGGTCGAGAACATGCCGGTGAAGAAAGCATCGGCGGCAATTTCGCGGCGATCCGTGACAATCGTCGCGCCCAGAGCGAGCACGGCCGCAGGATAGTCTGCGGCGGGATCGTTGTTTGCCACCGAGCCGCCCATCGTGCCGCGGTTGCGCACGAGCGGATCGCCGATGCCGCCGGCCAGTGCGGCGAGCGCCGGGATCGCGCTGCGCAGCTCCGCCGAAGACGCAACGTCGGCGTGACGCGTCATCGCGCCGACGCTGACATGGTCACGTTCGACGCGGATGCCAACGAGATCCGCGATGCCAGCGAGATCGACGAGGCGGTCCGGCCGCGCGAGCCGCAGTTTCAGCGTGGGCAGCAAGGTCATGCCGCCGGCGATGTACTTGTTTTCGCCGGAGCCGCTCACCGCCTGCACCGCAGATTTCACGTCCGCCGGCTTCTGGTATTCGAATGGATACATCGTTCGACCCTCAGCCCGTGGTCCGCAGCGACTGCGCTGCGGCCGCCACGGCCTTCACGATGTTGTGATAGCCCGTGCAGCGGCAGATGTTGCCCTCCAGGCCGTCGCGGATTTCGTCTTCGGTTGGATTCGGATTGCGCTTCAACAGCTCGACGGCGGTCATGATCATGCCCGGCGTGCAGAAGCCACACTGCAGCCCATGATTGGCGCGGAACGCGGACTGCACGGCATGCAGTTCGCCACCTGGCGCGAGGCCTTCGATGGTCGTGACTTTCGTACCCTCGGATTGCGCCGCAAGGATCGTGCAGCTCTTCACCGCGAGCCCATCCACATGCACGACGCAGGCACCGCACTGCGAAGTGTCGCAGCCGACATGCGTGCCGGTGAGGCGCAGGTTCTTGCGCAGCAGATCGACGAGCAGGGTGCGCTCCTCGACCTCCGCCGAGACTGCGCGACCGTTCACTTCGAGACTGACCTTCATGCTGCGTTCCCCCTCAACTTCGAATCAGCGCATCACCAGCCACGCGACCACCGCGATGACCACGATTGCGGCTGCGATCCAGCCGAGCTTCGAGCTGCCGCTGGCCGTGGCTTCCGCGCCGGCAGCGCCGCTGTCGGCCGCGGGCGCGTCAGATTGCTTCGTCGCGCCGGCGTCGAGCCGCTTCGCGAACGCATCGAAGAACTGGTCCGCGAGCTGGCGCGTGGCACCTTCCAGCAACCGCGAACCCACCTGCGCCAGCTTACCGCCAAGACGCAGGTCTGCGGAATAACGCAGCACGGTGACGTCGCCGTCTTCGGTCAGGTCCACCTTGGCGCTGCCCTTGCCAAAGCCGGCCGCCGCCTTGCCTTCACCACTGATGGTGTAGGACGCCGGCGGCTGGATGTCGGAGAGCTGGATGCGGGTGGCGAAGGTCGAGCGAACCGGGCCGAGGGCCGCGCTGACGCGCGCATCGATCTCCGTATCCGAGAGCTTGTTCAACTCCTCGCAGCCAGGAATGCAGGCTTTCAGCACTTCCGGATCGTTCAGTGCCGCCCAAACCGCTTCGCGCGGCGCAGCGATGCGATATTCACCTTGAATCGCCAAGCATCAGTCTCCGTCAACACGTGGACGCCGCGAGAGTGCTTCCCAGGGCGGCGAACGGGAGGCTACCATCGCAGCACGGCGATGCAATCACAAGCCCATCGTCGAACGGGAATTTCCATGAGCAGCACCGGATTTGGGGCCTCGGTCCCGCGCGTCGAAGACCAGCGGTTCATCACCGGCAAGGGTCGCTACACCGACGACATCGTCCGCCCGGGCCAGACCCAGGCCTACATCCTGCGATCCCAGGTGGCGCATGGCGTCATCAAGCGACTCGATGTCACGGCTGCCAAGGCCGCGCCGGGTGTCGTGGACGTGTTCGTCGGCGCAGACCTGAAGGCCGATGGTATCGGTGATCTGCCCTGTGGCTGGATGACTCAGAACATCAGCGGCAAGCCGCAGTTCAATCCGCCGCATCCGCCCGTGGCCGTGGATCGCGTGCGCCATGTCGGCGAGCCGGTCGCGGTGATCATCGCCGAGACGCTGCTGCAGGCGAAGGACGCCGCTGAACTGATCGAGCTCGACATCGACGATCTGCCGGTCGTCGCCTCGATCGATCGCGCGTTCGCACCGGGCGCGCCGGAGATCTGGAGCGAGACGCCGGGCAACATCGCGTTCCACTGGCAGATCGGCGACCAGGCGGCGACCGAAGCAGCCTTCGCGAAGGCTGCGCATGTCGCGAAGCTCGATCTCGTCAACAGTCGCGTGATCTGCAACGCAATGGAGCCGCGCACCGCCACCGGCGAGTACGACGACGGCAAGCAGGAATACACGCTCTGGTTGTCGTCGCAGAATCCGCACGTGCAGCGCGTGCTGCTGGCCACCGCCACGCTGAAGGCGCCTGAATCCAAGATCCGCGTGATCTCGCCGGATGTCGGCGGCGGCTTCGGCTCGAAGGCCTTTCATTACAACGAAGACGTGATCGTGCTGTGGGCGGCGAAGCGCGTCGGCCGTCCCGTGCACTGGGCTGCGGATCGCAGCGAGGCGTTCGTCAGCGATCGTCATGGCCGCGATCACCTGACACATGTCGAGCTCGCGCTCGACAAGGACGCGAAGTTCCTCGCGCTGCGCGTCAGCACCAAGGCCAACATGGGCGCGTACTACTCCACGTTCGGGCCGGCAATCCCCACGTATTACTACGCGCCGATGCTCTGCGGCACCTACGTCATCCCGACGGCCTACTGCGACGTGCAGGGTGCCTGGACCAACACCGTGCCGGTGGATGCTTATCGCGGTGCGGGCCGTCCCGAGGCCACGTATGTGATCGAACGCATCGTCGATCAGGCCGCACGCGATCTCGGCATCGACCAGATCGAACTGCGTCGGCGCAATTTCATCGGGCCAGCTGCGTTTCCGTATCGCACTCCGTTTGGTTCCGAATATGACTCGGGCAATTATCCCGAGGTCGTCGCCAAGGCGATCAAGCTCAGTGATTACGCCGGCTTCGAGCAGCGCCGCGCGGAATCGAAGCAGCGCGGCAAGCTGCGCGGCGTCGGCGTCTCGAGCTACATCGAAGCCTGCGGCGCGGGCCCCTCGAAGCTCATCATGGCGGCGGGCGGTGGCAGCGGCATGTTCGAAGGCGCGACCATTCGTGTGAATCCGTCGGGTTCGGTCGTCGTCATCACCGGCACGCATTCGCACGGCCAGGGCCACGAAACGACGTTCGCGCAGCTCGTCAGCGAACGGCTCGGCGTGCCGATGGAGAGCGTCGACGTCGTCCATGGTGATACCGGCATCGTGCAGTTCGGCATCGGCACCGTGGGTTCGCGCTCGCTTTCTCTCGGCGGCACGGCCATCGTCAAGGCGCTGGACAAGGTGATCGCGAAGGGCAAGCGCATCGCTTCGCATCTGCTCGAGGCGGCGGAAGGAGACATCCGCTTCGAGAACGGCCGCTTCAACGTGGCCGGCACCGATCGCGGCATCTCGTTCCCCGAGATCGCCTTCCTCGCGCATGCGCCGGCGGCCTGGCCGAGCGACCAGATCGAGCCGGGGCTCGAGGAGACCGCGTTCTTCGATCCGGCGAACTTCACGTTCCCGGCCGGTGTGCATGTCTGCGAGCTCGAGATCGATCCGGACACCGGCACCACGGACGTCGTCAGCTATGCCGTGGTCGATGATTTCGGCCCGATCCTGAATCCGATGATCGTCGACGGCCAGGTGCATGGCGGCGTGGCGCAGGGCGTGGGCCAGGCGCTGCTCGAGAACTGCGTCTATGACGAGGACAGCGGCCAGCTGCTGTCCGGCAGCTTCGTCGATTACACGATGCCGCGCGCTGACAACCTGCCGAACTTCAAGACGGACTACGTCTGCACGCCGTCGCCACACAATGCGCTCGGCGTGAAGGGCTGCGGCGAAGCAGGCGCCATCGCCGCGCCGCCGGCTGTCATCGCTGCGGTCCTGAACGCCCTCGCGCCGCTCGGCGTGCAGGACATCTCGATGCCCGCGACGCCCTTCAAGATCTGGCAGGCCATCCAGGCCGCGAAGAAGCACTGAGCGGAGTTGCGGTCCATGAATCTGAGAGCTCTTCTTCTGGTTTGCTCCGCGCTGTGCGCGCCTGCCTTTGCGGCCGAACCGCTGCCGACCGAGGCCTCCGTGCGTGAACTGCTGGTCGTCACGGAAGCGAAGCAGCTGATCGACAACTCGATGAGCCAGATCGATGCGGCGATCCAGTCCGGCGTGCAACAGAGCCTGCAGGGGCGTGAGCTCACGCCGGAGCAGGAGAAGATCCTCGACGAGATGCGCGCGAACCTGCTCGTGATATTTGGCGAGGAATTCACGTGGACCAAGCTCGAGCCCACGTTCATCGACGTCTATCGCCGCTCGCTCTCGCAGTCAGAAGTAGACGGGATGATCGCGTTCTACAAGACCACGGCCGGCCGCGCAGTCATTGCGAAGATGCCGCTGATCATGCAGAACTCGATGCAGATGGTGCAGAGTCAGCTCGGCGGCATGATGCCTCGGATCCAGCAGGTGCAGCGCGAGGCCGTCGAGAAGCTCGAGAAAACCACGGCGCCGCCATGAGCGCGCGCGGCCGAATCGCCGCGTGGCTGTAGCCGTGAGCGTCGTCCTGCATCTGTTCATTGCGCCAGCCCGCGGCGCGTCGATGCAGTCGCTGGGCAGCGTCGAGGCCCTCGCGGATACCGGACTCGCCGGCGACCGGTATGCCGCGACGACGAACGGTCGAGCGAGCGGGAAGCATGATCCGACTCGTCAGGTCACGCTGATCGAGTCCGAAAACATCGAGTATTTCTTCGGGCAGACCGGCCACCGGCTGGCGATGCCGGACTCGCGGCGCAACATCGTGACCGCCGGCATCCGCCTGAACGATCTGTGCGGTCGGCACTTCCAGATCGGCGGCGCGCTGTTCGAGGGACTCGAGCTGTGCGAGCCCTGCAATCCTCTGAAGCGCCGCACACATCCCGAACTCGTTCGCGTGCTGCGCCATCGTGGCGGCCTGCGCGCGCGAATCCTGCAAGGTGGGTGGGTCTCCGTGGGCGATACCATCCACGTGCAGCCTGCGAGCCTGCGCGATCAGTCCGCCTTCGCTTTCGGCTGATGCAGCCGTCGGACCTCGAGCAGTACCTGCACGAACACATCCCGCTGTCGCGTGCGATGCAGGTCTCGGTCGTGGAAGTCGCGGCAGACAGCGTCACCCTCGCCGCGCCGATCGAGCCGAATATCAATCATCGCGGAACCGTATTCGGTGGCAGCATTTCTGCGGTCGCCATCCTTGCGGCCTGGTCGCTGCTGCACACGCGGCTCCGCGGCGAGGGCGTGGCCTGCCGGCTCGTGATCCAGCGAAATTCGATCGACTACCTGAAGCCGGTCGATGGCGATTTCACGGCAAGATCCCTGCCGCCGGATGCGGCTGACTGGCAGATCTTCACGCGGATGCTGGCGCGCAAAGGTATGGCGAGGATCACCATTCGCTGCGTTCTGAAATGCACCGACGCAACAGTCGCGGAGTTTGAAGGCGAGTTTGTTGCGCTGGCGGGCGGAGGAGGCGACCGTGATACGGATTCGTGAGGCGGCGATTGCAGATCTGGGCGTCGTGGCGAGGTTGTTCAATGCGTATCGAGAATTCTATGGGCGCACCCCCGATCTCCCGCTGGCGAGGCGGTTCATCGGCGCGCGGCTCGATAGTCGTGATTCCGTGATCCTGCTGGCCGAGCACGCAGATGCAGGTGTGATCGGCTTTTGCCAACTGTATCCGAGCTTCTGCTCCGTCGAAGCTGCAGAGATTTTCATTCTCTATGATCTATTCGTGTCGACCGAACAACGCCGCAGCGGCGCGGCGCGCGCGCTTCTCCAGGCTGCGGAAGCTCGCGCCGCGGCAACCGGGCGCGTTCGCATGGATCTCTCGACCGCGCGAAGCAATGACGCGGCCCAGGCACTCTATGAGTCGCTTGGCTGGATTCGAGATGACGTCTATTACGTCTACAACCGTCGAGTTGCTCCGGGGGTCCGCGCATGAATGACGCTGCGCTTGTCTATCCGATGGGCGCGCTCGTCGCGCTGACAGTGTTCGTGCTCGTCACTCTGTTCCGGCGACGCGTCGGTGCCGTGCGCACCGAGCAGGTGCCCGCGAAGTATTTTCGGGTATACCAGGGCGCCGCGGAGCCGGAAGCGTCCGCGCAGGCGAGCCGGCACTTTACGAATCTGTTCGAGGCGCCGACGCTGTTCTACGTCGCCTGCGTCGCGGCCATCGCAACGCATCAGGCTACGCTTGTGATGACGGTACTCGCCTGGGCGTATGTGCTCGCACGCGTCGTGCATGCCTGGATACACCTCGGTGCGAACCGGCTCACGCCGCGCATTCGCATCTACGGCGTGAGCTGGCTCGTGCTCGTCGCGATGTGGATCACCCTTCTCGTGAATGTCGCGAGCCGCTGATGACGCTCGACGCGCGGGCGCCGGCACCCGGTGCCGGATTGTTTGTGGCGGGTATCGTCATTCAGCTGGCTGCGTGGCTGGCGAATGCGGCCGTCAGGCGCCACGTCGGGGATGTGGACACTGCCGCGCAGGCTCGCTTCATTGTCGCGCTGGTTGCTGATGCATTGACGGTCGTCTTGTTCGCGATTGGCACGTTCCGGGCGATTGCTTCAGCAACGACGCTGCAGTGATCGGGTACTCGTCGAACCCGGCGCGCCGATCGGGTTGCGGTCGTGAGACCCCTGCAAACACTGGAGTTTCCCGCATGAACCTTTCCGACTATCTGCTCGATCAGGAAGGAAAGGACTGGCCGGCGCTGCTGTCGGAGTGGCGCAGCGAGCTCCCCGAAGAATTCACGCTGTGGCTGGTCAACCGGTTCGGTGATCTCTTCATCGTCGCCGATGATGGATCCGTCCGCCTGCTCGACGTTGGCAGCGGTTCGCTTGTAAGGCTCGCCGACAGCCGTGATGACTTCGGCCTCAAACTCGACCAGGGAGACAACGCGAGTCAGTGGCTGCTGATTCCGATCGTCGATGCCTGTGTCGAGAAGGGTCTGCGGCTCGGTTCGAACGACTGCTACGGCTTCAAGGTTCCACCGAGCCTCGGTGGCAACTACGACTTGGACAATATCGAGCCCACGGATCTCGCCGTTCATTGTTCTGTGCTGGCGCAGATTCACGCGAAGACAAAAAGTCTTGCTGCCGGAACGAAGATCGGGAAGGTCGGAATCGAGTGATATTCTGCGTCGCACGGCGAATCGAGACGCGCGGGACGTACCCGTCGCGTGAACAGCGCATCAAACACGCAGGCCCACTCGCTGCGCTCGTCCTGTGGGTCGCGATTGCGGGCCTCAACGCGCAATCGACGGTCCCGCCGGGCCTCGATCTCGCACGCTCGGCCCGCCAGCAGATCGGCGTGACGACGAGCTACGATCCTGCCTATCAACGCATCCCGTTCCCGAACGGCGACCTCCCGCGCTCGACCGGCGTCTGCACCGACGTGGTGATCCGCGCGCTGCGGGATTCGCGGCGCATCGACCTGCAGCGCGAGGTCAACTCCGACATGAAGGCGAACTGGGACGCCTATCCGCGGCGCTGGCAGCAGCTGCACCGCAAGCCGGATCCGAACATCGACCATCGGCGCGTGCCGAACCTGATGACCTTCTTCCAGCGGCGCGGCTATGCGCTGCCGTTGTCGAACGATCCGGCGAAGTTCAGGGCGGGCGATATCGTCGCCTGGGATCTGGGTCGGGGCATCCTGCACATCGGCGTGGTGTCGGATGCGCGTCCGATCAGCGGCGTGCCCACGGTGATCCACAACATCGGCCGCGGTACGGTCGACGAAGACATCCTGCTGCGCTTCAAGATCATCGGCCACTATCGTCTACCTCGTCCTTGATCTCATCGGACGCCTCGCTCCGTGGAACATTCGCCCTCCATCGTGATCACCGGCAGCGCCAGCGGCATCGGTCTGGCACTGGCGGTGGCGCTGTATCGCCGTGGTTGTCGCGTGACGCTGTCGGATCTCGATGCCGAGCATCTGCAACAGGCCGCCGAAGCATTCCCTGAGCGCAACCGGATCAGCGTGCAGGTGTGTGATGTTTCGCAGCGTCTGCAGCTCGACGCCTTGTGGAAGTCAGCCGCCGCGAATTTCGGGCGCGTGGATATCTGGGTGAACAATGCCGGCGTCGGGCCGCCTGTCGTGAAATACGACCAGGTACCGGCAGACTGGCTGGACCGCGCGCTGGCCGTGAACGTGCGCGGCGTGCAGTACGGTACGCAGGTGGCATTGGCGGGCATGCTCGCGCAGGGCGGCGGTCGAATCTACAACGCCGTGGGATTCGGTTACGACGGCCGCAAGCAGCCAAATCTCACGGTATACGGCACCACGAAGGCCGCGGTGCGCTATTTCGCGGACTCGCTCAGCGCCGAGCTCGGGCGCAACTGCCCAGTCGCCGTGAGTTGGTTCAACCCGGGCTTCGTGCTGACGCCAATGACGATCGACGAGAACCGCCGGCTCCGTGCGCGCGTCGGCGATTTGGAGTGGCGCAAGATCCGTCGCATGATGAATGCCGTCGCGGAGCAGCCAGCTGTTGCCGGCGAATCGCTGGCCGAGTCGATGCTGGCGGGTCAGCGGCCGATCGATCGTCTTGCGCCGGCGCGCTTCGTCGGCCGTCTGCTCGCCTCGGTCCTGACGCGACCGGACCCGCTGGGCGAACACGGACTGTGAGAAGGGATCTCACTGGATCAATCGGCCGACGCGATCGTCCACGGTGACGGTGGCAGTGATGCCGGCGTTGAACTGCAGGTAGTCGTTCTCGAGTCCATCGCTGAAGATCACGCCGTTCTCGGCCATGCGCGAATGCAGGGTCAGCGGATGATCGGCATCGACGTCACCGTACACCAGCGACGTGCCCGTGGAGACGCTGGGGAACGGCTCGCGCACGGCGAAGCGCAGCGTCGGCGAATCCCAGGGTATCGGTCGGTATGCTTCGATCGGCGCGCCGGCCCTCGCGCCGACGATGGCCTGCGAGCCGGTGACGATGCTGCGCAGCCACGCGGTCGAGCCGAGACCGGTCGAGACGATCAGGCCGCTGGAGGACTGTACTTCACGCTGTTCGCCGAGCTGGATCTCGTAGCGCGCGGACGTGTGGGTCTTCGGTCCGATGAACAGATCGTTGACGGCGCGCAGTGTCTGTCCATCGGACAGCTTAGCGAGCGCGAGCGTCACGCTCCTGGTTGGACGCTTGTCTGCGAGCACGGCGTCGAGCACGCGGACGACGTCCGCAGGCTTGAACGGCAGCAACACGCCATCGAAACGCGTCGGGTCCGGGTTGACGCCGACGAGGGGCTGCTGGTCCAGGTACTTCAGCGTGTTCGCGACGACGCCGTCCTGCCCGAGGGCAATGACGACGTCGTCCGGCGCGAACAGGTAGTTCGGCAGATAGCTGCGCTCGAGCTTCTGCACGCGGCAGCGGCGCGCGAGCGCCGCCTCCACGATCTGCCGGGCCGTGAGATAGGTGGCATGCTCGGCCTCGTAGTCGGCGAAGTCTGCGCCGAGATGTTCGACGTAGAACTTCGCCTGCGCCACCGTGTGGAAACGCGCGATCAGCTCTTCGAGGCGGGTTCGGCGCGTCACGAGCACGGCCTTGCGTTCACTGGCCACGACGACTCTCCGTGCGCGCCGGGCTGTGCATCAGCGTTTGCAGCAGGTCAGGCGAGACGTTGAGCTGGCCGATGCTCTCGGCGCGTTCGGCGATACCACCAAAGGCCTGGGCGATCAGCTGGCCTGCGTCCATTCCGACCGCGGCCAGCGCCTGGATCAGTCGCGGATCGGCATTCGACAGCGCCTGCACGCTGGCAGCGACCCGATGCGCGGCAGCCTCGGCTTCCGTGCGGGTGTTCGCGGCCGCGGCGGCGACGAGATCCTTGCGCTGCTGCTCGAGCTGGATGCTGGCGGTCATGTCGCGCTCACGCAGCTCGGCCTTGCGCTGCTGCACGGAGGCTTCGGCATCGAGCTGGGTCTCGCGGATCGTGCGCTTCTTCTGCTCAACGGCCACTTCGGTATCGAGCTCGCTCTCCTTGATGGCGCGCTCGTTCTCGACGGCGGCGTTGCGGCGCGCATAGATCGCCTCGTCCGCTTCGCGCAGGATCGCTTCACGCGCTCGCGCTTCGAGGGCGCGGGCGGTTTCCGGCGTGGGCTTGATCGCGAGGATCGCGAGGCCCTGCACTTCGACGCCGAGCCCCTGCAACTCAACACTCGCGCGCAGCTCGGTGAGGGCCTTCGCTTCGATCGTGCCGGAGGTGCGGATCGCGTCGGTCAGCACGCTGGCATGAATCAAGCGCTGGATGGCGGCCTGCGCCACGGCCGTGATGCGCTCCGGCAGCTTCTCGGGCTCCTCGCTTTCGTAGGCCTTTGCAGACGGCGCCAACGTGAAGTTGACGCTGCGCGCTGTGCGCTCCGGGTCCGAGATCCGGTAGGCGAGCTGACCCTGCACGGTGACGGCCTGGAAGTCCGCGGTCAGCTTCTCGAACAGGAAGGGCACTTCGCGGCTGTCCAGCGGCACTGCGACGAGGCTGGTCGTCGGGCGGTAGTACAGCTGCGAGAGGCCAGGGCCCTGGCGAACGACGCGGCCGCCGCGATAGACGATCAGGTGGGTGGTCGGGTTGACCTTGATGAACTGCATTCCGAACATGGCCTGTCTCCTTCAGTTAGTGGGTAACACCCACTTAGTAAGTGGCATAGTCCCACCAACTTGGATAGGATGTCAACAGGGCGAGGGGACGGAACATGCAAGTACCTGATTTCGAGAGACCTTTGACCACGGTGGACGTGGTCATCTTCAGCGTCCGAGACGAGGCACTTCAGGTGCTGCTGGTGCGCCGCCCAAACGGCAAGTCGGAACCGTTCCCGGGAACCTGGGCCCTGCCGGGCGGCTTCATCGATACGAAACTGGATCAGGACCTCACGAGCTGCGCGATGCGCAAGCTGCGAGAAAAGACGGGCATCGATGCGCCGTACCTCGAACAGCTCGGCAGCTTCGGCAACGCGACGCGCGATCCGCGCGGCTGGTCAGCGACGCATGTGTACTTCGCGCTGATGGCCTCTGATGGCATCGAAATTCAAGCAGGTGGCAATTCACAGCAATCGCAGTGGCTGGAGGTGAGCGGCGAGCGCGTCTCCGAGTCGCTCGCGTTCGATCATGCGGAGCTTCTGCGCGCCGCCGTACAGCGGCTGCGCGCGAAAGTGGAATACACCGCGCTACCCGTGTATCTGTTGCCCAGTGAATTCACGTTGACTGAACTGCAGCGGATCTACGAAATCGTGCTGGGACGCGAACTCGAGAAAAAAGCATTCAGGACGCGACTGCTGGCGGCGGAGCTGCTCGAATCGCTGCCGCGCACGAAGGGTGGCGCGAATCGCCCCGCACAGCTCTATCGCGTGAAGCGCCGCCGCGGTGTGCACATCTTCGCGCGTCCCTTTGGCTCAGCGGACAGCGGCGGATCGAAGTAGAGTCGACTTCGATGCACCCCAGCCGCGTAGACCGCCAGCGATTGAAGAAGCTCACGGACCTGCCGAATGTGGGGCCGGCGATGGCGAAGGACCTGCAGTTGCTCGGAATCCGCGAGCCGTCGCAACTGCGCGGCAAGGATCCCGCGCGACTCTATGCGCAGCTGTGCCTGAAGACAGGCCAACGCCAGGATCCCTGCGTGCTCGACGTCCTCATTTCGATCACGCGGTTCATGGGTGGTGAGGCGCCAAAGCCCTGGTGGGCGTACACCGCGCAGCGCAAGGCGATGCAGGCGAAGCGCGCCGGTTGAAAGGCCCCTGCTGCTAGTCCGCCAACGCAGCCAGCCGCAGCGAGTGCGCACGGATGTCCGCCGGCCATCCCTCGATCAGCTCGCGCAGCCGTGCGGCGTCCTTGGCGAACAGCGCCCGTGTCGCTTCCTCGTAGTTGCGCAGATCGCCCGCCATCGTGGTCATGAAGCGGTAGGCGCGTTCCTGGGCCTGGCGCTGATCGTCACGGCCGCTCTGGTCGGCCAGCCGCTTCGCGTCTTCGACGAGCCGGCGCAGGGCGACGGACGCGCCGCCGGGCTGGCGCGACAGCCAGTCCCAGTGCCGCGGCAACAGCGTGACCTCGCGGGCCGTCACGCCGAGCTTCGGTCGGCCGCGACCGCGCGGTTCGCTGCCGGTCTCGAGCGGCGTCGCCGGGTCGGGCGTGGCGATGGCGGAAGGCGACTCCGGCGAAAGACGCGCCAGCACGTCCGCCTCCGTCCCACGGGTGTCGACATCGACCACCTTGCCGGTCCGGTCATCGAAGACCAGCACAGGACCGTCGTGGTCGTCGGCAAGCGCGCGGCGCGCGAGCAGCGACACCGTCGGGAGGCTGCCGCCACCGAGGCGCCGGGAGCCAACGAAAACCGTGTGGGAATCGGGACTTGCAGGAACTCGAATGACCATCCGGTATTTTTACCCGGATTTAATTAACCCGTCAATATCATCCGGATATAAACCGCGACAGCGTCCGCAGGTACTCCGGGAACATCCCGACCGAATTGTGCCGGGCGCCTGCGAGTCTGAGCACCTGCACCTGTCCGGCCGGGAAAGCCGCCACCAGCGCCTCGCCCCTTGCGGCCGGCACCACTTCGTCATCCGCCGCGATCACGATCAGCGTGGGAACCCGGACGGCCCCGGCGCGGACCCGCTCGACGGACTCAAAGCGCTCCTGCAGCAGCAGGCGGACCGGCAGCCAACGGTAGTGCCCAGCAGCCACGTTCACGAGGCTATCGAAAGGCGTCACGAGCACGAGGCGTTCGATGCTGCGTGCCGCGGCGAGGTGGGTCGCGACGCCGGAACCCAGGCTGCGTCCGATCACGGCGATGCCCCGGCCGGGGTGTCGGGCAGCGATGGCGTCGTGGACGGCTTCGGCATCCGCGAAGAACCCTGTCTCGCTGGGGGCGCCCGTGCTGCCGCCATAGCCACGATAGTTCACGAGATAGATCGCGTGGTTCGGGAAGGCGGTTGCGAAGTCTGCGGAATTGCCCTCGACGGACTCGGCGTTGCCGCCGAAATACAGCAGCGCAGGCGCAGCGGGATCGTCGCTGCGCGAACCCACCCGCGACAGCTTGAGCTGCTCGCCGCCCGATTCCACGACCAGCGTCCCGAGATCCGCGCGCGTGATGGCCGGCGTAGGAAAATAGATCTGGGAGCGCTGATTGAGGAACATCAGCGTACAGATTGCGACGTAACCCAACGCCAGGAATCCGACAGCGACGATCATGAAGCGACGCACCGATTCAACCGCCGTAAAGCGTCAATACGGAGTGCCGTCCTTGTGCAAATAGGGCAGCGGGCCCGAATACCGCCCGGGGCCGTACTTCAGATCGATGTCCGGATACTCGCCCCAGTCCGCGTCGTTGCGCGAGCCCACCACCAGCAACACCGCATCGTTGCCGGAGCGATTCTGCAGGTGATGCCCGTCGCGGGTGCCGGCCTTGAAGCCGGCGCTGTCACCCGCGCGAAGCAGCTTCTCGCCGGCATCGGTGACGAGTACCACTTTACCTGAAATGACCTGCACGAACTCGTCTTCGTGCTCGTGCCAATGACGCTGGCTCGACCACGCGCCGGACGGTAGCGTCAGCAGGTTCACACCGAACTGCGTGAGGCCGGCCGCTTCACCGAGTTTCAACCAGCGGCGCGCCTGGCAGGGCGCGTCGTACGGTGCGGGATAGCGGCTGCCCGAGCCTGTGGGTGCCGTGGTGTGATCGATCTTCGACATGGCTTCAGACCGTGATCGCGAGGCCGCGGTAGATGCGCGC
>Ga0116178_10000519_pt1 | contig 34637 bp, 35 predicted proteins | sample AD_STIC12_MetaG_FD_89880 | JGI IMG/M metagenome (GOLD analysis project Ga0116178, IMG submission 89880) | Active sludge microbial communities of municipal wastewater-treating anaerobic digesters from USA - AD_STIC12_MetaG | ecosystem: Engineered > Bioreactor > Anaerobic > Digestate | place: USA...
CGAGCTTCGCGCTTAATTGACTATTCATGCTGAGCTTTTACTGCCATTCATGCTGAGCCTGTCGAAGCATCCTTTATCCTTTTGCCTTTATCCTTTGGCCTTTATCCTCCAATCCTCCACCTTGTGAAGTGAATCGCTATCTACCAGGTTCCTGCTTTCCCGTGTCGCAGGTGTTGTCCGGTTTGATGGCGCGCAGATAGCGCCAACCCATGTACGTGGCCACGGCGACAAAAAGCCAGCGTAGCGGGTCGTCCGGTATTATCTGAGCGGCGCTCCCCCCGATGTACGCGCCGGCGACAATGCCGGGCGCAAGGCACAAAAGTGAGATGTGATCCACATTACCCAGCCGCCAGTGGGTAAATGCGCCGACCGCACCGGCCGGCACCATGACCATGAGAGCGGTTCCCTGAGCGGTATGCTGTGAGAAACCGGCGAGCAGGATCATCGCCGGCACCATGATCGTCCCGCCGCCAACGCCCATCAGGCCGGAGAGAAAGCCTGTGAGTGCCCCGGTGGCGGCTAGTGCCGCCAGCGCCGCCCGGGAGTCAATCAGGCCGGGAAGACCTGAAACGAGCGGCTTAAAAAGTAAAAGGAGGCAGCACAAAATCAGAAAAACGCCAAAGGCACGTTTGAGCTTCCAGTCAGGGAGACGATCCGCCAGGCGCGCCCCGGCCGGCGCGGTAAGGACAGCCGGCAGGGCCAGCGCCAGCGCCGCCGGCCAGTTCACCTGACCATGTAAACCGTAAGTGACGGCTCCGCTGAGGCCCGTGAAAATCAGCACGGCAAGCGATGTGCCGTGCGCCCGGCACTGAGCCATCCCGACCAGACCGGCAAGCAGGGGCACCATGATGATGCCGCCTCCCAGGCCGATCAGGCCGCCGAAGATGCCTGCTGCAAGTCCGATACCGATGCAAAGCAGATTTTTTTTCATGAGGCGACCCTCCCGTCATGGACGCGGCCGCGCGCCAGTGACGCGAAAACACCCGCCAAGCACGTTACGGCCATGATGCTCAGGATGATTTTGGCACTCAACACAAGAAGGTCGCTGTTGGCATGGCCAAGTGGCTGATCGCCGATGACGCAGGAAAAAATCAGCATGGCGATTCCCATGCTGAGCATCTGGCCGACAAGCCTCATGGTGGCCAGCGTCGCCGAGGCGATGCCGTATAATTTAGTTTCCACGGAACTCATCACGGCGTTGACATTGGGTGAGGAAAAAAGGGCGAAGCCCACCCCCAGCATGGCCAGCCAAAGCAGAATCAGACCGATGTGCGTGGAGGCACTGATGAAGGCCAGCCCGGTGAGGCCTGCGGCCGATAAAGCCATGCCGGTGGAGGCGATGATGCGCGGCTCGCGATGGTCGGAGAGCCAGCCGGCAAAGGGGGAGAAAAGGGCCTGCAATACGGGGGCCATCACCAGGATAAATCCCGTGTGCGAGGGGCTCAGAAGCTTAACATGCTGCAGATAGAGGCTCATTAAAAACGTGACGGCGAAGGTGGCGCAGTAATGGATGAGCGTAGCCAGATTGGACATACCGAAAACACGGTTGTCCGAAAAAAGGCGCACGTCGATGAGAGGAAAATCCATGCCGAGCTGGCGGCGGATAAAAAAGAAAAAGCAAATCACACCACAGGCGACCAAAACAGCCCCGGTGAGGCGAGGCAGAGTGGAAAAGCCGTACATCACGGAAAAAAGCGCCAGGGCGTACAGAAATGATCCGGGCAGATCGAAGTATTCACCGTTTTGGGGCATTTGTTTTTCCCTGTCCATAAAAAAGCAAAGACCTGCAGCAGCGGCTCCCAACAAGGCGTTGATCTCAAAGATCGCCCTCCACCCCAGATGCTCGACAATCATGCCGCCGATGAAGGGGCCGACGGTCAGGCCTACATACACTGCCGCAACGTTGATGCCCAGCACCATTCCGCGCCGGTGGGGCGGGTAAGCTGAGATGAGCATTGCCGTGCCTGTGCTGAAAATCATCGCCGAGCCGGCACCCTGAACGACACGCAGGGCAATGAAGACCGCCTCGTTCGGAGCGAAGTTTGAGGCCAGAGAAGACACACCGACAATGATGGAGCCCCAGAAAAAGAACCTCTTACGGCCGTGCAGGTCGGCCAGCCTTCCCAGCGGCAGCAGCATGATTGCCGCCGCCATGATGAAGGACGAGGCTACCCAGCTCAGCCCCAGGGCGCTCATGGAAAAGTCCGACGCGATGGCCGGCAGAGCCACATTGACGGAGGAACCCAAAAAAGGCGTCGTGAAAGCACTGATGCTCGTGGCCACCAGGACAACGGGCAATTTGATTTTTCTGATCATGAACTCACTTCAAAATTATGCCCGCGGGAATATTTTTTTGTTCAATGCGGCAAAGCCGTCCTTGCCCGCGGCCAGAAGCAAAGACAAGGGCATGGCTTTGCGACCCTGCCTGAGCATCGCGTTGGCAATGTTGCGGATGTCCCACTGGGCAAAGTGGTCGGCACGCAGGCGCGCCACGTGATAAAGCTCGCGGACATTTAGTTTCATCAGGACGCGTCTACGGTGCGCGTTGGTGAGCACATAGGCCGCCGCGCCGGGGGCTTTTTGGGCAATAAGGGAAAAGACGCGCTCCGTTTTGCGCACAAGCGTCATAAAATCCCTGTGCATCCCCGTGGCACGCACCGATGCCGGCACCGTGACACCCAGTGCCGGATCATAATCCTGGCTGATGACGGTGGCCATCCGGTGGCGCTTGAGCTGGGCAAAGCAGCTTGCGCTTACGACCAGTTCAAAAAGCAGATCCACACTTTCCAATTCGCGCATCGCTGCGTCATGCGGCTGCATGTACCGGAAGGATTCTTTGAAAAGAGCCTTTGCTTCGGCGGCGGTGAGCTTTCCGGCCCGTGCCAGGCAGGATTCGTATGAGGCACGGCCGGAGGCAAACATTAGAGCTGCGGCCGCCCGGCAGTCGGCATCAGGCGTTGACCACAGCAGTTTGACCGCCACGGCACCGCGTTTATTTTCAAGGCCAAAACGCCCGGTGAGTTGGCGAAGATTATCGCGGGTCAGACAATCGTAGTCGGTCGCTTTTGTATAGCGGATCAAAGAAGGGGCAATGTCTTTTGTGGCGGCATAGAGCCTCCCGGCAAACAGGCGTCCTTCGGCCAGAGGCGAGGCGGCCAGGCGACGGAGCATCAGCTCCAGATTTCTGGCGTTCAGCGTCATCCCCAGTTGGGTCTGGGTTGCCAGCGAAATGGCGTAGCGCGCGTCTTCCTTCGCCCAGCCTTCAAGCATCGCTTTATTGGCAGCTTCCCCGGCCAGTTCAGGATTGCCGGCAAAGACGTATGGCCGCAGCACGCTGTAAAGGCGATGATAAAAGTCGTTTTGCATCTCCAGCGTTTCTGTATAAACATCGGCCAGCCCCGCCTCACTGATTTCATCGGGGATGACGTAGTCTTTATCAAACAGAACATAGCGCTGTGATTTTTCCGTGTAGGAGCAAAGACGAAGTTTTTCGATCTCCTCGACCAGGAGGCGTGAGACACCCAGGACATCGATATTGAAGACGGCATGTTCGGCAATAGAGCTGTGCCCCATCTCGAAAACGATATTGCGGTTTGACCTGCGTGCCTTTTCCACTTCTTTGAGAGCGTCGCGGCGCAGTTCGTCCACCGGTTTGGGGCTGCGGCTGATGCGCGCGTAGGCCGCGGAAATCGTCTCCGGCGTGATGTCGCTTTGGTGTGAAGCTTTGTGTTTGAGTTCTTTGATTAAGTCGTAATCAACGTTTAAACCGGCCAGAAGAACTTTCATTTTTACTCCTTGTCGGATGGTGATTAAAGTTTAACCATTTCCACATGCGGCAATGTGCGTCCGAGGAAGCTCTCGCCGATTGTCTGAAACCGATAGGGCACATCGCTGACGAAAAAATGATACGCGGGTGAAGACTCGGAATCATTGGCAAGATTATCCCGGGTAATCAGGCCGGCGGTGATTTCCGCCATCGCTTCGGCCGAATCGACCAGGCTGACGGACGGGCCGACAATATCCGAAATCAGAGGTTTGAGAAGCGGGTAATGCGTGCATCCTAGAACAAGCGTATCGATGCCCTCGGCCAGTACCGGCTTGAGGTATTCGACGGCCGTAAGCCGTGTGGCTTCATGGTCCAGCCAGCCTTCTTCCACCAGCGGCACGAAAAGCGGACAGGCACGGGAAAAAACACGTATTTGCCGGTCGACCCGGTGAATGGCGCGCGCGTAAGCATTGGAATTGACGGTCGCGGGCGTCCCGATGACGCCGATCGCCTTGTTTTTTGTCTGCGCGACCGCGGCGGCCGCCCCGGCGCCGATCACTTCCAAAACCGGGACAGGAGATATTTCTTTAATCGCCCCGATAGCCACCGCCGCCATCGTATTGCAGGCGACAATCAGTAGCTTGACCTCTTTTTTGACTAAAAACTCAGTTATCTGCAGCGCGTAGCTCTTGATCGTCCCGACCGATTTAATGCCGTAAGGCACGCGCGCGGTATCGCCGAAGTAGATGATGTTCTCAAAAGGGAGGCGCTCCATCAGAGCACGTACGACCGTGAGGCCGCCGATTCCTGAATCAAAAACACCGATCGCCCGGCTGTTTAAATTTCCCATAATCTCAGCTTTCACAGATGATAAAGTCATCGACTTTTTTGGCGTTGTTCGGCTCAAAGCCTGTCGGAGCTCGCCACAGGCAGAGCAGGCCTGTAATCTCGGCTTTCTATCACAACTTTTCAAACATGCCAAGAAATCTTGAACTTTCGCTCTTCTTTGCGGAAGGGGAAATACAGGCTGCTTTGTGGCGACGAAAAAATCGTTTACCCGGCCGAAGAGCTGGACAAAGCTGTCCCCATTGGTGTAAAGGAGTAAAAAAAGTAACGGGCGGGCTTCCTGTTTTTGGCGGAATGCTTTGACGGTAATCTTTGTTGCATCAGTCAAACCAACCAAAGGAGCTGTTATGCAAAACAAAATTGTCATCCGTTATGCAGACGGTCGTGTGCAGAAAGGTATTACGGCCGATTTTTTTCCCAACAAGCAAAGCTTTCACATCCTGCCTGTCGGCGCGGCTCCGGACGCAAGACCGCTGGAAGCGCACCTGGCCGATGCGAAGGCGGTTTTTTTTGTGAAGGAATTCGACGGCAATCCCGGCTATAAAGACCGTCAGGAATTTGAACCGGGAAAACCCGTCACCGGTCGTAAAATTCAGGTGAAATTCAAGGATGGGGAACTGATGATCGGCACCACAAACGGCTACCAGCCGGGACGTCCGGGGTTCTTTGTAAGCCCGGCGGACACCGCCTCCAATATCGAGCGCTGTTTTGTGATGACTGCGGCGACAAGCGAAGTGAAGTTTATCTGAGGCGGCCGGGACACGGCACTGAAATACAAAACAACCGGAAGGGATACAGGCAATAATGCCGGTTTATCTGCAAATACTTGCTTTGGCGGCTGCGTTTGTCGTTTTTGTGGTGGTGGCCATGTATGTTACCGGCCTGGGCCTGAGGCGGGTCTGCTTTAAAATCATCGCCGAGCTCGAAAAAGAGGGGGCACTCAAGGCTTCCCGAGCCATCAGGCTGCAGGATGAGAGGCAGAATTTTTTCCGCGTCGGCACGGGCAATCTGCGACCCAAGGCTCTGCAGCTGCTGATAACCGACGGCCTGGTGCTCAAGACGCCCGAGGGGAAATACTATCTGGACAAAGACAAACTCGCCGAAATGAAAAAAGCGCGCCATGCCGGCATGGGCCGCGATGAATAAAAAACCTCATATTTAATTCCGGTGCGGTTTTGGCGTTATTTCCGACAATCTCATTGACAAGGGCGGGGCTTTTTTTTATACCGCTAAGGCCGCCGCGCATATAATACTTACAGCGGAGACCGCTTGCAATCGCCTCCGCAGTAGCGGGAGATAAAAATTGCAGTTCAACCCCTGTATGAAGCACAATCTGATCCGCGCCTCCACGCGTCACTTTGCCGAAACGGAGCTTGCCCCCATTGCCGCGGAAATAGACCACAACAGGATCTTTCCCCGCGAGGTGATCGCGAGGATGAGGGAGCTGAACTATTTCGGACTGCAGGTGCCGGAAAAATACGGAGGTGCGGCGCTGGATTCTATAAGCGCCGCCATTGTCGTGGAAGAACTTTCGCGCGTGTGCGCGGCGATCGGCCTTTGTGTGACCGTGCATAACGGTGTTGCCGTTTATCCCTTTTTGCAGTTTGCCGACGAGCGCCAGAAGGAGAAATATCTCTTCCGGCTGGCATCCGGTGAAGACATCGGCGCCTTCAGCCTCACGGAGGCCAACGCCGGTTCCGATGCGGGCAGTGTGGAAACAACCGCCGTTAAAAACGGCCCAACTTACATTCTCAACGGCACCAAGATATTCGTCACCAACGGTGGCGTGTGCGACATCGCATTGATATTCGCGCTCACCTCCGTGCCGGATGCCAAGCTGCAAAGCAGCGTTTTTATCGTGGAGAGCTCCTTTGAAGGTTTTCTCCGCGGGGAACTGGAAGACCTCTGCGGCATGCGCGCCAACCCCGTCTCGTCGCTGTTTTTTGAGGACTGCCCTGTGCCGGAGGAAAACCTTCTGGGGAAACCCGGCGACGGCATGAAAATCGGTCTGGCCACTCTTGACAACGGACGCATCGGCGTGGCCGCCCAGGCGCTGGGAATTGCGCAGGGCGCAATGGAGGCGGCCGTGAAATATGCCAGGGAGCGCCAGCAGTTTAAAAAACCGATCGCCTCGCAGCAGACCATTCAAAATTATATTGCCGACATGGCCACGGAAATCACGGCGGCCCGCCTGCTGCTATACCACGCGTGCGATCTCAAGGACGCAGGCGCGCCCTTCGGGCCTGAAGCCTCCATGGCCAAGCTCTATTGCAGTACGGTGGCATCCAAAGTGACGTCGCTGGCGGTTCAGATACACGGAGGATACGGCTACAGCAAGGAATATGACGTAGAGCGTTACTTCCGTGATGCAAAAGTTACCGAAATATATGAGGGGACAAGCGAGATTCAGCGGATGGTCATTGCGCGTGCGATTTTGTCCCGGCAGATTTTGTGAGAAACCATGTTCGAGATTGTTGTCTGCATAAAGCAGGTGCCCATGGTGGCGGAACTCCCCTGGGACGAAAAAACAGGTACGCTGAGGCGTGAAGCGGCGGCAGGCATGATGAATCCCGCCTGCAAGCATGCACTGGAAGCGGCGCTTCAGTTTAAGGAATCCCATGGCGCATCCATAACCGTCATAACGATGGGGCCTCCCGCAGCCAAGCAGGTGCTGCACGAAGCGATCGCCATGGGCGCGGGACGTGGAATTTTGATCTGCGATCCGCTGCTGGCCGGATCCGACACCTACGCCACTTCCTTTGTGCTGGCCCGCGCCATCAAAAAAGAGATTCCCGGCTTTGGCCTTGTTTTGTGCGGCGCCTACACCTCGGACAGTGAAACAGGGCAGGTCGGGCCGCAACTGGCCGAAGAGCTGAACGTCCCCGCGGCCGCCTACGCCGAGCATATTGATATTTCCGGCCAGACGATGCGGGTGCGGCGCCTGGTGGATAATTTCCGCGAGACGCTGGAGATGGAATTTCCCGCACTGGTCACTGTATCCATGGAGCGCTACAAACCACGCTATGTATCTTTTGCCGGACTCAGCCGCGCCTTCGCTGGTGCCCGTATCGATGTTTTGAGTGCAGCAGAGCTGGCCGTCACAGCGGCGGATCTGGAAGCCAACGGCTCGCGCACCAGAGTACGCAAAGTGTTTATCCGCAAAACCATGAAAGAAAATGTGAGAATCACGGGTGCGGCGGCTAATGCAGCAGCCGAGTTTCTCGACCGCTACCAGCGCAGCATCAGCGCCGTTATCGGAAAGTCGATCGAGACGAAAAAATAAAAATCTACGCATGAAGTTGAAAATGACGAAGCAAAAAAGCATTTGGGTGTTCGGCGATTACCGCAACTACTATCAAAACCGCGTGACACTCCAGCTTCTGTCCAAAGCGATGGATCTGGCGAAGGTAATCGGCGCCCAAGTCTGCGCGGTGGTCGTGGGCCATGATATTGAAGAATGGATCATGGAATACACGGCGCACGGTGCCGACCGTATTTTGTCCATCGATCACCCCTCGCTGACAAGCTATAGCACAGAGCATTATCTGGCCCTGATGCAGTATCTGGTAACGCAAAGAGACCCGGACATTATTCTAATCGGCGCGACGGATTTCGGACGGGAATTCGCCCCCCGGCTTGCCAAGCGGCTCGGAACCGGCCTGTCGGCCGACTGCGTGGGGCTGGACATCACACCGGATGGCCTGCTCGTTCAAATCGCCCCCTCCTTTGGCGGGAACATGCTTGCCGAGATAGTGACCGAGAAACACCGCCCGCAGATGGCCACCGTGCGGCCGGGCACCTTCAGGGAAATACCGCATGATTACGAGCGCACAGCCATTGTAGAGCGCCTGCCGCTGCCTCCGGATCTGCCTCCCTCCAGGGCGCGTGTCATCGAGTATCAGCGTGCGCCGCAAAGAGAACATGCCATAGAAAACGCGACCGTGATCGCCTGCGGCGGACGCGGCATGGGAAACAAGAACAATTTTAAAAAGCTCTATGAGCTGGCCGACCTTTTAGGTGGTGACGTAGGCGCGACACGCCCGGTGGTGTATGCCGGGTGGGCCGGTCACGGCGCGCTGATCGGCCAGGCGGGAAAACACATCAAACCCAAGCTTCTTTTTTCCTTCGGGATCAGCGGCGCGATCCAGCATACGGCGGGCCTGGGGGAGGCAAATTTCATTGTCGCGGTCAACAAAAACCCGCAGGCCACCATGATGAAAATGGCCGACGTGGCCGTGACCGCCGATGCAAGCGATTTTCTCAATAACCTGATCAGAGAACTCAAAAAACGCATCCACGATTGACCCCTCACGTATTTGCACCGCCCCGGCTGAAGTTATCCGGCAACGCAATGTTTTTAGTGCCGCCAAACCGAATAAATCATCAGCTACTTGCAGATCCGGCATAAGTTATTGACAACGCTTGCCGGTTATATATAATCGCGGGCATTACGCAGCTGCGGGAGGCCACCATGATCGGGTTTAAAAATCTTTTATACGCCATTGATCTCAATGACGACCATGCCACATCTGTAACTTATGCACTTAAGATAGCCCGCGAGCTTGAAGGCACAATCCACATGCTTTATGTCAATGACGCGCAGGCCGGCTACCGTCACCCGACGGACAGGGAGGATGCGGTGGCCCTGAAAGTCCAACAATCCGTTCCTGAGTCCCTGCTGGAGGGGCAAAACATTATTTATGCCACGGCAAAGGGAAATACGGTGCAGGAAGTGGTCCGCTACGCCAAAGAGCACAAGATCGATCTGATTATGATCGGCCATAAATACCGCGGTAAACTCTACGCGACTTTATTTGACAGCACCGATATCAAAATCATTGATGAAGCCCGTCTGCCGGTTCTGGTCATTCCAGAGGGAAAAGATGCCACACCGGCAAGTACTTCTCCCTAAACAAACGGCGGTTGAAAGATGGATATTCTCGCAAAGATATACTTCGGAAACTCTCTGCAGAGCTGGCTTATCGCCTTAGCCATCCTCCTTGGCGCTTTTTTTCTACTCAAAGTCATCAAGCGCACCGTAATTAACAGATTATCGAAACTGGCGCGTGTGACAAATAATCAGCTCGATGACCTGCTGGTGGGCATGCTCAGGCAGACGAAGCTCTTCATTTTGCTGGTGGCCAGCGCCTATCTCGCTTCATGTGCAATCACCCTGAAACCTTCCATTGAAGCCCTGTGGCAAAAAGCGGTCGTCCTGCTTTTGATTGTTCAGGGGGGCCTGTGGGCAGGGGCGGGAATCAAGTTTTTAATCGATCGCCAGATGCAAAAAAAACTGGACCGCGATGCCGCGGCCGCCTCGACGGTCTCCCTGCTGGGCTTTGTGGCGCGCCTGGTTTTGTGGGTCATTATCGGGCTTTTGATTCTGGATAATCTGGGTGTCAATATTACCGGGCTGGTTGCCGGTCTGGGCATCGGCGGTATTGCCGTGGCGCTGGCCGTGCAGAATATTCTGGGTGACCTGCTGGCGTCTTTATCCATCGTTTTGGATAAGCCTTTTGTCATCGGCGATTCCATCGTAGTGGACTCCTTGTCTGGTACGGTGGAACATATCGGTTTGAAGACCACCCGTGTCAAGAGTATCAGCGGCGAGCAGTTGATTTTTTCCAACAACGATCTGCTCAAAAGCCGCATCCGCAACTACAAACGTATGCAGGAGAGGCGCATCGTCTTCAATTTCGGTATCATGTATTCCACGCCGCTGGACAAAATCGGACGGGTGAAATCCATCGTTTGGAACATCATCTCGCAAATACCTGAATTGCGGCCCGACCGCGTGCATTTTACGGGATACGGTGAGCGGGCGCTGATGTTTGAGGTGGTGTATTTTGTTCGCCGCCCGGACTATATGCTTTATATGGACATTCAGGAGAAAATCAATCTGGAGATGTTTGAAAGATTCCAGTCCGAAGGAATTGAATTCGCCCATCCCGCCCAGACAATCTTTTTGCAACAGGCACAATCCGGGGAAGCAGCTCACCTTTCACAGCAGCAGGCACAAAGCGGCCTCAAGGAATGAATCACAGGAGGATGCATTCGCAATTTTCCAACCAGCTTTTTTGAGTATGGCCGCGTAGCCGGAAAAAAATGCAATAAAGGGACGGGGTGTTTAATGTGCTCTGACAAACGAAAGAGAACGGGTTTACTTCAACTGCTGGCCGGTAAGAGGTTTTTTCTGTCCGGGATTGGACGGTCTATACTGTTTCTATTTTGTTCAATCACTGTCCCATCCGCGGGCTGGGCCGCCGGATCCGACAATATCGGCACGGCCCTTCCCCTGTGGTCAGCCCTGCCTTTTGCTGGTATTTTGCTGTCCATTGCGCTGCTCCCTCTTTTGGCTCCGCGCTTCTGGCATCGTCACTTTCCCAAAGTTTCGGCCTTCTGGGCGCTGGCCTTTGCCCTGCCTTTTTTATACTTTTTTCGTACAGACGCACTTCATGAAATACTTCACATCATCATCCTGGACTATATTCCGTTTATTTTGCTTCTATGGGCTCTGTTCACTGTTTCCGGCGGTATTTACATTAAGGGGTCGCTGAAAGGAACACCGGCGGTGAATACCGTCATTTTACTGGCCGGTACGGTGCTGGCATCCGTCATCGGCACGACCGGCGCATCCATGCTTTTGATCAGGCCGATATTGCGCTCCAACGCCTGGCGTGTGCACAAGGTACATACCGTGGTCTTCTTTATTTTTCTGGTGGGCAACATCGGTGGATCTCTCACTCCACTGGGAGACCCGCCGCTTTTCCTGGGCTTTCTGCATGGCGTTCCTTTTTTCTGGACGTTCAATATACTGCCGGAAATGGTTTTTTCCTGCGTATTTCTGATTATCTTATATTTTCTGTGGGATTCGTACGCCTATAAAAAAGAAAGCAGGACAGCCATACCAGCTGACGACCCGGAGCCCCTGAGTATCGAAGGCAAACGTAATTTCATTTTCCTGGCCGGTATTATTTCCGCCGTGCTTTTCAGCGGCACGGTCAAGTTAGGCCAGATAAACATTTTCGGTATCGGGCAAAGTGTTGAAAATCTCGTGAAAGATGCGGTACTGATTCTGATGGGGGTTTTGTCTTTGGCATTTACCGGCCGTGAGGTACGCAAAGGGAACGAGTTTGGCTGGGCGCCGATTCTGGAAGTGGCCTTTTTGTTTGCCGGTATCTTCATCACCATCATACCGGCGCTGGCCATTCTTAAGGCGGGCGACCAGGGAGCGCTGGCGTGGCTCATCCGGTCTGTTGAAACGCCCGGCCATTATTTCTGGGTGGTCGGCTCTTTGTCGAGTATTCTGGACAACGCCCCGACCTATCTCACTTTTTTCAACAGTGCCCTGGGAAAGTTTTATCCCGGTATGCCGGAGACCGAGGCTGTGGCCCGGCTGGTCGTCGAAAAAATACCGTATCTTGCCGCCATCTCTGCGGGTGCGGTCTTCATGGGCGCCAATACCTATATCGGTAACGCCCCCAACTTCATGGTCAAGTCCATCGCAGAGGAAGCCGGGGTCAGGATGCCCAGCTTTTTCGGATATATGTTCAAATACTCGATTCCCATCCTCATTGTCCTGTTTTTGGCCGTTACTTTTGTTTTCTTCTGATTTTTTAACAACATTCGCCACGGTAAATATTCCTTGAAGACCTGCCCAAAAGCGGATAAGGTGTCGCGGTCTTTGCACGGGATATCGTCGTGAATTTTCTTTTCACAGCCCCTGCCTGTAAAAGATCAAGCGAGATGATAAAGGAAATTGGAGGAACGGCGCAATGGCCGCAACTTTACGCAAAACTTTACAAACCATTGAGGATTATAAAATTAACAGCCCGCAGTATGCGGATCTGCTCGACATTTTAGCGGAGATCCTGATTCTGCGCGAAGGCTACCGCCAAAGCATGAAGGAGCCGATTTTTTCTGTGGAGGAAAAACTGATACCGGGAAAGATGGCCGGCGGGCTGCCGCTGATAGATATTTCGGGTAAAAAGTATGACCTGACCCGCCCACGGGAATATTTTTATTCGTTGGTCGCCGTTGCGCAACGAAGAATGCCGCAAGAAGCTCACAAATTTTTTGATATTGTCAATGACGAGTTGTTCGACTGGGAAAAAATCACTCTTGCTACCTTTAACCCGGTTCCTGCAGAGGATGAAATTATTCGCGCCGATCTGAGAAAATCCGAAGGCGATGAAGAGCAGATTGATTTGATCGACTTGTTCATTGAAGAGAGCCTGCGGCCGGAGCTGGAGGCAATCTCCGAACAATACGGCCCGGCAATCGAAAAATTACACTGGGACGAGGGTTACTGCCCGGTGTGCGGTAAAGAGCCGAAAATCGGCGAAATGAGGGAAGGCGAGGACGGGAACCGCTATCTTTTTTGCCATCAGTGCGGCTACAAATGGCGCTTCCGCCAGATCAAATGCCCCTTCTGCGGCAATGAAGAGCAGCATTCGCTGGCTTATTTCGCCGTAGAGGGCGAAGAGAGCCGTCGTGTCGATGTGTGCAACAAGTGCCGCCGCTACATAAAAATCGTCGAACTTTCCAGCCCCTCTGAAGAGGTAAACCTCGATGTGGAAGACATCGCCACACTGCATCTGGATATGCTGGCGTACGAAGAAGGCTATGACTGAAGGGAAAATCGGTGGGTTGTTGTTTTTCGTCATCAGTCCAGACCTTTGAATTATACTTCCTCAAGTCATTACGGGATTGACCCGGAATCCAGCACTTGATAACACTGGATACCGGCCCCCCGATTTCGCGCGGGCATGACGAATAAGAGTAGTTTTTCAAAGCTCTTCCCCCGTCAAAGAGGAAAGGTCTTGGGCGGCGACACTTTGAGGCCTTAAATGTCCAGGCGGTTTTTTTAATCCTGATTTTTTGCCGGCTCCTCGCCGGCTGTACCCTTGACGATGGCCGTGCCGTATTCTCTACCTTTGGCGAAAGCGTGCAGATTCTTGTCTTTAGTTTGCACGGGCACGGAATCGGCGATTGCTTTTTTGAGCGCCTCGGCGGGGACCAGCGGTTCCACGGCAGATAAAAAACCCAGCATGACTATGTTGGCCATCATCTTCGTTCCCAGCTCTTCGGCGAAACGGGTGGCGGGAATATGAAACGCCCGGGAAGGCATGTCTGACCGGCGCACATGCACCAGGTCCGTATCCCACAGAAAAGTGCCGCCGGGACGCAGGGTTTTGATGTTTTTGGTATAGGCCTCCTGACTCATGCAGACCAGAATCTCCGGTTCGGCCACATGGGGGAAGAGGATTTCCTCGCCGCTTACGATCACCTGACTGGAGCATGACCCGCCCCGGGCTTCCGGTCCGTAGTTTTGCGTCATTGTCGCATGCCTGTGCGCATAAAGAGTCGCGGCTTTGCCCAGAATGTCTCCGGCCAGAATGATCCCCTGGCCTCCGAAACCGCTGATCACAAGATGTCTTTCTTTCTTATCCGGCATGGTGGTTACCGCTTGACTTCGCGGCCGGGGCCTCCCGCACGCCAGGGAGGCATCTGCGGCCGGTTGTACCTGTTGTAGTGATCCATAAAGGTCGGCCTTTCGATGTCGACAAATTTTCCGACAACAATTTCCCGGTCGATGTCCAGAATTGCCTCGCGGGTGTCAATATCGCTGCGTGTCACCGAGCGGCCGCGATAGAACTTCAGCATTTCCAGTGCGTTTCCCATGCGGTTGCGCCGGCCGAAGGCGGAAGGGCAGGGAGCAATTACTTCGACAAAGCCGAAACCTCGTTTTTCCATCGCTTCATTTATGGAGCTGCGTATCGAGCGCACCTGCTGGGCCGTCCATCTGGCGACATAGGCGGCGCCGCAGGAGGCGGCCAGATCACAGAAATTGAAAGGCTCCTCAGGCGATCCGTTGAATGTCGTCGAGGTTTTCGCGCCCAGCGGCGTGCTGGGGGCCTGTTGCCCGCCGGTCATGCCATAGTTGAAATTATTCACACACACGACGGTCATGTCGATATTACGCCGTGCGGCATGTATGAAATGATTGCCGCCGATAGCAAACAGGTCTCCGTCACCCGAGACGACGATGATTTTTGTGTCCGGTTTGGCCAGCTTCAGCCCGGTGGCAAACGGCAGAGCCCGGCCGTGCGTGGTGTGGAAAGAATCGAGCCTGATGTAACCGGCCATCCTTCCGGTGCAGCCGATGCCGGAAACAACCGCAATCGCGTCGGGATCATAACCGCTTTCGCTGATGGCCGTCAGCAGTGCATTGAAGACTGTACCGATGCCGCAGCCGGGACACCAGATGTGCGGAATACGTTCCGTCCTCAACAGGGAATCCATCGGGTGCGGCGGCAGGTGTTTTGCTGCTTTTGCTGTTGTCATAATTTCCCCTTTGCTGCTTTGGAAATCGCCTCCAGGATTTTGCCCGGGTGGATGATCGCGCCGCCGTAATTGGAAATGAGATGCACGGGACAGACGCCGCACACCGCGCGCTCAAGCTCCAGCACCATCTGGCCGCCGTTGATTTCCGCCATGATCAGGGCCTGGGCGTTTGCCGCCACCGAGCGGATGAGCTCTTCGGGAAAAGGCCAAACCGTTTCCAGCTTAATGAGTCCCGCCCGGATGCCCCCGCTGCGGGCGTCCTGCACTGCTTTCATGGCCGAGCGCGCACTGATGCCGTAGGAAACCACGACCACCTCGGCATCGTCGATGTACATGTTTTTGGTGGCAATAATTTTACCGAGGTTTTTACGGATTTTGTTGACCAGGCGCGCAACCATGCGTTCGTGCGCCTCTGCGTTCATTGCCGGATAGCCGCGCTCGTCGTGGGTCAGGCCTGTGATGTGAATACGGTAACCTTCACTGCAGTTGGCCATGGGCGCGATCCAGTCATCGTCCGCCTTGTAGGGCAGATAATCTTCGGGGGCGACTGAGGGCTTGCGGCGTGAGATGATTTCAATTTCATCTTCATGAGGGATGATCACCCGCTCGTTCATGTGCCCGACAACTTCGTCGGCCATAATCAGCACGGGCAGGCGGAAGTATTCGCTCAGGTTGAAGGCGCGGATGGTCATATCGAACATTTCCTGAGGACTCGACGGAGAAAGAGCGATGATTTCATAGTGACCGTGCGAACCCCAGCGCGCCTGCATCATATCGCTCTGGGCAGTCAGCGTCGGCAGCCCCGTGCTGGGTCCCGCCCGTTGGACGTTGCACACCACACAGGGAGTTTCCGTGGCGATACCCAGGCCGATATTTTCCATCATTAAGGAAAAGCCGGGGCCCGATGTGCTGGTCATAGACTTGACTCCGCCCCAGCTTGCGCCGAGAATTGCCGCCATTGACGCAATTTCATCTTCCATCTGGATATATATGCCGCCCAGTTGCGGCAGTCGCCGGGACATGACCTCGGCGATTTCCGTCGCCGGTGTAATCGGGTAGCCGGCAAAAAAGCGGCAGCCGGCAGCCAGCGCGCCCTCGCTGCAGGCTTCGTCGCCGTTCATGAAATAGGTTCCAGTGTTCGCTCCTTTTGCAACCAAAAACCGCCTCCTTCAGTCTCACCCGCCAAAAGCGTCGGCATCGATGCTGTAAATAGCAAAATCAGGACAAAGAATCTCACAGAAATGGCAGTTCACACATTCTACGGGCTGTATGACTTCAGGGGGATGATAGCCCTTTTTGTTGAATGAGGCGGAAACACCGAGAACCTGCCGCGGACAGTTGGCAATGCAGAAACCGCAGCCTTTACAGCGGTCATCAATAATGATGACCCGCCCGAGTTTCCTTTTTCTGCGCCCCGTGTCTACGGGCCGGCGACCCGGATAATGTATCGTTTTGTGCATGAGCTTGCCATCTCCGCCGCTTATCAAAACGGCTGCCCCCTGCCGGTGCCCGCATGCATGTTTCGTGTGTCGGGTCTTCGGCCGCGGCCTTTCGGGCACCGTCCCGGGCCCCCGCCGCGCAGGACACAGTAGTTGGGCAATATAGAAATAAGGATGGACTGTCAAGGAAAAACGCTTCAGCCGGCAACCCTTCATGAATGATTACGGGCACTCCGGCGTACGACAACAGCCGTTTTTCTGATAAATACTTGCAATTTAACCGACGGAGTATTAGTGAGACATTTGAATAATACCGCCTCCAGTCGTTCCGGGCTTGACCCGGAATCCAGAAAGCAATTGATAACACTGGATACCGGCCCCCCGATTTCACGCGGGCCGGTATGACGACATTGCCGGTTGCGCAGGGTTGTGCAAAAACTCTCATATTTAAGCCTCGTTTCGGCGGAAAAAAAGAGGTTAGATAAAACAGACCATGAAAGATGCTGACATCCATCATATCGTCAGAATTCTGAAAAAAGAGCTGAAAAAAGGAGAGACACCTGTTGTCTCCGCAATGGCGGAAAACAGTCCGGATCCGTATGCCATTCTCATTTCCACACTTTTGAGTCTGCGCACGAAAGATGAAGTAACCGCTGTTGCCGCGGAAAAACTCCTGCGGCTGGCGGCCACGCCCGCGGAAATGCTTAAAATACCTGAAGAAAAAATCGCCCGGACGATTTACCCGGCAGGTTTCTACCGCAACAAGGCAAAAACCGTACTGACAGCAAGCAAAGATCTGATTGAGCGCTTCGGCTCAAAGGTTCCCGACAATATTGACGATCTTTTGAGCATCAAAGGTGTCGGACGTAAAACCGCCAACCTGGTCGTTACTCTTGGTTACGGCAAAGAAGGTATTTGTGTGGATACGCATGTGCACCGCATTTCCAACCGTCTGGGCTATGTCAGGACCAAAACGCCCGACGAGACGGAAATGGCGCTGCGCGCCAAACTGCCGCGCAAATACTGGATTGACATCAACACGCTCATGGTTTTCTTCGGCCGGACGACCTGCAAGCCGGTTTCCCCCCTGTGTAGTGTCTGCCCGCTTGCCGGATACTGCGACCGTGCCGGAGTAACGAAGAGCCGTTAGAGAGAAGGGAAGATAAATCGCACCGCCTATCATGCGTTTTAAATGATGACCATCGGCTCTTATCCCGGTTTTGCCTTTTTCTCCCAAACAGGCAAGTTTATTCAGCCATACCTGGCTGAAGAAAAAAGTTGACGATTTATTTTCATTTGGATATAGAGCACAGGTTTTACGGAGTCTTTTCCGTCGGGCAAATAGCCGGCTTAAAATTTCCGCCTTTACGCAGCAAGCGGGCAATCCATCGGGGTGGAAATGAAAGAAGCATTGAATAAAACACCGGCCGGTGATATGTTCCCAAATCAACGGTGGAATTGCGAGATTTTGTAGAAAAGGGATTGTAAAATGACAACCGTGCTAACCATTATCCATATCGTGGCCTGCATCACACTGATTCTCATTGTGCTTTTGCAGGCGGGCAAAGGAGCGAATATGGGGGCGGCCTTCGGCGGCTCCAGCCAGACGGTGTTCGGCTCCAGCGGCGCCGGAACTTTTCTGGGTAAAGTGACCGCCGGAGTGGCCATCGTCTTTATGCTTACTTCTATTTCTTTGACCTATACTGCGTCAAGAAAAGTCTCCGGGCTGATGGATAAAGCGCCGGCAGGCGTTGTGCAGGAGTCGTCTCCGGCAAAGGGTGAACCGGCCGACGGCCCGCTCGCTCCGTCCGACGCAACCACAGCAACACCCGCCGGGCAAGGCGCGGCGGACAAATAAGATTGCTCTTTTCATATCCTCAAGCCGGGAATGACCTCATATAAAAAGCCCGCGGTTAGACGGGCACCCGGTATTTACATGCTGCCGAAGTGGTGGAATTGGTAGAAACGCTATCTTGAGGGGGTAGTAGGCCACGCCTGTGCGAGTTCGAGTCTCGCCTTCGGCACCATGAAAACAAACAGTCGCTGATGACCGCTCCGGACTGATCAAGATATGAAATCCGTCAAAAAAAGCTTTCCCCGCAACCCCGCCCCCAGTGCCGCAATCATCGAAGGTGTATTCGAAAAAACAAACCAGGCCGGGCAGGAAACCGCCAAAGGCAAACGCCTTGACGGCAAGTTTCTTGTCATTCCCGCAACAAAAGTCACATCTGAGGTGCGCGCGAGGCTGACGCGCATGGGCGGGTTTTTCGTCACGCCCGAAGAAGACCTCATGGATCGTCTTTTACGGCTCGAGGAGGAGAATCGTCACCTTAAGAATCTGAGCATCAGAGACGGTCTGACCGGTCTGTACAATAAAAGATTTTTTAACTCGCAGCTTAAAGTGGAAATTGCCCGCACACGCAGGACGGGCGAACCTTTTTCTCTTATTTTCATCGACCTGGATAATTTTAAGGCGGTCAACGATGTGCTGGGGCACGCCCGGGGAGATGAGTTTCTGATTAAAATAAGCCGCCGGATGAAGGCCAAAGCGCGGCCGACGGATTTCGCCTGCCGCTTCGGGGGAGACGAGTTTGCTGTTATTCTGCCCGCGACCACCCTTGGCGACGCGGTTAAAATTGCCGGACGCTGGCACCAAAACATCGAGCGCGCCGCCGCCGGCATGCGCCTGGGTGTTTCCGCCTCCATCGGTGTAGATGAATTCGATGCCTCCTGCGTCCTGGACGCACAGGCGTTCGTGCAGAAAGTGGATGAGAGGCTGTATCAGGCGAAAAAAGAGGGCAAGGGGAAGATTGTTCATCCCCCGGTCGAAAAGCACGAAGACAAGGCGGTAACATGGGCGGAAAAAGAAGTTCTTTACCACATTTTCCAGCCGAAGGCAGGCAGGAGGCCGGCGTCCACGGACAGCGGAGGGAAAAAGTGAAAAAAAGACAAAAGACGCTTATCGTATCGATGACCAGCGGTAAAGGCGGTGTCGGCAAAACTTTCGTGACAACGAATCTGGCGGCGACGCTCGCCCGTCAGGGGAAAAAGGTTCTGGTGGTTGACTGCGATCTGGGACTGGCCAATATCGACATCATGCTCGGCATCAATCCGGACGTGACGCTCAAAGACGCGGTTTTCGGGAACCTTCATCTGCGTGACGTCATCATGGCCGCGCCTGGCGGGTTCGATCTGATTCCGGCAAGCTCCGGGATACGAGAGATGGCCCAGCTTCTGTTCGAAAAGATACAATACCTGAAGGACATGCTCACCGAGCTGGAAGGCTACGACGTAATCCTTCTGGATACCGGTGCGGGGATGTCTGAAATTGTGCTGCAGTTCAATTTGCTGGCCGGCCGGAATATTATCGTCATCAACCGGGAAATCACCAGCCTTACCGACGCTTACGCGATGGTGAAGGTCATGCATCAGTCATTCGACCGCCGGTCTTTTTATATCATCACCAACAATGTTTCAAGCGCACGGGAAGGGGAAAATATCTTTAAAAACATCAATACGATCTGTCAGAGATTTTTGGGTTTTCCCCTTTCCTGGCTGGGGAATATCCGCTACGATGAGATGATTCCCAAAGCAATATTGAGACAGGAGATTCCCGTCTGTCAGACGCCCCGCTCAAGGGTGGCGATGGATTTTGAAGCGGTCGGCAAGGCGCTTGCGGGGTGATTTGTCCGCGTGCCTTACCGGGCCGCGTGATCTTCGATAATCTGTTCGATCTCTTTTCCGAAACGGCGGTATTTTTCGTTGGGTAAAATTTCTTCGACATTACCGTCGCCTTGCACCAATTCGGCCAGTTGTTCATCCGGCAGCAGCATAAAAATAGCGCAATCTGTTTCTCTGGCCTTTTCAAAACGCCATCGAAAGAGCTTTCTGAGCAGTTCCTGCCGCCGGGTGTTCAGGTCACAAAATCCTTTGATTCTGGTGTGACCGAACCGGTTATAATTTCTTTCCTGCCAGCTCGCGGCGGCGATTTTCGCAAAGGCCTCCGAGGCGGCCGCCTCCAGCCCCTGCTCCTTCAAGGCCGCAAGCTGCTTTTCATACAGAGCCGGCAGGAGCGTTACGTCCCGGACGGCGTATTCCAGCTGCGCATCGGTCAGCGGGCGTATGTCCCAGCGGGAGCGCTGAACCTTTTTGCTTTTGTTGAGCTCGACGTTGAGAAATTCACGGACAATGGTTTCGAGTGAAAGCTGGCGGTACCCCAGCAACATCGCCGTTCTGTGCGTATCAAAAATATTTTCAAACTCAAAATCGTAATCTCTTTTGAGCAGACGGATATCATTTTCCGCCGCATGTATGATCTTGACGACGGAACTGTTTTTAAACGGCCCGGCGAGAAACGACAGATCCAGGCCGGCCATCGGGTCGATAATCAGTGTCTTTTCGGAAGTAAAAATCTGGATCAGACAGAGCTTTTCGCGGAAGTAGCGAAAAGAATCGTATTCGGTGTCCAGTGCCAGCAGTGGCGCGTTTTGTATCTGCCCGGCGGCAAGCTTCAGAGTTTGAGGGGTATCGATGAGGAGCCACTGCGTGTTCATAGGCCATACATATCCGAAAACATGTTTTTGCGCCATTAAAATGAGCGATCCGGCAATAGCGACCGGAAAAAAACCTCCCCTGACATTGTTGAAGTATTGCGTTTTATAAAACGGGCGGTTGTGCTAAGTGAAATTATATAAAACTGCTCAGGGCGCGCTTCTCAATGAAAAAACTTAGGCTCACAGCACTCATTGTATTGCTGGTAATGATGGAGGGATGTGACATGCAAAACAAATTTCTGTATTTTCCCAATGACGAGCGACCGACAAAGGCGATGCTGGCGTCGGAAAATATGGCCATGTGGCAAATGTCCGGATCCGACTACCGGGGACTGACGGCGGCGTCCGAAGGGCGCGCACCTGCCGGAACGTTAGTTTTATTCCACGGCAACGGCGGGACGGCATTTGACCGTTCATTTTATCTCGAGCCGTTTATGAACCTGGGCTTCAGAGTGATTTTGGCGGAATATCCCCTCTACGGAGGACGTCCCGGCAAGGTTGGCGAAAAGCCGTTTGTCGCCGATGCCCTTCAGACACTGGATCTTGCTTACGGGCAGTACGGCGCTCCTCTTTATCTGGTGGGTGAGTCACTGGGCTGCGGCGTGGCGGCGGCGGCGGCAAAACAGACAAGCGTTCCCATCGCCGGTATTATTTTGATCACCCCGTGGGACACACTGGCACTGGTAGCTAAATCGCTTTTCCGCTTCTTTCCCGTGCGTCTTGTGCTGACCGATAAATATGACAGTATAGAAAATCTGAAAAATTACCCGCACAATATCGCCGTTGTGGCCGCCGAGCGCGATGAGATCCTGCCGGTGGCGCATGCCTACAATCTTTACGAACACCTGCCGGCGGGCAGGAAAAAAATGTGGGTCATCAAGGGGGCGGGGCATAACGACTGGCCTCTTTACGCTCACCCGGAATTATTTAAAGAGGTGTTCGATTTTGTGCAGAATAAAGCCCACGATAAAAACGAGGGCACTGCGAATTAGAAGTGAGGGGCGTTTGGCCGAAGATAGACGGATGAAATGATCTACGGTTCGGCCGTGCGATGAAAATGAAGTCATACCATCGGGTTACATTGTCACGCGTGCTGGGGGTGAGCGCGCTCCTTTTTTTATTACTGGTTGCCGCGAGCCTGGCGGCCCTCGGCACGGGGGCTGTACATACGGGCTTTATGGAAATTCTGCAGGCGCTCAGGGATTTCCCTGGAGGTGGGGCCCAAAACCAGATTTTATTCTCTGTGCGTCTGCCCAGGATTTTCTTTGCCGGCACCGTGGGGGCTTCGTTGTCCGTTGCGGGAGTCGTTTTTCAGGCTCTTTTGCGCAATCCGCTGGCCGACCCGTACGTGCTGGGTATTTCCGGCGGGTCGGCGCTGGGCGCGATTGCCGGCATCATACTGGGTGCGGGGGCTTTTTTCGCAGGGGTGCCTTTTCTGGCCTTCAGCGGCGCCCTCGTGACGGTGGTGCTGGTTTTTGTCGTGGCGGGGGGGCCGCGCGGCGTCTTTATGGATAACTCTCTTTTGCTGGCGGGCGTAGTGGTGAATTCTTTTTTTTCCGCCGCCATTCTTTTTTGTCTGTCCGTGGTGGACAGTATGGAGCTGCGCAGTATCAGCTTCTGGCTGATGGGTGATCTTTCCGGCGCGGCCTGGCCTGATATCGGAGTTGTTTTTTTGTGTCTGCTGGTCGCCTTTGTGGTTTTGTACAGTCAGGCGCGTAAACTCAATCTGCTGGTGCAGGGACAGGAAACAGCCTCCCAGCTGGGCGTAAACATAAAGTCCGCCAAATATATCATGCTCACCGCCGCATCACTTTTGACGGCCATGGCCGTGTCACTGGCCGGGATCATCGGTTTTGTCGGGATGATGGTACCGCACATGATGCGGCTTATGTGGGGAGCCGATCACCGCCTGCTATTGCCGGCGGCGGCGCTGTTCGGAGCATTGCTGCTCATCGCCGCCGACACGCTGGCCAGAACAATTCTGGCGCCGGCCGAGCTCCCGGTGGGAGTGATTACAGCCCTGTGCGGCGCGCCCTATTTTATTTTCCTGATGAGAAGAAGAGGCGGCCGGTAATGTCGATCATCTCCGCTCATGATCTATCTTTTCGCTACACGGACAAGCAGGTTCTGGAGAGCCTCTCCTTTGGCGTCGATACACCCTGCCTGCTGGCTGTTATCGGCCCCAACGGGTCTGGCAAGACAACACTTCTGAAAATGCTGAACGCGACCCTTTTCCCCGACTCAGGAAGCGCCCGCATCCGCGGCACGGACACACGCCGTTTTTCACGACGGGAAATGGCACGGCTGGTGGCAATGGTTCCCCAGGAGATGCCGTCGGTTTTCGAGTTTGCGGCGGAAGAGATCGTCCTGATGGGCCGCTTCCCCCATCAGGGTTACCGCCTGTTTGACGGTAAAAAAGATTACCGGATCGTTCATGCCGCAATGGAGAAGACCAATTCGCTGCCTTTTGCGCGAGCGCGCTTCAGTGAACTTTCCGCCGGTGAGAGGCAAAGGGTGCTCATCGCGCGGGCGCTGGCGCAGGAGCCGGAAATACTGCTGCTGGACGAAAGCACCGTGTATCTTGACCTCAAACATCAGGCGCAGTTTTTGTCCCTGATAAGAGAGCTCAATCGCGAGCAGGGCCTCACCGTGGTTTTTGTCACTCACGACATCAATCTGGCCGCGCAAAATGCCGATCAGATTCTTTTGCTTTACAAAGGAAAAAAATATGCTATAGGAGCTCCCGCGGAAGTTCTGACCGCGAAGAACATAGAGGAGGTTTATGATGTACAGGTCGGGATCGATCAGAATCCTCACAACGGATCGCCCCGCTTGACATTGTTTGCCTGAACTTGCCCGTTTGGCTGCCGCATATGACAGGGCCCTTTGCCGGTTATGTCAGAGGGCGGGCCGACGGGCATGGTTGTCCGGTAGAGGAAGCCGGTTCAAAGCCGGCGCTGCCCCGCAACTGTAGGCGGAACGAAACCCACACGATTTCTCCCGATGTTTGGTAAGCCCCGGGAAATCAGCCACGGACGCGACATGTCCGGAAGGCGTGGGAAGTAGGTTGACGCAAGCCAGGAGACTTAACGGACAGCCACCATAAACTTTGATCCCGAGGGGGAAAGGAGAAGTTTCATGAAGCTGTTTACGTTAGTCTGTCTGTTTGTTTCCTTTGTTTTTGTTTCACCTGTTTGTGCCCAAAGTCCCGCCGAAAATGAACCACTACAACTAAATGAGATCGTCGTCACCGCCTCGCGTGACACGCAGGAGGTCCGTCAGGCCCCCGCCAATGTCAGCGTGATTACCGCCGCCGATATTCAGACCTCGGGCGCGGCCACCATCGTCGAGCTTCTGGAAAAACTCGAAAGCATCAGGTTCCACTCATACAGCGGCAACGCAGCACAGTCTATGATCGATGTGCGCGGCTTCGGGGGTGACAATCCCTTCGGGAAAACACTCATATTGCTCAACGGCCGGCGTCTGAACCGCACCGACATGGCCTCGGTGAGCTGGCTTTCCCTGCCGCTTGACAATATCGAAAGAATCGAGATTGTCCGCGGCCCGGGAAGCGTTCTGTACGGGGATGCGGCCATCGGCGGAGTTATCAATGTCATCACCAGAAAGGGAAGCGGCAAGCCCGCCTTCAACATCTCGGGCATGGCCGGCTCCTACGGGCTGCGCAGTGCCAGGGCGGGGCTGACCGGCGCGACCGGCAAATGGACCTATGCCGTGGTCGGGGAACATGACCACAGCGACGGCTACCGCGACAGGTCCGAATACACGGCGCAGGGAGGAGGATTTGATCTGGCATATAACGCGCATGATCTTCTCAACCTGTCGCTTAGCGCCTCTTTCAACCGCAATGACTATCAGATGCCCGGGGCACTGACTGAAGAACAAATGCACTATAACCGGCGCCAGTATCAGCCGGAGATGTATTTCATGAACGCCCACCCGGACGATGACGGACGCGACAAGCATACAAACTTGAATTTCGGAGTGAAATCCGTTTGGGGGCCTTTCGGTCAGTTGGAAGTCGATTTCATGTACGGCCGCAAGGACCTCCAGGCGAACATGCCGTCGTGGGCATCGGCTTGGTCGCCACGGAATTATGCTTACTCGGACACCACCGCAGATACCTACGGTGTTACCCCCAAATACATTTGGTCAAAAAATTTTCCCGGTTTTCACAACAAGCTCACCGCCGGTGTTGATTACTACCGCGAGCCCTACCGTAAGGAAATCTACAATGACCGCGAAAGAACGGAAAGACTGAGCCGGGCGGATCTTACCCGCCAGAGCGTCGGCGGCTACCTTCGTGATGAAGTGACCATCTTTAAAAGCCTGATTTTAAGCGCCGGCTACCGGATTGAGAAAACAAAAATCAAAGGCATCAACACTGATTTCGGCCCTGCCTGGCAGGATAACAATTTCAATCAGGAAAAAGACTACAGGGCACAGGCTTTCGATGCAGGACTCACCTGGCTTTTTGGCGACAAATCGAAAGTATTTGCCCGCTACGCGACGGTTTACCGTATCCCTTTTCTCGATGAAATCGCCTCGTTCAACGGTTTTGCCGGTGAGAGGCCTTTCCTCTTGGCACTTGACAAGGAAAAGGGCAAAAGTATGGAAGCGGGTGTGGTGTACTATCCGCTGGATAATCTTCGGCTGGCAATGACTATTTACCGCATCGACATGCGTGACGAAATAGAATACTTCATGTACGACCCGGCCAACTATCTGGGTGAAAACCGTAACGTGGGCAAGACCCGCCATGACGGGGCGGAATTTTCCGCCTCCTACCTGTGGCGTGAATACCTCAAGGTCTACGGGAATTACACCTATCACCGAGCCACCTACCAGGACGGACAGTTCAATAAAAAGACCATACCGATGGTCCCCCACAGTATCATCAATGCGGGCCTGGAGATTTACCTGCCATACCGGATCACGCTCAGGCCGGAGTTCCGCCATGTCGGCAAGTCGTTTCTTTCCGGCGACAGCGACAACAATGCCGGAAAGCTCGACGATTACACGCTGCTGAATTTCTATGCCCATTACCGGCCGACTTTCGGCAGGCTGAATATGACCATTTTCGCCGGCGTGGAAAACCTGACGGACACAATGTATTCTTCATTCGGTGTTGATTATACGCAGTACGGCATGGAAAATTTCTACTACCCGATGCCGGGCAGAACCGTCAAGGCGGGGATTAGCATCGAGTTTTAGGCCCGGGGTATGAGAAAAATCATTTTACCGCTTTTAATGATGTTTCTGGCGCTAGGGACCTGCCCGGCAGGCGCGCTGGACGTCACCGACGAGATGGGCCGTCCGGTGCACATTGCCGCACCGCCCGAGCGGATTGTCTCGCTTGCCCCCGGCATTACCGAAATGCTCTACGCGCTGGGCGTCGGAGATAAAATAGCCGGCGTTACCACTTTTTGCGACTGGCCGGCCGCCGCCCGCGAGAAAACGCTAATCGGCGGCTTTGCCAATCCATCCGTTGAAAAGATCGTATCTTTGAATCCGGATCTGATTGTGGCCACCGCCGACGGCAACCGCCCCGAGACAGTGATGCAACTGGCAAGACTGGGGCTTTGTGTCTATGTCATAAACCCCTCCGATACCGACGGAGTTTTGAGGAGTATTTTGCATCTGGGGCTCATCACCGGCCGCGAGAAGGAGGCTGAAGAGCTGACAGGCGAGCTGCAGGCGAAACTCGCGAGGCTGGCGCGCCTGACCGGCTTGCGAAAAAAGCCGCGGGTTTTTTTTCAGCTGGGCCTCGATCCCATCGTGACGGCCGGGCGCGGTACCTTGATTGATGAAGTCATCGAGCGGGCCGGAGGCATAAACGTGGCGGCACAGGGCCCTGCCCGCTACCCGCGCTACAGCGCGGAAGGCATCATCCAGGCCGGACCGGACATAATTGTTTTTGCGCCGATGGTCAATGACAGGGAATTTGTCGCTGTCAGAAAATTCTGGCAAAAATACAAAGATGTACCTGCAGTGAAAAACAACCGTATTTACCCACTCGACGCGAATCTGATCAACAGAGCCTCGCCGCGCATCTTCGAGGCAGTGGAAAAAATGGCCTACATTTTCCACCCGGATATCAGTCCGGAGGCGTCCCCATAAACAAACCGCTCAGAAGTTCCAAACCGTCATTTCACCAAAAAGACGTCCTGCCGCCGGTCTGAATGAACGTGGAAAGTATCACCGAAGCAGGGCAAACCGGCCGTCATGCATCGGACAGTATAAGGCTCGCCTTGCGGGCGCCGCTTTCGCTGCAGATCATCGCCGGCTTACGGCAATTGATTTACCGGGCACAATGTTATACAAAAAGATTACCAGGGCATGTTTCAGGAGGCATGATGAGGCAAAAAGTGACGGTTGTGGGAGCAGGCCATGTCGGCTCGACAGCTGCGCAGCGTCTGGCGGAAAAAGAGCTGGCGGATGTGGTGCTCATTGATATTGTTGAAGGTATACCGGAGGGCAAAAGCCTCGATCTGGCCCAGGCCGCACCGATTGAAATGCATGACGCACGCCTTTTCGGCACAGGTGATTACGAAGCGTCCGCCGGCTCCGATATTGTGATCATCACCGCCGGCGTGCCGCGCAAGCCGGGGATGAGCCGTAACGATTTGCTGGCTACCAACAGGGAGATTGTCAAAAATGTTGCCCGGCAGGTCGCCCGCCACTCGCCGGAGGCGGTCCTGATTGTTGTCAGCAACCCGCTTGACGCCATGTGCCATGTGGCGATGGAAGAAAGCGGTTTCCCCAAAAACCGTGTCATCGGCATGGCGGGCGTTCTGGATTCGGCGCGCTTCAGGGCTTTCATCGCGGCGGAACTTGATGTGTCCGTGGAAAATGTTCATGCACTGGTCATGGGAAGCCATGGCGATACGATGGTGCCTCTGCCGCGTTTCTCCACAGTGGCAGGTGTGCCGATCACGGAATTGATGACACCTGATCGTATCGAAGAGTTGGTTACCCGAACACGCAACGGCGGTGCGGAAATCGTCGGACTTCTGAAAACAGGCAGCGCCTATTACGCACCCTCATCGGCTGTGGTGGAGATGGCCGGGGCCATTCTTAAGGACAAAAAGAAAATCCTCCCCTGCGCCGCGTATCTGGAGGGGGAATACGGCATCGACGGCCTGTTTACCGGAGTACCGGTGAAGTTGGGGCGCACGGGTATCGAGCAGATCATCGTGCTTGACCTCAAAAAACATGAGTTAAGACAATTGCACAACTCAGCCGCCCAGGTGCGTGAACTGATCGAGGCGATGAAAAAACTGCCCTGAAAACAAGATAATACGCGCCACCACAACAGGCGGCAAAGCCCGACCAGCCAATCGGGCGCCTTGTCTTGCCATTTTCAGCCCCGATGATTAAACATTAAGAAAAAACGATTAGGGTAAAAGAGGATATGATTCGAAAGATCATCAAAATTGACGAAGAAAAGTGTAACGGTTGTGGTCTGTGCGTGCCCGGCTGCGCCGAAGAAGCGATCAAGATCATAAACGGCAAGGCGAAACTGGTAAGCGATGTGTACTGCGACGGACTGGGCGCCTGCATCGGTGATTGTCCGGAAGGAGCCTTGTCGATTGAAGAGCGTGAAGCGGAAGCTTTTGATGAAAAGGCGGTTCAGGCGGCCATCGAGGCGCGCCGCAATCAGGAACGCCCCGCCCTGGTCAGTCTGACGGCGGCTCCCGCCGCAGGCGGAGTCTGTCCCGGCACGGCACATGCAGTTTTCGACCGGCAAAGTCAAAACCGGGTCGCCGGGCCCGCAGCCGGTTCTCAACCCTCCGAGCTCACGCACTGGCCGGTTCAGCTGCATCTGATCAATCCGGCGGCAAACTTTTTACACGAGCAGGATGTAGTATTGGCGGCCGATTGCGTCGCCTATACAATGGGAGATTTTCATGCGCGCTTCCTCAGGGGGAAAAGTCTGGCGATTGCCTGCCCTAAACTTGATTCCGGCCTCGACGAGTATCTCGATAAGATCCGGCGCATGGTTGACGAGGCGAAGATCAATACACTGACTTTAGTGATCATGCAGGTTCCCTGCTGCAGCGGCCTTTTACGAATCGTGCAGACGGCACTGCAAAAAGCGGCAAGGAAAGTCCCCCTGAAAGTTGTTGTGATCAGCACTAAGGGTGATGTGCTCAGCCAGGAGTGGGTGTAGGCAGGTAATGGGGGCGGTTACTCGGGGACTGCTTTTCTGCGGATGACGGACATCAGGACACCGCCAAGGCCGCAGGTAAGAGCAACACCCTTGATGGCCGTTCCAATGTAGAAAGGAATCCAGCCCAGGACCCACAGCAGCGTAACTCCCACAAGTGCCTCGACGACAAGTGATTTTTTGCGCTTCGGAAATATCTTGCCCAGCACAAAAGCTCCCAGAAGAGACCCGACAGCGACAAACCCGACGATGGCCGCCAGCACCAGCGCCGTGAAGACCAGCGGTATGAAGAAGATGCCGATGACCGAAATGACCAGCAGCATAAACAAGGGTACAATCGCAAGCGTGGCCAATACCCCCCAGAAAAAAGATTTGACCTTGCCCGTCCTGACGGCGCTGATCGTGGCGGCAAGAGGGTTAGGCAGCAAAAATGCCGTAACCAGCGCGACAATCAGGATAATGGCGAAAAAGCCCAGTGAAATGATGTTTAAAATCAGCGTCCAGCCTTCCAGTTCGCCGCGCATCGTCGAGCGCAAGGCTTCGGCAAGTGCATTGGAATTTATTTCCGTGACTTCCCCATAAACGCGGGCACCGCTGCCCGCAACAATGACGCCTCCGATGGAGATCACTTTTCCTTCGACAACGGCACTTTTGGTGAGCACCACTGATCCGCCTATGGCCACGACATTTTTTTTCACCCGGCCGCTGACCGTTATTTGACCCCCCAGCGCCACGGCGTTGTCTACCGTTTCCCCTTTTTCTATCGTGATATTGCGTCCCGCATAAAAAATACTTTGCGCCTCCGCCCCGAAAGGCAGAAAAACGAGCAAAACAAGCACTGCAATGACGGCAGATCCTGTCTTCATTTATTCACCTGTAAGCGTGCGGCGTCCCGGGACGCCCTGTCTTTAAACAATTGCCGCAAATAAGCGATAAAACCGGGCATGACAGAGATAATGATGATGGCCGCAATGACAATCGTAAAATTGCTTTTGATTGTGGGGATATTACCGAAATAATAGCCTCCCAGCAGAAAAATACAGACCCAGGCAATTCCGCCGGCGACATTATACAAAATAAAAAGAGGATAACGCATCGCGCCGATTCCCGCCACAAAAGGAGCGAATGTCCGGATAAAAGGCATGAAACGGGCGATAACAATGGTTTTCCCGCCATGTTTCTCATAAAATTCATGAGTTTTTATCAGATATTTCTTTTTGAAAAACCGGCTGTCTTCATACTGGAAAACCTTTGGCCCTAGGAAGTGACCGATGCTGTAATTCACCGTATCTCCGGCAATAGCCGCGATGATCAATAACACAAGCAGGACTTCAAGATGCAACGCTCCCAGCGCGGCCAGCGCCCCCAGCGCGAAGAGCAGGGAATCACCCGGCAAAACAGGCGTGACCACCAGACCGGTTTCGCAAAAGATAACCACAAACACAATCAGATAGACCCAGATACCGAAACTTGCGATCAGCACCGGCAGATGTTTATCCAGGTGGATGAAGAAATCAAAAATGTACAGGACGAAGTCCATTTGTTGTCTCCGTGGGCGATATATGGAAAACCTCTTGCCCGCATAACCGCCAGTCCTATATCGGTCTGGCCGCCCGGGTGTCAACATGAAAAAAAGAAAAAGCCGATATTTTCCTTATACACACGCCTGAAACAGACGGACCCAATAACCGTATAAGCGCATATCATGGAAACTTCATCAATTACCGGTGATCTTCCGGCTGGAGGTTCCGGCCGCCGGCACGTCATAACGGTGTGACGGCCGGCAGCTGTTTCGTTTTCCAAATAGCCCGCACCGTATTTTAATACAAAAAAGGCTAAAAAAGATGCATTTGGAGCTAAAGGACGCAACCGACAACGGGCAACGCGTCGCCACGGTTACAAACAATAATAAGTCATCAAAGAAACAGGGGAAACAAACTGGGAAAATGCCTTTTGCTCATTCTCTTCAAAACCAAGTTTTTCAAACCAATCGCGTAATTGGTCGTCTTCATCGCCGATGCCGATCTGCAGGCGAAACAGATTCTTTTTCCGTGCTTCCGCTATTGTGTGCTCTACCAGCGCCTGGCCGAGCCCCCGGCGTTGCTCCGGCGGCAAAACCGCCAGTTTATCGAGGCGGCCGAGCTCATCGTTGATCATCTCCATGCCGATACAGCCGAACGCCTGGCCTTCCGCCTCGAGGATGTAATAGACGACACCGCGGTTCATCTCCTGGATAAGTCTGTCTGCCCGACAGTTGGACGGGTGGGAGGAGTTGTTTTGCTGTGAAATCCCCAGACGCCAGGCTGCGTCTTCAAAAGCGCTGCGAATTATTGCGGCCAGTTGTTCAACGTCGTGGCCTTCGGCCTTGCGTATTTTAAATTCCATCTTTCAACTTGCTTTTTTACGGGCCGGCACGACACCCGGCCCCTTTTATTTGTCTTTCCTGATACAATATTTTTTGCCGTCATAAACCCAGCCGCTTCTTTCATTACAACGTACGCAAGCATCTTTACCGTCATACTTTGCGTAGCGCCACCCGCTTTTTTCGTCACAAAAAACACAGCTTTCACGACCATTGTATTTGGTCAGTTTCCAGCCGTAATCCGTGTTACACGCCGACACCCCCTTGACGACCGGTCCCGTCACCGCCGGTAACACGGGGGCGGTTTCATTTGCCCCGGCCAGTAACACAAAAAAGATAACCAGCGCGGCTGAACTAATTAATGTTTTGTTCATCTTGGTTTCTCCCCACGGCCGGGTAGCGGCTGACAGATGTTGGTTCATAAACCATAGCGATTTCGTCTGTGTCTGTCAATGAAAATAGCCTCCTGCAGATGCGTTGACTGTTGACAGGCAGGCAATTGTCGTATAAGAGGCGGCACCGGCCGGAAGGAACAAGCCTAAGAGGCCAGTAACGAGTGATAAGTGCAGGGGAAGAAGCTGGTAGCTCGAAGTGCATAGTTGATGGAGGATAATATCCCCCGCCGGCGGCAATGCCGATAATTTAAAATCCACCCCGGCCCTTTGACCTTTAAATTTAGAGGCATGTCATTTGAGTAAACAGCTTTTAAAAGAAATTGAAAAACGACGTACGTTCGGGATCATCAGCCATCCGGATGCGGGGAAAACGACGCTCACGGAAAAGCTGCTGCTTTTCGGCGGGGCGATTCAGATGGCCGGAGCGGTCAAGGCGCGCAAAGCATCACGCCACGCCCTTTCCGACTGGATGTCCATTGAAAAGCAGCGCGGCATTTCCGTGACCTCCTCGGTCATGAAATTTGAATATGCAAACTGCGAGATCAATCTGCTCGACACGCCCGGCCACCAGGATTTTTCCGAAGACACTTACCGTGTTCTCACCGCGGTGGACAGCGCGCTGATGGTGATCGACGGTGCCAGGGGTGTGGAGACACAGACACAGAAGTTGATGGAAGTATGCCGTCTGCGCAACACGCCGATTATCACCTTTATCAACAAACTGGACCGGGATGGCCTTGCGCCGCTGGATATCCTGGCGGATATTGAAGATAAACTGCAAATTGAGTGTGCCCCTCTGTCCTGGCCGATCGGTATGGGCAAGCGCTTCCGGGGCGTCTATAATATTTACAAAAGGACATTACATTTGTTCACACCGGGCAAAGACACGCGCCACGATGACGGGGTAGTGATTGCTGATCTTGCCGACCCGCTGCTTGATGAGCTGCTTGGGAGCCAGGCCCTGGAGCTGCGTGAGGAAATTGCACTGCTTGAGGGGGCGGCCTGCCCTTTCGATCTCGGGCAATACCTGAAAGCGGGGCAGACGCCGGTTTTCTTCGGCAGTGCCATCAATAACTTCGGCGTCAGGGAGCTGCTCGACGCGTTTGTGGAAATCGCTCCTCCGCCGGCGGCACGGCCGGCGACGACACGGTCGGTAAACCCGGAAGAAGATAACTTTTCAGGCTTCGTGTTTAAAATTCAGGCGAATATGGACCCGGCCCACCGTGACCGCATCGCTTTTTTACGTATCTGCTCGGGCCGCTTTACGCGCGGTATGCGCGTCATCCAACATCGTATCGGAAAAGAAGTAACGCTGGCCAACGCAACAATTTTCATGGCGCAGGACCGAACCAATGTCGATGAGGCCTATCCCGGAGATATTATCGGTCTGCACAATCACGGCACAATCAAAGTCGGCGACACCTTTTCGCAAAAGGAGCCGCTGAAATTCACGGGCATCCCCCATTTTGCCCCTGAGCATTTTTGTCGCGTGCGCCTTAGAGACCCGCTGCGTGTCAAACATCTGCAAAAAGGCCTCATCCAGCTTTCTGAAGAGGGAGCAATACAGGTTTTCCGGCCTTTGCGCGGCTCGGAAAACATCCTCGGCGCCGTGGGCGCTCTGCAGTTCGATGTTACCATGGCACGCCTCAGGGATGAATACAGTGTCTATGCCGAAGCGGAAAAAGCTAACTACGCAGCTTCACGCTGGGTGAGCTCAGCGGATCCGGTAATTCTCGAGGAATTCCGGAAAAAAAATTATGCCAACCTCGCCACGGACACGGAAGGCAATCTCGTCTATCTGGCTCTTTCCGAGTGGCGTCTTGGGCACGTCATGGAGGAGTGGCCTAAAATCGAGTTTCACAAAACCATGGAAAAAAGCTGACGCCTCCGGCCGCCGCAAAAACCCGGCAGACAAGGGAGGCGAAAAAACACCTTTATGTACAAGAAACATTGACAAAGAAAAGAAGTTGCCGGCACGGCTGAGCTATTATAAGCTGTGGAAAACTGAAAGCAGGAGCGGGAAATGAAGCTGATCCATTACACAGATGCCCGGATGAGAGTCTTCGATGGTGAACAGGCCAAAGGAGTGACAGGCCGCGTGCTGATCGGAAAACAGGACGGGGCGACGCACTTCTGCATGAGGAGCTTCGAGATCGGCCCGGGCGGTAATACGCCGCGCCATACCCACCCGTGGGAACATGAAATCTTTGTACATGCAGGACAGGCGGAAATTCACATAAACGGTGATGTATTTTCCGCAGGCCCCGGCACGGCCTTATATGTCGCTCCCCATGAAGAACATCAAATAAAGAATGTCGCCGGGGAAACGCTGATCATTGTCTGCCTGATTCCCGCCGGGGCTCCGGAGCTTTAAGAGCCATCAAGTCCTTCCCACTGCCGGATTTTTCACGGAGAAGGCCGAAGTTTATTTCTTTCGAGAACTTCCCGCCGGGGCGCCATTTTGGGATGCAGGTATGGTCGTATTATACAGGGTCATTCCCGGTTGGCCTGCCCGGTATGGTGGCCGGCACCTGTGGGCGCGTTGCTTATCGGCCTGTATCCTGATGATCGCTACGCCGCAGCCGCCTGGCCTCTTGTGCCGCACCCAGACCGGCCACAAAGCCCGTGGAAAAGGCGGCCTGTAAATTGTAGCCCCCTGTGTCCGCGTCCAGATCAAGCACCTCACCGCAAAAAAACAGTCCCGGATGAAGGCGTGAGGCCATGGTGCGCGGATCAATCTC
>Ga0116178_10000522_pt1 | contig 34579 bp, 26 predicted proteins | sample AD_STIC12_MetaG_FD_89880 | JGI IMG/M metagenome (GOLD analysis project Ga0116178, IMG submission 89880) | Active sludge microbial communities of municipal wastewater-treating anaerobic digesters from USA - AD_STIC12_MetaG | ecosystem: Engineered > Bioreactor > Anaerobic > Digestate | place: USA...
ACCTGAACTGGCGCCTTTTTTTTCAAATATCCGGCTCGGGAGGTCCTGAGTCTAGGGGGGAACACGCGCCGCGGCCGGCGGCTTCTGAATGGGGCGTGCCACCAGACGACATCCAGTTGCAGAAAATCGCCGCGCACTTGCGGCGTCTGCGGCGAATGAAGAGACGCCAGATCATGCTCGCCGATCTTCCTGCGTGGACGGAATCCCTCGGGTGCAAAACGGAAGACCTGGTGGAGATGCTGGGGTGGCTGGTGGACACAAAATCCGCGTTGCTGAACGATTTCAGCCTGGACATGCACCTTGTGGATGCGATTGTGCAATGCCGGTTGCGACGCGAGGGGCGATTCGATCGGCGGGAATGGGTGGGAGAAAACGCCCCGGAATAAAAAACCCTCGCAGCTGCACTGCAAGGGTCAGGAAACGCATGGCGGGGTAGACGGGGCTCGAACCCGCGACCTCCGGATTGACAGCCCGGCACTCTAACCAAGCTGAGCTACTACCCCGCGAACACGGATACAAAGGATACGGAACTGCCCTGATGCTGTCAATAGTGTTCCGATGTCGTCCGTTGTATCGAACAACGGGAAACGACCCGTCATTTGCAATGATGAACTGCACTAACTATCTTTAAAAGTCTGTTTCATCGGGACACACTTACCGGCATCTGCCATGCTTGAAAGCCTCTCCTCTGCCCTTGACGACATTTTCCGCCGACTGCGCGGAAGGGGTGCCCTTTCGCCCGGCAATGTGAAGGATGCCTTGGGCGAGGTCCGCAAAGCCCTCCTTGCGGCGGACGTTAATTTTCACGTTGCGAAGGAATTCGTCAAACGGGTGGAGCATCATGCGGTGGGGCAGGAAGTCCTGCGCAGCATCAGCCCGGGTCAACAGGTCGTAAAGATCGTGTACGACGAACTGGTGAGGTTGATGGGATCCTCCGCATCGACCTTTGCCCTGGACGGAGCCATGCCTGCCGTGGTCATGCTGGTGGGGCTGCAGGGGTCGGGAAAGACAACTGCCTGTGGGAAACTGGCTCTGTTCGTGAAAGGGAAGGGGCGCCATCCCCACCTTGTTGCCGCGGACGTGTACCGCCCTGCGGCAATCGACCAGCTCGAGCAGATTGGCAGGCAGGCAGGCGTTCCGGTGTTTCGTTCGCCAGAGGGTACAAGCCCCGTAAACATCGCGCGTCAGGGCGTGGCCGCCGCACGAAAAGCCGGTGACGATGTCGTGATTCTTGACACTGCGGGGCGTCTGAACATAGACGAAGAGATGATGCGGGAACTCGAAGCGATTTCCGCCGAGGTAAAGCCTCAGGAGACGCTTCTCGTCGTGGATGCAATGACCGGCCAGATCGCTGCCGAAGTGGCACGTGATTTCGGCCGTCGTCTGGATCTGACCGGCGTCATCCTCTCGAAGATGGACGGCGACGCCCGTGGTGGCGCGGCGCTCAGCGTGAGAGAGGTTTCCGGGAAGCCGATCAAGTTCATTTCCACCGGTGAGACCCTTGATGCGCTGGACGTATTTCATCCGGACAGGATGGCGAACCGCATACTTGGAATGGGCGATATCGTCTCGCTTGTCGAGCGCGCTCAGGCGGCAGTGAACCAGGAAGAAGCTCGGGAACTGGAAAAGAAACTGCGCACGCGCGCGTTCACGCTGGATGACTTTCTGGGCCAGTTGCAGCAGGTTAAAAAGATGGGCCCTTTGGATCAGCTTCTTGGCATGTTGCCCGGCATGAATCGTGAACTGCTCGGCGCGAAAGTTGACGACAAGGCTCTTGGTCGTATTGAAGCCATGATCCACTCGATGACGAGGGAAGAACGGGAACGCCCGGAGATCATCAATGGAGGCCGTCGCCGCCGCATTTCGACGGGGTCGGGAACCACAGTTCAGGAACTGAATCGCCTTCTCAAGCAGTTTGACGTCATGCGGAAGATGCTTTCGAAGCATCGGCCGGAAAGCAAGGCTACGGCCGCGGCGATGTCTCAGAAACTCGCTAATGTCTCTCCGAGACGATTCCGGTAGAATGTTCCGGAGTTGTTCCGGATTTCGTGTACTACTTTCAGAGGAGTTACGCGTGCCAGCAACAATGCGTCTGAAAAGAATCGGCGCAAAGAAGGCTCCCAGCTATCGGGTGATCATTACCGATCGGAAAAACCGGCGTGATGCGGAAGCGGTGGAAGAGGTCGGTTTCTACAGCCCCGCACAGAATCCACCGATCATCACGTTCAAAAAAGAGCGTGTGGAGTACTGGCTGAGCGTCGGTGCGGTTCCCAGCGAAACCGTAGGGAATCTCCTGAAAAACGCTGGCATTTCACGCCCCGAAGCATCTGCCTGACGACGCCGGAGATCCGCGAATGCGCCCACAGCGGGTTCCGATAGGGCGTATTCTTCGCCCGCACGGGGTGCGGGGTGAACTCAAGGTGGAGTTGCTTACCGATGAGGCGACCCGGTTTGATTCCGTCGGCAGAGTGACGGCGGCGAGGAACGGAGTCGATCTCGGAGAGTTCGAGGTCGCCGGGTGGCGTCTGCTGGGCAGGGCGATCGGCCTGAAGCTGGTGGGGATTGACACACCGGAGGCTGCGTTCCCGTTACGGAACGCGTTGCTGGAGGCGCCGGCGCTTCCAGCGGAAGCACTGCCCGAGAACACGTACTTTGTGTACGATCTTGTGGGTTTGCGCGTCGTGTCCGAGAACCTTGAGCATCTCGGAGAGGTTATCGACGTGGTTCAGGTGCCGTCGGGAGAACTGCTCGTCGTCAAAGCCGGCGGAACTGAGCACCTGGTCCCGCTCGTGCAGGATTTCGTGAAACGCATTGATCTTGCAGAAAAGGTAGTGACGCTCCACCTCGTGCCGGGCCTTCTGGACCTCTGACGTCCCGGTGGAGGCGACGGACGTGGATATCGACGTCATAACGCTCTTTCCGGAACTTTTCCGTTCGCCGCTTGCCGTAAGCATTGTGGGGCGCGCGCAAGGCAAGGGCCTGGTCGCAGTTCGCGCACACGATCTTCGCCAGTGGGCGGATGATGCGCGTGGAACAGTGGATGACACGCCATTTGGTGGTGGCGGCGGCATGGTTCTGATGCCGGAGCCGTTGAAACGGGGCGTAGAAGCCGTCAAAGGAGACCATGGCGACGGTAAGGTGATCCTTCTTGCTCCGGACGGAGAACGGCTGACGCAGCAAATCGCGAATGAGTTGTCGCTGGAGAAGCACCTCATACTGATCTGTGGCCATTATCGCGGCGTGGACGAACGGTTTCGGGCGAGGTACGTGGACAAGGAAATATCCATCGGCGATTATGTCCTTACTGGAGGGGAACTTCCGGCTCTTGTGCTGGTGGACGCCCTCGTGCGGCTGATTCCGGGCGTGCTGGGTAACTTCGAATCCGCGATGGAGGATTCATTTCAGGACGGTATGCTGGACTGCCCCTGGTACACGCGTCCTCAGGTCTTCGAGGGCGAGGCAGTCCCGCAGGTTCTCGTGAGCGGAAATCACGCGCAAATTCGGAAATGGAGAAGACAGCAGGCACTCGAAAGGACAAGGACTCGGCGGCCCGATATGGTGTAGTTTGGAATCCTGCGCCCCTGGAATGCAAGGATCGGCCGCCCGTCAGTCGGGTGCGTATTCCCCGAACGGCAGAACATATCTGAATGCGCGAAACACTGCGCGCTACAGGGCACTCAGTGCCGGTGGGACAAAACAGGCACTAAGTGCCGAATGGAGGAAACATGGATCTGGTTGACCTGGTAGACCGCAAACATCGGCGGGAAGAGGAACGGAACGAGAACGGCGAAGTTACCTTCGCGATTCCGGAGTTCAAGACCGGTGACCTGGTGGACGTGCATGTAAAAATTGTGGAAGGTGACAACGAGCGTATCCAGGTGTTCCGCGGAACCGTGATTCAGCGGCACGGAGGATCATCCAGCAATGCTTCGTTCACCGTCCGCAAAGTGACTGCAGGCATCGGCATCGAACGGATTTTTCCGCTCCATTCACCCCGCCTCGCGAAGATCGAAGTAGTCCGCAGGGGCCGCGTGAGACGTTCCCGCATTTTCTACTTGAGGGATCTGCGTGGGAAGGCGGCACGCGTAACCGAGAAACGGGACCTGCGCACCGCCGAGCAGAAAGCTGCGGCAATCGAGACGGAGCAGTAAGACTTAGGAAAATTTGCATGGAACGGCGCAGAGGAGCATGTTTCTCCTCTGCGCCGTCACTTGTTCCCACCCTTCGAAACGCGCGTTCAGAGGTTCCCTCGACGCGACACCGCCCTCGCCAACGGCGGCCTCACCCGGTGATGGTACGGATCATCCGTTTCCATCTCGCAGTGGTAGATCTCCATCAAACGCTCCAACGCACGTTCGGCCTCAGGAGCGGTGAGCCCTTCACCGGCGAATCGCTCATAGTCGAGAATCGCGCGCAGACGAAGAATTTCCCAACGCCAGCTTGTCCGCGCCCATGCGGGCATTTTCTCGTGCACGTTATCTGCGAGTTCCCGTGCCGTTTTCACCAGCCCGACATCGACCGGCTGCTTGGTGTATGAGCGTGTGGCGGCCATTTCCAGCGCATCCACGAGTGCTACCGTTTCTTCAATTGCTCTGTCTCCAAATTCGTAAGCCATGTACTCTTTGAGAGTGTCTTGCGCACTCCTCTCTGGCGTCCAGTAGAACTGCGCTATTATCGCTTTGTTCATGTCTTCGTAGATGCCTTCGCTGTACGGAAACCCACCACTTACGACGTGCTTCACCTGATTCCACAGCCGCTGAAAACGCGCGGGGAGCGGGTTTGCGCCAACTCCGCCCCAGGGCCAGTTGCCCCACATGCTGATTTCCGGGAAGTTGACGAGAGGCAGATTGCCCGGTACGCCGACGTCGAGAGGGTATCTCGGGAAGTCCTGGTGCGCATCTGCAAGGATGTAGTCAACCCAGTCGTTGCCGCCCTCCATGGCCTTCGTCAGGCCCTCCCATTCTCCTTCCGGTGGCGTATCAAACATCCACGTCGAAAGAACCGTCTTGATGTTCGGGAAGTACTCGCGCGCCAGTTCGGTGAAAGCGTGGGAAAGGTTGAGGAACCCATTGCATCCCCATGGCGAGCACCGGTCGCACGCGCACCCGCCCTCGTCGTACGGCCAGAATGTAAGAAGATCAAGGCCGACGCCTGACAGCTCCTCGAAAAGGCGCCTGGCGTTCGCCAGGAGATATTCGCGTCCCTCCGGGTTACTCGGACAAACCGGATGCCCGCTGTTGCCCCGGCGACGAGTCGGGTCTGGCAACGGAACGGCGCGAATGTGAGAAGGCGCACCGCTGAACATCGTGTTGTTCACACCGATTGCGAATTGAAGACCGAGGTCGTGGGCGGTTCTGGCGAATTTGCGTGTCATCGCAAGGGCATGTTCTGTTTCCGGGTCCTCCCAGTCTCGCAGATTGATGAACGGGAATACCGTCTTGACCGCATTTACGCCCCAGAGGGCCATATCTTCCACGTAGCGGGTGATCTCCTCCTCAGGGGCGACGTGGTACCAGTTGTGAAAGTGAGTAGCAAAGTACACTCCGCGCAGGGAACCTTGCGGCGCCGACACACCGCGCCAAGGTGAGGCGGTAAGCGTACCGTCGAAACGGCTTGTGCGCAGGAACTTGCCCACGCCATACAGGAGGCCGAGAGGCGTGCCGCTTTCGATTGCCATTGCACGACCGTCTTCGCGAATCCTGAACGCCTCGCCGGCGAGGCCGGGTTCGACATTGAGCACCAGGTGAGGATTCTCGCGGCTACGCGTGACTGCCCCGTTGCATCGTTCTCTGACCCGCGCCTCGAGTATGCGAAATACGCGGTCGGCGCGTTCACTGTCGAAAGGGTTCACCCTGACGCGAATTTCGTGTCCTTCAGCCATTCCACCGTCTCCATCATCTGACCCGTATGCCCCGAACCTTCCGCCGGTACACAAGGGAAGCAATCAAGACGGGGGCGTCAAGGAGGAACGGTTCCTCGTTGCCGACCGGTTCCGGACCGGCGATATTCATTCCAGAGGAAGGGGACGGCAACCACGTGTCGAAGCCGCGGCGCATGCCGGATCCGAAATGACCCACGTGACGCCAACAAGGTTTGCGCATGCAGCAGTTCTATGATCGGTACACCGAAGCCCGTTTGGTGGATCCCCGCCACGAATCCGCCAGCCGTTGGAAAGCCGCAATGCTGGCGGCCACGTATCTCGAAACCGGGGAGTTGTGCGGATCGAACCTCACGATCGCGGAAATCGGCGGGGGGTTCGGAACCGTGGTGAACGCACTGGGCCGGATACTCGGCAGCGAGCGGCTTACGGTGTATGATATCAGCGCCAAAGCGTGCGAAGAAGGCAAAAAGGCCTACCCCGGCACGACGTTCATCAACGCTCCGTACGGTGAACGAAATCGTTCGTGCTGGGACATTATTGTGCTGTGTGATGTGACCGAGCACGTGGAAGATGAGGATGCCCTGCTGCGCACTGTCGCAGAGGACGCGAGGTTCGTGTTGCTCAAAATCCCCATCGAAAAGTGCCTGTGGCGCGTGTGGCGACGACTGAAGGGGAAGCCGCCCGGTTTTTCGTGGGGGCCGGATCACCAGTCGGGTCACTTGAGAGGATACACCCTGTGGTCCGCGAAGAGGCTTGTGAGGAGGCATTTCCACGTGGTCAACACGAGTCTATCGGAATCAGTGTGGTTCTACGGCAGTGCGAAAAGCCTGCAACTCGCGATGCGTGTTGGAAAATACCTCTCAGTGATGATCTTCGGTGGGTCGCTCTGCGTTCTCGCGAAACCCCGGGCGCGGTAACGGGGGCAAACGATCAGCATACCGCGCGATACCCCTTCACCCACTCCGCCACGCGTCTCACCGTTTCCGGCCTGCACGCCTGCGGCAGCATTCCGGCGGAACTGACTACTATTCCCCTGTGATGAGGCAACGCGTCGAGTTCCGCTTCGATACGAGTCATGATCGTTTCGGCCGGTTCAAGCCACAGGGCAGCGTTCGTGCCCCCGATCAGGCACTTGTCAGGACAGGCACGACGTCCTTCCGCAAGCGTCGTGTTGCCCACCGTGGGTGTGGTAAAGGCCTCGAATCCGCTCACCGGGATGCGGGCCAGGTCAGGCAACAGACCCTTGAGGTGCCCGCACATGTGCAATATGAGGTGTCGGCCCGCGTTACGGACAATCCGCGCGTATTCGCTTATGTGGCGCACGCAATACCGTCGGTACTGCTCCGGTGAAATCAGTGTGGTAGAGGTGTTCTCCGTCAGGTAGAGGACATCCGCCGGGCCATGTTCGCTCAGGATTTCGGTTTTCCGCACCAGATCTCGATGAATGGCTTCGAAAAGGCGCTCGACGTCGGCCGGGAAATCGTTGAGCAGGTAATGGGCGTTCTCGATTCCTGCAAGCCACTCCACCCAGACCATAAGCGGCGATTCACCAATGTCCTGAGCCGTTACGGTCCGCTCACCGACGCGCCGCGATTGCTCTCCCGCCTCCGCGAGTCCATCCGGATCAACTTCGACAGTAGAATCATCGAAGATGTCAGCCAGAATGTTGATGTCTTCCGGCGTCCTGACCGGAAACCTGACGGGGTGCCACGAAAAGGACGCGCGGTCAATCTGTGAAACAAGTGTGAGGCATTGCCCGCCGATACGATATTCCGTTTTCCGAAATTCGCCCTCGGTGACGGTATTCACTGAAGCCCGCCGATACAGGGTACGAATACCCGTCCCTAGGTGGATCGTCGGATCACTGCCGATCCAGTCGTGGAGCGCATCGACAGTCATCTGGGAGAAGGGAATGCCGTGAAAACAGGGATAGTTGCCGGGGAGTTTGGCCCAGAAAGGCAGGCGGTCCACCGGTTCCATCCGAACGGCCGCCTTCCACCGCTCGCGCGGCGTCATTGTGTCAATCACGCAGTCACCTCCCTGCCGGGAAGCCTCCTGTGTGGGCGACGCGGAGGGGATACCTCCGAAAGGGGCACGGAACGGAAAATGGAACCGGGCACGCGCGCGCGTCCAGTTCCCCCCGGCGCCGCCGTTCACGCTGTTATTCGTACCTCAATGCTTCAATGGGATCAAGTTTCGCCGCACGGCTGGCGGGATAGATCCCGAAAAACAGACCGACACCCACGGAAAATCCCACTGCAAGCAACAGGGACTGCGGTGTTACGATAACTTCCCAGCCGCCCGAGCTGGCCATCACCTTCGCGACCCAGTATCCGAGGGCCATCCCTATGGCGCCGCCGAGAACACACAGTGTGATGGACTCCAGCAGAAACTGAAGGAGAATGATGCTTCGTCGGGCTCCCAACGCCTTTCGGATGCCTATCTCCCGGGTCCTCTCGGTTACACTGACGAGCATGATATTCATGATGCCGATACCACCCACGATGAGGCTGACGGCGGCGATACTGGCAAGCAGAAGTCCGAAAATCTTAGTGCTTTCCGCGAATGTGGTCGCCAGCTCCTGCTGGTTGAAAAAGCGAAAGTCGTTCTGCTGTTCCGGACGCAGTTGGCGCTCGCGGCGGAGAATCCTCTCCATCTCACCCTGCGCCGCCAGCATCCACTCCTGTGCGACAACCTGAACCGTCACGCCGTTGATTCGATTGTTGCCCATGAGTCTGTACTGCGCTGTTGTGATCGGTATGAAGATGTTTTCGTCCGGATTATCCCAGCCTCCCTGGGAGCCTTTGGATTCCATGATTCCTATCACGTCGAAAATCATCCCGCCGATCCTGAGCGTCGAACCCACGTCCTCTGGACCGATGTCGAGGTTTTCTGCCGCTACAGATCCCAGAACCGCAACTCTCTGAGATGCCGACATGTCGCCATTGGTGAAAAACCTGCCCGCCGCAAGCTGATAGTTACGCAGGCTGAAATACTCGGGGGTGGTTCCGGTGATTCGAACGCTGTTGTTTTTGTTGCCGTACTTCACCTGGTACTGCCCGCCCATGTCAGGAACGACTGCGGTGGCCAGCGTCATCTCGTTCCGCAACGCCTGTGCGTCGTCGGTGGTCAGCGATCGGTATCGGGTTACTCCTCGTATGGTGGTTCTGTCAGCAAACACACGCAACTGGTTCACTCCCATGGAGGCGATACGATCCTGCACTGCTTTCTGTGCACCCGCGCCGATTGCCATCATCGCGATGACGGCTCCCACGCCTATGATGATGCCCAGCATCGTCAGGAACGCTCGCCCTTTGTTCGCCAGCAGCGCGCCGAAGGCTACCCGGATTATCTCCAAAATCAGCATGGTGAACGTCCTCTACCGCGAACTTCTGCCGGGAATCACTGAGAATTGTTTCAATCGGTCGCGCATCGCCTGAGACTGCATCGCGAGCGCTGCAGACGGAGGGAGGTATACCGTGTCGCCTACTTTGAGTCCCGACGTAATCTCGGTGTACTCCCAGTTCTGTATTCCCGTCTTGACGAGAACAACTTTCGCCGTGGCGCTGTCAGGCACAAAGACGACGCCAATACTCCCCGCGGCCATCACACCCGGCGCAGGACCCTGCGGAATGTCTCGAGAACTGAAGTGCATGCCGCCACTTCTGCTTGGCCTTGCCCGCGCCGTTGCACCCGATGCACGGGCGCCGCGCGCCGAGGACTCGGAAGGTGCGTTCGCCATAAAGGGGCCGCCGCGCCTGCCCGGACCGCGACGGGTCGAATCATGATCCATGAACCTGGCTTTGTTCGCGTCCACGAACGCATTCACACTGTCCGGGTTCAGTCCGAGAAACATTCCGACGACGCCTGCGTTCTGCAATGTTTTGATCGCGTCATTCGGCAACGACGGAACGCCTGTCTTTTTCATGATCTGTACGTCAACACTGGCATTCATCCCCGGTCGCAACAATCCTTCGCTGTTGGGAATCTGAACGATCATCGGGAAGAACGTGACGTTCTGCTCCTCAACTGATTGCGGTTCTATCTTCTGAATTTCGCCGGTGAAACTCCTGCCGGGGAACGCATCCACGGTGACGGTGACAGGAAGACCGGGCCTTAGTTTGCCCACGTCGGTCTCGTCAACCATCGCGCGGACCTGCACGCTGCTGAGGTCCGCCATAGTCATCAGTGTCGTCCCGGCGTTTACCTGACCGACAGACGCTATTATCTGCCCTTTTTCCACGTTCTTCTTCAGAATCGTTCCCGTGGAGGGCGCGCGAACGATCGTCTCGATCATTCTCTCCCGCTTTGTCTCAAGATCCGTCTCCGCGCGAATGACGTTCGCACGCGCCGTTGCGTAATCCAGCCGGGCCTGGTCGTATTCCTCCGAGGATGTCATTCCCCGCGCGAGGAGATCGGCGGCCCGATCGAGGCTTTTTCGGGAGACGCTTTCCCGCACTCTCGCCACTTCGAGATCAGCACGCGCCTGTCGGTATGCTGCGGCGACATCCGTCGTATCCACCTGCGCGAGCAAGGCCCCGGCCGAAACGACGTCCCCGGTTTCGACTGGCAGAGCGAGAATCTCTCCCGATGCCTTCGATTTGATCTCGATCACGCGGATCGGCTCGATTGAGCCGGTGGCGGTGACCTTGATCTCGATATCGCGACGTTCAACTTTCGTCGTGGTGAAAAGGTCTACAGACTCACCTTCTTTTGACTTGTTGCAGCCGGGCATTGAACATCCGGCCATTGAAACGGCGAGAAGGAACGATAGTGCTGCTCCGCGGTTCACGATTCCAGTCATCCTGCTCATCCCTTATTTGTTGGCGTCGTCTGACTCTATTCTGCCATCCCGTAGCACGATATGCCTCCGGGCATGTGCCGCAACATCGGCTTCGTGCGTAACAAGAACAATTGTCTGGCCCGAAGCATGCAACTGCGCGAACAATTCCAAAATGCTGTTCCCGGTTGCGGTGTCGAGGTTGCCAGTGGGCTCGTCCGCGAGAAGGATGCTGGGGTCGGTCACCAGAGCACGCGCCACAGCAACGCGCTGCCGTTGCCCTCCGGACATCTGATTCGGCTGGTGTTTCATTCGATCCGCCAGACCGACGCGTTCGAGCGCAGCAGTCGCCCGGCGCCGTCTCTCCCGTGAGCCCAGCCCGCCGTAGATCAGCGGGATCTCAACGTTGTGCAACGCGGTTGCGCGGGGAAGCAGATTGAACGTCTGGAACACGAAACCGATCTGGCGGTTGCGCACGCGGGCGAGAGCCGCATCACTCATAGAGGACACGTCGCTGCCTGCAAGCAGGTATCTCCCTGCGGTTGGCGAATCCAGACAGCCGATCAGGTGCATCAGCGTGGACTTGCCGGACCCGGACGGCCCGGTGAGTGCGACGTATTCCCCTTCGGAGACGTCAAGATCAATTCCTCGCAGTGCATTCACGCGCTCGGAACCGAGTTTGTAGACCTTCTCGATCCCTCGCATTTCAATCAACATGAGCGTATGCCCCTTCCAGTGCTTCGCGCTGTTTCCCGCCGCAGGAATGCGGCCGACAATGTGCCGCCGAGCCTGCAGTATGCTTCTCAGGTAAACGAACGGGAAGGCGGTTTTCATATCCCTGCGTGAGAGATTCTCGAGAATCTCTCACGGTCAGAACGAATCCGCGGCGCATGCCGCCGCGGCCGCGACCGCCGCCGCGCGGCTTGACGAGTGCCCTGCCGGTGTCTACAATAAGGCACCGCGCCGATCGCCCCTTTTCATAAGGAACTATTCGAATGCCGTTGTCCCAATGGGGAAGGATTCTCGTTGACGAAATGGAGGCCGCCGCAGTTCCGCCCGGGGGCCTGTGGGTCTGGCCACTGGGGGGAGCCTCACTTGCGGTGAAGTCCGCTCGTAGCACGGTATATATTGATCCTTACACTGGATCACCCTCAAGCGGCGTCTGGATTCGGATGGTAGCCGTTCCGTTCGATCCGCGTGACGTGCGTGTCGCGGACGCGGTGCTATCCACCCATGACCACGATGATCACTGCCACGGAGAGACGTTACGCCCGTTCGCGGACAACACAGGGGCGTTGTTCATCGGGCCTGCGTCATCGGCGGCGAAAATGCGCTCGTTCGGACTTCTCGACACACGGATCGTGAGCGCCCGCCACGGTGATTCTTTTCGTTTCTCGGATATCACCGTGGAAGCGGTCGAGATCCTGGATCACAGCGACCCGACGTCTGTCGGGTGGCTGGTATCCGTGGACGACGGACCAACGCTCTTTGACGGCGGCGATGGGATGTACGGCGACTACTTCAAAAAGGTTGCGAAGACGCACCGTGTCTCCGCGGCAACCTTGAGCGTAGCGGGTCTCACTGGCGATGGACGCAAAATCTACATGGACGCGCGGGAACTCGTTGCCGCCGCAGAGGACCTCGGAGTGGACCTCCTCATCCCCAAACACTGGGATCTCTGGCGGAACGTGTGGTTGGACCCGTGGGAAGTGGTGATCGCAGCACAGGTGGCGCGGGCTCCCTTCCGTGTACATATTCCGAGATTGGGAGAGGTAATCAAACTCTGACGCCCCGGGAATTGCCCGATGAATCGGTCCAGACGCAGCGGTATCCGTTGTCTGGTTTCGGAGTCTTTGCAGAACGCTGTGCGCGAGCGTACTCTGCCTCGAGTTGAGCCCGACACACAAAAAATCATACACAGTCCCGAACCGGGCGGGTACCAGTATTCCCATCATCCGCACATCATATGTTTTTCAGGTTTTCTGCTTGTGATGTGGTCGTCCGGAATCGAAAAGGAAGACCGCCCCGGCCAACGCATTCTGTGGAGCCGGAGCAAGGACGGGAAAAGGTGGAGCGAAAGTGCCGTGTTGCTGGAACCTCCGGCAGGTTGTTGGCGCCTTACGGCGGGAGGGTGGGCAACTGACGGATCAAGCGTGTACGCCTTCGCGAATCGCTCCCGTCGGGCAGAGGATGAGCGAACTCACGTGGGCACGAAGTGGTATCCGCCGCTTCATCTTGACGTGATGGTGGCGGACGAAAACCTCGTCTGGAGCGACCCCCGGGTGGTTGATTCGGATTTTCTCACAAATGAGGCTCCGAGGAAGACATCGGGGGGAACATGGCTGTGTGCGGGGACAAGCGCGCGAGGCACGGCTGCATTCCTGCGAAGCGATACCGGCCCCGCCGGGCCCTGCGTGTTTGTTCCGGTTCCGACCATCTGCGTGCCGCGTCAACCGGACGCAGCTTCTGGCTGGACTGCTCCCGTCAGGCCGTTGGGAGAGCCGTCCTGGTATGAACGCATTGACGGCACCATCGTGTGCTTCTTGCGCGATGATCACGCCTCAGGGTACCTCTTCGTAACGGAAAGCCTGGACAGTGGGCTTACGTGGAGTCGCCCGGAAATCACGAATATCCCCGACGCCAAGGCGAAAACTGCTGTGGTCAAATTGCAGGATGGACGAGTCCTGCTTTTCAGCAATCCTTTGATGGCGTACCGACGCAAGATCATGACGGTACTCGTGAGCGATGACGGTCATGAGTTCAACCGTGGGGCAATTATCCATGAACAGCCTGCTGTCGGACCCGACGCAGCGAGGGGTAACGCCGGGTGGCAGTACCCGTCCGGCGCGGAAAGTGATGGGCGTATATGGCTTACGGTTTCAGACGGGAAACGCGATATTATAGTAGCGAGTTTCTTACTGGATTCGCTCCCGTGACCCGTTGCGCCCGTAAGGCGATTCAGACATCAACCCGAATGGAGGTTCCAGCGATGCGCCGTTTTCTTGCGACTCTCCTGGTATGTGGCTTTTCCTTTCCCGTTATCGCAGCCGTGTCAGTCGGGCAAAAAGGTTCCGACTTTTCCCTCTCAAACGTTGACGACGTCCGTTTCTCTCTTGCGACGCCGCGAACTACGCCGCTCGTTCTGATTTTCACCACGAAGGATCTGGGAAGTGTGAGTCAACCCTGGCGGGATAGTTTGACCACGGCACTGGGAAATGCTGCTCAGATCCAGACTGTGCTTGATCTCGGGGATGTGTCCCGTTTCCTGCACAGCGTGGCTCGGACGAGGATTCGCGCGCAGAAATCAAAGGCTGTTCTCGACTGGGACGGCTCCGTGTCGACGGCCTGGAGGGGAAACGATCGCTCCAGAGTGGTGGTCATGGTTGTTGCGCCCGATAACACGGTTCGATTCATGCTCAGCGGGGTTCCCGTTTCGCCTAACGTCCGCCAGGTCACTGAGGCAGTGAGACGGGTTGCCGCAACGCGATGAGCAAGCGTTTCCTGCGCGGAGAACGAGCGGCCCGCAGAAGGCCGCTCGTTTCTTTTTTTTCGAGTGTGCGGTCAGGATCTCAGCGGAAATACCGGAACGGGTACTTGATGCCATGGAGAGAACACCGCAGCCCACGCCCTGAATTATGCGGATTGGAGGCAGATCGCTGATACGCCGCGATGGCTTCTTGCCGTTGGCCGAGACGGTCGTACGATGTGCCTACGAAGAAATGGGAAATTGCCTCGGTGAAAGAGTTTGGTACGAGCACTGCCGCGCGCTCAAACGCCCAGATGGCGTTTCGATAATCCCGGGTTTCGTTGTACGCCCTGGCAAGACGGTAATAGGATCTTCCGAGGCTGGCCTTCGCAGCAGCGTCCCGGCCGAACACCGTTGTGTCGACTCCATCCAGAACGCTTCTCGCTCGGGCGAGTAACGCGGGAGCGTTTGCGGGAGGTACGCGTTCTGCCTGTACCGAAAGGGCATATCCCAGAGCCTTTCGAACCTCGACATCTTTGGAACGATCCGATCCCGCCATCCGGTGTATCCGTGAGAGCGTCGCGACCGAACGATCTATGTATGCTTTTCTCGTGGCGCCGGAAAGGCGACTGTTTTCCGCCAATCGCATCCATGCGCGTCCTGAATCCAGAGATGCCGCAAAACTCGCAGGCTCCGGGATGCGTGCGACCTCCTCCCGCGTTGTTCTCGGTGCGTAGCTCTTGTACACAACCGTAGGCCACAACTGATGCGGGTCGATTGGCCTCATCGGCCCTTCCCGCGCCGGCCGTTCAGGGGCGGGAGTTGCCGTTGGGGGCGGTAAGGGGGCTCCAACCGGAAGCATCGTTGCCAGCTGGTTCTTTGCGTCGTACCCGAACTCCGAGAACTCATCCAGCGCAACCACGTTCACAAAGGCCTGAACGGCCTGGTCTCTCAGCCGCAGCTCCTGACTCGCCTTGGCAAGCAGGTATTGAGCCTCGACATTGCGCGCGTCCAGAGTCACTGCCTTCTGAAGCAGCCGATGCGCTTCCGCAAGGTTGCCCTGGGCGTGCCGTATCCGCGCCATCTGAACATAGCCCGGTGCAAAACGGGAATCGAGCCGAAGAGCCCGTTGGGCTTCACGTTCTGCATCAGCGATCCTTCCCAGCCCTAAATACGTAAAGGAAAGTGCGTCGTACAGGTGAGGATTGTCCGGCTCCAATTCGACTGCACGCTGGTTGTGGGGCAACGCCTCCGAGTACCGGTTCATCGCCGTGTACACGTCGGCGAGATTCCTTTCCACACCCGAACTGCCCGGTTCTATTCTCAGAGAGATCTGGAACTCCCGAATCGCCCTGTCAAACTCTCCCCGACGCATATAGACCATTCCCAGCGTGTTACGGGCAATGGGATCGTCCGCATGGGCGGTAGTCATCTGCCGCACGTACTGCTCCCACGTCTGCCGGGCGATTTCCTTTTCCGCTGGAGTCAGGTTGAGATCCCGTCGCCACCAGTACCCGAGCTTGGATGCGACAGCGACACGAATCTGAGAATGCCGTTCACGGCGCAGAAGGTTCTGGAGGTCGGCAAAAACCCTTTGATCATGAACAAAGTTGCCGAGGGCATTTGCAACCTGCCACCGAAGCATCGGGTCGGGAGCGTCAATATTTGCCCGCAGCACAGGCACCGCCCTCGCGTCACCGATGTTACCAAGCATGCGTGCCGCAGTTGCGCGCCAGATCATGTTGTTGGCCGTATCCGCAAGCATGGCGACCAATCCAGGCACGCCCGCCGGATCCAGGGTTTTCCCTTTGAACAGCACCTGCGCCCGGGTCCAGCGGTCGATTCGGTTCGGGCCGTGCCACCGTTTCAGCGTTGCGATCGACCACTGCGGTGTCTCGTTCGGGTGGCAGTTCTCGCTCTGGCATGCGTTCGGCGAGTTGAACGCGATGGTATTCTCCGGTGTGGGAATCGATATGGTGTGGTCGACGATGCCCATTCGGCTCACCGGAAGAATCTGCATGTGGCAGTTGCGGCACGTACTGCCGGGGCTGTCGTTCGGATGGAACGTGTGCGCTTGCGGGTTTTCCACCTTGTCGGCGTGGCACGGCCGGCACATGTCGTTCTGATGTTCATAGTGACGCAGTTCGATGGATCTTTCATCCGCGTGGCCGCTGTGGCACGTAATGCAGGTCAAACCGCCTTTTTCGTAACACGGGCTCTGCATGAAACCTATCAGGTCGTAGATGAGCCCCGCATATCGACCGTCCGGCATGATGAAATCGTGGTCAAGCAGAGTGAGTGTGTAGTACTCCGTCCAATCGTCCCCAGGTTTGTACCCGAGCGCCAGCGTGCTTTTGCTTGCATGGCAGGCACCACACGTTTCAACCTGTTTTCGCGGTGAAAGACTTGTCAGGCGGAGCATGGTCGTATCACGAACCAGGCCACCCCAGAGCTTCTTCACCGTTCGCAGCCTTGCGTGCGCCCGGCCCGGCCCGTGGCACGCTTCGCAGTCAATGCCGAGGTCTCGCCATTTCGTGTTGTACGTGTTCGTTTCGGGGTCGTAGTTCTTCTCCATGCCACTGAGATGACAGCCGAAGCAGTCGTAATTCCAGGTCCGCTTCCAGTTCGTCCAGTAGAAGGGCTCGTTCGGGCGCAGCATGTGGGTGGTGCGAACGATCCCTTCGCTGGATTCAAACCACGTCTGGTTGCGGATATCATACGCGGTCGGGAGGATCTGGTAACGGCCGTCCGGGAACTTCGTCAAAAGGGCTTGTTGGTCCCGAATGCCAAGGGCGAGGTGGATCGGGAACTCCTCGGGTTGCCCCTTCTTGTTCGGGGCGATCATGAAATACTTGCCGTCGCGCAGGATCATCGCGGAGTGGAAATCGCGGTACGAGTATTCCACCGTGTCGGCGGAGAAATGTCCGGCGATGGTGCTGGGTGCGGGCCCCATCATCGCCCTGCAATGGTCGGATTTCGTCCATCGGTGGTAGGCGTACTGATGGCACGGCTCACACGCGTCGGGGCCGGTGAACGCGCCCCGACTCTCGTCCATGATTTCTTCTGTGAAGACGGTGACTCCGTGACACGGAACGCACGTCGCCTTGGGAAGCACAGCCTCGTGCGTTTCGTACAGCGTCACGAGAAGTGCGGTGACGAGGAGAGCTATCCCGATCCACAGGAAATGAACGCGACGCATAACAACTCCCGTGTGCGGTGGGGCGGAAAGTCAATGCGGCGCCGACCGGTCGGCCCGACAATACGAACTCGACTCAATCCAGCACGGGTACCAACTATCTAAAGTACAAGGGGGCCTGAACGAAAGCCATAGAAGGCAATTCTTAAGGACGGGTGTCTGCAACAACGAGGGCGGAGTCGCTGCCGACTCCGCCCTCGCGAGATTGCCTTCGCGCCTTTGTTAGAACGCGAAGGAGACTCCCAATCGGTTGGTTGCACCCAGGACGCCACCCCAGTCGGAGTACGCCCAGTCGAGCTGGGTATTGAACCCCCCAACGTTCGTGCCGACTCCCACACCGAATGTCAGGCCGCCCTGGTCGCGACGGGAATAACCTCCCCGCAGCGCCACGTTGACCATGTCCATAGGTTTGAGAGTAAGCTCGGCTCCCGTGTTGAAACCGAGTCGGTCGTCACGGGGGTCCGCACCTTCTACGCGAACGAGGAGGTCCGCCATCGGGGTTTCCACGCCGGCGAACTGCAACGCGTCAGCCTGAAGACCCACTTTGAACGTGAGGGGAGGAGTGAACTCCTCAACTCCGTTCGAGGCCTTTTGCGAGCGCCCGAAGTTCTGAATCGTCATGTTGATCGTGACGCTCTTCCATCCGGTGTGGTAGCTCGTTCCGAAATCGAACAGCATCGCGCTCTGATTCGCCTCTTCACCGAAATTGACGATGTTGAGGCCCCTGTCCAACACATTCATTTTGCCGAGTTTGTCGGACACATATTTCAGTTGACCGCCGATACTGAACTTGTCGGTCAACTTCCGGCCGTACCCGATGCCCAGCATCATGCCGGCAACATCGCCCGTCGAGTCACTCGGCGTATACACGTACCCATCCTCGTTCGCGAACAGGGTGGTGAACGTGAAATCGCCATAGTCCATCGAACGGAACGCAAAGGAAAACGTGCCGATATCAGGTACGCGATAAGCAACTGCCACATCGTTCACCGACATGTCGGCGAGCCACGACGTAGTGTTGAAGAAAACGCTCCCGCGTTCAACGCGGCCCAACCCCGCCGGGTTGGTGAACGCACAGGCTGCGCTCGCGTCTCCCGCGGTAGCAGTCCCTCCCATTGCCTCATCGCGCGCGCTTGCGGAGATGCCCAGCCACGTCATGGTGGCCTGCCCCCTCTGCGCTGCGAAAGTCGGGTTTACAACGGCAAGGCCCAGCAGGCATGTCATTGCCCCGACAATCAAGGTTCTCTTCATCTGATGTTCCTCCATCCTGTCGGGCTAACGGATAATGATGAACTTGCCCACTGCCGTTCTACCCTGCGCGGGACCGGCGGTGCACTCAACTGTGTAGATATACACGCCGGTTGCGACCACCTGGTTGACATCGTTGCTCATGTCCCAGCCGATGCTCGCGCCATCAGCCGCGCCCGGTGCCGCGAAGTGATACAGCGTTTTCACGGGTGATCCCGCCGCGGTGTAAATCCGGATTGTGGCTGCCTGCGGCAGATTCTTGAAGAAAATGCGATCTATCGTTCCCTGCGCTCCCTTGGGGTTGTAGCTCCGGGAGTTGTACGGGTTCGGCACGACGATCACACTATCCAGGTGAGTCGTGGGGTACGTCGACGGGCTCGCGAAGAAGCCAGGGTTCACGGGGCTCCAGTCCCACCCGGTTGTCGTGTAGTATTTGCCGCTCTCGAGGCTTTTCGCGATTCCGGGGGTTGTGTCCCAGTTCTGGGTGCCGTCGTCGTACGCAGTCACGTAGTAGAAATACGTGAAGTCGCGCGACACACTCGGCGCCGCATCACTCCATTTGACTGTCGTCCCGGTTGTTGGCAGAGTGGCCTTTGGCAGGTCCTTTACCAACACCCAGTCGCTATCCGGTGAGGACGCAGCGCGATAAACCCGGTAACCGGCGAAGTCGTTCACACCAGTGTCGAAATCAGGGGTGGTCTCGGCCTCGCGGGTCCACTCGAGGTCGATCTTGCGGTCCCCGTTCGACACCCAGAAGCACGCCGGCGGGCGAGGAGGATCAGGCACGTTGAACGCCTGATTGTACGCTGCCGGTTTGTCGGCGTATCTTCCGCCCGGAACAAACCCGTTCACGTTCCAGAACATGCGATCAAGCGTGCGCAACGCCGAATCGCGTCCGCTCCGAATCAGTGCGATTTCAGATGCCGTCTGGCGGTTGGCTGCCGGCTGACCGGCCGCGTCACGCGTCAACGTGGCGAACGCAAGGTCTTTTGACAGGCGGTCACTGATGCCACCGGCGGCGATGCCGGCGACGACGCGGTATGTTCCGCCCGCAGGCAAGGTCCAACCGGCCGGTTGCGGGCCAACGAGCCCCTGGAACACTGCAAGTGCCGTGCTGTTCACCGCGACACCGTTCGTCGGGGTGTTGGGCGCGATGACCTTTGTCGGGGCGGCTGTAGCAGCGTTCTCATTGCCGCACCAGATCATTTTGAACGCCTTGCCCTGGTCCCAACCGGGCCGCGTACGGCCCAGACGGTATCCGTTTTCCTCGAAATATGTGAAGGACGCGGGCTGGGTCGGATCATCAACTCCTGACCCCGGAGCGCTTTCTGCGAACAGGTACGCGAACGCCATGTACGCTTTGGAGAACAGGTCCTTGCCCATCACCTGGGTGGTTCCGGACACGGTCTGTGCCGGATCACCCCAGTCAGGCCCGTCGATTCCCGATCCGTCGCCATCGTACGCGAGATACGCCGAACGCGTGCCGTACGTCGCGTCAGAAGCCCACGGGTAGATCAGCTCGATGAAATCGTCGTCTTTGTTCCTGTTCGGGTTGATCATGCCGTTCGCAACACCCGAGGTCGTGTGCTCAAACGCGGTCGCGAAACGGAAATCGTTGATCGCCTTGCTCGGGCGGTCAATTGCCGCGTCGCGGTCAAGGTTCCCGGTGTTGATGACGGCGAAGTCCTGCACGAGGTAATCCCAGTCAGGCGGGCAGGTGTAGTTGTACGTGGTGCGGTAAATATCTACACCGATCGCCATGCGGAACGCGGTGAGCTGCACTACCTCGGCACGCAGGGTGGGGTCGACAACCCCACGGCGCGCCGCCGCATAGTTGGTCAGACCGTTACCCGCCGCGGGGGAACCCGGCGCGGTGCCGTACGTGTCGGTGTACGGTATGACTACCTTGCCGTTCACAATGACCTGCGGGGGCAGCCACCGGCTGATCTCCGCCGTCTCCAGTCGAGAGTACCCCACGATCGGGTTGGCAGCGCCGTTGCTGTTGGATACGCAAAGCTTGTCCAGCATCACGTCATCCAGATTGTATCCGTACCGCAGGTTCTCGTTCGAGCAATACGGGTACGTTGCGGTGACGGGAGTTGGATCGGTTGGCGAGGTGGGGAGGGTTGCGTCCCAATCGCGGCACCCCACTGCGCCGCCCCAGGCGGTGCCATACGAACCCCAGCCTTCGCGGTTATCGCGTCCGCCGGTGCGCATGACACGACCGCCCGGCCAGACAGCGGTGCCGTTGTATCCGACGCGCCACATGTTGTCGAGCTGTGGCTGCCAGAAACGGCCGTAGCGGGCGTGCTGCAGAACCCCGCGTGTCGCCCGGTCTATCGCCTCGCCCGGTTGTTTCATCGGTTGCCCGTTTACCGTCCAGGAACTTGGCAGGTAATTCGGGAAATTCGGGCTGGATGGCGCTGCGGAAGTGGTTGTTGCGCCTGCCAAGCCCAGCAGCGCACCAACCATTGCTCCCAGACCAGCCCAGCCCTGCAAACGCAGATAGCGTGTTCTTTCCATTTGGGCCTCCACAGCGAGCGCGTTCGTCGCCGAGTGCGCTCGCACAGACTATACGTTAGAGATTCACACGCATCCCAACCTGGAACTCACGCGGATACAGGTACAGGAGCCAGTCATTGTCTCGCGCGAACCGCCGCTCAACCACATCTTCAAGCCTGCTGTCACCGACTTTGTATTTCTGGTCGAATTTGCCGGTGCTGGGGTTCATCGTGGCCAGAAGAGCAATGTAGTCGCTCTGATTCCTGAGTGCGGCGATATTGAGCGTCTTCTGGTTGAACACGTTGCGCACGTCCACGTAGAAGCTCACGTTGCGTGAACCCATGCTCAGACCCTTGTTCAGGCGCACGTTCGTGCGGTACACGTCAACGAACCGAAGCTTCGTCGGGTTGCCGGTGTTGAACGGGTCATAGTTCATCGTGCCGCCGCGGCTCCACGTCTGGTTCAACGAAAGGCTCCAATCGCCCCTCATCATTCCCCAGTCCGACGGAGTACGGAGGACGATATTCGCGTTCAACGACGGCTGCACTTCAGATTGCCCGGACGTGACGCGGTACGGGACGTTGATCTTGCCCTTGTTCCCGTTGACCGACCCGAACGATGTGGTGTCGTATATCGTCTGGAAGCCCTCGTTGCCGGATGAGTACACCCGGTAATCCAGCTGCAGAGAGGCGCCGAAGAACCTTCCGGCTACCTTGTCCAGGCTGATCTCCATGCCGCGCGAAGTGGAAAATGCGCCGTTATGCACGAGATCGAACGTGTTGCCGGTTTTTGCGAGTGTATCCCAGCCAACGCCCTGGAAGGCCACGGGCATGTTGTCGTCGTCTTTCGAATAGCCTTTTACCCGGGCGACATACGTGTTCCGGATCGACTGTTCAAAGCCAACCTCGTATACGACCGAGCGTGCCATGTCAAGATTCGGATTCGACATTCCACGGATTTCAGACCCACGGCTTCCATTCTGGAAACTTTCGGGGGAGTATCCGTACAACCACCCGGCTTTCGGCGTGCTGTACATCCAACCGAAGTTGAAGAAGAACTTGGTGGACGTGCCGACCGGATGGCTGATACCGAGGCGTGGCGACAGCTTCCATTTCGTGGTGGCGGCTTTTTTCGGGAAATAGCTGTCCGCGATCTGTGCGTACATCCATCCCGAGTCCTGCGCCATGGGCACATTGGCCATGCGAACATTGCGGAGCCAGTCGTCCGGAAGAACCGTCATGCCTTGCGCTTCCAGCCAGGGAATCAACTGCGCGCGCTGGAATACCGCCGGAGCAAGAAGATCCGGCCAGAGGATATCGGCGCCGGAATTGAAGCCGTCAATGCGCATGCCAACATTCGCGATCAGGCCTTCATACTCCATTTTGTCCTGAACGTACGCGCCGAGCTGCCACGGTGACGTCTCGTACTGAACCCAGTGCCCGAGGCGCCCAAGGTCACGTGTGACGCGGCGGTAATCCTTGGTCAGATTGTTCAGGATGGCCTCGGCTCCCAGCTTTATGCCGTTGTTGCGGTTCACCTGTGAGAATGCGTCAAACCGCAGACGGCTGTAGTTGTACTTCGAAAAATCCGACGCGTAGCCGCCACCGGTAAGGAGGTACACCCCCGGAATATCGGTATATCCGTAACCGGTGGTACCTTCGCTGGGCCAGAAGCCCATCGGCCCTTCGTTCACGTAGATCGTATTGCCCGCCGAGTCCTTGTTGACAAGGGCGATATTGCGCGTAGTGTCACGGTGAGCGACGTGTTTTGCATCAACCTTCCCTGTGAAGTATTCATAACTCAGCGAGTAATACGTCGAGCGGGAAAGCGTATGCGTAACCCGGGCACCTAGCCCCCAGGTGGTCTCTTTGTGAGGAACGCAGGAGGCCAAGTTGTACTTGTTGAATGCCCCGCTTTCACTCACGTCCTGCAACCGGTTCACGAGGTTGCCGAACAGCGATCCGCCGCTGTTTGAGGACCCTTCCGCGGAAAAGAACAACTGGGCGTCGTGTGTGCCGACGTTACCGCCGACTGCGCTATTCCCGTACATCGTTGACTTGGTGACCTGATAGCTTCCACGCAATTCCAGCTTGATGGTCGGCAGGAGACTGGATTTGAAGCCGAGGTCGATCCGCCGGTCAGTGTACGCCTGCTGAATGGCTGGCACACCGAGTTGGGACCGGAGGTCCTTGAAACCGACGACCACGCCGGTGCGGGGGAGAACCACAAGCGGCGCCGTCAGGGCTGCGTCGATATAGTAGTCGCCCTGATTCGTGTAATCCACACCGCGGTGCTGCCAGTCCCAGTACTCGATGAGCGCTGCCTTGGTCCATTTGCCCTTGGTGACCGTCAGCGTGCGGTCATTCGCCTGAGCGGCAGGTACTGCACTGTTGAGCGAGGTCAGCAGTGCGTCCCATCCCTGGAATATCTGCACCGAGGACGCGGCATCTGCACTTGCGGAGATGTCCGCAAGATCAGTTCGCGGGAGCCAGATCGGCTTGTCCGAATCGATGATTTTGGTCCAGTTCCCGTTGGCGTCCTTCGCGAACAACCTTCCTCCGGCGTCCGTGCCGGCAGGGCTACGGTACAACAAACGGTCAAATTGATTGGCGTCGTACGCGCCCACACCGAAGTGTTGCTGCCGTGCAGGGACGTAGCGGAAATCGCCCGAGAAACTGGGCTTCTCGCCCGGATCCCGTGTCACCACGTTGACAACCGCCGCGCGGCTGAAGTACTCCGCCGTGAATGCGCCCGTCAGAACTTGCACTTCCTGAATCAGCGCCTGGTTCATCGTGGTGTAGGAACGGTTTTCAATCGGGTTGGTCTGCTGAAAACCGTCAACCTGGAAATTGATCTGGTCCGGTGAGCTTCCGCGCACGCTGATCGTCGTTTTGTTCTGAATGTCTATACCGGCTTGAAAACCGATGGCGTCCAGAAGCGTGTTGACCGGAAGCTGTTGCGCCTGTTCCGTGGTGACGGAGAGCTGGGTGGAAGTTACGTCCTGTTGAACGATTGGACGCTGTGCTACGACGGTGACCGCGTCCACTTCGATCGTGGATTCCCGCAGCGAGAAATTCGCCTCCGTCGTTCGGTCCATGTTGACCGTGACGTTCTGCAGGCGAACGCTCTGGTATCCTACGAGGCTCGCTTCGACCGTGTACGTTCCGGGCGGCACCTGCAGAATGAAATACCGTCCGTCTGAATCCGTTGTTGCGCCGAGTTGGCGTCCCTGGATGAATACCGCTACACCGGGGAGCGGGTTACCGGACTGGTCCGATACTCGACCTGCGATTTTTCCGGTAAGAGCCGCCCAGGAAGTCGTGGGCAGCGTCCCCAGTGTCACGAGAAGCGCCATCAGCACGATGTGCCATTTGAACCGCTGTCTCATGAGAACTCCTCTCCTCTCACTTTGACGACCACAACCATTTGGTGAAACACAAGACGCTCGTGCCTTTCGCATTGCTCCTTTCTTGGGAAAACGTGGGTGGCGAGGGTATGGGAAAAAGGGAAGAGTATGGCAAAAGGGGCGGAAGTGCGTTCTGGTTGCGTTGCGCAGGGCGCGCCGTTGATTTCTTCAAACACCGGCGTGGGGAGCGCCGAAGCAGGTCAAATGTCGTCTTCCGGACGCGCATTTTTTGGTTACCCCGAGCGGTTCTGAACAGGTCTCCTCGAACGGCCCCGAACAAGGTGGGAAGGGCACAACTGGAATAATGATGGCTTGCATTCCTGCGCGTGTCAAGGGCGATAATGGGCTTTTTTGGCATATTTTTCGGGAAGGCACGAGAATGGCGTCCTAGAATTCGAACGCTTCAGCTTCCGGGAGTCATCAGGCAGAGAAAAAGTGGAAGGAGCGACATGGTTCACTTGACAAACCCGGTTGCCAGTCCTATACTTTAGCAAGTGTTGTTAGCACTCGCGTTACCTGAGTGCTAACATGTGGGACGAACTAACCGAACTCCTGTGATTTCGTCATGAGAGGAGATCGCACATGAACATCAAACCACTGGGTGACCGCGTTCTGGTCAAGCCAATCGAAGAGAGCGAGCAGGTGCGCGGGGGGATCATCATCCCTGACACTGCGAAGGAAAAACCGCAACAGGGCGAAGTAAAGGCAGTCGGGCCGGGAAAACGCGGCGAAGACGGTACGGTGTGGCCCATGAACGTCGCGGTAGGGCAGATAGTGCTCTACGGGAAATACGCGGGCACGGAAGTGAAAATTGATGGTGAAGATTACCTGATCATGTCCGAAGGCGACATCTACGGCATCGTTGAGAAGTAGTCGAGGAGATTCCCATGCCAAAACAACTCGAATTTGAAGTAGACGCCCGTGAGAGCCTTCGCAAAGGCTTGAACACACTCGCCGATGCGGTCAAAGTCACGCTCGGTCCCAAAGGGCGGAACGTGGTTATTGACAAGAAGTTTGGCGCTCCGACCGTCACCAAAGACGGCGTCACCGTTGCAAAAGAGATCGAACTTGAGGACAAGTTCGAAAACATGGGCGCGCAAATGGTGAAGGAAGTTGCCTCCAAAACCTCTGACGTCGCCGGTGACGGAACGACTACGGCAACGGTGCTCGCGCAGGCGATTTTCAACCATGGCCTCAAAAACGTTACCGCAGGCGCCAACCCGATGGATCTCAAGCGCGGAGTAGACGCTGCGGTGACGGCAGTGGTGAAGGCGATCAAAGAACAGAGCCGCCCGATTTCCGGCAAGGACGACATGGCGAAGGTTGCCGCGATCAGCGCGAACAACGACGAGGAAATCGGTAAACTGATCGCCGACGCGATGGAGAAAGTGGGCAAAGATGGTGTCATCACCGTGGAAGAAGCGAAGAGCATCGAGACTACGCTGGACGTGGTCGAGGGGATGCAGTTCGACCGCGGTTACCAGTCACCGTACTTTGTCACCAATCCGGACACGATGGAAACGGAACTGGATGAACCGCTCATCCTGATTTATGACAAAAAGATCTCCGCGATCAACGATCTGCTTCCGGTCCTCCAGAAGGTGGCTCAGATTCAGAAGCCGTTGCTGATCATTTCTGAAGAAATGGAAGGCGAGGCGCTGGCCACAATCGTAGTGAACAAGCTGCGCGGCACGCTGAAAGCGGCGGCGGTGAAGGCGCCCGGATTTGGTGACCGCCGCAAAGCCATGTTGGAAGACATCGCCACGCTTACCGGCGGACGCGTCATCAGCGAGGAAGCCGGGTTCAAACTCGAAAACGTCGTGCTGAGTGACCTCGGACGTGCGCGCCGTGTGATCGTCGACAAGGACAACACGACGATTGTCGAAGGCGCTGGATCACGCGAAGCGATCAGCGGCCGGATAAAGCAGATTCGGCGTCAGATCGAGGAGACCACCAGCGATTACGACCGCGAGAAGTTGCAGGAAAGACTCGCGAAACTCGCCGGCGGCGTTGCGGTTATCAACGTGGGCGCTGCCACGGAAGTGGAGATGAAGGAGAAGAAGGCGCGCGTTGAGGACGCACTGCACGCGACGAGAGCAGCCGCTGAAGAGGGCGTTGTTCCGGGTGGCGGCGTGGCGCTCGTTCGAGCGGCTTCCGCGCTGGATACGCTCGAGCTTACCGGCGATCAGAAAATCGGTGCGGACATCGTTCGGCGCGCTCTGGACGAACCTCTCCGGTGGATTGCTCTGAATGCCGGCCAGGAAGGCTCAATCGTAGTCCAGAAGGTGAAGGAAGGCAAGGGAGCGTTTGGTTTCAATGCCCAGACCGAAGTGTACGAGGACCTGTACAAGTCCGGTGTGATCGACCCGACCAAAGTCGTGCGGACCGCTCTGGAGAATGCGGCGAGCGTTGCGGGCCTCATGCTTACCACAGAAGCAACAATCACCGACATTCCAGAAGAAGAGAAGGCTCCCGCGGTGCCCCCGGGCGGCGGGATGTACTGAGAGTATTACTGCGAACCTCCACGAATGGAAGCAGGGCGCGGTCGTGAGGTCGCGCCCTGCTTCCATTTTACGCCCCCGCCCCAAGCAAACGGGAATATTCGGCGGTTACCTGGCGACTCGTCAGTTTCCAGGATTTCTAACTACCTGAGCGCGTAGCCTTCATCAGTCACGGCTTTTCGCGCGGCTTCACGCTGAAATTTCGCCTCGTCCACCTCAAGCGTTGCCTGCTTCTTTTCCAGGGACACCGTGACACGCTGGACCCCGGCGACTTTGGAAAGAGCCGTGGTAACTGCTTTCACGCAATGCTGACACCTCATGCCCTCGATATTCATAGCGAAAACTGCCAATTATGTCTAGTTGGTTCCCGTCCACGCTCACACATCTGATGCCACCCTCGACCCGAACGCAACCCGGGAGATGAAAAACACCAGCCCGATGAACGCCACGAGCAACACCCCGTACGCCGCGGCGACTTCCAGTCGGTACTCGCGGTATTCGCCAAAAATCGCCATGGATATCGGCTGATTCGAAGGAATCCAGAGTAACACCGACGCAACGAATTCCCCGAGGGCAGTTACGAACGCAAGCATCGCTCCCCCTAGAACACCCGGCGCAATGAGGGGAAGCGTGACACGGCGGAAACGCAACCACCAGTCGGCGCCGAGGCTTCGCGCGGCTTCCTCCAGCGAGGGGTCTATCTGAGCAAACGCACTCTGTGCGGAACGGGCAACCACGGGGAGGTTTCGAACGAAATACGCGAGGGGAAGTAACCAGACCGAACCCGCAAGCACCTGCCCGAAACTGAAGACGTTTCCGGTATTGAACGCGGTAAGAAGGTTAACGGCTACCACTGTCCCCGGAAGCGCCCACGGCAGCATGACCAGCGCATCCACCACGTTCCCGAAACGGATCCGCTTAACTGCCAGCAACCACCCCGTGAACACGCCGACCACCACGTTGCCGAGTGTTGCGAAGAACGCCATTTGAATGCTGTTCGCAAGCGGACGCGCCAAAGACAGCGCCATCCGGTAATTCTCGGCCGTGAATTCCTCAGGGAACCACGCGTCGGACCGAAAAGTCCACGTTCCCTGTTTGACGAAAGACAGCAGTACTAACGTCAGATGAGGCAGAACCATGATTGCCGAAATCGCGAACGCAACGCCCGGGATCAACCAGCCGTTCACGCCTTTCGGCAGCCTTCTCCGCCTGGCTCGAATTCCTTTGGTCGCCATGGTCACGCGACGCCGGTTGTTCCAGTGCCGCAGAGCAAAGAGAAATGCAAGCGATACCCCGGAAAGTACGACAGACTGGACCGCGGCAAGCCTGAGGTCACCCGAAAGGCGGGTGGAATAGAGCTGGACGCTCAACACACGGAGTTCACCGGCGAACAACAACGGAGCGCTGAACGACGCCATGCTTGTCATGAACACAATGATCGCGGCGCCGACCAGCGCGGGCGTCAGAAGGGGCAGCGTCACACGACGGAGCCGGAGCCACTTTCCCGCGCCAAGACTGGCTGCCGCCTCTACGAGGCTGGTATCACGGTTCTCCAGCGCGGAACTGACAAACGTGAAGAAGAAGACTGAGAAGCTGTACCCGTGGACTACGACCACCCCGGCGATTCCGTTCAGCGCCCACGATGCGGAGTTGGCCCCCGTCAGATTCGAAAGCCCGCGCGGGACCAACCCGCTCTCGCCCAGCAAAAAGACGAAGGCAAGTACTCCCACAAGTGGAGGCAAAACGATCGGCATTGAGACGAGTGCGTTGCAGGCCTTTCTGCCCCGGAACTCAAACGTGCTCAGCAGAAAGGCCATTGGCACGCCAATAAGCGCAGCCAGAACGACGGACAGGCAGGAAACGAATACGCTGTTCTGCGTGGCAACGAGGTTCGCGGGAGAGGCGAACGAAAAGAACCTGCCGTAATGCGAAAGCGTCCACCCCTCGGCCGCTCCCAGGCTCTGCCACAGAACCGCGAGAGACGGGTACAGAACGTACCCGGACAGGACAAACCCGACCGCGCCCGTCGCGACGACCAGAGTCGGGGACCAGGATCTTCGCCGCATGAAGCACCGTACACGAAACGAGGTCGCGCACACTGATGCGCGACCTCGCGTAACGTCTTTTCTTTCGTAACTTGGATTACTGAGCAGCCGGCGGATTGACGATCGCTTCTGCGGCAGCCTTCGCCTCGGCGGCTTTCGCAGCGGCGGTGGCGTAGTCACCAGCAGCAAACGCTTCAGCAGCGGCAGCGGCAGCGGCTTTGCCATCGGCAACCTTCTGCTTCATCTCGGCCGTTGCTTTCCTCTTCAGCTTGATGATCTGCTGATCCGCAGCAGCCAAAGCCGTGTTCGCATCAGCGATTGCCTGCTCCGACGTGCCCTTCATGGCTTCCTTGTTCGCGGCGGCAGTCGCGACGACCGCACGAGCCTGGTCTGCCAGGCCCTGGAGCGCCTGACGCGCTTCATCGTACTTCTTCTCGGCAACCTTCGCCTGAACGTCAGCCATCGTCGCTTCCACTGCGGCGATCTGATCTGCAGCGTACGCGGTCACTTCCGGCAACGCCTTCACTGAATCGATAACAGCCTGAGCAGCGGTGATCTCCTCTGTGGGCGGCTTGCTGCAACCGGCAAGAATCATTCCGGCGGCCATGATGCCGACGCCAAAGAGCAATGCAGTGCGACGAACCATTGATACAACCTCCTCCCGAAAATATCGGGACTGTTGTGCCGCTGTAATGCTGTGGTGGCCTGTGCGTCAGCGACAGGATACGGCTAGCCGCGAGGAGCCGGCACGACACCCCTCACGGGTATAGCTCTCACCACCTGACCAGCACTTGACTACACATCGAACTTCCGCGGGCAAAGCGCCTTCACGCGCACATTTCCCCTCGTGCGCGAATGCACCTGGAACTGCCCTCGGGATTACCGATAATGAATATAGTAAAATCCATCACGTCTTGGGGGCACTTCACCGGCGTCCGCAGGGAATTTTTTTTGTTTGGGGATTATGGCACGGCCATTGCTGTTGCGAGGTCCTATATTCATAAGATTAGTTTTCTCAAAATATTAATAGACTGCCGTTCCGCCAGGCATGCTCAAAACAGGCCAGGAACTTTCTGCAGGGTCGGTCATAAAATAAAGCTTGAACTCTATCGGCACGCACCAGATACCCTTCTCCATTCCCCTTTCGTACCGGTCACCCGCCTTTGCCTTGTCCCTGTTTTCCCCCCTCCGGTACATTAACGTTAACTCCTGCCGCACGTCGTACGCGCGCCTCGAGTCCTCGCGGCGCGAACCAACGAGAAGCCACATGGATGTTCAGACCGACTTTCTGGTCATCGGAACCGGAATCGCGGGCCTTTCCTTCGCACTTCAGGCTGCGCAGCTCGGGTCTGTCGCCGTCGTAACGAAGCGAAAAAAAGACGATACAAACACAAACCGTGCCCAGGGTGGTATCGCCGCGGTGCTGGATCAGGTAGACGATTTCGCGTTGCACGTTAACGACACCCTCGTCGCGGGAGCGGGCTTATGCCACGAGGACGTAGTTGCGCACATCGTGCGTGAAGGACCCCGCATCGTGCGTCAGCTTGTTGACTGGGGAGTTCAGTTCACCCTGACTTCACAGGGTACGCTCGCGCTGGGAAGAGAAGGGGGACATTCCCATAACCGTATAGTCCACGCACACGACCTTACCGGCGCGGAAATCGAACGCGCGCTTCTCGCCGCGATCCAGCAATGCCCCGACGTGACGATCTTCGAAAACCACGTCGCCGTCGACCTTATCACGGAACACCATCTGCCAGGACGGCGCCCCGCGCGTCACGTAACGTGCTGGGGCGCATACGTGTTCAGTGCGGAAGAGAACCGCGTCTCTCGCTTTCTGGCTCGAAAAACCGTCCTGGCAACGGGAGGCACCGGACAGGCGTGGCGTCACACGACTAACCCCGATATTGCAACCGGTGACGGAATCGCCATGGCCTACCGCGCGGGAGCGCGAGTCGGGAACCTCGAATTCATGCAATTCCACCCGACCACTCTGTACCATCCACACGAGCGCTCCTTCCTGATCAGCGAAGCGGTTCGGGGACACGGAGCAGTCCTCATCAACGACCGCGGGGAGCGGTTCATGGACTCCGTGCACCCGATGAAAAGCCTCGCGCCTCGGGATATTGTCGCGCGCGCGATCGACAGGGAAATGAAAACAACCGGCAAACCGTGCGTATTTCTGGACATTACGCACGTGGACCCCGACAGCGTCAAAGCCCGGTTCCCGAACATCTATAATAAATGCCTGTCACTGGGCATCGACATGACCCGGCAGCCCATACCGGTTGTCCCTGCCGCACACTACATGTGCGGCGGTGTCGTCGTTGATATCACCTCACGGACGGACATCCTGAACCTGTATGCCTGCGGGGAGGTGGCTCTGTCGGGCCTGCACGGAGCAAATCGCCTTGCCTCGAACAGCCTCCTCGAGGCGGTCGTCATGGCCAACGGAGCAATTCAGGACATCAGGCAGAGCGGACTTGCCCGCACTCCCCTTCCGGAAATTCCCGCCTGGGACGACAGTGACGTGTTCGACGTGGAAGAGTGGATTCTTCTCCGGCATGATATCGAGGAGATTCGAGACCTGATGTGGGACTACGTCGGCATCGTGCGCTCCGACGTCCGCCTCCGCCGCGCCCATCACCGTCTGGAGCTGATCTGGAAGGAAGTTGAAGAGTTCTACCGGCGGGCGAAAGTCAACGCGGAACTCATCGAACTTCGGAACATGGCGTGCGTGGCGGCGCTTGTTGTCCGATGCGCCATGGAGCGGAAGGAAAGTCGGGGGTTGCATTTCAACACCGACCATCCGGTTTCGGACGAAAGATTCCACCATGATACGCTGTTGCGCGCCCGGCCGATTCGGAGGCGAAAGTCCATGCCCCCTCCGCACAGCATTAACGGCAAAATATCGGAGTACCATGAAATCCCGGGAGTCAGCACCCCCTTGCGCGGGGAATTCTGAGCCGGAACCTTGGGGAGCCTGAACGTATGCCGACCCACCCGACAATTCGTGTCGTCGAGCCATCAAACCACCACAGGGAGAAATGGCCGATCACGGTAAGCGTGCCGTTCCCGCGAAGTACGGTAACCTCCATCGGGCAGGTTCATCTGCTGGGTGCGCACGGTTCGGAGATACCGGCGCAGCGCCGGATCATGGCAATGTGGCCGGATGGCTCGGTAAAATGGTTGTTGCTGGATTTCGCGGTGGAGCTCGAACCGCGGGAATGCCGTGACATCTCCATAGAAGTCGGCGACCACGAGGGTGGGAAAGAGCCGGAGGAAGGCATCCGCATCGAGTGGGCGGGCGAAGAACTGCATGTGGATACGGGCGTTCTTCGTTGCAGGCTTGCGGCCACCCAGGGCGGACTGCTGAGCGAAGTAGTCGCTCACGGGATAACGTTCAGCGAAAGCCCGGGAACTGTACGCATCGCCCAGCCCGACGGGCGTATGCTGGACCTTTCGAACGGACCGGCAACTCTCACGATTGAAGAGCCGGGCATTCAACGCGCCGTCATCGCCATGCGCGGAAAACATTTCGATCTGGAAGGGAATGCCGCGCTCGATTACGTCCTCAGGATGGTTGTGTACGCCAATCAGGCCATCGTCCGATGGTACTACACCATCGTGAACAGGGAGCCCGCTGAGGCCATCCCGGTAAGCAAAATCCAGATGATCCAGCCTTTGTCCCTGGATACGGCAACCTGCCGGGCATTCGTCGGCACCGATCGCACATGCTACTCCATGCCGGAAGGATGGGTAAGCATGGCAACCGACGGACTTGAAACCCGGGCGCACGACGGCAATCGCCAGTCCGGGAACCTGAACACCCTTCGCGCCGAGGTTCAGATGGAGCCATTCATCGTCCTCGGTGACGCGACGAAGATGATCACCGTACTACCCCGGTGGTGCCATTTCCTCTTCCCGAAAGCCGTCCATTATTATGGCCGCGCGTTGCGGTACGACATCTGGCCGGATACTGCGGGCGTGTGGAATTTTCGCCGCGGAATGGCGAAAACACACGAGCTGCTCCTGGCGTTTTCGCACCCCGCCGAAGATTACGAATCCGCGATGCCTGCGGTCGCACCAGTGCTCCGCCCGGTGATTGCCACTGTGAACCCGCACTACATCGAGGAAACCAACGCCGTACCCTTCTTCTTTGCAGCACGGGGAGAAGCCTACCCGCAGCTTGAAACGCATTTTGCCCGAGGGTTCCGCGGTCTGGCCCGCGCCTACGGAATGCTCCATTATGGCGACGCGAACGGAGTGGGGTACAGCGCGCAGGGCAGGGGAAGGCATCTGAAAGGTAAGGATGCCGTGGAGGAGGTGATCTGGGTCAACAACGAGTACGACATGCCGTACATGGCAATGTTGCAGTTCCTGAGAACCGGCGACAGAAACGTGTGGCTGCAGACCGCGGAACCCCACGTATGGCACATGATGGATGTGGATACCATCCACTCGGATCCAGCGCACCCGATCAACGAGGGTGGCCAATCCATCCATCTCGCAAACCATATCGGGCCACCCGGGTATGGAGTAGATCCGAGCCATGAATGGGTGGAAGGACTGATCACCTACCATCTCCTCACAGGACTTGAACACCCGAGGGAACACGCTCTCGCCCTGGGAGAGCATCTTCTCCGCTGGACGGAGGCCCACCGCGCGGACCTGAATTCCGACTGGATGGCCTCCCGGGTTACGGGCTGGGCCCTGATCGCCCTCACGGCCCTCTTCGAATTCACACGCGACGAGCGCTACCGAGTCTGCGCACTAGCCCACGGGAAAGGGCTCCACGAACGGGTGAGCGGTACCACGGGCCACCTGACGGAGTCCGTCTCCTACGGCTTCCCGTACCGCGCAGGTTTCATGACGAACATCGCCGTCATCGGACTGAAACGTCTCTGGGATATTTCCGGGGATAATCTCTGGAAGGATCTCGCTCTGAAGCTTATCGAGGATCAGTGGGAGCATCTGAGCCTTCCCACCGGGCTCCTGGTGTACAAGGAATTGCCGGAGAATCGCTACCCTTCCGGAAGCGCAACGGAACTCGAGTCCATGGCATACGCGTGGCAATGGACAAAGAACCCCGTGTATCTGAAGCGAGGTATTCAACTTCTGAGGTTATTCGGGCCGTGGAGCCGCGATTCTGCTTCCCAGGGCACGTTCTTTACCGAACTGCCGGACGGTGGCCTGTCTCAGGAGATACGGTTGTTCCCGCGGGATAGCCACTCGTTCAGCACCTTTCGGTATGAACTTCCTTTCCTGCGCGTTCTCCACGACACAGGAATCCTCAAACAGTTCGAACCGCCGGAAATAAACCTCTCCCAGAAAATGTGATATGGCGGCGCAAGGAGGCGGACATGAGCCTTTTGGGAATCGATGTCGGGACCACGGGAACGAAGGCGGTAGCGTTCAACCACGGCGGCAGGCCCATAGCTTCCGCATACAGGGAATACCCGCTCCACTCCCGTCAGAAAGGCTGGATGGAGGTTGATCCCCACGAGGTTGCCGCGGCTGTCAAAGACGTGATCTCCCTCGTGGCGGCAAAAAC
>Ga0116178_10000526_pt1 | contig 34423 bp, 25 predicted proteins | sample AD_STIC12_MetaG_FD_89880 | JGI IMG/M metagenome (GOLD analysis project Ga0116178, IMG submission 89880) | Active sludge microbial communities of municipal wastewater-treating anaerobic digesters from USA - AD_STIC12_MetaG | ecosystem: Engineered > Bioreactor > Anaerobic > Digestate | place: USA...
CCGAGGCCCTGGGTATTGAACAGAAGCCTGCCCACATGATGAAGGCCTACGGCGTGTTCGCCTCCGGCGGCCTGGGCGTCGAGCCGACACTGGTGAAAACCATCGGAAACGATGATGGCCGGATAATCAGCGATCACAGAAGTTCCAGGGATCCATTGACATCGATAATCGATTCGATCGGGATCGAGTTGGAAGCTGCGACCGAGGCGCGCCGGCGCGTAATCACGACCGAGGCCGCATTCATTACGGCGGCCAATCTGCGAAACGTCGCCCGCGAGGGCACCGGACGCGCGGCCAGACAACTTCAGCGATCCGTTTTCGGCAAGACCGGGACTCTTTCATTTGATGTCTGGTTTGCCGGATGGACCCACGAGCTTACGACCGTGGCCTGGATGGGCCAGGACAACCAGAACCGCTTCCTGGGAAGGAACCGTTTCGAAAGCGGCGTCGTGGCGGCCAGGTCAGCTCTTCCAATGTGGATTGACTTCATGGAGCACGCCGCCGGGGGACGTCAGCCGGTTGATGACCTTGATCCCCCCCCGCCTGGAATCGTGTTCGCCGAAATTGACCCGCAGACAGGTCTGCTGAGCAGGGATGAAGGCATTGTTATGCCGCACATAGCGGGAACGGAACCACAGGATCTGTCCCCGCTTCCGATCGAAACGATCCCGTGGGTCCAGGCGGCCTTCTTCTGACGAAGGTGCCTGGCGGCCATGGTCAACCGACCAGTTCCTCTTCGGCCACCTTGCGGACAAGGGCGGGATCGACGGCATCCCGGTGGGACTTCATCACCAGTCCGGTCAGCCTTCCCACGGCGCCTGGACCGACAAGACCGGCCTCGGAAATGATTCCACGCACAAGCTGCCTTGTGGCGGCCTCATCCATCTTCTCGGGCAGCCAGCCTTTAAGAAGTTCGATTTCGAAACGGTAGGACTGGAGTATGGGATTGTCGCCATGCCCGGCCTTCTCGACTTCCTCGATCGTCTTGGCCAGCTTCTTTGAATATGACGACATCACGCCAAGCACCAGTTCATCGGTGACGCCCCCGGTGAATCCCGGCGCAGTCCGCTTCTCGGCAACCAGGCTCTTGATCATCCTCAGGCATGCCAGTTCCGGCTGATTCCTGGCCCTCATCGCATCCTTAATCGCATCGTCAAGCTTCTGTTCAAGGCTCATGCTGAAGCCTCCGTACTGAGTCGGGCGGATTATACACCCGAAGTTGTTCCCGACACTCATTCGCGATTGAAAAACCGGGTTTACTATGTTACTTTCCCGCACGTTTTTTGTACCCGTTTCCGGATAGCGTCCCCGGCGCAATCCCGGGGCCATACTGGAGGTACCAATGAAGCTGATGAGCGGAAAAGTCACCCCGCTGGCATCCGACCTTGTCGATGAACTGGTCAAGTCGGAAAACATCGAGGTTCTTCCCGAGGAAATGCCCGAGGTTCAGCTTGACCTGGAGTCGGTGCTGAAGGAATACATCAGGACCGACCGCGAAATCACCGAGAAGGCCAGGGACATGATCAGCCGCCAGAAGCGTGACTACGGCGACCTGCCGAAAGTGAAGGCGCAGGTGGCGCGCGAAAGGGATTTCGGCGTCGGCGAGAACCTTATCGAATACATCACGGCGCAGCTTATCGAGGCACTGATCCACAGCCGGCATGTCGAGGAAGTTTTCGGCATGGACAATGACCTTACGCTGGTGATGACGCCGATTCTCAAGAAGCATCTGGCCGCCGACGAGGAGCTTGACCAGGAAGTTCGCAAACGAATCAAGAACCTGCAGGAAGGCACGATGACCTGGGACGCCCAATACCAGAAGCTGAAGGATGAACTCAAGCGCGTCCGCAAGCTCGACGACTGACCATATCCCGCCACTTTTCGATTGCCCCGCACAACGAATCGAATCATTATCATCCAGGTGCTCTGTCAGGGTTCGACATGAGGATTGAAGGAAGCAGGATCGCCGTTACCGGCGCGACCGGATTCATCGGCCGGCATATCGTTGAATCGCTGCTGGCAGCGGGGGCCGACGTTGTCGCCGTCGTCAGGAACCCGGACAAGGTTCCCGAATTCAGGCGGATGGGCATTGAATTCAGGATCGCGGATCTCGGGGACAGGATTGCCCTGACCCGTGGGTTTCGCGGCGTCGATGCCGTCATATCAAACGCGGCACTGTTCCGCATGAGCAACAGCGACTGGGACGGACACCGGCAGGCAAACGTTGTTGGAACCGCGAACGTGATCAGGGCGGTCGCGGACGCAGGTGTCACCAGGGTTGTTCATGTCTCGTCGGTAGCCGTTTACAAATCCGGGGGCAGCACGCCGATTGGCGAGGACTGGCCGATGCTTGAAGAAAGCGACCTGGGCATGTTCAACGCATACTCCGTTTCAAAGGCAGTTTCAGAGCGTGAGGCCTGGAAGCTTGCATCAAAATTGGGACTTGCCTTGTCCTGCTGCAGGCCAAGTTCGGTGTTCGGCCCGTTCGACCCGAACATCACCCCGACCATAGCCCGCGTGCTTTCCCTTCCCGTTGCACCGATACCCCACCTTCTTCGTGCCGGTCTTGTTTATGCGGGCGACGTGGCGGACGGCACTTTGAGGATCCTTCGGAACGATTCGACAGTCGGCAAGTCTTACAACCTGACCGGGCCACACTCTACATCGGGCGAATTCTTTCATGCCTGGAAGGATGCCGGCGGGCCGTGGCCAGGCCTGGCAATCCCGGTTCCAGTCCCCTTGACCAGGATATGGAACAACCAGAGGGCCGAAAGGGAACTTGGCTGGAAGAACCGTTCGTGGCAGGAATCACTGTGTCAGACATTCGAAAGGCAGCCCTTCGGGCGCCGCAAAAAGGCGGAAGGATGATGGACAAGACGCGATTCAGGAAGCGAAGGGAAACGTTTTTTGACATGATGGAAGACGGGGTGGCCCTGATACCGTCCGGCAGCCCCGCCCTGCGCAACGGCGATGTCGAATATCCGTTCAGGGCGTCAAGCGACTTCTTCCTGCTGACCGGAATGACCGAACCCGAGTCATGGGCGGTTCTTACGAAACAGGGCCAGAAGAGATCATTTCAACTGTACGTAAGGCCTTTCGATCCCGAGCAGGAAATCTGGACCGGCCGACGGGCCGGCCTGAAGGGCGCCAGGAAGACTTTCGGCGCGGATGTTTCCCACGATGTCGCCGAATTTTTCAACCACTTGCCGGAAATGCTTCAGAACCAGCCGCGCCTTTACTATTCGTTCGGTATCGATGACAGGAATGATGCCAGAATCCTTGCCGTCACCAACAGCCTTAAACAGGAAGCCAGGCGCGGAATCCTGGGACCATGGGAAATACACGACACACGCAGGATTACCTGGCGGATGCGCCTGACCAAGGATCGATTGGACATCCTGGACCAGAAAAAGGTTGCCTGCATCACGGCCCAGGCATTCAAGGCGGCGATGAGGGCGGTAAGGCCCGGCTTGCGCGAATATGAACTGGCCTCGGTGGTCGAATTCGAATTCGCCAGACGCGGTGGTAAACGACTTGCCTTCGATACCATCTGCGCGGCCGGAGCAAATGCCGCTACCCTTCATTACACATCAAACGACGCCGTCATCGGCCCAGACGATCTTGTTCTTGTTGACGCCGGGGCCGAGCATGACATGGTCACGGCAGACATCACGCGCACATTCCCGGCGTCCGGCCATTTCACAAAGCCGCAAGCGACGGCATACCAGTGGGTTCTGAAGGCGCAGAAGGCGGCAATCGCGAAAATCCGTCCGGGTGTGACCTATGCGGAGATCCACCGGGCCGGACTCGAAGTTCTTTGTGCCGGACTGGTCGCCATGAAGGTTCTTGACGCTCCGATTGAACAGATTATCGAAAGCCAGGCTTACCGTCCGTGGTTCATGCACCGCATCGGCCACTGGCTCGGCCTGGACTGCCACGATGTCGGCCCGTACTTCATCGATGGCGCATCAATCAGGCTGGAACCCGGCATGGTCATCACCGTGGAACCTGGCCTGTACTTCCGAAATCAACCGGAAGTCCCCGAAGAATATCGTGGAATCGGAATTCGAATCGAGGACGATGTTCTTGTAACCACGAACGGCTCAAAGATTCTAACATCGGACGTCCCAAAGGAAATTAAAGATATAGAAGCATTCATGAGCGAATCCGCAAGCTGGTGGGACGGGATCGAACCTGTATCGACCGAATAAATCCCGTTGACAGACGCATCGCTTGCATCTAAAATTTTTGCGCTTTCGTGACTGGCGAAGTAGCTCAGTTGGTCAGAGCAGGCGGCTCATATCCGCCGTGTCGGGGGTTCAAATCCCTCCTTCGCCACCAGTAATCCAGTTATCACCGTATTTTCAGAACCTTTTTCGCAACTTTTTGCATACGCTTCAGCAGTCGAATCCAGCAACCAACGAGCAAGTCAAAAAAAATTCCCCACACCTCACCAGGATCAAGTTTTTTCCTTTTATTTGTCCATGAAAGGTTGTAAAAGTTATCGGTTTCATACTGGGGTGCATGCACGCACTCCATTGATCTCAGGTTGGAGGTTACATAATGAAGGCCCGCTGGCTCCTTGCAGGAATGCTCATGGCCGTGCTTTTGTCCTTCGGTTGCGCCACCGAAGTCGGGACGATCGACAGGACACAGGCCGACAAACTCGAAAAGAAGCTCTTCGCCGGTGTCTGGTTCATGACCCAGGAGGTCATCGACATCGGATACAACGGTGCCTTCAGCTTCGTAGGCGAAATGAACTTCGGCGCCACGTCGAAGGTCGTTTTCGACATCCAGAAGGACATGCTGGTAGTGTATCCGGTCACCGAATACATCCAGGATTCCGAGAAGGAATTCCACCGGCAGAAGATCTACCGATACTGGGATGACGCCTGCATGACCAGTGATTCCGAGCAGTACGGGTGCGTCGATGGGATCGACAATCTGAACGACCCGGAAAAGGTGTGCTGCTTTGTCGATATGTACGTCGGCCAGCCGATCGCGGCCTTCGACATCACCAGCCACTTCGAAGTCCAGCGTCAGTACAATTCCGGAACCGGGTACCAGAGCCCGATCCTGGAAGAAAACTCGTACGACAAGCAGTGGTGGCAGCGCAAGTGGTTCCGGGTCAACTGGACGCGCAACAACATCAACGACTTCACGTTCATGGCCCGAATGATCAACCAGAGCCCGGTTGATTACTACGTCCAGGAATTCGAGGACGGCAACCCGGACGCGCCGACTTTCAACGAAGATTACATCGACATCGTCACGAAGGTGTTCGGCGAGCCCGCCAGCACCGGAAGCTGCGATATTTACGGTGTTTCATACGGCGATTGCGCCTCGGCCGTCGTCAAGTTCCGGACCGCCTTCCGGAAGGCCGACGTCGCCCAGAATTACGAACCGCAGCGTTACGACAACGAAGACGAGCAGAAGCTTTACGGTTTCTTCCTGACTTCGCGCAACTCGTGGGATGAAGACTACGGCATCACCGAGGCCGGCAAGGTTACATACGCCAACCGATGGAACCTGTGGCAGAACTCGTTTGAGGATGTCGAAGTCGAAATCGAACTCCAGGCGGAAGACGGAACCACCTACAAGGCCCCGAAGCCCTGCTTCAAGGATCTCGAGGACACCGGCTGCGATACCGTCCTGAAGGATGGCGTGAAGGAATTCTGCCGCGCCGACGACTGGTTCCAGCATGGAAACTGTGTCGTCCGGAAGACGGTTCCCTACACCCAGCGCGGTCTGAAGCCGATTGTGTACTCGGTCTCGACCAGCCTGCCGGAAGACTTCTGGCCGGCCACCAGGAAGATGGCTGAAGAATGGTCAGACGCATTCAAGGACACCGTCGCGTGGCTGTACCTGTGGGAAGAAAAGGGTATCATCCACGGCTCGGAACGCGTCCGCGCCTGCACCACCAATGCCGACTGCGCGACCCATGCGGTCGTTGACCTGATGTTCGACCTGGATCAGGTCGATCAGCCCTCGATGCTCCCGACCAACGCGGGCACCGGCAAGCCGATTTACTCGTCGGTCGCGGTAACCGCGGTCATCACCCCGATGGGAAAGGCATTCACGATGCCGGACTGGGGCTTCCCGGCCGGCACCGCCCTGACCGGCAACTGCGCGGTTCGGTTCGTCAACGTATCGGATGGCGATGCAACGCTTGAGCTCAACGGAACCGCCCTGTTCCAGGACGTCGCCCCGATGACCGAAAGCAGCTTCAACCCGGCGGCCCCTGCACATCAGACGGTTACAGCCGGGAACATCACGCTTGCCGTGGGCGACAAGGAAGTATCTCTGGCCTGCGCGAGCAACCGGCTGGTCACGGTCGTTTTCAACGGCACCGACCTGGCGGTCTCGGACGTCAGCAAGTACATGGCAAAGGGTCTGCGCGTAATCAACGCTTCTTCCATGTCCCTCGACATCTCGGTCAACGGCTCGATCCGCGCCTATGCGGTCGAACCCGGCCAGAACTCGGGATACACGTCAATCGGCGGCGGCATCTCCCTGAAGGACAACCCGGAAGACCAGCTCCTGGCGGCCGGTTTCTGGCCCCAGCGCCTGGTGGCGACCGAGGCCGGCTCGCGCGGCGACGTCTCCTGCCTGAAGTATGAAGGCCGCAGCGTCTGCGCCGGTTACAACTCACCGATTAACGCCGACGACTTCGCCCGCGTCGCCGAAATCAAGGCGAAGCTGCCCGAAATTTTCGTCCTGTGCCACAACAGCTACATGCCCGCCGATGGCGAGGGCAACCTGAACGACGACGAATACAAATCGAACCTGTACGCGCCCTGGTTCGAGGTTAACAACGCATCGGACGAAGATCTTGCGAAGCTTCCGGAAAAGAACCCCTGCGTTGATTTCCTCTTCAACGCGGAAAAGATGACGGAAGACCAGAAGATGGAGCAGGCACTCGCGGTCAAGAAGGCCGGCGACAGCCGCTACAGCATGGTCTATTGGGTTTCCGAGACGCAGTTCTCCTCCCCGCTTGGATACGGCCCCTCGGCGGCGGATCCGGACACCGGAGAAATCTTCTGGGGCGTCGCCAACATTTACGGCGCCTTCATTTACTACTACCAGAACCTTTACCGCGACCTGTTCGATCTTCTGCGCGGCAGGTTGAACACCGAGGACTACGTCACCGGTGAAAACATCCGCCAGATGGTTCTTAACAAGGATAAGTGGGAAGAAGACACCGAGGGTGGCACCATCAACCGCAAGGCCACGATGGTCAGTCTGGCCGACGGCGCCCGCGATATCCGCGCCCAGGTCGATGCGACCGATCTGTCCCGCCAGCTTTCGGCGGATCTTAACTGGAAGGCCCCGCGCGGACCGTCGTTCCAGGAGATGATTTCGACGATTCGGACCCTGCAGAGGGACAAGAACGTCATGGCGACGCTGCCGACCCAGCCGGTCAGCTTCGGTTCCAACCGCCTGTCCCTGCTGAAGGGCACCCGTTTCGAGGAGATGCTGAATTCCGGTGAAGTCGCTTACGCGGCGCAGGCGGCCGGAAAGGGCAGCCCGCTTGAATGGATGAACCTGGAAACAATCAACAAGGCGGAAATCGAGCGCCACCGCATCCTCGGCAAGAACAACTACTGCTTCTATGAATTCGAGGACGAAGGCCTGATTGGTATCGTTAAGGCCTGGGCCTGCATGCCTGGCGACACACGCCCGATCTGCGACGCGTCGAACTTCGACGACCTCGCTCGCGACAACATGGACGCCAATCACGCGACGTGCTGCATCGACGATTCCGAGACCCTCGGCAAGCTGGTCGGTTACCGCATGTACGAAGGCACTGTCATCCACGAAGTTGGTCATACCATCGGCCTGCGTCACAACTTCAGCGCATCGACCGACGTGTTCAACTACTTCGACGGATACTACGACATCCGCGAGAGGGAGGCTGTTCCGTGCGTGGTCAGCGACGAATGCGACCAGGTTTCGGGCAACTACTGCAAGGACGGCTTCTGCCGCCAGAACCTTGTTGACACGTGCTCTATTGACTCCGACTGCGGCGTCATCGACGGAACCGGGGCCGTGACCTATCTCGACAACTTCAAGTGCATCGACAACGCGTGCCATGACGTGACGCGCTGCGGCCTGCACAACGAATGCCCGACAGGCTCCTTCTGCGAAGGCGACACGAAGCTTTGCAAGGACAGGTCGTCCGGCGCCCTGCTGGCGGCCCCCGTCGCCGGTGGCGAGCAGCTTGTCAAGCAGTTCATCCCCCGCGCGGCGATGACCGAGCGCGAGGCTGATCTGAGCCGGACGCTCTATCAGTACACGTCCATCATGGATTACGGCCAGAGGTTCAACAGCGACCTCCTGGGCATCGGCAAGTACGACCGCGCTGCCATCAGGTTCGGTTACGGACGCCTTACCGACGTCTATACCAACCTGTCGAGGCTGCACAAGGCCGCGCACAACCAGACCCAGCTCTACTCCGATCCCGACGACACGACCAACGCGTACAACCTGGACTCGATGTACTGGAACTCGGGTATCTACTTCAGCCAGTTCTATTACCTGAACAACCAGATCGGCATCGAGAACAACAGAAACGACGGCCAGTACTACATGAACCGGTTCCCGGCGCCGTACGACCTGGTCCGCAACGAACACACGCTGACCTTCAACTACTACCGCCAGGAGCACGACTGGTCGTACGTGACCGTACCTTACAACTACCTCGCCGACGAATGGCGTGGAAACGTCGGCTGCTACACCTGGGATACCGGCGTCGATATCCTCGAGATCATCCACAGCATGAACATCCAGTTGTCGCAGTACTACCTGATGGACGCGTTCAAACGCGAACGTTACGGCTTCGGGCTTGGCGGCAACCCGATGGGCTACATGGCCAGGGTTCAGGAGCGCTACATGGATCCGATGAGGGGCGCCGCGATGTACTACGCCCTTTACGCCCACCTGCTGAAGAACTACTCGTGGCGCGCGATCTGGGCTAACGCCAGGCTGATGGGCTGGGCGCTGCGCCGCGCCTCCGAGTATGGGTTCGAAATCCTTGCCAACACGATGGCTTCGCCGGCCCCCGGTTCATACAAGCTGAACATCGACACCAACATGTACGAGAACATCAGCTTCGACGTGAACGCCCAGGGCAGCGAACTGAACATACCGCTCGGCGACGGGAAGTACCCCTACACCACCTTCTGGGATGGGGCAGGTTACTACTACTTCGACCACGCCCAGTTCTACGGTTCGTTCTGGGAAAAGATGGCCGCGCTGATGACGCTGACCGACTCGACCGTGTATTTCACGTCGAACTACGTTGGCGAGCAGCTTGATATCGGCGTCGGTACCAGCCTTGGGTTCAACACGATGTACCCGGCCCTGCTGGTCGAGCTGCTGGGCGGCCTGACTGCCGAGGAACCGAAGTACTTCGCGTTCCGCGGCGGCGACGGCAAGGCAACGCCGCACGAATACTTCGACGTCCGTAATATGGACGCCTACACGGTCCAGCCCTCGCCTTACTTCACCCCGCTTCCGACATCGGACGCGAAGGTGGTCGAACCGTCAATCTCCAACCTGACGATGAAGGTTAACGCGATGCTTTATGGAATGACATACCTGCCGGCATCATTCGATCCTTCGTTCGTCGATTCATTCCTGGTATGCCTTGACGGCACCCCGGAATGCAACGAAATCGGCCCGGAATCCGGAATCGTCGCCCAGACGTTCGAGGATCCTGCCAGCGGCAAGGTCTATAAGGCCTGGGGCCCGACCTACAGGAATGACTGGTTCGCCCCGAACTTGTCGGTGATTGCCAGGGCGAATACTCTGGCGGCGGAACTCGCCACGGCGTCCGAGGACGATAAGCCGGCAATCCAGGAACAAATCAGGAAGCTGGTCGAGGTTCTTGACCAGATGCGCGGCATTTACCAGACGTTCAGCGCAATCAAAATCTGATGGGGGATGACGGAATGAAAAATACTGCTTCAATGAAAGTCATCAACCTCGTCGGAGGAGGAACCGTGATGAAGAACTTCGCAAGGACGGCGATGATTACGGCGCTGGCCGCCATTATGTTTGCCGGTTGTGCCCAGGACGTGGGAACGATTGACCGCGTCAAGGACAACTACGTCAAGAAATTCGACCTGCTTTACAACCCCGACGGCACGAGGAAGGAATGGTTCTTCCGCCTGACGGTCACGGAAACGCCGTACGCTTCGGCGTATTCCTTCAACGGCGCCCAGCACCCGATCGAACGCGGCGTTTTCGAAATCCAGGAAGACTACCTGTACTTCTACAGGACCTATACCTTCGTGGAAAACGAATACGACGACAATCCTCGCGTCGATACCCACACCAAGCTGACCAACCTGGACGGCACGGATTACCTGCTTAACGGCAAGCCGGTGTGGCGGGACAAGAATTCCCCCGTGATCGCTTACCCGGTGGCCAGCCACTTCGACATCATCTGGGATTACAACCCGGTGACCGGCGAACCTGGCAACGTCCTTTCGGAAAACTCCTCGGACAGGATGTGGTACGAACGCGATTTCGCACGTATCGACTGGGGCTCGAACATGCTGCCGACATACGTGCAGAAGTTCCAGAGCGACTTCGACTACCAGACGATACTGGTCGATTCGTCCAGCATCGAGGAAATGGACATCAATCCATCGACCGGATACATGAGCTTCGTGAACTCGGTTATCGCAGGCGTCCAGACCGACTACATCGACGGTTTCGGCGAAATCCCGATCTGCTGGTACTACCCCTGGTATGCCGGCGGACTTTACGAATGCGTGTCGGAAGAAATCACGATGCGCGGATCCTTCATGGCTGTTGATACCACCCGCGAGCAGGAATACCACCCGATCCAATATACCGACTACGATCAGGCAAGATTCGGATTCTTCCGCGCCGAAAGACTGCGCTGGGATCACGATTACGGCCTGACGTACCATCTGTTCCAGAGATACGCGACGCGCTGGGACATCTGGAAGAAGGATGCCGATGGCAACATCATCGGCGTGCGCCCGGTCGTGTATCACGTCAGCCCCGGTTATCCGAACAACATGGTCTCGGAAGCCAGGGCAATCGCGGTTGAATGGTCCAAGGCCTTTGACGCGACCGTGAAGGGCGTTACCGGTAAGAACGTCAACGAACTTCCGGCCTGGACGCAGCACGGCCCGCAGATGCTGGACGCGGACGGGAACGAAGTGTTCGTCGATCACATGTTCATCATCTGTGAAAACAACCAGGCCGATCTGGATCTTCGCGATCGCAGCGAAGGCACGCTCGAGACGAACGAGGCAATCTGCGGTTCGCTCGCCGAGGAAAAGGTCAATGGCGATCTTCGGTACAGTTTCCTGTACTCGGTCAACGAACCTGGCCAGGGCACGCCGTACGGTTACGGTCCGCCGGCCTGGGATCCGATCAGCGGACGTATCGTTTCCGGCAACGCCTACGTTTATAACGCGGCCTTCCGCGAGGGTGCCGTCCGCGCACTGGATCAGATCGAACTCCTGGCGGGCGTCAAGAGCTTCCGCGAAATCGCAAACGCCGACTACATCGAGGAAGCAATGCGCAACGAACGCCTCGAGCAGTTCAGCTACTGGCGCAACGGCTTCACGAATGAAGACGCCCAGAAGATGGTTGACAGACTGGTGACCCCGGCCGTGGCCGACGCGCTCTCCTCGTCGGTTCGCAAGTCCGACCAGTCACCGGTGGCCGGACGCATGAACATCATCTCCAAGGTTCCCAATCTTGAAAGCCTGTTCGTCAATAAGGACGTCCGCTGGCTGTTCAAGGATCCTTCGCTCTTTGGAAGGGATGGCAACGCACTGAACGCGAAGTTCGGCGAAGAGGATAATTCGACCATCTCCGTGTCCAGCAAGCTCCATCTGCGAAACTGGGCGAACGGCACAGGAACCCTTGAAGAGATCAAAGAATTCCAGAAGATGGCAGCATCCGGCATCGACCGGGCCGAATTCTATGACGGCGCCCTGATGGGATTGGCCAAGATGTACAAGTCGAAGTACGACGCCGCCGTCTGCGACGCGCTGAAGGGGCAGTCGGGCCTTGTTTACGATTTTGGCAGGTTTAACGATTCCAAGCCCTGTAACGTTGCCGACCTGATCGAGCAACTCCGTGCGGCACTGGTTGTCGCCAGCCAGGGTACACCGTTCGGATACAAGACCATTTCCAATCCGACCCCGCTTGAACTGGCCGCCTATGACCCGACCGTCGCGGCTTCGCAGAAAGCCATGAAGGACGTCCTTGCCGAGATCAGGCCGCAGTACATCGACGAACTGCAGCAGTTGATTTTTTACGGCGTCGGTATTCATGGAGTGGGCCATACGGTCGGTCTTCGCCACAACTTCGAAGCTTCGTCCGATGCCATGAACTTCCCGAAGGCCTACTGGGATCTGAAGGTCAAAAAGGTTGGCGACAAGTACGAGGGCGTCGGCCTGTTTGGAGAGACCCCGGAACAGGTGGCGAAGGAGATGCGTGCGATGCAGTACTCCTCCGTCATGGACTATTACGCCAAGTTCAACATGCCGTCGCTGGGCCTCGGTATGTACGACATTGCGGCGGTCAAGTACGCGTACGGAAATCTCGTCGAAGTGTATCGGAACAAGCCGGATACGACGGATTACGACGCATACATCAACGCCGACCCAACCGCCGGTCTTCCCGAAAACACCCCATCCGTCAAGGATCGCGGCGAGGATTTCGGGATAGCGCTTCGGCGGGTTCACCACACCGAATGGCCAAACATGTTTGGCGATACCGCCGCCATGTACGACCGTGTCGATGTTGACAAGTTCGAGGTTTATGGCGCCAAGTGCGAAAGCGAGGGCGCATCCTGTGGCAACGGCAAGGTCTGCAAGAAGTTCTATGAAGGCCTTCTCTGCTCGGCACAGGACAAGGTTATCGCTCCGTACCGCTTCGGTTCGGATGAAATCGCTTTCTATCTGCCCACGGTCAGCCCATGGGACGAGGGTGTCGATGCATACGAAATCGTTCGCAACCTGAACGAAATATATGACAACTACTGGGTTTTCCGCGGTTACTGGCACCAGGATCCGACGTTCTGGCCGTCGTACTACGATGGTTGGGTTCGCCGCATCTTCGCGATGATGAAGATCCAGTTCCAGTACTGGGCAGTCAATTTCAAGGTCTTCAACACCAACGGCTTCTGGGAAGGCAAATTCGGCAAGCCGTGGGAAAAGGATCTTAACGGCGGCCTGTCCGGCGCACTGGCAGCCCACCTGTCGTTCAACGTATTCGCGGGCACCTTTGGCCGTCCGATCCCGGCCGCGTACGGGTTCAATTACCTGCGCAACAGGTACGAACCGCGTGACTCCGTAAACGCCAGTTCCTACACGAACCAGATCTACCTGCTGGAAGAAAACGGCGCCCGCCCGCTTTACGCCTCGTGGGATTACAACTACTACGACCCGGTAGTCGTTGCCGCGGGTACCATCTATGACCGACTGGCAGCATTCGAAAATATCGCCGACCCGTCATCGTACATCCTGGCTGCGGACAACCAGGCTGACACCCAGAAGTACTACATCAATTACGGGTCGATCTTCCGTGATGAAGTCAACGCCCTGTTCGGGGGCATCATGGCCAACAACGCCGACAATTACGGCTGGTGCATCATGCTGCACCCGGTTTCCAACCAGCCGATCGGTTTTGGTCCACGTGACTTCGTCAGCCTTGAGGGCACCAATATCGGCTGCGAAGCGACCTACAAGGGCTGCTTCACGAAGTCCGGCACCGGAAAGGCGGACAGGCTCGTGGCGATCCACCGCGCCGACATCGAAGGCAACCCGTGCACATCCGACCAGATCTTTGCCGACGTCACGGGTTCGGCCCTTGAACCTGAAGAACAGTACGTCTTCCCGACCACCCAGTTCCGTATCCCGATGCTGGCGGCCTACTATGGTTACTCGATGCTGATCGACAACCAGGACCGTTCATTCATCGACGGCACGCGAGTCTGGCTGAAGGGCGACGCGTACGAACTGCAGCCGCCGCCTGGCGCCGAAACCGCAACGTGCGAAGACCGTTTCACCGGTCGTCAGTACATGGCTTACCGGATCCCCGGGGATGGATACTGGCCTGGATTCGACCTGGTCACACAGTGCCAGGAAATATTCAAGTGCTACGACCCCGTCCTTAACGACACACTCACCCAGGACGAAGCGGAACGGTGCGAATTCATCGCCAAGACCAAGAACGTCAGCGACCTGACGATCGATGATCTTCGCGACACCTACCTGTTCCACCAGCTTCAGTTCCTGGTCGGTAAGCTCGAGCTGATCCGCACCATGTACACGGCGTACGAGTTCTCTTACTGACCGCCCTTCCCTTTCGCTGCCACCTGGCCATTATCATCCGAATATATCCGGCAGGGACTACTTCCAATGGCAAGCACCGACTGTTGTCTGAAGCGCCAAAAAGCGTGATAATGGGCTGCCCCGCAATTTCGGAAAGACGGAAGGGCGTCGCCGGCATGGGTTGGTCCGATCGGAACCGGAGGACAATGTGAAAACGACATTGTGGTTTCTGATACTGCTGCTTCCGATGGCCATTGCATGCAGTCCCATTTCGGCGAGCAAGGCCATTTCGCACGCCGACGAATCCCTGAAGGCAGCTCAGGCCATAGGGGGCGAAGCCAAGTGCCCATACGAGTTCAAGGCGGCCGTTCTTGCCCTTGAATACGCCAAAAGCCGCGAGGGAACATCCGACTTCGAGGCGGCTATCGAATTCGCAAAAAAGGCGCGGGAACTTGCGGAGGAAGCGTCCCGCAAGGCTGCCCTTATCGATGATGGCAACCAGGCAAGGCTCGACCAGGGGGTGACCCCATGAACAGTTGCCTTTCTTCAGTTTGCTGGCCTGTCCGGCTTTTTTTGACAGGAACGGTCATTGCCGCGGTGTTTCTGATTTCGTGCGTCCCCCAGTCCCAGATACGCAAACGGGCGCGGGACGTGTCAAGCCTCATCGGGGATCAAAGGGAATCCATTTACAACTGCGCCCCGGTCGAACTTGCGAGTGCCGAAATCAACATTGAAATTGCAAAGAATGAAAGTTCATTGGGCAGGTCGGTCGCGGCCGCTCGACACATGAAGCTTGCAGAGGAGGCCGCGGAAAAGGCATTTGCACAGTCCCGTGACAACGTTTGCCTGAACGACTCCGATAAGGACAAGGTTCCGGATCGCAAGGATCGCTGCCCCAACCAGCCAGAGGACATGGACGGATTCCAGGATACCGATGGCTGCCCGGATCCGGACAACGATGGCGACACGGTTCTGGACGACCTGGATGAATGCAGGGATATCCCCGGCCCGGTCATGAACAAGGGCTGCCCAATTGTGGATACCGACGGTGACGGACTTCCGGACAAGGAGGACAGGTGTCCACAGGTCAAGGGTCTTATCGCCAATTTCGGGTGTCCCATTGTCGATACCGACGGCGACGGATTGCCCGACAGCGAGGACCGCTGCCCTTATGAAGCCGGACTGATTGCGAATTATGGATGCCCGATCGCCGACCGTGATCAGGACAAGGTTCCCGATGTGGAAGACGCCTGCCCTGACGAGCCGGGACCAATTTCGACAAGGGGCTGCCCGTACAGGGATACCGATGGCGACGGCCTGCTTGATCCCGACGATCTCTGCCCGATGGATCCGGGACCGAAGGATCACAAAGGTTGCCCGTACAAGAGGATTGAGATTACCGAAAAGAAGATTGAATTGCGGGAAAAGATATTCTTCGTGTCCGGAAAATCCGTTATCAAGCGTGAATCCTGGCCACTGCTGAATGAAATTGCAAAGGCAATGGCCGATCATCCCGCAATCAAGGTCGATATCGAAGGGCATACGGACGACGTGGGCAACGACCGGGCCAACATGAAGCTTTCGCAGGCACGTGCGAACTCGGTCAGGACATATCTAATCAAGAAGGGTGTTGAGCCATTAAGGATGCGGGCTGTTGGATACGGGGAAGACCGGCCGATTGACGACAATTCCACCCCGGAAGGACAGGCAATCAACCGACGCGTTGAATTCGTCATCACCGCACATTGACGCCCAATCGCCTTGAACCGGCCACGGCGCCGGGAATAAGGCTTAAGGATCTTGTTTCATGATTTCATTGAAGGGACAGCAGATACTGCTTGGCGTTACCGGCGGAATTGCGGCGTACAAGGCGGCAATCCTGGCGCGGGATCTCATGCGACGCGGCGCATCCGTCAGCACGGTGCTTACCGCCGCAGCAACCAAGTTCATTACCCCGCTCTCTTTTGAATCATTGACTGAAATGCCGTGCCGCATCGATGACGACATGTTTGGCGGACTCGACGGCGAAACCCACATTTCCCTTGCCAGGAACAAGGATCTTCTGGTGATCGCGCCGGCCACGGCCACGACCATTGCGGGCCTGGCCCTGGGAACGGCATCCAACCTTCTGACGGCAACGGTTCTTGCATCACGCTGCCCTATTGTTCTTTGTCCGGCAATGCACACCCAGATGTGGGAATCGGTTCCGGTAAGACGGAACATCGACATCCTCCTGCAGGATCCACGATATTTCATCGTGCCACCCGATGAAGGCGACCTTGCCAGCGGCGATCATGGCCCGGGAAGGCTTCCAAAAACATCCAGAATCGTGGCTCACTGCCTGGCGGCGCTCACGCCGCAAACCCTTGCCGGCAGAACAGTGGTGGTGACCGCCGGACCGACCCGTGAACATATCGACCCGGTCAGATGCATAACGAACCCTTCATCGGGAAGGATGGGCTGGCACCTTGCCGAATCTGCCCGAAGGCGCGGAGCGGACGTGCGTCTCATACTGGGGCCCTGCGATGTTGAGCCGGACATGGGGGGACCTGGGGGCACATTTTCGGTCACCAGGGTACAGACGACCATCGAGATGCTGAATGCCGTCGGCAGTGCCATCAGTGGGGCAGACGCACTGCTCATGAGCGCGGCGCCCGCGGACGAAAGACCGGTGCGTCGTGCATCTGAAAAGATTGGCAAGGAAGGCTTTGGTTCAAGTATCGAGATTGAGCCGAACCCGGACATACTGGCGACCGTGGCCGCATCGAAAGGCAGCATGGTAATCCTTGCGTTCGCGGCCGAAACAAGCGTTTCCGAAGAAATCGCCAGGAACAAGATGAAACGAAAGGGGGCCGACCTGCTGTTTGCCAATCCGGCGGGTGACGGAAAGGGATTTGGCGATGTTCGGACCGGGGGCCTGCTGGTCGTCGCGGATCGCGACGGAGCCCTGACAATAGCCGACGTATCAAAGGAATCACTTGCCGAAATCCTTGTTGATGAAGTTGTCGATGCCCTCAACAGAAAAACGGGATGCTGACGCCATGGCTGGTGAAAATCCTGAAGAAACTGCGCGCCTGGCATCGGCCCTGATTGCCGTCCTGACATCGGAACAGGACTTCATCCCCGACATTCCCGTGTCCCCGATTCCGCGCAGGAACAGGGTTTTTGCTTCGCGGACTGACGCCATGCCCGCCAGGACAATGCGAAATCTGGCCACGCCGTCAACTTGCGACGGTGTTTGTGGTGCCGCGCAGACGCCGTCAGACCCGGACGAATTCCAGAAATCACTGCCCAACTCGCTCGGTCCGCTTCGTGAAGTTGTCGCCGGATGTGGTCGCTGCCGCCTGGCCGCGGGAAGAAGGCATACCGTCTTCGGAGAAGGCCCGACAACCCCCGTGCTGATGATTGTCGGAGAATGCCCCGGATCCCTGGACGATCAACTCGGACGCCCGTTTTCCGGTGAGCCCGGGGAGCTGCTGACAAAAATAATCAACGCAATGGGCCTTGATCGGGAAAGGGACTGTTACCTTGCGACGGTGCTCAAATGCCGGATGCCGGACGAATCAAGTCCGCCGCCGGATGTGGTGGGGCTTTGCCGTCCATTCCTTACCCGCCAGATCCAGATTGTCAGTCCCCGCTTCCTGATTGCCATGGGTCAGACTGCCGCGATGGTTCTTGCCGGCTCACCCAGCATCAGCAGGCTTCGAGGGCGACTTCTTATGCATGATGACATACCGATGCTGGTGACTTATCATCCGGCCGCGCTGCTGCGCGACCCGGGATTAAAAAAACTCGTGTGGGAAGACGTTAAGCTGATCATGGCCAGGCTGAAGCCATGATTCATGGAGCAGACAAGATGGGTAACGCCGGAAGAAGGTACGGAACTCACAGGGTGATCGAACCAGCGGGGGCTCTGCCGCAGGCGGCATGGAAAGTTAACAATACCTTGCCAATCGATCCGACAGAAATGCTTATCGAAGTTGAGATGCTCAACATCGACGCGGCGTCGTTTACCCAGATGAAAGAGGCGTCCGGCGGTGATCCCGAAGGCATTGCCAGGATCATCATGGATACCGTCGAGACACGCGGCAAGCAGCATAATCCAGTTACCGGCTCTGGCGGCATGCTGGTCGGGACTGTCGCAATGAAGGGTTCCGAATACGACGGACCGATCGATGCGACCGTCGGCGACAGAATCGCGACACTTGTTTCGCTGTCGCTTACGCCACTTAAAATTCGCCAGATCCGCAAGGTATTCATCGATCGCGACCAGGTTGAAATCGAAGGACATGCCATACTGTTTTCAAGCGGCATCGGCGAGCGCCTTCCGGACGACTTTTCCAGGGACGCGGCCCTGGCGGCACTGGATGTTGCAGGAGCTCCGGCCCAGGTGTATCGCCTGGTCAGGCCAGGCATGGATATCGGCATAATCGGAACCGGAAAATCCGGCCTGCTCTGCGCGGCAGCGGCCAGGAAGGTCCTGGGAAAATCCGGTCGCGTTTTCGGAGTCGTTCACCAACAATCCATCATTGATGACGTATCCAGATATGGGTATTTTGACGAACTCATCCTTGCGGATGCCACCAGTCCGGTCGATGTATTCGAAAAGATTGACGCGCTTACCGGAGGACGTCTTCTGGACGTCACAATCAACACGACAAACGTCAAGTCAACCGAAATGTCCACGGTTCTTTCGACCCGGGACGAAGGGGTCGCGTACTTCTTCAACATGGCAACCTCTTTCACCGCCGCAGCACTGGGGGCCGAAGGCGCCGGCAAGGACGTGACCCTGCTGATCGGCAACGGTTACGCCCCTGGGCATGCACGTGCCACCCTTGACCTGATCAGATCCGACGACAAGCTGATGTCGCTTTTCGGCGCAAAGTACTCAAACGGCTGAAACCGGGGGCCAGGATGCCGTATTTCCAACAGTTCTATGGACTTGAAGTAATCTGTGGACCGATGTTCTCGGGCAAGAGCGAAGAACTGATCCGCAGGCTCCGCAGGGCGCAAATCGCCCGGCAGCGCGTCCAGATATTCAAGCCGTCAATTGACAACAGGTACTCCCAGGACTGCATTGTGTCCCATTCCGAACTCTCGCTCCAGGCAAGGGTCGTCAGTTCAAGTTCCGAAATCCTGGACCTGCTTGATGATCGGGTCGAGGTCGTAGGCATCGACGAAGTTCAATTCTTCGACCATGGGATCGTAAAGGTTTGCGACAAACTGGCCAACCTTGGCAAGCGGGTAATCGTTGCTGGACTGGATACCGATTTTCGCGGGGTTCCGTTCGAACCGGTTCCACAATTGATGGCAATTGCGGATTACGTGACAAAGACTCTTGCCGTGTGTCATCGCTGCGGGGCTCCCGCGAGCCGAACCCAGAGGATGTCTGCGGCACGGGATCGCGTCGTGGTCGGCGCCGTCGATTGCTATGAGGCCCGCTGCCGTCGCTGTCACGATCCAGAACTTCCGGATCAGTTGGTGATGTCCCTGAAGGAAGAACCGGCGCCTTGAAAACGGCGAATGGTCAAAAATTCCTTTTCTTTTTTTTCCCGCGTTAATACAATGCGGCGCGGGCTTTGGGTATAAGGTGAGGTTGGCCTCAATGAAGCGTTTAGTTGCCGTCGTTCTTGTTTTCAGCATGCTGGGGCTTGGTTGTTACAACACCTACCAGATTTCCGGGGAACAGCTGGAACAACTGCAGGTCCCGCCGGAGTCCGGAAACTCAATGACTGTCGTTGACGTCAAGGGTCAGGCGGTCGAGGTGAAGGATGACACCCGTCTTTTCGTCACATCGGAAGGCGGCAGGCGTTACCCGATCACGCCGTTTAACTTCAAGCAGACCGAATCGCAGCTTGTCGCTTCCGACCGTGACTACATCCTCGCTCGTGACGGCCTTCGCGAAGGTGCCCAGATCGAGCAGGTCAGCACGTGGAAATGGGCTCTTGGCGTCACCGGTGGCGTCGTCCTGGCCGGAACCATCATCGGCCTGATCGCCTGGGCCGCAGCCTCCAGCGGCACGTCCCAGGGCGGCAACAGCCCTGCCCCTGCCGCGCTGCAGATTGGCAGATAGCATCCGGAATGATGTGAACCCCGACGCCCAAGATTCATCCGCTTCCCGACTCAGAACTCCACACTTAAGGTTTCCCCGGAAGATCGCGGTCGTCTTTCTTGTAATCGTGACATTCCTTGCGGGCCTTGCCGTTCTTGTGCCGTTCCTGGTCAAGGAAATGGCCGGGGCCCGGATCGACAGGGCCGGCGCCTCGCTGAAAGGCGTGTTCCGTCATGACGACATCCGCATTGACGGACCATCGACGCTGTTCCTCCCATCGCTGCTGTTCCAGGATCCTGATGGAATCGAGGTTTCGGCGGCCGATATCAAGATATCCGTGGATCCACTTGCCATGCTTACTGGCGGGCGGAAAATCACGGCCGTCGAGGTCGGACGGGTCAGGATCGTCGCCGGCTCCAGGGAGGAGCCGATTGAACCCGCAAAGTTCGCTGGCAGGCTGATGTCGCGGCTGCTCAGCCGTGGCGATACGGTTTCGGCCGCCCGTGAAACGGCCCCGGTTGAATCGATGCATGAACCGCCCAGGCGCTCCATGCTTCCCGACATCAGGATCAACAGTATTGTCGGCAGAATCGACAGTTCCATCGTGTCGGGCGAATTGTCTTCCGGCAGAGCGAATCTTGCCCCGGAACCGGGCGCCGTCGATGCCGCAACAAGAACAGGCCGGATTGAAATTACCTTCAGGCCATCCGGCTCGACGACGGCCTGGCGCATCGACGTCAACGCATCGGTCGGGCCAGGCTTCAGGCCGGACAGCGTCGTCGCGTCAGTCTCCCCGCCGGTTTCGATGCGGCTTCGCGGACTCGCCGTGCAGGCCGATTCGGTCACCTGGAAGAAGCGTGAATTTCGCATCGACGGCATCAAGGCCAGCCTTCCCGACTCAAAGAGGCTTCCGGGCGAGATATCCGCCGGTCAATTGATGGTTCGCTTCAAGCCCCTGGGACCGGGCGACGTCCCGGCCGCCCGACTTGTGCCGTCTGATATTGAGCGCTTTTTCCCCAATTCCCTGATGCTTCTGCTGAACGCAGTCGCCATTCAGGAGCTCAGGATTGCCAGACCTGTGCTGGATCTGGCCATTTCCGCCGGTGACGGCACGCCCCCGCCGGCAGTCGCATCCGTTTCCGATCCCGGGACCGGATCCCTGCCTGAAAGGATTACTCGTACGTTCGGGTCGATTTCCCAAAGGGCCGAAAGCCTGCGAAGTTCCCTTTCCGGACTTGCACAGAAGTACACCGGAACGCGGCTGGCCGTAAATGGCGCCACTATCCGTTACGTGAACACACCAGGACGGAAAGACCCGATTTCCGACCACACCCTCTCGAATCTTGATCTTGTTGTCGAGCGCGGCAGCAAATCGGCCCTTCTGGCAACCCTTATGTTTGAATCCCCGGAATCATCGTCGCTGCGAAACGAAGCGACCCTGATGGTCGGCCTCGACGGGTCGGTCGATATCGGACTGTCGGCCTCGAAGCTCCTGCTTGAGCCCTACCGGATGCTGTTGCCGGCGTGGCTGCAGATCGACCGATCGACCGCGATAACCGACACCGACTTCCGCATGAAAATTCAAGATGGAGGAAGGATTGAGGCTTCTGGTCGCATGAACCTGGCTGACGCGGGCATCCTGATTCGCGAGATCGCGACCGATGCCATGACCTCCGTCAAGCTTGGAGTTTCAGGCACCGCCACAGTGGACGGCACCGCAGGAACCATTTCGATGCCGGACTCCGTCGCGTCGCTCGGCGGGATTCGAATCCCGTTCTCGTTTCAGGCAAGCGGATTGAATGTCAGGCCGATACTGAAACTTGATGCCCGCATCGACAGGATTGACGGGAAAACGCTTCTTGAATCGATTCCGGCGGCGGCGATTCCGATCCTTGCCGGCACCAGGCTTGACGGCACTTTCGCCGCCGGGATGCGATTCGCCGTCGATACGGGCAATATAAGCGGCCTCCTCTTCGATTTCACTCCGGACATGGCGGATCTGGTAACCGTGGATCTTGGCCCCGCGATCAACCTCGAACTCCTTCGGAGCACCTTCCTTCACAGGATACAGGACGACAACAAGGTCATCGTCCGCAGAATCGGATCGGACTCGCCCGGCTGGGTTCCTTACGCCAGGATTCCACCATTCCTGGTTCGTGCCCTGATTGCCTGCGAGGATGCCCGCTTCTTTTCCCACGAAGGCTTTTCGAAAGCCGGCATCCAGCGATCCCTGAAGGTCAATCTCGAGCGCGGCGGATTCTTCCAGGGTGCCAGCACGCTCTCGCAGCAGCTTGTTAAAAACCTCTTCCTCTCGCGGGAGAAGACTCTTTCACGCAAGCTGCAGGAAGCCTTCATCACATGGCAGGTTGAAAAGAACCTGCCAAAGGAAAAGATTCTCGAGCTGTACCTCAACGTGATTGAGTGGGGGCCGGACGTGTGGGGCCTTAAGGAAGCCGCCAACCACTATTTCGGCAAGGATCCGTCGGCCCTTTCGGTTCTGGAGGCCGCGTTCCTTGTCCTTATAATCCCGAGCCCGTTGAAGTACCACAAGTTCTTTGAAGACGGCCGTGTTCCCGCGCATTTCATGAAGAGAATCCGCGAGCTGGTTGACACGCTCCATTCAAGGGGGGCCGTGAGCGATCTGGAGGCCATTTCCGCGGCCCAGCAGGGTATTCGATTTGTCAGCTCCGGGACTCCTGCGCAGGTACTTGATTCGGAATTCAGCGACTGAGATTCATGGCGGCGACGATCCTTGCAAGGGCTTCGGCTGCCGCCGAATCGGCCGGAAACTGCACGGACAGCACCTCCGGGAGCCTGCAGATGACGGACTCCCTGTCCATTTTGTCCATCAGGAAGCGGATTTCCCTTGTCCGCTCCCTGGAAGAGCCTTTGCGCGACCATGGAACAGACTTTTCATCCATGGTTCCCATCGCCATCTCCATCACGACCCGGCGCCCATCCGGAGACGCCCGGAAATCGATGACGCCGGTGGCGACCGGCTGCCTGCCAATGCGAATCAGATCGTGGCCGCGGATCTCGAACGCCGGCTGTGACACATCCCCAAAGCCCTCAGGCGGATCCACCGGATGCAACGCCCACTGACCTTCACAAACCCCGAAGTCGGCGGTCAGGAGCAGAACCGGCACCGGCTTTCCACCCGAACCTTCAAGAAATCCGACACCGGACGGCTTCCTGACGCAGGCGGCTTCAAAGCGATCCTTCAAGACCTCGCGGACAAGATCGCGGTCGCCGAACATCGGCAGAGGATCAACGACCCTGCCCGCCTCCATGTCAACCACGATGAGCCTTCTGGACTCAACCGGATGCGCGCCGCCAAGATATGACTCGGCCACGAAGCTGAATGCCGCGAAACGGCCCGACGAGCCGACGAACTTCATGGACTCGACGTGGTAGTACTCGCCGGCCATTTCGGGATCGGCCTGAACCGCGTCAACGATGAAGCTGTCCGTCTCCTTCCAGCCCGCGGTCAGTTCGGGAACCAGGTCAATCGGCCGGGAAGGGGGGGAGTCTTGTCGATACTCCTCCATCACCAGACCGGCCATCATTGAACGCTTCTTCCTTGTGACCTGCCTGGCCGGCCGAATCTCCGGTCTTGCAACGCGAAGGCTCCCATCGGCCGTCAGCCAGGCGTGCCCCGGCAACTGGGACCACGAAAGACCTGCACCGTCTTCGCGGCCCAAAACGATGGTTGTGCCCTTCGCCGTGTGAATCAAAGCGAGTGCCAGCATCGGTTTGACGGTCTCGGGATCGGAAGGCTCGTCCTGGCGAACGTCCGGCAAACGGGCGGTCTTCATTTCATTCACAAGATTCTGCCTGATCTGCTCGGCCCCCGGGTATGGCTGCTTTTCCCTGCAACCTCCGGCAATAACCAGTGCAAAAACCGCAAGTGCCGCCAGGACTGAGTTGTGCATCTGAATCACCAGGGCATAAGGACAGCAAAACCTTACAACAGAATCAGGAAAAGCTACCAACCCTGGTCGGCAAGTTCCGAAAAAAGCTGCCGCGCCCTGTCCGTGACCTTGTCGGGGAACAACGGCTGGATCCGGGCATACAAATCCCCCGCCGAACCTGATTTCGAGGGCACGCCATGGCCCTTGAGCCTGATTCTGGTGCCAGGTTGTGTGCCGGGAGCAATCTTGACCTTCCTGACACCCTCCAGGATCGGCACGTCTGCGGATCCCCCAAGCACCATGACCGACACCGGGACGAGGACGTCACACGACAGATCGCTTCCGGATCTTGAAAAGACCGGATGCTCCTCTACCTGAATGACCAGGAACAGGTCACCACGTTCCGCGCCGGACGGTGAATGTCCGCCCTTGCCGCGCACCCGCAGCCTCGTCCCGGAACTCACGCCCGGCGGTATCCTGACCGTAACCTTCTCCCAGCTTCCGGCACCGTCCGGTATCTGTACATCAAGCGCGGCACCTTTCATTGCCTCCAGGAATCCAAGACTGACCGCCTGCTCCATGTCCTGTCCGCGGGAAGGCCTTGCGTGTCGCCTGCCGCCCATGCCCGAACCGGCGAACATCTGCGACAGGAGATCCTCGAATCCAGCGCCCGGACCGCCGAAGCCCTGCGACCTGAAACCACCGCCCCTGAACCCCTCGCCGCCCCCGAAGATGGACGAAAAATCAAACCCCCTGAAGATGTCTTCCTGGCTGAAACGCTGACCGAAACCCTCGGCGCCAAACGTGTCGTATTCCTTGCGTTTTTTCTCGTCGGACAAAACCGCGTACGCCTCGTTGATCTGCTTGAATCTCTCCTCGGCAGCCTTGTCTCCCTTGTTGCGGTCGGGATGGTACTGCATCGCAAGTTTGCGATAAGCCTTCTTCAACTCGTCGGCGCCAGCGTCCCTTCCGACCCCCAGAATCGCGTAATAGTCCTTGCCTTTCATAAGTTGCAAACCTCCGCGGCTGGAATTATGTGTTCGATCCGTCCGGAACGGAAGATGTCATCAGTGGATCATGGCGGCGAAATGATGACATTATCTGTCACCAACTGTGCGTTCGACTCCCGGAATCAATATAATACGGCCGGAATGTGCCTTTGAGCAGATGAAGTGAACAGTACATCGACAGTTCCGACAGTCGTGCGCGCAACGTTGATGGCGGCGTGTCTCCTGTGCGCGTGCGCTTCCGACGTGAACGACCCCGGACAGGACGTTGCGGCCGCGCCGGACTCGGTCACCGACCAGGATTCCATGTACATCGAATTCGATGCAATCGTACTTTCCGACGGATGGACGGAAATCGGCGGCCAGTCCGACCAGGGGACGGCTTACGATACCGGTGTTCCCGTCGATACGAACGAATTCGCGGACTCCACGTCCCTGGACATTCCCGTGCTCCGCGACTCCTGGGCGGACGCTTCGACGGATCTAACGGTTCCAGAAGACTCGACCGGCGCAGGCGACATGGATGGCGAAATCGGTGCAAATCTCCGGATTCGCTGCGAGACTGGCGACCCTGAATGTCCGGAAGGTTTCCAGTGCGCCGACGACTCGATGAACGGTCGTTTCTGCAAGCCCGAAAGCGATTGCAACCTTTCCGGCATCAGCAGTATCGCGGATCTTCTTGAAGGGCTTGATATCTTTGATATAACGACACCGATTTTCATCAAAATATCGACCACCGTGTCAATGGGAAGCCAGACCTGCTCAATGCTTAAATGCGAAACCGACAACCCGTGCTGCAATCAATGCTGGGCCGGTCTTGTAATCGATGAATCGGACGTCCCGATCCAGCTTACAGGCTCGGACGGCATGATTGGATGCAAGGGAACCGAATGCGATTTCGATCAGCACTGCGTTCCGATGTCACCGGGTGAAAAATACATCATCTGGGGAACGGCCCAGATGTTTGGTGACGGTCCCCAGCTCAAGGTTGAAGGCTTCTGCCCGGCTTCCGTTATCGACGCCTGAACGGCTCGGGTTATACTCCAGTTCGCCACACGAGTGCGGTGCTGCCATGCCGGAAATCAAACTTGAATCGGATCAGCCGCGGGCGACTGCCCTGGTGACCGGGGCAACGGTAAGGGTCGGACTTGAAATCGCCCTGGCCCTGGCCCGTTCTGGTCGGGATCTGGTGCTTCACTGCCGAAGGCATGACCAGCGCGCCGAGGATGCCGCGGCGGCCGTCGCCGCCACTGGGGCCCGGGCTTTCATAGTCGAGGCAGATTTGACCGACCGGCAGGCGGTCGAGAGGATGTTCCGGAACATCGGCCAGATGGCCGGCGGGCTTGACATCCTGGTCAATTCAGCCGCGGTGTTCGGCTTTTCGCCACCGGACACCCTTTCCGTCGCGGATTTCGACCATTTCATCGATACCAACCTGAAGGCACCCTACATGTGTTGCATCCTTGCCAGAAAGCTGATGAAGCCCGGGGCAAGCATTGTCAACATCGCCGACGTCGCCGCCGAGCGACCGTTTCGCAACCATGTGCCTTACTGCATCTCCAAGGCCGGCATCGTCATGCTGACCAGGTCGCTCGCCAAGGCATGGGCGCCCGATATCCGGGTCAACGCGATATCTCCCGGCACCGTGCTTTTCCGGGACGACGAGGACGAGGCAACGCGCGCGGCAGTCAGGCGACGCATACCGATGGCGCGGATCGGCACCCCGGAAGACGTCGCGAAGGCAGTAATCTTTCTGTGCGACAACGCCGCCCACACAACGGGGGCAATACTGCAGGTGGATGGCGGCAGGTCTCTGGACTGAAAGGCCGATCCATGCCCGATATTCCGGGCTACAGCAACTCACCCGAAGCATTTACGGGACGATGCAGGTGACGGCGGGCACGGTCGGTCGCGACGCGTCCCCTTGGCGTGCGCTGGATGAAGCCTTCCTGAATCAGATAGGGCTCGAAGACCTCCTCGATGGTGTCACGCTCCTCGGACAGGGCCGCGCAAAGGGTTTCCACGCCGACAGGACCGCCGCCGAACTTGTCGATGATGCAATAAAGATAACGGCGATCCGACGAATCCAGCCCGAACTGATCGACGTCAAGGCGTTCCATGGCCGATCTGGTGACTTCCAGGGAAATCCGGCCATCTCCCTCGACCTGCGCGAAGTCGCGCACACGGCGCAGCAGCCGGTTGGCAATCCTGGGCGTACCCCTGGATCTGGCCGCCAACTCCGACGCGGCCTCGGGCTCGATCTGGACACCAAGGATCTTCGCCGACCTGGTGACGATGGTCTGCAAGTCCTTGACCGGATAGTGTTCAAGACGTTCTACAATTCCGAACCTGTCGCGCATCGGCGACGTAAGCAAACCGGATCTGGTCGTGGCGCCGATAAGCGTGAATTTCTTCAACTTCAGCTTGATTGACCTGGCGTGCGCACCCTCCCCGATTATCACGTCGAAGTTGAAATCCTCCATCGCGGGATACAGGTTTTCCTCGACAACGGTGGTAAGACGATGAACTTCATCGATAAACAGCACATCCCTGTGTGCAAGGTTGGTGAGAATCCCGGCAAGGTCACCCTTCTTTTCCAGGGCGGGGCCGGATGTCTGCCTGATTTCGACGCCAAGTTCCCTGGCCAGGATATGGGCCAGCGTGGTCTTGCCAAGCCCCGGCGGGCCACAGAGAAGAATGTGATCAAGCGCCTCGCCGCGCTGCCTGGCGGCGGAGACGAAGACCTTCAGCTTGGCTTTCAGGGCGTCCTGGCCGACAAACTCGTCAAGCGTCCTTGGCCGGAGAGACGCCTCCATCACTTCTTCTTCAGTCTTTTCCGGCGCAATAAAACGACCTGTCGTGTCCGCCATCTGTTTCACCTCGAACTCAGCCAACCCAGGGCCGCCATTACCATGGATTCCAGGTCTGCATCCGGCTCGACCGGATCAAGGGTTCTTATCGCCGCATCGACATCCCGTGGATTGTATCCAAGATTGGCAAGCGCCGATCGAAGATCGCTGACCAGCGTCGGCGCGACCTGGCCGGACACCGCGGGGGCCGTGATTGGCAGGCTCATGAAGCGTTCGCCGAGTTCCATGACCAGACGCTCGGCGGTCTTCTTTCCAACGCCGCTTATGGTTGCAAGAAGCCTGATATCCTTCTCGCGCACGGCCTGGACCATGACGTGAACCGGCAACCCGCCCATGATGGCCAAAGCCATCTTCGGTCCGATGCCAGTAACGTTGCGCAACAGGTCAAAGACCAGCCGCGTGGTATCGTCGAAGAAACCGAACAGCGTGATCGCGTCCTCGCGCACGACGGTCCGGATCACCAGCACGACGTTGTCCCCGGGCATTCCAAGATCAAGCGCGGTCTGGGCATCGACGTTGACTTCAAACCCGACCCCGCCGACATCGACCACAGCGATCCCGGACTCGCAGGATACAAGTTTCCCCTTCAGCCTGCCTATCATCTGAACCTCCGACCGGTATTATCGGATCGAATCAAGATACATGGCCCTTTCGCCGCCAAGCATAGCATGTGTCATGGCAATCGCCAGGGCGTCCGCGGCGTCTTCGGGCGGATTTCTGTCCATTCCCAGTATCGCGGGCACGATGGACATCATCTGGGACTTCTCGGCCCGTCCACTGCCTGCGACGCACTTCTTCACCTGCGCGGGGGAATACTCATTGACGGGAAGACCGGCGTTGCCAACCGCCAGCAGCAGCACCCCGCGGGCATGACCCAGCTTCAAGGCCGAGTCGGCGTTCTTCGAAACGAACACCCGCTCAAGAGCCACTTCATCGATTCCAAAGCTGCGGATGACTTCTGACACGCGGGAGTAAAGCTCGACCATCCTCCTGGTCATCGATGCCACCGACTGTGAAGGATCTTCGCCGAGAAGCGCGGATATTTCATCAGATGGCGCCGGCTTGCCGGTGTCAAGGCGCAGCACGCCGTAATCGACGCAGCGCAGGTTTCCCCACGTGCCTTCGATGATGCCGTAACCGGTCTTGCGGCTTCCGGGGTCAAGTCCGAGAATTCGGGGCATATCCCCAATCAACCCATCAGGGATTCAAGTTCAGATTCATCGACGTCGAAGTTGGTCCAGACGTTCTGGGTATCGTCCAGATCCTCGAGCGTCTCGACGAAGCGCAGCATCTGCTCGGCTTCCTTGCCGGTCAGGCGGATCATGTTCTGGGGAATCTTGGCGAACTTGGCCGATGTAACGTTGAAGCCGGCTGACTTCAGGGCATCCGCCACGGCCATCAGGTCGGACGGCGCCGTCGTTACCTCGAACAGTTCCTCCTGATCCTGAACGTCGTCGGCACCAGCCTCGATTGCGGCCTCGACCAGCGCGTCTTCCTCGACGCCGGCGTGGTCGACTTCGATCAGGCCCTTCTGGTCGAACATCCAGGCGACCGCGTTCTGGCTGGCCATGTTGCCGCCGGCCTTCGTGAACACGCGACGGATTTCGGAAACGCAGCGGTTCTTGTTGTCGGTCTGGCAGTCAACGATGATTGCGGCGCCACCGGGTCCGTAACCTTCGTACGTGACTTCTTCATAAATCACGCCTTCCAGTTCGCCGGTACCCTTCTTCACCGCCCTGTCGATATTGTCGAACGGCATGTTCTGCCCGCGGGCCGTCAGGATCGCCTGCCTCAGCCTGGGGTTGCCTTCCGGATCACCGCCGCCCATCCTTGCGGCAATGGTGATTTCCTTGATGAGCTTCGTGAAGATCTTGCCGCGCTGGGCGTCAAGCTTACCTTTCTTGTGCTTAATGGTTGCCCATTTACTATGACCTGACATTCCATTGCCTCACATCTGAGAGGGGCCAAAAAAAAAGCAACGGACTTTTACCACAAAATCAAGCCATTTACAATCCGCCAACACGCAGAAAGTGGTTCGACAAGTGTAAATAACTGAGGGAAAAGGAATACCGGGATGCAAGCGATTGGAAGGGCACAAAAAGCGCAACCATTTGAATTTAATCAGAATGCATCGGCACGAAGGGCGTCGACCTTATCGGTCATCTCCCAACGGAAACCGTCACGCCCGAAATGGCCGTAAGAAGCGGTCTGGCGATATACCGGGGTCAGAAGGTCCAGTTCCCGGATCAGCCTGCCAGGCCTGAAATCAAAATGCCTCCGGATCAGTTCCGAAATGCGGGCCTCCGGGATCCGTGACGTTCCGAAGGTCTGGACAAGGATACTTACCGGTTCGGCGACGCCGATTGCATAGGCGACCTGAAGTTCGCATCTTTCCGCAAGCCCGGCCGCCACGATGTTCTTTGCAGCATACCTGGCGTAGTAGGCCGCGCTGCGATCGACCTTGCTCGGATCCTTGCCGGAAAACGCGCCGCCGCCATGCCTGCCCATCCCGCCGTACGTATCGACGATGATCTTGCGACCGGTCAGCCCGCAGTCGCCCATCGGCCCGCCGATGACGAAGCGGCCGGTCGGATTGACGAATATCTTCGTGTCCGCGGTCATCAGTTCGGCTGGAATCACCTTTTCGACGACGTGGGAAATCACCGCGTCCCGGATATCGGCAAGCGTGACGTCCGGCGTGTGCTGGGTTGAGACGACCACGGCCTGAACCGACACCGGACGGCCATCGGCATATCGGACGGAAACCTGGGACTTTCCGTCGGGACGAAGAAATCCAAGTGTTCCGTCCTTCCTGACGTCGGCAAGTCGGGACGTCAGTCGGTGGGCCAGCACAATCGGCATCGGCATCAGTTCCGGGGTCTCGGACGATGCGTAACCGAACATCATGCCCTGATCCCCGGCGCCCTGTTCATCCGGCGAATCCCTGTTGACGCCCATGGCGATATCAGGGGACTGCTTGTCGATGCTGGTGATGACGGCGCACGTCTTTGCCTCGAATCCAAGTTCAGGGTCGTTATACCCAATCTCGGATATCGTCTTTCGCACCACCGCCGGGATATCAACCCAGCAATCGGTCGTGATTTCCCCGGCAACCAGGGCCATTCCCGTGGTAACCAGAGTCTCGCACGCAACGTGACAATTCCTGTCCTGCGCGATGATGGAATCCAGAATGGCGTCGGAAATCTGGTCGGCAACCTTGTCCGGATGGCCCTCGGTCACGGATTCCGAAGAAAACAGCATGGTATCGGTTGTCATGTTCAAACCTCGAAAATCAAATCGAATTCAGGCTTCCAATGATCCGGTGGGCCGGGCGCCCGGCGCCGGATTTGTAGCGATATTTGACACCAAAATCAACCAAAATTGTCCGAGTTTGATGGAAACGTACATCGAACCGGGACGTTATGAATCCAACCGGGATAAACCTGCCGGATGTCACACGACGGGAAATCCCAGGGTCACCACCTTGAGGCCCGCGTCCGCAACCCAAGTCGAACAGAAGCCATCTTGCGGGTTAATCGTTTGTAAAGTAACTTCAAATCCGATGGGACATCAGTCCCGGCTTGCTGAATCCAAACTGGACACACAAGGGGTTTTTCGAATGATTTTCGCAATCAACGGCGCTCGAGGACGAATGGGCCGAATGCTTGTCGAAGTGCTTTCAGACCCGACCGTTTCTTCGACCCATCAGGTGGGCGGGCTGGTTGAAAGGGCCGGACACCCCGACACTGGCGGCATTGTGCGGGTCGCGGGAACGGATCTTGTGCTTGTCGATGATCCGGAGGCCCTTCCACGCGATATCGACGTCGGACTGGATTTCAGCGCCGCCGGGTCGGGTACGGCATTCGCCAGGGCGATGGCCAGACGCCATGCCGCGCTGCTTGTCGGCGTCACCGGCCTTCCCGCCGAGGATCTTCTTGCCTTGCGCGAGATCGGCAAAAAGACTCCGGTTCTGGTCGCGGCAAACACCGCTCTCGGGGTTCTGTGCCTTTCCGAGCTTGCCGCGACGGCAAGGCGAATGCTTGGAAACAATTACGACGTCGAAGTGTTTGAGATGCACCACAGGCACAAGAAGGACGCCCCGTCCGGAACTGCGCTCACGCTTGCCCGAAGGCTTGAATCGACCGGGCTTCACGCGGCCGCCGACAGGAACGGGCAGCGCCAGGATGGCGAAATCGGCATATCCGCGGCTCGTGGGGGGGAAGTGGTCGGGGTTCACACGATTTACTTCCTGGGCCCGAACGACCAGCTTGAACTGACCCACCGGGCGAACTCAAGAAAGGCTTTTGCCGAGGGCGCGGTGAAAATGGCGGCCCTGCTTCGCGCGAAGGCCCCGGGTTACTACGAAATCAACGATCTTCTTCGTTGATCACCGTATTCTTCCAACTCGACATTATCTCGAAGAATGCCATCCGGTTCACGATGTCCTGAAGGAAGGCTGCCGCACCATCAAAGCCAAACTGCGGCTTCGGAAAGAACGAGTGGTGATCCTGACATGGAAACCATGCCTCCAGGAAGGGCTCGTCGGTCGTGGCTGCAAACTTCGTGAAGTCCGAATTCCCGATCGTCAGGGCCATCGGCTCGCCCGGATCGTCATCGAATATCGCCGACAGATCGACGGCACAGTCGCCGGAACCGGTCACCGCGCCGCGACACGGGACGCATCCGACCTCCTGCAGGAAGCCAGCAGCAGCCTGTATCATTGAAGCGTCACCAACCAGGCCAATCCTGCGGTTCAGAAGGGAATGCGGCACAACCCACTCGAACCTGGGAACGATTCGGCCAAGTTCCGCATTCACGAACTCGGCTCCACGCTCGCGTCTTCCGCACGCGGAAGCGACAATCCCGACAAACCTGGAAGTGTTGTCGAAGCCAAGCGGAATGGGTGCCTGAACCACCCTGGCGCCGGTTCTTGCTGCAATGGCAGCAGCGACCCGAAGACCGTTCGGAAGGGCGACGATGATTCCGGAACGGCAGACGGCGGCAAGATCGGCCACGCCGCACGATGATGGCCAGCAGGAAGACACGGAAAGCCCCAGGCCGTCCCGGACAAGCGCCGAAACGGCCTCGACGTCCGCTTTGCCGTCCGGCTCGTTCCGCGTGACGGGAATTCCGGTTATTGCAACCGAAAACGGGGAAATTCCGGCACCGGCCGAAGTGATGGCGTCAGCCAGCGCACACATGGCGTCCTCGACCCCCGCGATCCAGTCGGCACCGTCCCGGCGTGCAAGCGGCTGGCCGTCCCTCGCCAGCATTCTTTCAACGATATCGACCCGGTGCAGCCCGTCATGACGCTGAACCACCCGCGCCGCCTCGGCGACTTCCTCGGGTGAGGATCCGGTCACGTTGAACCGGGCGTCGCCAACCAGGTTCACGACCACGGCCACGCCTTCCAACCACGGTCGGCCATAATCCTGCGGGTTAAATTCCAGCACCAAGCGTCTCCTTGATGAAAGCATCGAATTCGGCGTCGGTCATCGGGGTCGGAACCGGGTGACTTTCCGGCGCATCGCCCATCATGACATCGGCAAGCCCCTGAAATATCGCGACCACGTCCGAATCGGGATCGGCCATGACAATTGGAAGGCCGGCAATCTCGGCGCGGGCAATCAGGGGATGTCTGGGAATCTCGGCGACAATCCTGGTACCGATGCGCCGCGCGAACTGCCGCATGCCGTCGTAGTTGGTCTGCGGCCCGGTCGAATTGAGGATAAGACCGCCAAGCCCGATTCCGTTGGTCGCGAAACGCTTCATCGCCTTGGCGATGTTGTTTGCCGCGTACAGCGCCATCACGCCTTCGCTGATGACGATATAAACCAGATCCGCCCTGCCCTGCCGCAAAGGCGCCGCGAATCCGCCGCACACGACGTCGCCAAGGACGTCGAAAATCGCCGCGTCGTAATTGCCCTGCTCGATCAGTTCAAGCTCATCAAGGACTTCGAACATCCTGGCAACGCCGCGACCTCCACAACCGACCCCGGGCTCGGGCCCGCCGCACTCGATACAGTCCAGTCCAAGCCGGCCCTTGAAAACGATCTCGTCGGCCGACTCGATGCTTCCGGCAAGGTGATCGATAACGGTGGTCAGGCCGCTGTCGGGGGTCAGAAGGTTTCTTGTCGAGTCCGCCTTCGGATCGCATCCGACGTGAAGTACCTTCAATCCACGGCTGGCCAGGATGGCGCTGATGTTCGACGCCACGGTCGATTTCCCGATTCCGCCCTTGCCATAAAGGGCA
>Ga0116178_10000529_pt1 | contig 34355 bp, 28 predicted proteins | sample AD_STIC12_MetaG_FD_89880 | JGI IMG/M metagenome (GOLD analysis project Ga0116178, IMG submission 89880) | Active sludge microbial communities of municipal wastewater-treating anaerobic digesters from USA - AD_STIC12_MetaG | ecosystem: Engineered > Bioreactor > Anaerobic > Digestate | place: USA...
CGGGACCAGTGTGCGACCTCTGACAGAGAGGGGATCCCAGAAGGGGAACTACGATGCGCTTTACCTGGCCGAGTGCTCATGGATGCGGAAACACGGGATCAGGACAAACGACTGGAAATACATCGAGGCTCTGGAACCCGACTTCCATGGGCTTCCGCCGGTAGAGCTTTACGACTTGAACGAGAAACCTGCGAAAGAAACCACGAACATGGTGGACGCACGGCCAGACGTGGTTGCTGACCTGAAAGGAGTTCTTGAGGACTGGATCACGCGCCGCCCGGCTCAGACGGGAAGGCCAAATCCGATTATGGAACAGGGGATCACCATGAGGGCGGTCGGATAGGTGTAGAGGGTCAAGGCCGGAAGCGGTTGCGTGGAGATGCGAGGCACAAGCATCGTTCCGCTCCCGGCTCGCCCGTTTTCACCCTAAATCATCAATCCTTGACAAAAACGATCGCATCCGGCGGAAGCGCCGTGGCAATCGGACCTCGTCGTTTCTCTCCAGTGATGGCGTTGTACACGAAAAGCCCCGGGACACTCATCGAGCGATCGCTTACCAGCAAAACACTGTCCATTCCTACGGCTATGGCGGCCGGGGTCGCCGGTTCGGCGAGGCTATCCGCCGTGACACCGCTTGTCAGGCTGACACGGTACACGGTTGCCGTGGGCCAGGTTTTCTGAACAAGCACCCATGCGGAGTTGTTCTGGTCGCACACCTCGAGTGCGGTCGGTCTCCCCCCGAGGGAAACGCCGTCCACGAGGCGGGTCGGCGTACCCGCCGGAAGAGGTATCCTGTCAATTCCAGTCGTGCTCACGTCGTCATACGGGCCGCCAGCCACGAAAAGCGTGCCGTTGTGTACGGCCATCGCTACAGGGTTTTTCACCGTCAGTGTGAACACATTCGTTACCGCGTTGGTACGTGTATCGATGGCGGCGACTTTTCCGAAGCCAGTTGGAGGCCACAGCCAGGGGTTTGAGGCTGTATCAAGCAGCTGGAGCAGAACGTAAAGCGTTCCGTTTTCGAGGACTCCCGCCGCCATCTCGGGCCGGCCGTCTGCGGGGTCCGCGTACGGAGCAAGATTGATGGTCCCGAGGCTGTCGCCCGTCTGCGGATTGATGATGAGGACGTTGCTTGTATTGAGGCGCAGAACATACGCCTTTTTTGCATCCGCAACAATTATATCCTGGGGGTTTGAACCGTTCCCGGTGCTGTAATTTGCCCTCGGTGCCGTTGGCACGGCCGGGTCTACGACAGTGATCGCATCCTTGCCGAAACGTTCCAGCACATAAACCAGTCCGCCATACGACCGGAGTGCAACATCGGTATGCACGCTGGCAAGCGGGAGGACGTCGACAGATGCTGAATCAGGCCGAAAAACACCGACCGCGGCGGACATGTAATCGGTCATGAAAACGAACGCGCTCCCGTACCCGGCGCTGTGTGACCGGGACGGGTTATTCGTTCCGCACGAGACGAACACGAAGAGAATCGAAACGATCGCGGACGTGTGCACGAGTCTGCGTACGACTTTTGTGTGCATGGGACCTCCTTTGGGTAACCAACGGAACGCCTTATCAGGACGACGAAATCTGACAGGCAACGAAGACACTTCGCCCTGGAAGGGGCACGTAGCGGCTGTGGAATTCTCGAACATTCCCCAGGTTCTTGCCTTCTATCGAGAAATGCACTCGTTTGTGCGGTCGGAAACGAACTCCCACATCGTGAAGGAACGCTGACGGCATCGTTTCACCGATGTTGTTAACCGGTTGCCCGAAAAATCGGTTGTGGTAATGAAGTCCGTACGCCAGTGTCACGCGAGAGAAGGAGAACTCACTGCGCGAATCGATTTGCCATCGCGGTCGGTGGGGGAGGTCATTCCCGAAGTAGAGGCCGTTGTAGAGCGCGGATTCATTGCGTGGGTGTTGCCACGTTACGCCGAGATTGCTGGAAAATCCAAATGCGGTTGCGAGGGAACCGGCTAATTCCACCCCGCGAATCTGTGCCTTCCCCACGTTGAAGGGCTTCATCCGGTTGTACACCGACCAGAATGCGATCATGTCGGTGATCTTGCTCTCGAAGAGAACCACCTCTGCGGAGGCATGCCGAAGCCGATCGCCTTCGCGGGTTGTGTGTACGACGAAACCTATGTCGCGATTTGCTCCCTTTTCGGGAACCAGCAAGGAGTTCCCCACGCTCGTACCTCGGTTCCCGTACAACTCGAAAAGATTTGGAACCCGCGTGTACCGTCCCACGTTGGCGCGAATCGAGACCCAGGGAGCCGGTTCAACAATAATGCCGACTGCGTGCGGATGCTGAGTGAAACTGGTGGAGTCGGACCACGTTCGCGAACCGGTTTCTTCCCGAATCAAGTTGTTGCTGACTCTATGAGTTCCGAAATTGCCGTTAAGTACAACTCGCCGCTCGAGCAGAGCGATTTCGTCTGAGACGTAGAAAGAGTATTGCGCCCTCCGACTCGAACGGAGCAGCTGCTGCCGGATTGCCGGGTCTGTGATCATCTTGTCATCGGGGTAGTACCCTTCGCGCGTAAGTTGTGACAACAAGGAAATGCGCTGCACGGGGACCACAAGCGATGAGAGGGTTAGTTGGCCACCCCATGCCGCGGTACGGTCATTTGTGACGCTTCTGCCCAGACCGACCGTTCCGTCTTTGTTCTCAAAGCGATCACGCCGGGATGAACCATAACCTCGGATTTCCACTTCCGTCAGAAGTGGCAAGGGTATCCTCACCATCCCTTCGGCGAGATGCTGCCCGGAAAGCAAGCGTGCGGTATTGGGCAGATCATGATAGGAGCTGTTTCCTGGAAGGTGATTATTCGTGTGCAGGTAGCAGTAACTGGCGCTCCATTCCGGAACCGATAGTCCAACCGAGGAAACGCGCAGGAGTGTGTTGACACCGAGGAACTGGTTGTTCGTTCGTCGCGCCCAGGTGTCGTCAGACGTGTTGAGAGTCGTTCCGTTATCGTCTCGGTAGGTGAAATCATTGTCGCTCCGGGAAACGTCCACTGATGCGATGCCGGCAACAGGGCCTATGCGCCGCGTGACCCAGCCGCTGGCAGTGCGCGTGTCCCATGTGCCGTAAGATGCGTTGGCTTGCCACCGCAAGGAGTCCGTTGCCTGCCGGGTAATGAAATTGACCACCCCTGCGGTTCCAGACCCGCCGAAAATGGGTGGAATGACTCCCCGGTACACGTCAACGCGCTCAACAACGGAGATCGGGATAGCCGCCAGGTTGACCCCCCCGCCCAGAGCCTGGTTCAGGGGGATGCCGTCGAGGTACACACGCACCTGTTCGGAGGAACTGCTGCGGATCGAAACCGTGCTGAAACTGCCAAAACCCCCAGTGGAGCGAACCTGAACTCCGACGATATCGTTCAGAAGCTCCGGTACCGTCTCGGCGCGGACTTGGAGCTCTTCCGTCTCAATCGAGGTTACAAACGCGGTTGACCGCTCCGAATCCCGCAGGCGGTCGGCGGTTACCGCCAACGGTTCCAGTACGATGGGATTTGCGCGCAAAACAAGCGTGATCTGATGGGTGGATGGCAACGGCAAGGTATCCGGAAGGAACCCGGGAGCAGACGCGGCGATAAGGCAACCGGTTGGCAAGACGTCCGCAAACGAGCACGCACCGAGACTATCCGTGAAGCAGGCAGCACGTGCTCCCACGGCCGTTACGAACGCCGAGGGAACGCCTTCACCCGCGGTGTTCGTAACCCGGACTGAGATCGAGGCGGATGCGAATTGAACCGCCGTGAGGACCAGAAATGCGGGAAAAATGCCCGGTGTCACGCGCGCTCTCCGACGGAGCAGGCGAACCACAGGCAGGACGGGAATGGAAGGGAAGGAAAGACGAGCTTTCCCCGCTCAACCCGCCCGCGCAGGTTCGCAGCAGAGTGACGCAGTTCAGGCAGGTCTCCTGACTCGCGGCAGCAATCGTCCGCCTTCCCAGGCTCCAAGCGCCCAGTGGCATTACTCGACGAGTGCCATTGCACCGCTTACAGTGGCGGGGCCGTACCGGATTCTCACCGGTTTCCCTATTCTCCGACGCGAGTTCCCACGCGCCGGCACCTGAGCTGAGGTGAAATGACCAAATGGAAGATGAGTTGGATTGCTCGCTGTGTCAATAGCCTGGACAGAAATATACTCATGCCATCGGATGCTGATAATAATGCTTATGTAATGTTGGCTACCGGCGCACGGTAACCCAGACCAGAACGACTAGAAAGGGATGAACACATCCTCTCCCCCTGCACGTCTGCCACACAACCCGGTCTGGCCTCTGCCGGTAACCGGCTCGGTCGCTCCAGCGCGGTCCGGATCTGAGTAGATCGCAAACCATTCGTACAGTCGTTCCCGCATCTCTTTCAACACGGGACGCGTTGCCGCGTCATTGACCCGGTTCTCGGTTTCGGCAGGGTCGTTGGTGAGGTGGTATAACTCGTTCGGACCGTACGGGTAACGGTGCACGTATTTCCATTCAATTGTTCGCACCATTCGTACGGGGCCGTACTCATCAAAAACAACAAGGTGTTCATGTGGGTCCCTGTGTCCGCCTTTCAGCAGCTGGCAGAAACTCCTGCCGGGCGACCTGGGGTCAGACGGGGTGGAGATTCCCACGTACTCGAGGAGAGTGGACGAAAAATCGTACTGGCTCAGTAAATCGGTGTTTACAACGCCTCCCTGAATCACTCCGGGGTGCGATGCCAGAAAGGGTACTCTGACCGACTCCTCGAACATATTGAGTGGGAAACTTGCGTTTCCTTTCCCCCAGAGGCCGTGGTGGCCCATGCACATTCCATTGTCAGAGGTAAACACGACGAGCGTGTTTTTTCGCATGTTATTCTCTTCCAGCCAGTCGATGATCTTGCCGATGTTGGTGTCCATCGCGGTGATGGCGGCGTAGTAGCCGGAGAGCTTCTGGCGCCTTGAGCCGGCGTCATCGACAGGGATTGAACGGTGTTTCACCCAGTCCGGCGCGGGCATCAGATCGGGAGTCGCCGTGAAGGGACAACCGTCATGGTATTGATCGAAAAGCATTTTCGGATGATTCTCACGGTCCCACGGGCTGTGCGGTGAGGTGTAATGCACACTGAGGTAAAACGGTTGGCTGTGCGATTTTCGCTGCTCGAGAAATCGCAAGGCATTCATCGTAATTACGTCGGTAACGTAGTTCGGTTCTTCGTACACTTCCCCGTGCCGGACCATGGGGGCGCGGTAGTACGGGCCTCCTCCTTTCGCGTGGGCATCCCAGAACACAAACCCGTCTCTTGGACGGTGGCAGTCACCCAGATGCCATTTCCCGCTCAAACCGCACGCGTACCCCGCTTCTGCCAGGGCGTCTGTATACGCCGGCTGTCCGGCAAGGAAGTCGATGAACTCTCCGTTTCTCGCAGGTTCATACTTCGCGATGGTGTTGCCGGCGGCAAGCCAGTCGTGAATACCGTGGCAGGACGGAATGCGACCGGTAAGCAGAGAGGCACGCGCTGGAGAGCACACGGGGGATGTGCAGAAGAAACGGTCGAACCGCATCCCGGTGGCCGCGAGTCTGTCGAGGTTGGGGGTTTCCAGCTCGCCGTTTCCCGCACACCGCATCGCCCACGGGCCCTGGTCGTCCGAAAGGATCACCACGACATTCGGGCGCTCGTCATGCCTGCGCAACGTCATCATTCCCGCCTTTCATTCCGGTCGGGACAACTGCAAATTTGTTCTGCGAGTGAAGGTGGCGACATCAACCGCGGATTCGGTTTACCTCCGCCTCGAACTGCGCGATTTCTTCCCGGCTGGTCAGAACGCCGAGTTCGAGCTCGAAAACCCGTTCTTCCTGCGGCTCGATGAACTGGAGTCTTCCCGTTGCCCGGTCCTTATCCCGTCCCTCAACAAGACAGTTGGCCGGCTCAAGTCCGCACGTGTACCAGCCCTGCCCCATTTGTTTCCATTGAATCAGTCTGGGAAGTTGTTCCCGCCTGTAGCGTATGTACCCGCCGATTCCCATCTCCCGGTTCACAATTCCGATAGCCGTACGTCCGTCCGGTCCGGCGTTCACATCATGGTAGTAGCATTTCTCGCGGTAATCCTTCACCGGTTCGTGTAAACGGAAATACGTTTCGGCGCCTTCCCTCGCGTCGGCATCCCGAGGGGTCACTTTGACCGCCGGGGTCAAAACTTCTGAGCCATCCGCAACCACCGGGAACCCGTAGTTGCAATGGTAGAGAATCATCAGAGGTGCGGTATGCCACCCGATATTCACGACTTTGTCGCGTATGGTGAACGAATTCGCCCCCAGTTTCGTCGATATGACTCGTTGCAGCTCGAGTTCATCCTGGAAAAGGCCGCTTTCGCGCATCACGCCTGAAGCCCAGAGTATGTACTCATCGCCCTCCCAGTACCCACCGAAATTCGCTCGTTTGGCCGGAACGTTGCCGATACGTCCATGTATGCCGAGTTTCTTACCCTCGTCGGTGCACGCCGCTCCTGCATAGCTTAAACCGCATGTCGCGACGAGCCCACCGAAAAACTGACGCAGCCATTCCAGGCCTTCCGGGTCATAGAAGGAACCGTGAGGGTCCCCGACGGAGGAACGCCATGCCAGAGCCTTTCCCTGGTAACTTGCCGCGACCACATCCATCGCGCGTCCCGCCGCAACCGTGAACGCGAAACCCGAACCTGTGGTGAAATCGAAAACCTCCACGCCGGTGTTGTTTCCATCCGCCAGCACGCTCTTGCGCACATCCGCTATCTGACATATATCGCCGACACGTTCCAAAAGCTCCCTCTTCGTCCAGTGTCTTCCCCAAAGATTCGCCATCTCTCTGTTGTCCTCCAAATTAGTGGTGGTTTTTCCAGTTTTTCCCCTCGTGCTCGAATTCTCCTCGACGACCAGGGAAATGGTGAACCTGCCTGCCCCTGGTTGCGATCCTCAATTTGCTGCGGTAGAAAAGCGCACTGCGCCGTCGAGCGCCGACTTCTTCAGAACAAGCCCGTGTCCGGGGCGAAGAGGAACGCTGACAAACCCGTCGTAGAAGAGGAGTGGTTCCTCGAACAATTCGTCCAGCTCGGGGGATTGCCCGGTGTACTCCTGTGGCAGATCGCACCAGTGGAGCGCGGCACAGATGTGCAGGTTGACGGCGGTACCAATCGACGGTTGAGTCTGGTGCGGGAGGAAAAGCCTGTTGAAGACGTCCGCCAACGCCGCAATCTTCATGGTCTCCGTGATGCCGGCGCACTTCACCACGTCGGGTTGAACGATGTCCACCCGTGCATTCAACATCAGATCACGAAACTGCCACCGGGTGTATTCGTGCTCCCCCGCCGAAACCGGCAAGTCGAGAGCGTCTGCTACCTTCGCAAGTCCTTCGTAGTCAAACTGAGCAACAGGCTCTTCAAAATGCCGCAATCCCAGTGCTTCAAATTTGCGTCCCTGTCGGATCGCAGTTGGCACCGAGTACCCGTTGTTGGCATCGAAGCTCAGAGGAACCGCTGTACCGCATACCTGCTTGCATTCTTCCGCCATGCGGAGGTCCTTGTCAGGCCCTCTGTCCTGTCGGGCAACGCCCCAATCCATGCGTATTTTCACGCCTTTGTATCCAAGATGTACCGCCTTTTCAACTTTCGTTGCCATTTCGCGCGGTGTCATTGTTGCACCGCCCCCGATTGAGGCGTACATGGGGATGCGCTCCCGATAGCACCCACCGAGCATCATGCACAAGGGTTGCCCCGTAACCTTGCCGCGTATGTCCCACAGGGCGATGTCCACACCTGCGACCGCTTCGGGTTGGATTCCCTGGACGCCGAGTTTGTACGTGTCCAGCATCATCACATGCCAGAGCTTGTCAGTTTCCAGCGCGTTTTTCCCGATTATGCGGGGACCAAGGACGTCCGCTACGAATCGCGCCGTTGTCTCGCTGTGCATGGGGCTGCATTCGCCGACACCTTCCACACCCTCTTCAGTTTGCACGACGACGAAGCACTTGCCATGCACGACGTACGAAGAAACACTTTCAATGTTCATGGTTCCCCTCGCGGTCAAGTGCGGATCAGTCAAGAGAGGTCACCCGGATGTTGCTCACGTCCACTACGATCTGAGACCCAATGGCACGAAACCCGATCTTACCGCTGTCGGGTAGAGGAGTTGGCAGCGTCTGCGGGTCAACGAATTCGTGCGCGAGTACCCCGTTCACACCGAGTTGAAGGTGCGGTCCCGCTTTGACAACCGTAAGATGATAGAACGTCCTGATTTGCCGGCAGGGGTCAGGACCCTGCGCCACCAGATGCAACCCCGGGTTCCTCCTCCAGTTGGAAACCCCGGTATGTTCACCTCTCTCGTTGTAACGGCTGACAGACACGTGGTAAGAACGGAGAAGAGCATCTTTGGCTACATAGTCTCCGAAGACGCCTGAACGTCCTGGCAGTGAAAACATGTCCTCGCCATGCAAGCCGCACGCCGCGACAAAGGTGATGAAAAGTCCATCGCTGAAGTGAACGTAGAGGTCGAAGTCCAGCACGATATTGTCCGGGAAGTCCTCGACATGGAAGAAATTGCATCCCTCTGCTCCCTGAATGCTTCCCACCGAGTCAAGGCGCAAGGCGCGTTCTCCCCGCGCATTCTCTACCACGCGGGGGCTTCCAATTCCCTCGAGACGCCAGCGCGTGAGCCCTTCGTCGAACGTCTCGTGAAAAAGAACCTGTCCGCGGGGTGTAAGGAGACCCATTGCCGCGCTCCCACAGATGCCGGGTGGGGTGAATACTGGTTCTGACCAGGATTACCGAAATATAGAAAACGCGTTCCGCGCGCAGAACCCGTGGGACAGAAATCACCCTTCTTGACGCTTATCTTGTTCTCGGCCTATATTCCCAATTCAGCGCCGGACAGCGGTTCTCGCGCCGCATACGGCGGCGCTGTGTGCCGCACTCCGAGTTGCGGCCGGTTGTTCCCTCAGATTGTCGCAACGATCTCGTTGTTGTGTGGTGTTTTTTCCTGCGGAGGATGGGCACATGGAAAAGACCATTGGTGTCGGGATGATTGGTTACGCGTTCATGGGGCGCGCCCACTCGAACGGATGGCGTCAGGTCGGACACTTTTTCGATTTGCCGATGAAGCCCGTCATGAAGACGATCTGCGGGCGGAACAAAGCGGCCGTAACCGCTGCGGCAAAAACGATGGGGTGGGAAAAGGCCGAAACCGATTGGATGAAGATGATCAATGATCCGCAGATTCAGGTCGTTGACATCTGCACTCCCGGGAATGAGCACAAACCGATGGCCCTCGCGGCGCTGAAAGCCGGGAAGCATGTGGTGTGTGAGAAACCTCTCGCGAACACCCTGGCCGAGGCGAAGGAAATGGCGCAAGCGGCGAAAGAGGCCGGTGTGCGCACGCTCACCGCGTTCAATTACCGCCGCGTTCCCGCGATCGCGCTCGCGAAACAGATGATTGACCAGGGTCTGCTGGGGACGATCTACCACTGGCGCGCAGTGTATCTGCAGGATTGGATCATTGACCCGAAGTTTCCGCTCGTGTGGCGTTTGAAGAAGGAAGTTGCCGGTTCCGGCCCCCACGGGGATCTGAACGCCCACATCACCGATCTCGCCCGGTACCTAGTAGGCGAAATCACGGAAGTGGTGGGTATGGGGAAAACGTTCATCAAAACCCGTCCCGTTCAGGAGGCTTTGGCGGACGGCGGGCTCGGTGCAAAAGCGGGTACGAAAAAGGGGAAGGTTACCGTCGAGGACGCGATGTTGTTCCTGGCGAAATTCGCGAACGGGGCGTTGGGCTCGTTTGAAGCCACCCGGTTCGCAGCGGGAAGGAAAAACTTCAATTCCTTCGAAATCAACGGATCCAAAGGTTCCATCGTGTTCAATCTGGAACGTCTGAATGAGCTTCAGTACTTCAATCGCAGAGACGACGCGAACCTTCAGGGGTTCCGCACCATTCTCTGCAACGAAGGCGGACAGCCTTACAATTCAGCGTGGTGGCCTTCCGGTCATATCATCGGGTGGGAACACACGTTCACCCACGAGTTCAAGGATTTCATCGAAGCCATTGCAGCGAAAAAGGACACGATGCCGAATTTCGAGGACGGCATGAAAACGCAGGCAGTTCTTGAGGCAGTCATGGCTTCCGCAGACAAAAAGAAATGGGTCAAGGTGACGATCTGAACGGGTGCTCGAATAACGCCCGGAATGTCCGGAACGCAGGGATGCCGTGTGCCGGCATCCCTGTTTTCATCTGATACAGAAAGGGCACCGGCAGTGGAGAACGACGCCACACATATGATTCTTGAGGTGAAACACCGACCGGGGAAGCCCCCTCTGGAACGGGCGTGCGAGTGGGTGGATGGGGAGGTCGGAAAATGGGCGCGCCTCCGGTACGTGAGCGACACGGAACAGAAAGTGCAGGATACCGTGCTTCCGGTCGGTACCGTTACCGACGGGGTGTACTGGGTGGACCGCCCCTTTCACGTATGGAAGTTCTCAACGGGTTCAGGCGGGCACATCGGGTACCGTTTCGACGTGTGTACGAACACGTTCATCTGGAAAGAAAAGCTGATCTGGTACGACCTTGAACTCGATCTCTGGATTCCCTCGGGTGGGGCGCCGCAGTGGCAGGACGAGGATGACATGAGACGACTTGTCAGGATGGAGCATCTCAGCCAGGAGGAACTGGATGTCGCCGAACAGGCGAAAAACTATCTTGACAACCACTGGGCAGACGTGATCGAGGGTGCTTTCGGGGAGGTGCATTCTTAGAAAACAGGGCAACAAGTTTTCGCCGGGGAGGCGGTTTCTTGGCACGAAGCTCGAACGATCGGATTCTCATCCTTCAGACATCAAAAGCCCCCGTGGCACTCTCGGATGAACGCTTTCTGCGTTCGCGGTTCGATGTACGAACTTTTCGCATCCGTCTTGCGCCCCCCGTTCGCCTGCTGGCCAACATGGCAGCACTGGCCGTGTGGTTGTGCTGGAACCTTCCGCGAGCACGGGGGGTCTTCTTCCGTTTCGCGGATTACTACGCGTTCTTGCCCGTGTTCCTGTCACGGGTGTTCAGACGCAAGTCGTGGATCGTTCTTGGCGGATACGATGCCCACCATTTCCCGGAATATGACTACGGCGTTTACGGGCAACCATTGCGGGCATCAATTGTGCGTTACGCCATTCGAAATGCAACCGCAGTGTTGCCGGTGGACCAGTCGTTGTACGATGGCGTGAACGCGTACGCGTTCGATCCACCCCGCGCCACGGGGATCAAATCGCTGGTCCCGAATCTCAGGTGCGAAGTCCGGGTCGTTGCGGACGGGTTTGACCACGAATTCTGGACGCCCTCTCCTGGATGTAGGAAAGAACGGTTGGTGGTTGCGACCGCGAGCGTTCCGCAGGGTACCTCGCGGGAGAGCCGCACGCGGATGGTGGCGCTGAAAGGCGTTCCGCTTTTGCTGGAGGTTGCACGGCGGATGCCAGATGTCGCTTTCGCGATTATTGGTCCTGGACGGGGAGTTCTACCTGAAGGCGGCCGAGTCGTTCCGGCGAATGTCCAGTTGCCGGGGTATCTATCGCCGGAACAACTTCGCGAGTATTACCGCAGAGCAACCGTGTACGCACATCCATCCCTTACCGAGGGGTTGCCTGCCGCTGTTGCGGAGGCGATGCTTTGTTGTTGCGTACCAGTCGGTTCCTCGGTGAACGGTATCCCGGAACTGATTGGGGATACGGGGTTCGTCGTAACGCGGCCGGCGATCGAGGAATGGGCTGCCGCGGTGATACATGCATTGGAACGCGGTGCGTCTTCACGGGCGCGAGATCGAATCGTTGCTCTTTTCAGCCTGGCGAAACGGCATCGCCTGTTGGTGGACGTGATTGAGGGATGAGCCTGGAGGCTATCCATCCAGAAAAACGGCTGAATCGGATAACCGGTGCAAGGGATCGCAGGAGAAGGGGAATGCCATCAATCGCTATAGTGGGCGCATCGAAAGACCGTGCGAAGTTCGGTAACAAAGCTGTTCGGGCGTACGTGCGTCAGGGGTACACCGTGTACCCGGTCAATCCCAGGGAACGGGAAATAGAAGGAATCCTGGCGTACCCCTCCGTAAAGTCCATTCCTTTTCCGGTGGACAAGGTTGCGCTTTACGTGCCTCCCGAGATCGGCATCGCGCTGTTACCCGAGATTGCCGGTAAGCATCCGGCGGAGCTGTTCGTCAACCCTGGCGCGGAAAGCCAGGAATTGCTGGACGAAGCCAGAAGGTTGGGTTTGGAACCGATCGTTGCCTGTGCGATAGTGTCAATCGGGGAAATCCCGGATTAAGATGGACGGACGGCGATGAGAAAGGTCGTGAAAGCCCGGCCTCAGCCTGAGAACTTGCCATCGGACGGAGCGAAAGCGCTCTTTCTTGAGACGGTACGCGCGCTCCGACCGGAGGACATCCCGGTCAAACCGGTTGATCGCGACGACGGCGCAGCCTCCAAACCAGTTGCCAGACGTCGTATTGAGAGGGTTACGGGGTCGATCGATCTTCACGGTATGACCGCAGAACAGGCGATCAGGTATCTCACGGAGGTGCTTCCAGATTACCGACGAAAGGGCGGAACGGTCGAGATCGTTGTCGGAAAGGGGCTGCACAGCCCCGACGGGAAGGGAGTTCTGCGCGAGGTCGTCTCTGGCTGGCTCGACCATGCCGGAAGACGGTTCGTCTCGCGATGGCGGTGGGGCGGGCGAAGACAAGGGGGAAATGGTGTCATTGTCGCTGCAATCCGCGTTCCTGTGAAACGAGACTGAAAGCAGGGTGGTGTCTTGAACCGGAATCTTCTTCGGGAACTCATCGAGCCGATCCTCAACACTCCCACAGGGCCATTCCACGAGGATCACGTGGCGTCCTTCGTCGCGGAAACGGTACGCGGCACCGGCCTCACGATGAGCACTGACACATTCGGGAACATCCTTGTGCGCCGCCCCTCGGTCGGCCGGAACAACCTTCGTATCGGGTTCATGGCGCACATGGATCACCCGGCCTTTGAAGTGATAGAGCAGCTCGAGGGTGCAGTGCGAGTTGCATGGCACGGAGGTGTGGACGCTGAGTACTTCCCGCAGGCACGCGTCAGGTTTCACTCCTCCAGCAATCCGTGCACAGGTGAGATTCGGGAGGTCGAACTGGAAGAAGCTCGTAACCGGGTGAAAACCGTGGTTGTGGCGTGCGATTCGCCTCCGCCCCTCGGTACTCTCGGAACGTGGGAACTGCCATCGGTGGAGGTGACGAACGGGGTTCTTCGTGCGCCGGCGGTGGATGACGTTGCGGGATGTGGCCTTCTGTTGGCGCTGCTCCTCGAACTGGGCGACCGCCCGCTGGAAACGGAGGTATGGGCCCTTTTCACCCGTGCAGAAGAAGTCGGGTTTGTGGGTGCGATTGGACTGGCGCGAAGCGGGCGATTGCCGGTTTCGACGCCCGTTGTTTCTGTGGAGATGAGCAAAGCGACCGCGGGGGTAACGCAGGGGATGGGTCCGGTAATCCGTCTCGGAGATCGATCAAGCATCTTTGACGCGATGTTCGTGCTCTTCATGAAAGACGTCGCCAGCGACCTCAAAGGGCGTATCGAGGGGTTCAAATACCAGCAAGCGATGATGGAAGGGGGCAGTTGCGAGGCAACTGCGCTCAATCTCTTTGGATACCGAACTGCCGGTCTGGCTGTTCCGCTGACCAACTACCATAACCAGCGCCCTTGTGGCCCAACTGGCCCCTTCGTCATCGATTCAGAGGAAATCGCCATCAACGATTTTGCAAACGCCGTGGATCTTTGTGTTGGAATGTGTGAGCGATTTCGGGGCCTTGATGCGGTTAGGAGCGGGCACAGAGGCAAAGCCATGGAACGCGCAACGGAGGGTTTGCAACGTCTGGAAAGAATGGAGCGCGCAAAAACGCGCAGGTGAGTGGTCAGTTGCTCGGTGAACGGATAGAGCCGCACGTTCCCGACTTCAGGTCAAGTCCTCCCTCCCTTCTCTCTCCAGCGTCTCCACCATATTCCTCACCTCCTGAACCCGCGACTTCGGGCACACCAGCACCGCGGCGTTGGTCTCAATGATCACGAGATCGTGCACTCCCAAGGTCGCAACGACGGAACTGCTGGCTCGGATAATGCAGCGTTCGGTGTCGAGACCGACGTGCTTGCCTCGTACCACGTTGCCCCGGGCGTCGTGAAGGCTTATCTGATCGAGAGCAGCCCACGTTCCAATATCCAGCCACCCGAAATCAGCCCGGATCACCTCGACGTTATCTGCTTTTTCCATGATGCCCACGTCCAGCGAAACCCGATCGAAATGCTGGTACGCGTTCTCAGTCACGACACTTTCATCGGGCGTTCCAAGAGACGATCTGATCTCTTGGAGGAGGGCGAAGTGGCGTGGGAGGAAGCGGGAGAAAAGGTCCAGTGCATGCCGTGCCTGCATCACGAACATCCCGGAGTTCCACAGATATCGCCCGTCTTCGACGTACTGAATCGCTCTCGCCTTGTTCGGTTTCTCCACGAATTCGTCAACGCGGTAGAACTGGATCCCCTCAATTTCACGTGTTTCGTGGCCAAAACGAATGTACCCGAGACCGGTGTCCGGTCGGAGTGGCACGAACCCCACCACTACGACAAGAGGAGCGTTTTCCGCCACGGAGACCGCGGCGTGCAGGACTTCGCGGAATCCGGTTTCGTCGGCAATGAAATGATCGGCGGTGATCACTGCCATTGTCGCGGCCGGGTCGCGTTCGATTACCTTCAGTGCCGCCCATCCTATACACGGTGCGGTGTCCTTGCCCAAAGGCTCCACCAGAATGTTTTCTGCGGGAAACGTCGGCAGAGCACGAGCTATTTCGGATGCATACTCGCGCGTCGTGACGATGATCTGCCGGTCCACCGGTATGAGCGGGGCAAGGCGATCAACGGCCACCTGAATCATCGGCCGGTGATCTATGAGGCTGAGCAGTTGCTTGGGTCGGGTTTTCCTTCCTTCAGGCCAAAGCCGCGTGCCTTTTCCGCCCGCCATGATCACGCCGTACGTCATGCGTCCCCCGGGGTTATCTACCGTGGCGCCTGGTCGCGGGAAGGATCATCTGGCGGCAGAGAGGTCAAAGGACCGAATGCCGCGAGGTCCCCGTCGAACCGGGTAGAGTCACCGACAACGAGAATGCGCAGTTGGTCGCTTCTGAGGTATTTCCGTGCCACTCGTACCACGTCATCCTTTGTCACGGATCGGATCCGGGGAATGTAAGATGTGAGATAATCCTCGGGGTACCCGTCGAACGCAAGGCGCATCTCCTGTCCTGCGATTCGTTCGGGCGAGGCATACGAGAACACAAACGAGTTGATGATGGTTTCTTTCGCGGAACTTATTTCGTCGTCGGTAATCGGTTTGATGCCCATGCTGTCAATCACGGACCGCATTACTGAAATCGTTTCTGACGTCTTATCAGCACGGGTACCGACCGCTGCGAGGAACATCCCCTGATCGGGATCAGGGCTATCCAGTACGATTCCAAATACGTAGTACGCCAGACCGCGGTTCGAACGAACCTCCTGGCCGAGGCGCGACGTGAAGGTTCCCGCTCCGAATATCTGGTTCATCACGGCGACGGCGTACTGGTCTGGATCGTGTCTCCGCAATCCCGTGCTTCCCATCCGGATTGATGACTGATTGACTGCTTTCTGGACGTGATAGACCCCCGGAGGCATTCCGCAGTTCTGTTCAGGTGAGGGGAGCGGCGGGACTTCCGCCGCGGTCCACCCGGCGAAAGCTCGATTCACTTTTTCGACAGCCTCTTCCGGCGTAATATCTCCCGAGATCGCCATGTAGGTCACGTTCGGCCTGAACCACGTCCGGTGGAACGCGACGAGGTCTTCTCTGGTGATCCTGTCGACATCCTCCAATTCCAGTTGTCGCGCGCAGGGGTTGCCTTGTCCATACACGATCTGGCGGAAACGGCGCCTGCCGATCTCGTAGGGGTCATCATTCCGCCTGCGAATGCTTTCTTTCGTGAGGTGTTGGAGCTCATCAATCTTGTTCTCAGGGAACGCCGGCGACATCAGCACATCGGCAAGCATGCCAAGGCCGGAGTCAAAATCCTTGCGCAGCACATTCAAATTGGCACTCGCGCAGTCTACGTCCATTCCCACATTCAGGTGTGCTGCGAGGTAGTCCAGCGTGTCGTCCAGCACGTCGGCGGTCAAATGCAACGTTCCACCGCGTCTCATCACCCCTGCAGTGAAGGAGGCGACTCCCGGCTTGCCCACAGGGTCACACTGGGATCCGCCTCTTATCAAGATGTCCACATTCACAATTGGCTGCTCGTTGTCGGTGAGAACGAACAACGTGATTCCGTTCGGCAGCGTGGTTCGGAAAACCGGCGGCGGTGTGAACTTCAGCGAATCGAACGGACGGAGATCGTCGGGGTGCAACGCAGTTGGGCGAGAAGCCGGTTCGGCACGGCGGACCGGCAGGCAGGAGCTGACGAAAACGGTGAAGGCAAGCGCCGCGACCAGGTGATGGATTCGCACCATGGTTACTGGTCCTCCCTTCCGTGTCCGTTGTTCTGCACATTTTCACGCATGATAGCTGCTACGGTCCTGTTTTGTGGTCTGAAATACAACCTCGCCACGCGCATCACATCATCCGCCGTTACCTTCGAAACATTCGCTCGATGTGTAGTAACCACCCGCCAGTCTCCGTGAATCGCCTGCGCGCGCGCAAGCGCCTGAGCCAGCGAGTTGTTGTCCGAGATTTCGCGGATGTACGAGGCCTCAAGCTGATTTTTGCATTTCGTGAGCTCTGCCTCCGAGACAGGAACTCTTGCGAGACTGTCGAGTTCCGAGTAAAGAATGTTTTCTACTTCCCCCGTCGTATGGGGCGATGCCGGCGAGGCGTGCAGAACAAACAGATTTGGGTACCTCTGGCCGGGCAGCTCCTCGTACACGGCCACATCGCTGGCAATACCGGTCTGGACGAGTCTGCGGTAAAGCCTGGAGGAGTTCCCGCTATCGCGAAGGATGTTGGCGATTACGGAAAAAACGTACGCATCCGGGTCAGGGTAATTTGGCTTGTGGTATCCCACCATCAGTTGCGGTTCCGCATCAAAGTCTACCGATATCCTTCGCTCTCCCGTTTGAGGTGGTTCCACCGTCCGCACCTCAGGCGCCCGCCGATTTGCCGAAGGTATCCGTCCGAAATACTTGTCCACGAAGGCCTTTGCACTGTCAATGGAGATGTTTCCTACGATTACGCCGACGGTGTTGTCGGGGATGTAGTACGCCTCCCGGAATGCCGCGGCGTCCTGTGCGGTGACTTTTTCGACCTCGCTCATCCACCCTACGATCGGGACACGATAAGGATGCGCCTGCATCGCCGTTGCCATAAACTGCTCGTAAAGCTTGCCTTCCGGGTCATCATCCGTTCGCATGCGGCGCTCTTCCGCAACGACGTCCCGCTCGCTGTAAAACTCCCGCATCACCGGGTTCATGAAACGTTCTGATTCTAACAAAGCCCACAACTCGAGCCTGTTTGCGGGAAATGATTCATAATAAATCGTGTAGTCTTTCCCCGTTCCCGCGTTGTTGTCGACCCCACCGTTCCTGTCGATTATTCGCGAAAACTCGTCCTTCACAATGAAGGTTCTGTGGATTGCTGTGTAGCGCTGAAGGTCGGCCAAATAGCCTTTCGCCCGAGCGAATGCAGGAAGAGAAGGGTACCGGAGGGGCGCCGTGCGCAGGGTTTCGGCCAGAGCGTCAGCGAGCGCTCGGGTGATTTCGTAGTCCTCCAACCCAGGATTCGCTACAACCACTTCGCGGGTAGTTCTGCGTTCCAGCGCTTCAAGAATCCCTCGGTGCGCGAGTGGGACGGTTGCGAGTGTCTGGGTGTAAAGAACCGCGACACTGTCGATGTGGCGCATGATCCCCTGTTCGGCGGAAAAATCTACCGTGCCGATGCGCGGGGTGCCTTTGAACGCCATGTGTTCAAACAGGTGCGCGAGCCCGGATTGGCCCTGCGGATCGTCTACTCCTCCAACGCGGACAATCACGACACCGGAGAAAACCGGCGCGGTGCCTCTCTTCACGAAAAGAAACTTCATGCCGTTGTCTAACGTGTGCTCAACGACCCGCTCCTCGAGTGGCTGTGCATAACTTGGGGCTGGCGACAACACACACGTTGCGCAGATCAGGAGAAAAACGATTCGTACCAACAGAGGACTCTCCTTCGTGGAGTTTCCGTACCGGAGGACATACCGTGTGGCGATCAAGATGGCACCGAGGCCTGCAGTTGACCGCACGCCGCAGCAATGTCGTCGCCTTTGCTCCATCGTACGGTAACCGTCAGATTCCTCTCCCAGAGAATACGATGAAAATGGTCAATTCGTTCCTGGCTGGGACGGCGGAATGGTTGTCGGGGTACAGGATTGAAAGGAATCAGATTGATCTTGCAGGGGAACCCGGATACCAGCTCGACCAGTCGGCGCGCGTCCTCGTCTGAGTCATTTGTTCCCTCGATAAGTGCGTACTCAAAGGTCACCCGCCTCCGCAGAGACACTCCCGCCATGTGCCGCGCGGCGTCCAGAAGTGTTTTCAACGGATATTTCCTGTTGATCGGCATCAACGAATTACGGACTTCGTCTGTCGTCGCGTTAAGGGAGATTGCGAGACCCACTTTGGGAAGATCACTGGCCAATCGGTATATCATCGGCACGACGCCGGCGGTGCTGATCGTCACTCTGGTGGCGGAGACCGCCAACCCCATCTCGAGGCCGGACAGTTTCACGGCTCGCAGAACAGCTTCGTAATTGTTTAGAGGTTCCCCCATTCCCATGAAAACCACATTCGTAACGGGATGCTCAAATTCCTCTCCACTTGCTCCCCGGGCTCGAAAGAAACGGGCGCCATGGTGAATCTGGTCGAGAATCTCTCCCGCGGTCAGATTCCGCTGGAAGCCGATCTGGCCCGTGGCGCAGAAGCGGCAACCGAGTGCACATCCCGCCTGCGACGAAACGCAGACCGTGCGACGACCATCGTCGACCATCATCACTGTTTCGATTTTGCGGCCGTCTGAAAGACCAAGTACCAGCTTGGTTGTCTGTCCATCGCGTGAAACTGCTCGGTGCCGCTCGGCAAGATATTCGACCCGTGCCTCCGCTTTGAGCTGCGACCTGAATTCCTTCCCAAGGTCCGTCATCTGATCAAAATCAGCGACACCCTTTCCGTGTATCCAGCGAAGGAGCTGATTAGTCCTGTATTTTTCCTTTCCAAAACGTGCCAGGAACTCGCGCAGTTCGTCGGGCAGGAACCCCTTCAGGTCGGGTTTTTCTGCACAGACAGCGGGGTGTGCCAGGACTGAGGCACTATCGAAGGATTTTTCGCGAACCGTTGGAGGCATACTCCAAAAAATACCCTCGCCGGTGCCATTCTGCCAGCGCTCCGTCTGCCGATCGATGCGCTGCTTGACCGTTCTTCGCAAATCAGGGTATACTTCAACATTACCGAAATGCGCATTTTACGCGGGAGGCGACCGTGGTGTATCGATTTCTGCTGGCTTTCGTGGCGGCGTTTGTGATAGGCGTGTTTGTTCAGTCCTGCACGCCGTCGCGCTCCCTGCAGCAGATTTCGACTCGAGAAGTCCCTGATCCGTTCGTCAGGAGCGCGCAGGACGCCTCGAATGACAGCCTCGTTCGAGCAAAATGGATGTGTCGTACTGCGGTTCCCGACCCTTTGGCAGGGCAGGAAGACGGGCCCAGGATCCGGTTCGAAGCAACGCTGTACGGTGAAGATGTAATAGCAGCGGAAGTCGCCAAAGAGTGCCGCATGCGGGAGAGTCTGGACGTCTCTGACACGTGTGCTTCGGCTTCTCGTGAACGTTACCGGAGCGTTCACCACGACACCACGCGACTCAGAATCCGTCTGGACCTGGAATCCAGTTTCAGCGTGAATTCCCTGAATTCACGGTTCTGGGATGTATATCTCAAAGATGAGCGAGGCATTGCGTACGAACCCGTCGAAATCGTTCAGAATGCTCCGGTCATTGTCCGCGAGGACACCCTCCCGGAACCCGGTCGTGCGCCGGTGAGAGGCGCGGTGTACCGCCGCGCGATCGACATGTACTTTCCTCGGGAAGACGCGTTTGGCACAGATATCATTTCCGCCTCAACGCGTGAAATACGACTTGTCGTGTCTCAGAACCGTCGTGAATTGACCACGTTCGTCTGGCACATAAAAAGAACCGGCGACTCTCGAAGCACATCGACTGGCAGTGCGCAACGTGCTCCATCGGGTTTTTGATCACACCTGATTGGTTCAGACTCATGAACACTCACGAAGAACTGGTTGAAAAGGTTGAGACACTTGCCGAAAGGGACGGACGTTTCCGCAAAGAAGCCTATTTTTTTGTATTTGAAGCGCTCCAGTTCACAGTCAAATCCCTCAACCTGACAGGAAAACAACGGCACGTGACGGGGCAGCAACTCGCCCTCGGGATCAAGGAATACGCGCTTGACCGGTTTGGTCCAATGACGTTGAGCGTGTTCGAGCACTGGGGTGTTCGGTCCACGCTCGATTTCGGCGAAATTGTGTTTGGCCTGGTTGAGGCCGGTCTCATGGGCAAAACCGAGGAGGATTCCATCGAGGACTTTGTGGACGTCTATGACTTCCAGAAAGCCTTTGACTGGCACAACGCAATTGGCAGAAAGCTGCGCAAATGACATCCGAACAACCGCAGCGCGCAGGCAGGCCCTTCGTCCTCGCAAGTTGCAGTATTCTTCCTGAGAAATGGAACAAAGAGGAAAACGCCCGAAAGATGCTCTCCTTCATGGAGAGGTCGCTGCGGTGTGGCGCTGACGTCATTGCGGTGCCCGAAGGCTGCCTTGAGGGCTACGTGGTAATGGAAGCGATCGAGGCGAACCGCGGGACGGAGCTGCTGAACATCGCCGAACCGGAAGATGGTGAAATGATCGCGCGTTTCCGAGGTTTTTGCCAGAAGCACCGTGTGCACGCGCTGGTATGTTTCTGCGAACGGGAAAGGAATGAGGCTTTCAACACCGCCCTGTGGATCGGTCGAAACGGCGAAACAGTGGGCAAATACCGGAAGACGCATCTCAATGAAGGATACAACGCGGATCACCGTTTCAACTGTACCGGCGCCGAAATTCGTGCGTTCGATACCGAGTTCGGACGCGCGGGAGTAATGATCTGTTTTGACAGGCGAGTTCCCGAGGTTGCCAGATGTCTCGCCCTTGATGGTGCGCAGTTTATCCTGAACCCTTCCTACGGCGTGTACAAGGGATGGAACGACTCCGTTCTTGCTGCGCGTGCGCACGAGAATCAGATTCCGGTGGTATTCGTGCATCCGAACAAGACGTTGGCGGTCAACGAAAAAGGCGATATCACCTTCTGCCGTGAAGAAACAGATGTGATTTCTCATCTGACGGTTACGCCGCGGACCTCTTCCTCGCTTCTCCTTTCACTCCGTCGCCCGCAGCTGTACGGGCGAATCACCTCCCTCACATAACGGGTTCGCACGGGGCTGGGTGCCAAAGTTCCCAACGGTGGCCCGCAGCAAACGAAATCGTTATAATCTCTTATGCCGTCTGCGCCGCAGATGCGGCGCTTTCCGACGGGGGTGCGCAACAGCCAGAAAACAGTTCGGAGGTAACATTCAATGGCGGGCAAAAGCATCTGCCACAAGATCATCGAGCAGCACCTTGTCGCGGGTAAGGTAATCCCGGGAACTGAGATTGGAATCCGCATAGATCAGACGCTCACGCAGGACGCAACCGGAACCATGGCCTACCTGCAATTCGAAGCTATGGGAATACCCAGGACAAGAGCCGGCCTATCCGTTAGCTACGTTGACCACAACATGCTGCAGGATGGCTTTGAAAACGCTGACGACCACCGGTACTTGCAGTCCGTGGCCCGCAAATTCGGCGTGTATTTCAGTCGTCCCGGGAACGGCATCTGCCATCAGGTGCACAGGGAACGGTTTGGTGTTCCCGGACAGACGCTCCTGGGAAGCGACAGCCATACCCCGACCGGCGGCGGCATGGGCATGCTGGCGATGGGCGCTGGCGGATTGGACGTTGCGGTCGCCATGGCAGGGCACCCGTATTACTTCCCGTGCCCCAGCGTGACACTTGTTCGGCTCTCAGGGCGTTTGCGTCCATGGGTAGGAGGAAAGGATATCATCCTCGAACTGCTTCGCCGCCTTTCGGTGAAAGGTGGCGTGGGCCGCATTATGGAATACGGCGGCCCGGGTGTGGCCACGCTCCCGGTGGCTGATCGTTTCACCGTCGCGAACATGGGCGCGGAACTCGGTGCGACCACGTCCGTTTTTCCAAGCGATGAACTGACGAGGAGATATCTCCAGGCTCAGGGCCGACCGGAGGCATGGATTCCCGTAAACGCGGACCCGGACGCAACGTACGAGGCTGTCGTTGAGATCGATCTGGATGAGTTGGAACCCATGGTTGCCAGGCCACACAGCCCTGATAACGTTGTTCCCGTACGCGATCTTGAGGGGACACCCGTTCAACAGGTTTGCATCGGCAGTTGCACCAATTCCTCGTACCATGATCTCCGAATAGCTGCCGCGATGCTTCGCGGGAGGACAGTAAGCCCGGCTGTTTCATTGACAGTTACGCCCGGTTCGAGGCAGGTCCTGGAGATGATAGCTCGTGATGGCTCGCTCGCGGACCTGATTTCGGCTGGAGCCCGCGTGCTGGAAGCCGCCTGCGGTCCGTGCATCGGAAACGGACAGGCTCCCCCCTCAGGAGCGAACAGCGTGCGGAGCTTCAACAGGAATTTCGAAGGGCGTTCGGGCACGCGCGACGCAGGGGTATTTCTGGCCAGCCCGGAAACGTGCGTCGCATGCGCCATCACCGGCGTCATTTCGGACCCGCGGGATCTCGGAATTGAATATCCCGAGATTCCCGAACCAGAAAGCTATTCCCGCAATGACAGCATGATCATACCGCCTCCGGCCACACCGGAAGAAGTTACCGTTTCACGGGGGCCGAACATCGTGTCGCTCGGTTCGTTTGAAGCGATGGCAGATTCCCTTCGAGGGCGCGTTCTGATCAGAGTCGGGGACAACATAACAACGGACCACATAATGCCGGCGGGAAGATGGCTGAAGTACCGTTCCAACGTCCCAACGTACTCCGAAGCGACTTTCAACCCGATAGATCCAGATTTTCCAAAACGTACCAGGGAATGGGGTGGAGGACTCATCGTTGCGGGTGAGAACTATGGTCAGGGGTCGAGCCGCGAACACGCGGCGCTGGTGCCTCGCTGGATGGGTGTGAAGGCAGTAATTGCGAAGTCGTTTGCACGGATCCACGAGGCGAATCTCGTCAATTTTGGTATTCTCCCTCTGGTGTTCGCGAATCCTGACGAGTACGACCGGGTCCAGCAAGGCGACACGATAGAGATTTTGCACGCGCGTCAGGCGGTCGAAAATGGGTTGAACGTCGTCGAAGCGACGAATCTCACGCAGGGTGTGAAATTCGGGGTGAAGCTTAATCTCACGGAGCGAGGCCGGAAAGTGGTTCTCGCAGGCGGCATGCTGAACTACGTTCGCAGTTAGGAGCCATCCTTGGAGAACTCGCCGGGTGAGAATCAGTTACTCATCGGTGCTCATATGTCCACCGAGGGAGGGTTATTCCGTGCGGTTGACCGCGGGGCACAAATAGGGTGCACCGCAATTCAGCTGTTTACAAGAAATCCGAGTCAGTGGTTTTCTCCTCCCCTTTCAGAAAAAGAAGTGACAGAGTTCAGGGACGCGGTTTCTCGGACGAAAATGGCTTCCGTAGTGGCGCACGATTCCTATCTCATCAACCTGGCGAGTCCTGACGCGCCATTGAGAAATCGGTCAATTTCTGCGATGCTCGACGAACTGGACCGCGCATCAGCACTGGGTATCCCGCTCCTTGTGACACATCTTGGGGCGCACACCGGGCAGGGAGAGGAAAACGGACTGCAGACGCTGGTAGACAGCCTGGACGAGGTGATTGATGCGCGGCCGGATGCTCCCGTTTCCGTGTGCCTTGAGACCACTGCCGGTCAGGGGACTTCCCTCGGATGGGCGTTTGAACAAATCGCATGGGTTTTGTCAAAATTGTCGGCACCGGAGCGGTTTCGAACCTGTTTTGATACCTGCCACGTGTTTGCTGCGGGGTACGACCTTGTGACGCGCGACGCGTACGAAAAAACGTGGCGAGAGTTTGATAACGTCGTGGGAATTGGGTATCTTGCAGTAATGCATCTGAATGATGCGAAAAAAGAGCTTGGCAGTCGTGTGGATCGGCATGCGCATATCGGAAAAGGCGAAATTGGCGAAGGGGCATTTCGGCGGATAATGCAGGACCCGGAGTTGAGGGGCATTCCAAAAATATTGGAAACCCCTGAATCAGAAACGATGCACGCCATTAATCTGAGCGTTTTGCGAGAACTCGCGGCACGTTCGAGCTGACCCTCGCGATGTCGGAGGGTTTCAGCCTGCAAGGAGGAAAGCGACGATGGATGGGGCTTCAAAAGGAATGACGCACCTTGGCCGAGGCATCGTTCTCGCTCTTTTTGCCACGTGCATCGGCGTGGGAGGTTGCAGCAGGCGTGGCAGCGGGGAATCCGAGAGTTCCGATCTTTCAAAGCAAATTGTTGGTACGTGGTTCGCTTACAGAGACAACGTCATCGAGAATATGTGGACATTCCGGGAAGACGGAACTTGCGTGAATGACGGGTGGCCCGGCGACGTCCAGGCCCCACCGTATCACCTTGAAGGCACATATTCAGTCGAGGCGGCGAAGATTACCGTCATTCTTAGACTCGAGGAAGGTTTGACGGATACGGTGATTCTCTCCGACCCCGACATAACAAACGACCGTCTTGTATACTCCGCGGGTGGAATTCCTGTCGCCTTTTTGCGAGAGAGAACCGCGGCGGCTGCGGAATCCGCGCCAACGGCGGAGGAAGGGGCTCCTGTTGCCGCCCTGGCAGACTCGATTATCGGGGGATGGGTCGCTTTTCTAGGAGGAATACCGGCGAACACGTGGCAATTCAACCAGAATGGGACGTTTGTAAACGAAGGATGGACACAGCTTTCGCCTGGCTCGGTTATCCTGAAACGCACCTACCAGGTTTCGGGCAAGTTCGCCGTAACGGGATCGCGGGTTCTCCTGACCAACGAACGCATCGTCCATTTTGGCACCGGGCCGCAGGGTGAGAACTCCGAAGTTGCCGTTTCGCAGAATATCGTCCTCTATGACGTGGCGGTATCACGCGGACGACTGGTGTACACGAACGAAGGGGGGCTCCCCGTCGCATTCCGTCGCGGATACGTAACCCCGACCGAGTGGTAAGCGCGGGTTTCCCTTTCCGGCATCGGCGAGGACGTCCCCATCAGCGACGCCGCACGCTGTTCCCCGCAAGGGGGCTCTCTTGAAAATGCCTGACCCCGGCAAAACTCTGCGGAATGTCCTGCTCGGGGTTTTCCCGGAGCTCTCCCCGGATAGCTGCACGGAGTTGTTCCTGCGGCATTTCCCGCCGCCTCAAGAACGCGTCTCGCGGGCAATTGAGATCTTCGCCCAGTCGCTTCCTCCGCGGATCGTGCGCCTCCTGGTGGAAACCTGCGCGGCGTCCCCCGATCCTGGCGCCGCAATTTCCTGTCTGTCTGAACTTGTTCAAGCGACACCTTCGGCGTTCCGCGGCATTACCTTGGAACAAGCGCGAAGGCTTGCCTTGTTCCTTTCAGGCGGAGCCTTTCTGAGGGAACGCATTCTGAGACACGCAGGGCGAGTGTTCTGGTTGGTTGATGAATCGGGACGAATGTTTTCCCGGACCGAACTTGAAAAAGAAATCGCGGAGACCCGCGAGGGAGACGCCGAGTGGGACGCACTGCGTGTCTGGCACGATCTCCACCTGATGCGCATTGCCGTTGCAGATTGTGCCTGCACGTTGGATATCGCGGAGATAACGGAACAGCTTTCTCTGCTTGCCGAGGTGACGATCAATGAGGTTGCTCAGCGGCAGGCGCAGGCGCTGAGGGAGCGGTACGGAAATCCGCTCCAGCAGGACGGCGCAGACGCGGAATGGTGTGTGATCGGCTTGGGCAAGTTGGGGGGAAGTGAACTCAACTTCCGTTCAGATGTGGATGTCATGTTCGTGTACTCAGCGGACGGATACTCGACGGGAGGAACTTCCGGCGCGGTACCGGTGGCTCAATGGTACAACCGGTGGGCGGAAGGAGTGTTGAGTGTCCTTACCGAAGTGAGCTCGACGGGGTTGCTGTACCGCGTCGATACGCGTCTCCGTCCAGACGGGCAGTCTGGTGCGTTGGTGCGCAGCATTGCCTCGTATGTCCATTATTACGAGCAAAGGGGCGAGGTCTGGGAGAGGCAGATGCTAGTAAAAGCACGCCCCGTTGCAGGCTCAGTTCGGACGGGGCAGGAATTGCTCGATTTTCTGGAATCCTTCATTTACCCGCGAAGCCTCGTCACAAGTCCACGGGAGGAAATCCACAGAGTCAAGAACCGAATTCTGCAGCACCTTGAAGCGAAAACAGCCAGTTCAAACCCGGCGAATGCGGAGAGGAACCTCAAACTGGGCCGGGGCGGTTTGCGAGACATCGAATTCGTGGTTCAGTGCCTTCAGCTGGTCGTAGGGGGCAGCGACAAAGCCGTACGGGAGCGGAACACGCTCGCGGCGATCCGGAAACTCCACCAGCGTGGTGTTCTCAGTGACAATGAGCAAAGAACGCTTGATGAGGCATACCGGCTCTTCCGTCGCACGGAACATCGCCTTCAGATGGCGACGGGGCAGCCCTCATTCGTCCTTCCTTCAGAACATGATGAGCTAACACTTCTGGCGCGGAGAATGGGTTACTCTGATCCAAGGGTGTTGACGGCGGACCTGGAAGCAGCGAGGAAAGCCGTCATGTCCGTGTATGACAGCGTTCTGGGTCCACCGGAGACCGGCACGGAAATCGGCAAAATTCTGAGTTTCCTCGCAGGCGATTCCGAAGCTATCTCCAAATTGGCGGGTTGCGGTTTTCACAACCCCGAGGCGGCGCACCGTAATCTGCTCCACCTTGCGTTCGGTCATGGCGATACGGTTCCCGCTTCTGCGCCTTCCCCGCCCGTGCTCCGGCTGGTGCCCCGTCTGCTGGACGAACTCCGTGTGAGCGCAAACCCCGACCGCGGGCTCAACAACGTGGAGAGGATGCTCAGAGCATTTGGCGCCGTAGACAGCTTCGCCGACCTTCTGTCGTCGCACAACGCATTCCTCAACCTGCTCGTTACGATCGCGGCGCGCAGCGAAGCTCTTACTGAGACGATCTCCAGGGACCCTGGTCTCGTGGATTGGATGCTGTATTCTGGCGTCCTCTTTGCTGAAAGGCATCCCGAAGACGTCGACCTTGAATCCCGGGCCGCCGTTGCGGGTCTGCCGACCACTGAATTGCGAACTGCAGCACTCCATTCGTTTCGAAAGCGGGAGAACCTGCGTGTGGGAGTCCGCTTCCTCCTGGGCCTCGCGAACGAGGAGGAAACATCGGAGCAACTTACCGCCATCGCGGAATCAGTGGTGAAGCGGGTCGTCTCTATCGCAAGCAGATCACTGGCGGGGGCATATGCAGACAATCCTTCCTACCAGTGGGCAATCATCGGCTTGGGCAAACTGGGCGGACGCGAAATGAACTTCGGGAGCGATCTCGACATTTTCTTCATACACTCCGAGGATCAAGGCGAAAGCCAATGTGTGGACTATGTTACTTCGCTCGCACAGGAGGTTCTCCGGTTACTGAGCGAAAACACGGAATATGGGATTCTCTACGAAGTTGACACCAGGCTCCGTCCGGAAGGAAAACATGGTCCGTTGAGCCTTTCGATCGACGGTTTCCGCGAGTACCTTCGCAAACGTGCCGCCCAGTGGGAGCGTCAGGCACTGACCTTCTCACGGGTGATCGTTTCTGGGCCGCAGCCCCACTTTGGCGAGGTTGTCGAGGAAGCAGTCTGGAACGCGATTGCGGTCAAACCGACGAGAGAGATTTTTGAGAGCGCGCTTTCGATGCGGTTGCGCATGCAGGAGCAGGCACAGAGCAACTACGGAACGCGACAGAACATCAAAACCGGGTTCGGCGGGTTGGTGGACGCCGAATTCATTGCGCAACTGGGAAGGATGATCGGTGGAGTACGCCTTTGGGAAGGGCGAAAAGGCAACACCAGGGCCACTCTCGAATGCATGCAGTCTGCAGGCCTTCTCCCGGACCGAGTTGCCCGGACGCTGATGGATGCGTACAGAGCTTTGCGGCGGATCCAGATGCATCTTCGCGTGAACGATTATCGCGCGCACAATGTTCTGCCGGAAGATGAAGACGCAATTCTGACCCTTGCGAGAGGGTTGGGTTTCCGGGATAGGAGTGATCTTTCGGTGCACGTTGAAAAAGTGACGGAAGACATGCGGGGCGCGTTCCTGTTGGCACTTGAGTTCCTCGCGGCCGCGAGCATGAAAGCATCCGGAGGATCGCTTGTCTGAACGATTCGTGGGCGGATGGAGCGCACTCGCAACCCTGCTTGCCGTCGCGATTTGGCTGGTGACGGATTCAACCTTTTCGGTGGCAGAGGAGGCGCGTAACCTCCAAATCGGGGCTGTTGCGGAGGTCCAGGTCTCTCCTCAATTCTCCGTGTCTCTGGTGATCCAGCGGAGAGGGCGCTCGGTACAGGAACTGGGGAAGCATTTCCTCGCTCGCCCACAGCACGCCTCCCGTTACACGCGTCGGGATCAAATGACGATCCCGTTCCCTGCGCTGAGTGATCCTTACAAAGCGATCGTCGCTCTGCGGCTGTTTCCTGAGGACAGCCTCTCGCAAGATGGCCTCGAGCATGTGGTGACCGACGAGCGCGAAAACGTCGCCGCAATCGCACGGTTTTTCACCGGTTCGCCGGCAAACGCCGGTCAGATGCGCCGAACCGGAACAGTAGGTGAAGTCTCTATCACACGGAACCACGAAATCCTCGTGACGATCGGCAAAGAAGGCGTCGAAACGGGCCGTCTCGCGGAAGCTGTTCTGAAAGACCGGGGTCGTATCCGTGAGTTTGACAGAGGTGCAACGATCGTGATTCCCGCGGATGCGATGAAAGACGGATATCGAGCCGCCGTTCTGACGCATCTGTTTTTTTCCGACGTGATTCGGGAAGACTCGCGACGGCACGTCGTCACTCTCACGATAGAAAGCCTTTCGCGGGTCTCGCTCTGGTTCACCGGAACGGGAGAAAACTGGCCCCTCCTGAAGCGTGCTTCGGGGAAACGCTCAAATGATGTGGCGAAGGGTGAGGTAATCGTCATCCCCCGAAATTTGCTCGGAAGCTGGGCCCTTATGACGGAGGAGGACATCTCCGAGGAGACCAGGGACTACCCTCTCGCCCTCACCTCCCGCAGCAGGCGGAATGCCGTGAACCTCGGCCAGAGATTTCTGATTCCGAAACGGCTGCTTTCTGCGTGGACTACACTGATGGAGAAGGGAGAGGATGGGGCACAGGATGCGGCAAAATGGTACGTCTACTGGGGGACGCGAAATCCGCCGCTCGTGTATTCGGGAGACCGGCTGGGGGGGTATGCGGGGTACCGTCTGCAGCGGGGCCAGGCGCTTTATTCCGATGTCGTCATTCGCTTCACGGGCGTGGTCGAAGTGGCGGAGGTCCTGCACCTCTCCGAGGTCGTTCTTCGCAGGTCGGGATTCAGGGATCCCCGCAAGCTTCCGGTCAACGCCCTCATCAAGATTCCCATCGGGTTGTTGAGCCCCGAATGGAGACCCGAAGGCGACCCCGCGCGGCTCGCGGAACGTGAGGAAGACACGGCAGTTGCCCGCGTGGAAGAGGAAATCCGCGTCGAAAAGGCGGAGGCACGAGCCGCCGAGCCAGTCCGCCCACGTGGTGAGGCGCTGCGAGGGGTTACGATCGTTCTTGACGCGGGTCACGGTGGGCACGACCCGGGCGCGCTCGGACCGCGAGGTCTGACGGAAAATGAAGTGGTATACGACATAATGTGTCGTGTTATGAGGCAGTTTGCCCAACGAACCCAGGCGATCGTGTACGTAACCATTGAGGACGCACAGACAGGGCACACGCCCTCGGAGCGGGCGACAATACCGGACAATCGGGAGGAGCACCTCCTCACCACGCCGAAATACCCCAACGCGGACGTTGTCACATCGGCCAATCTTCGATGGTACCTGGCGAATTCCTATGTCCGGCGCGCGATCAAGACGGGTGCCGACCTCGAGCAGGTTGTGTTCACAAGTTTTCATGCGGACGCGCTCCATCCCAGCATGCAGGGGTGTATGGTGTACGTTCCCAGCGCGCGCCACAGCAAGGGCCGGTACAGCGCGGGCACACGCTACGCGATTTACCAGGAAGTATCGGAGCGTCCCACCGTGAGTTACTCGTACAACGAACGGCTCCGTTCGCAGGCGCTGTCTTCGGGGTTTGCTGATGCGCTTTGCCAACGTCTCAGAAGCGCGAACGTGGGGGTGCATGGGCGCAAACCTGTACGCGGGTACATCATACGGCGGAGTGGCGGTGGCGAATGGGTTCCGGCGATACTCAAATACAACGCGGCGCCCACCAAAATCCTGGTCGAAATCGGGAACATCAGGAACGAAAACGACGCTGCCAACATGAGAGACCCTGCATGGCGGGAGCGGTTCGCTTCCGCGTACGTTGACGCGGTGATTTCGTATTTCTCTACCCAGTGAGAAAGAAGCATGAACGCCAATATCGAGCCCTTCCTTATGCGCTTGAACGAAGTCCTGGATCCTGAGCGCAGTTCAAAAGCAATCGAACGCCAGAAAAACGCCTGCCTGTTCCGCAGATCGGACCGGTTGCCGGTAGCATTCGTGCTGGACGAAGTGCCAGGTTGGGAACGGATAAAGCTGGACGAGGCGTACGCGTGTCCTGAACTCATGTTGCTCAACGAACTCCGTCCCATCTATGGCAGCGCGCTTGTCGGTGATGATCGCGCGAATACGATTCGGGCAAATTTCGGCGTTGGGATACTCCCGTCCCTTTTTGGGTGCGAGATCAGGCTCACGCACGACGCCATGCCGTGGGTAGAACCGCTGAACAGCAGAGAAGCAGTTGCCAGGATTGTCAGCGCCGGTGCACCGGATTTGCGTGGAGGCCTCTGGGCGAGGATCGAAGATTTTCAGGAGTTCGCGATTGCGCAACTTGCCGATTTCCCTGCTCTGCGGTCCGGAATTCGACTCTCCATGTGCGACATGCAGGGGCCGTTCAGCATTGCGCATCTGGTGTGGGGGAACGACATCTATTACGCCGTAGTGGACGACCCCGACCTGGTGCGGGATTTTCTGGAGTTGATAACTGACGTGTACATCCGTTTTGTCCGTCAGGAACGAGAAGCGACAAGAGCCGATGAGGAATTCACGGAATTTCTCAATGTGCTGGTTCCGGGCAAAATTCTCATTCGAGAAGACTCGGCAACAAATCTCTCTCCCGCGATGTACGAGGAGTTCTGTCTCCCGTTCATCCAGAAGACGCTTGACGCGTTTCCGGGAGGCGTTCATTACTGCGGCGCGGGACACCAGTTCTTCGAACTGGTAGCCGGGTGCCGGAATCTGACCGCGATGAACTTCGGAAACCCTGAAATGCAGCGTCCTGAACGGATCAGGTCTCTCGCGGCACGGGGTATCGCAGTGGTGGGGTGGGGGCTCTGGCCTCTCGATCCCCCGTTGGACGAGCTGGAAACCGGTATCAGCTTGGGCGTCTCCGTTCACGATGTGGAGGAAGGCAAGCGGATCATGGATCAGGTGGCGTCACGCGGGTGAATTCCGCTATTCCTACGGCGTGCACAGCTCGAACGCCAACCATGTTGTGGCTGTCACAACAACCACCAGAGGAAGGAACGCTGCGGCGCCGGCGATTGTCCACGTTCCCACGTTGTCGGATGGCAGGAATCGTGCGGCTTGCGCACGCCAGATAGAGAACGCCGAACCGGGGATTACGACGACGCAGGAGGCGAACAAACCCGGAACGTAGCCGCGGACGCGTATCGCGAAGAGGATGGTGCAGAGTGCCGCAGCTAACCAGAATCCTTGGCATGCCAGCCACAGACGGATTCGCATGCCCCGGGGATTCCGCGACGCCGCGAATCCGGCCGCACAAGTGCACAGCACCATCAGAGTCAGTGTAACTCGAAACGCGCCCTCCGGAATCGAGAAGTAGAGGACATTTGTGAGAAACCAGGTGTATGACAGCACCTGTTCGATTGCCCACGCGAATACCCCGAGGGCGCACAACCAAAAAACGGCAATACCTTTGAAGTCCACGTGACCTCCTGTGCCGGGTGCAGACATGACAAGGGAAAATGAGCTGGGAAAAAGTTACCCGTTGCCTCGTGGAATTATCAGCGTACTTCAGACTCCGTTCGATGACAACGGGGACGTAGACACGAAATCACTGGAGCGCCTGGTGGAACACGCTGTCGGGGCGGGCGTGAACGGTTTCCTGGTACCCGCGGTTGCCAGCGAAGTGGACACCCTTTCAGCGAAGGAACGGGAATACGTCGTAGAGGTTGTTCTGAAAGTTGCTGGCGGGAGGGTTCCGGTAATCGTCGGAGCATCGGCACCGTCGGAGGAGGATTGCGCCGCGTTTGCACGGTACGCGGAGCGCGTCCACGCGGACGCGTACCTCGTGGCGGTTCCGTCTTCGTTCTATGCCCATCAGGAGAAAGCCCGACCCTATTTTGCCCGAATTGCCGCGTCCACCGCCCTCCCAATGGTGATTCAGGACCTCCAGTTCGGCGGGTACGGTCTGCGGATCGAGGAGATTGAACGCCTGTGGGAGACCATTCCGCGAATTGCCGGGTTCAAGGTAGAAACCGTTCCGGCGGGTCCGAAATACACCGCGATACGGGAGAAACTGGGCGCGAGCGTTTTCATTGCAGGGGGATGGGCTATTCCGCAGATGATCGAAGCGCTGGATCGCGGCGTGGACGCTCTGGTGCCCGAGAGTTCGATGGTGCCCATTTACCGTGCGGTATATGAGCTTTACGATAGCGGATGCAGAAGCGAGGCGACAACGCTGTTTCGACAAATTCTCCCGGTGCTCTCGTACACAAATCAGGAACTTCTGACCTCCATCGCCTTCTTCAAACGACTTCTCTGTCGCAAGGGCATCTTCGCGCGCGAACACATGCGTCTTCCCGGTTTCGAATGGGACATGTTCTCAGAGCGGGTTGCGGAGGAACTAATCGCTCTTGTTCTGGAAGTGGAGGCCGCGGTTTCTTTATGTCGCGGGTGATTCGGGAAAAGCACGGGTTGGCCGCCTCCGCGTTCGTGCGTATACTTCCATTGGAATGCGTGCCAGAGTTTTTTCATGGAATATGTTCAAAGGGCGTTTTTCGCGATCTCATGTGAGCTTCCCACCGTTTTCTTGAGAGAACAGAGGGCCGCAGGCCTGACCTCAGGCCCCACTACTGAATCGACAGGTATTGCCTGTTGCACCGTACACAACGGATTCCAGGCCCGAGTCTACGCCCGGAAAATTGCCGCAAGACCTGGAGCAAAAGCTTTCGACGTTTTGAGAATACCGTACGGAGATGCCAATGGCTGAGGTTCCCCAAACATCTGGCGACGTCCCCGCCGACGGGAATGGCGTGAATTCCTCTTTGTGGCGATTGCTAGGCAAGATCGGCAAATGGCTCCTTATCGTGTTTGCTGTGGCGCAGCTCCTTGCCGTCACGGTGTTTGACCCCGAAAAAGTATCCGTCTGGTTGTTCGGGCTGGACTTGAACCCCCAGCGCGCAACCCGTGTGGATTTCGGGCGCGTGGATGCGGAGAGCCAGGCTGTGATGGATGCCGTCACGAGGGACAACGTGGCGCGCCATATGGCAGCGATCGTGACCGGGGAATCGCGCGCGGTGGGGTACCCAGGCGAACGGAAGACATTTGAGTACGTGCGAAGCGAGTTCCAGCGCCTGGGGCTCCAGGACATGGGAGTGGACTCGTTTGAAGTGGTAGTACCGCGCGATGAAGGCGGCAGCGTCACGTTTGGCGGCGGTGAGACCAAGCCCATCTACGCTCTCTGGCCGAACCAGGTAAAAACGCCCACCTTGCCGCGGGCGCAAATATTTCTGAACGATACCCTGTTGGGGCCGGTCTCCGCGGTATTCCCGTCCAAACCCTCCACGTATGAGCTTCCCCCGGAAGGCGTTGCCGCGGAGTTTGTCACGATCCCGCGACACGATCTGTCACTTACGCAAGAAGAACAGGAACGATTCGGGGCGCGCCGCGGACAGGTGGGAATCTGGGATGTGGTTGACTTCTCGCGCCA
>Ga0116178_10000547_pt1 | contig 33585 bp, 22 predicted proteins | sample AD_STIC12_MetaG_FD_89880 | JGI IMG/M metagenome (GOLD analysis project Ga0116178, IMG submission 89880) | Active sludge microbial communities of municipal wastewater-treating anaerobic digesters from USA - AD_STIC12_MetaG | ecosystem: Engineered > Bioreactor > Anaerobic > Digestate | place: USA...
GCAGATTCGAGGTTTTGAACTGCGGATATCGAAACGTGTGGGGAACTTCTTCACTGGATGGGCTCAGGGACAGCTTTCGTTGAGGGACTCAGGTGCCATAGGTCTGCTGTACGACGATCCGCAGAACAACAACGACCAACCCCAATCGGCGTACGTGGTGACTTCTCTTGCGGAGCCCTCATGGAGCATGTTTCTCGATTTCCACACGCCGAGGCGGTTCTCGGTGTTCGGGGTTCCTCCGGCGGTAACGGAGCTCTGGTCGGCGTCGTTCGTGTTTTCATATCAGCCGGGGCAGTGGGCAACGTATAACCCCGCAAATATCACTCCCCCGCCGGCGCCGAATGTGAGGTACAAGGATTCGTACGGGTCCAGCATGCGGATTGCGAAGGGCGTAAGTTTCGGCAGGGCAACGGGTGAAGTGTATTTTGACGTGGCGAATCTGCTCGGGTACAAGTCACTCTGGAGCGGTTCGATGTCGGGGGGGGAGTGGAACCAGTATCTGGCATCGCTCCATTTCCCGATTACGGACGTTGCCATTGAAAAGGATTACGGGAATGATCGGATAGGGGATACGCCGCCGTACGCGATTATCGCCGATCATGATTCCTGGGCGCATTATATAAGCCCGCGGACGTACTCCGTGGGGATCAATATCTCGTTCTGATCGGGGAGAAAGAGAAACACGCAGTTCTGGACGGTGCGTGGCTCGTTCAATGCCGGTTTGTCTCGTAACAAGGAGGGCTGCCCGGGGGAAGAAAAGAAGGACAAGGATTGCGAAGCGAGTGCGTTGAAGCCGACGCGCTCACTGGTTTGAGGTCACTTATCACGTGGAGGTTCGCATGAGCTTCAGGAAAATGCGTCTGGTTCTCGCGTCGGCGGGTCTCGCCGTATTGCTCCCGGTGGCGGCCTGGGCGCAGTGGGGTCAGATCTTCCGGACGCTGGACCAGGGCAATCTGTGGGACACGTTCACGAACCGGCATTACGGCGCCGTGGACAGGGCCATCACATGGCCGGGTGGCTGGTGGGGAACCACCGCCACGATGCGCAACAACTGCGCGAACTGGAAGGGGTTTCTGATCGGCGCGAAGGACGTGCACGATCCACAATATCCTAACGTCGTGTGGCCGTACATGGTCGGCCAGCGTGACGGCGACAACGACGGCGAAACAGGAAGTGACACACTTGCCGCTCCCCCCGATCCACTGAACCCTGCGAACGGGGCCAAAATTCTCTTCCAGGGTCGCCGATCACAACGGACCTTCCGGCAGGGATATGCCGCAGTTACGGTGGATGGCGTTGCGTCTTCCAATATGATCCACTACGCGGTGAACGCACCTACCGGATTCCAGGTTCCTGCGGCGGATGAGGATTACCAGAAGGACCTTATCAACCCGAACATTCCGGCGGATATCATGTACGAGTCCCTCTCATGGACGCGTATGGGCATCAGCCCGAACCGCACGGTCTATTCGTGGGTTGACAGGAAGTATGACGATTTCATGTTCATGCACTGGCGGATCATCAACAACGGACTGTGGAGCAACACGGGCGCGCGCACCATTCAGCAGTACGGTGGCGTGCACGATACGGTCCGCGCGGTGATGATGAGCCTTTGCTATCAGTGGGATGATCGCGGCCGTGGTTCCAACCTTACGGCCAGCGGCGGCCAGGATAACAACGACGGTCTCTGGCACTACTATGGCAAGGATTACGACGGTGCCCGGACCGAGGACATGCGCCTTGTGTGGGTGCGTGACGGCGATCAGGATCCGTCCAAATACGACGCCGTTGCAACCGGTCTTCCCAGCCAGGATGACTATGGCGACCCGCGTCCGATCACGGGTGAGCTCCTCTCCGCCCGGCACATGGGTCTCATGATTCTCCACTGGGATAAGGCCGTCAACGACCGCCGTGACGACATCGCGCAGCCGATGACCTGCGGCTGGGGCGAAGGCGGCGGAAGCCTGGACCAGAACTGGCGCACCGCGCGCGACGGCCATGAAGTGAAGTATCGCCAGATGCGCTATGGCTATCAGTACGGTGACATCTATTACGAGGGCGACATCACCGACACCCCGGCGCGTGGCGCCCATCCGTTCGGTGGTTCGTGGATCAAGGCCAGCAACGATCTGCCTGATCGTGAAGTGTGGTGGCCGGGTTCCATCGTGGGCGTTACCGACGAAGTGACGCAGGTTGAGCAGCAGCTTGGCATGGGCCCGACCGACATTCCGCCGAACGACACGCTGAACGCGCTGTACGTGGAAGCGGTTGCCGGTCACAGCCTGCCGTATGCGGCGTGGGTTGGCCGCGAATGGGCTGCCGGTCGGCTCACCGACGCACAGAAAGACGCCATCGTTGATCAGTGTCAGGATTCGCTCTTCACAGTGATGCGCCGTGCAAAGGCGATCTACGAGTCTGCGACGTTCCCGGATGGGCATGGCGGAACACGGTTTGCCTCCACGCGGGACGAACTGCACGCTGCGTACGCGGCCGCCATGGCGGCGGGCAAGCTTTCTCTGTCGCCCCCGGCGCCCGCATCCTTCACGGTTGTGTCGGGCAAGTCGAAGGTGAGTCTGTACTGGACGCTTAACACCACCACCGGATCGAACATCGCCGGCTGGCGGCTGTACAGAGCGCTTGCCGACTTCCGTGGCGACTCGGCGTGGACAGTAGTGTACGATGGTCCTCCGAATGTTCTCGGTTATGTTGACAGAGCTGTGACACCGGGTTTCTCGTACTACTATTACCTTACCACGTACGATGCCAACGGTCTCGAATCCACGATGCACACGCGAACATCTGACGCGGCGATTCCGCTCACCGGCGACGACACGGGTGTCCTAGATGCCGATCGCGCGCTTCGGTTCTCGCTTGAGCAGAACGCTCCGAACCCCTTCAACCCCACCACGACCATTCGCTTCTCCGTTGCGGCGAGTGGCCCGACCCGCCTTGACATCTACAGCACGAACGGGCAGCTTATCCGCACGCTCGTGAATGGCTCTGTCGCTGCGGGCGCGAACAGCGTTCAGTGGGATGGTAAGGATGCGATGGGTCGTCCGGTTGCCAGCGGTACGTATCTCTATCGCCTGACGAACGGGACGAACACCAGTGTCCGGCGTATGGTCCTGGTACGCTAAGCGAACTGGCGTTCGCTTGGCGTACCCCGGGGGGCGCGATGCGACCCCGGGTGCTGATGCGAACGCCAGGTCTGCGTAGAGCTGAGAAGCGTAACGTGTTGAGATGAGGAAAGGGTGCGCGTCTTCCGGGGCGCGCACCCCGATCACCGGTGCGGCGGAAACGAGTTGAGCGAAGGGAATACCGGGGTACCGCTCAAAGAACCTGCGGGTGTTTGTTTCGCTCAGGTCGATATCTGAAGGGACCGACCGGCGCAGATCCAGTGTGGCGGCATACGGGAAATGAGCATGGTGTTGACGGGCAACTGAAAATCAGGAGGAACCGCAATGAAGCAAGCCGGTATCAGGCATGTTTTCTTCGCGCTGTGTGTGGGGTTGGGGTTGCCCGCCCTTGCCCCGGCGGCGTTCGCGGGAGCAAGTGCGGACAGCATTGCGGGCAAGGTCCGTGTAGTGCCCAACCCCTGGTGCGCGTCGGACCAGGCGCAGCACTACGCAAAAAGGACCGGGAACTCGCTTTTCGACGTAAAAAACGGCTACTCCCGCGTGCTGTTCGTGAATCTGCCCAACCCGTGCACGATACGGATTTACACGGTGGACGGAGACCTGATAAGAACGATTGAGAATACCGCGGGCTCCAGCACGACATGGGACCTGATCACGGCAAGCGATCAGGCGGTGACGACCGGGATCTACGTCTGGACCGTGGACAGCGCGGTCGGGCGAGACGTCGGCAAACTCATCATCATCCGCTGAAACGCTGGAGGGATATACCATGAAAAGCACGAAATACGGAGTTCTGGTTCTCGGAGCCGTGCTGGCGTGGTCACTCCCCGTGATGGCGGCGGGTGGCTTCGACAAGCTTGGTCAATCGGGGATGACGTTTCTGAAAGTCGGCCCGGTGGCGCGCGCGGCAGCAATGGGCGATGCGTATACGGGAGTCTCCACGGGCGCAACAGGTTGCTTCTACAACCCCGCTGGCCTCGGGTTCCTCACCGGTCGGGTGGATGCGGTGGCGGGGCAGGTGAGCTGGATAGCCGACATCAAAATCGCCTCTGCGGCGGCAGGAATGCCGATTGAACTCGGCGGAAACCGGTTCGCGGTGGTAGGAATTTCCTATGTTGGGATGGATTACGGCCAAATCTACGGAACAGTGATCAACAAGGGTTCCGCAAACGGGGCGTACAGCGATATCGGAAATCTTGAGCCGTCCGAGTTCCTGCTTGGTCTGACGCTGGCCAAGCAGTTCACGGACAAGTTTTCTCTGGGCCTGACCGGGAAGTACGTGAACCAGGGTTTGCCGTGGTACCGCTTTGGAAATGCGACGTACGCCGTTCCACCGCCTGACAACCTGGGCGCCATTCCCACGGTGGGGGACTCTCTCTCGGAATTTGCGGCGCGGAATTTCGTGTTCGATGCAGGGACGCTGTACAGAACCGGTTTCGGGAGCACCACCGTCAGCATGAGTATCCGGAACTTCTCCCGCAAAACGACCCATGTGATTGATGCCTTCACGACGCCGATGACGTTTCACATCGGGGTCGCGGGAAATGCGTTTGATCCTCTTCCGATGCTGGGTGAGATGGGCCACAAGCTTCTGATTGCGGCGGACGGTATCCATCCGCCGGACCATCCGGAAAAGGTTGCGCTTGGCGGAGAGTATTCGTTCCGGGACATGGTGTTCATTCGCGGCGGATATACCTTCAACAATGACGCGCGCACATGGAACACCGGTTTTGGAGTGAAATACGGATACGCCGGTCTGGCGGGTGCGTTTGATTACGCGTACGCGGATATGGGAGGGTCTCTGGGCTCGGTGAACTACTTCACGATCTCCTTCGCTATGCAATAACGGCGACTGGGCAACCGGTAAAAAAAGCCGCATCAGAGAAAATCTGGTGCGGCTTTTTGCGTTAGAGGAACCCCTATTCTGCGGCCGGAGGGTCTCCGCAATCAGGCACCTCCAGTAGTGCACCGCCCTGCATGGCGGATTCGTGGGCAACAATTCCGGGCAAGGCGTACCGCGCGGCCTGCCAGACGTTGTTTGGCGGCAACGTGCCGTCAACACAGGCCCGGACGAAGTCGTCCACGAGAAACTGGTGTGAGCCGCAGTGGCCGTTGGGCAGGCCGATGAATTCCCTCGGCAGTCGTGCCACGTCGTGCACTCTGGACGCGTGCAGATGGGTGCCATCCTGCGAGGTGACGAGGCCCATACCCTGTCTGCCGGGCGCGGCCGGGACTCCCGAACAAGCCAGCAGGTCGTCCAACCTCACGCAGTCGGCTGTGTTCTTCGTCACCCACGCCTTTCCCGCCCAGTTTTCCTCGTAGCTGCCCTCGGTTCCGAAAAGGGTCATTCTGACGGTTCCCGGATGTCCGATGCGTCGGAATTCATTGATCCGGCAGATGCTTCCGTCAGACATGGCAAACAGCGCGGACTCGTTGCTGAAAGGGTTTGCCCACCGGTTTGCCGCAGGGTCGTATATGCCATCGGGGTGTGTGTCCACGAATCCCTGACAGGACACGCATACCATGTGCGCTCCGGTTATGGAAATGATTTGACTTGTGGAGTGGGTGGGGTAATGCATGGGAGGTCCGCCGGCGAAGTCGCGCCAGCGGTCGCCGCCGCGCCATTTCATGACGTCGTAGAGTCCGTGGTCCCAGTCGTGATAGTATTCTCCCTCTCCGTATACCACCCGTCCGAATGCTCCCTTCTTGAACTGCTCGCGGCAGTAGATCACCGCCGGGTAGTAGTAACTCGTCTCGCCAAGCATGTAGACCTTGCCGGTAGTCTCAACAGTTCTTACCAGCCTGACGACTTCGTCCACGGTTATGCCGGTCGGCACTGCTGAATACACATGTTTGCCGGCGTTCAGCGCCTGAACAGCCTGTTCGGCGTGCATCCAGTTCTGGGTGATGATTGCGACGGCGTCGACGTCGGCAGCGCACGCTTCATCAAGCGAAGCATATGTCGTGCGAACGCCGTGGCGGTGGGAGTTTTCTTTCAGCTTCTGCCGGTCGAGATCGCAAAGCGATATGTCGTCCACGAGGGGGTGTGCCTTGAAGAGCGGAATGAAGCTCTGGGCGAAGGCACCGACGCCCACCATGCAGACCCTCATCCCCATGGCCACCTCCTGGTTTCAGCCTGAAGCGCGTTGCGCCTCTCCGTATGAGAGGTCATAATTCCCCGTCCAGCTTGCGGGGTCGACCATTTCTACCTTTCCGGTCCGCATGCTTCGGATATTGGCGTCAATCACGGATTGTGCCGCGAGGGCATCGGACGCCTGTCCGTCTATTTTGTCTGGTGGTATACCTTCAGTCAATTCCACGAAGAAGTTGTGGATTCGGTTAATGAATGTGTCGGTGAAATCGCCCATTCCCCCGATGATCGGATTTGTGATCACGATTTTTTCGCTGGAATGGTGTGGGAACCAAGTGAGTTCTTTGAACATATCCTGAAGAAGAATTCGCCCGCGGGTGCCGCCCACTTCTGCTCGCTCCATCGGGTGCCCCCTCATTATGTCGTAGCTTCCGGTCAGATGTCCCGTTGCGCCGGACTTGAAGCGGAAATTGAACTGGGCGGTCGACCAGATGGAACGTCCGGGAGCCTTTATGGCAAACGCATGCACTGCCTCAATTTCCCCGCAGAAGTAGCGCATGATGTCGATAGTATGTGGATGGAGGGCTTTGAAATGGAACCACGGGCTACTCTCGCGCGGGTTACCTATCCACATCGCCATGTTCATGAAACGCGGGATGCCGATCCGCCCCTCAGCAAGCCACTGCCTCGCGCGTCGGCAGGCCGGGGTGAAGCGATGGTTCAAATTGACGGCGAAACAGAGACGCTTCTCGCGGGCCAGTGCTACCATTTTGCGCGCAGGTTCGAGTTCGTTGGAAATCGGTTTCTCGCACAGCACGTGGCACCCGTGTTGAAGGGCGACCATCGTAGCGGCGGCGTGTTCGCTTCCATATTCGTGCCCGCCGGTTGCCACACTCACCATGTCAGGCTGCAGCGTTTTGAGCATGGTCGCTGCGTCAGTGAAATAGGGTACTCCGAGGCGTTTTCCGGCAGCCTCCGCCCGTTCGGGATTCCAGTCGCACACACCGACGAGATTTGCGAGGGGGTCGGCCTGATGGATATCGGCGTGTCGATTCCCAATGGGTCCCAGCCCTATCACGCAGGTTCTCAACATCCGGGTTCCACCTCCTCCACGGATCCTCGTTCAGCGCTGTGGTACGCGGCCTTCATCACCCGAGCAGCGGCACACGCATCAACGACGGTAGCGTCGCGAGCCAGATCTCCCTTCTGAACGGATGTGAGGAATTCGTTCAGACGCCGGTAACAGGTTTCCGAAAGTTGCGGGATGCCGCCGAAGATGGAATTGGTCAAGACCAGTTTTTCCGGCCGCTCGTGGACGTAGAGGGTGGTTTCTTCGTACACGTTCTCGATCACCACTCTCGCTCTGGAACCGGCTATTTCACAACGAGCGATGGGATGGTGCGTCACCATTTCGTAGCTGATCGTCAGGTGCCCTACCGCACCGTTGGAGCACATCATGTTGATCTGGGCGGAGGTAAAGCACCCGCGGGTGTCACGAACACCGAAGCATTGCACCCGCTCGATGTCTCCGACGAACTGGCGGATTATGTCCACGCCGTGCGACCCGAGTTCGAAAAACAGGAGGGCTGGGTTGCCGCCAAATCCTTCCGGGAGATCCCGCCAGAGATTCATGTTGACAAACAGCGGAGAGCCAATCTCTCCTCCAGATACCCACTCGCGTGCCTTTTCCATCGCGGGTGTGAAACGAAGATGGAAATCCGCCGCAAGCATCACGCGCGTCGTAGTGTTCCGGGCCAGAAGCTCTTCCATTTCTTCTGTGGCGGGCGACATCGGGAGCGTGAACAAGACGCGAATTCCGCGTGAGACGAGGTCACCGACGAGCGCTTCGTTTGTCTCCAACGGGGACACAATGCAGACTTCGGGGTTCGCGGTTTCGAGCAACTCTTCGCAGTGGTCGGACGCCGGAACGCCCAGTTCCTCGCCAAGTCTTTCTGCCCGTGCGCGGTCCGGGTCGTACACGCCGACCAGGCGTGACGTGGGGTCACGCTTCGAGGCACGAGCGTATTCGCAGCCGATTTCGTCGAGGCCGAGAACGGCAATTCGTATCATTCAAAGCGCCTTCTGAGGGCAGGGATTCATCGGGGCAGCCACGGGATTGAGGTTCCAGCGAGAGGGAGGGCAGCGTCCTGCCTGCCCTCCCCGTCGGCTGTTGGCGGTTCAGACGAGCTTCTTGAGAGCTGCGTATGTGCGTTCGACCACGTCCTGAATTGCGCTGAGTTCCCATTGCGCTGTTCCGACAATTTCCACAGTAACAATGTCCAGGCCTGGAACATTTTTGAATGCATCCATGATTGCTTTGAGGTTCATGGCGCCGCCGCCCGGTACCTGTGTTTCCACCGGTCCGATTGGCTGGTCATGATTCAGGGTATCACGAATGCGAGCCGTAAAGATGTACTTCGCGAGTTTTGGGATAGACTCCTCGCCGGCTTCCCATTTGGGCGCGCGCCACAGGTGGGAGGCGTCCACATTCAGGCCGATCCATTTCGTGTCTACCAGCGACATGAACTCAAGGCTCGAAGGTGTGTTATAAACCACTCCCCCCACGTGCGGTTTGATGCTTACCTTGGTCCCAACGGTTTTTCCGAAATCCGCGAGCTTGTTGAATATCTCGGCGGCCCGCTTCATGTCCTCCTGATTGCCGCTCTTTCCTCCGGACCCGGTGGTGATTGCCGGTGCCCCGATAATCGCGGCGGCTCGCATGAGAGACCGGAATTTGGAATCGGGATCCGGATCGTACGGGTCGTTGCCGCTACCCCCGATTGATTCCACAATAAGCCCATAGTCGTCGATTTTCTTTTTGAGTTCCCGGTATTCCTTGTCGGTTTTGTTGGGCTCGATATGAAGGCCCATACCCGGGATCGCGCACAGCTCAATTCCGTCGTAGCCTGCTTTCTTGATGCCGTTGAGAGCGTCCTCCGTGCTGTGGACGCCGTAGAGAATCGTACTGCAACCGAGTTTCATGCCAGAACCTCCGATGTGTGATGGAGAAGGGGTGTGTTACCCGTGCCCTTTGAATAAAGAGAATAGGGCAGTCCGATCCGGGGATCAATCCGCGGGGCCGCGGCGCCCGCCCGGCCGCGGTGAATCCCGCCGGTGGCGCGGCGGGCGGTTCTCACACAATCGTCACGTGTGAGGCGTGGCAGCGACAATGTCGCCGTTCCAGTCCCCGGTCACAAGGACAGACGCCTTTCCCGGCGAGGCGTTGCCAAGGGGTACCGCGGTGTTGGTCCATATGGCAGAGTACGGGATCGATGCCTTCTCGTTTCCGTCTCTGTCGAAGATTACCGTCCTCTGATCCCGCCCGCACCCGAGGATGATTTCGAGCCGCCCGTCGCCGTCAACATCCGCGCACCCGAGGGGCGACTGCACATGGGCACGCGGCGTTGCCCGCCATACGATGCTTCCGGCGGGTGTGATGCCGCACAGAGTCTGCCGCGCCGCCCCGCAGACGATGACGGGAGGCGAGCTGCCCTCCGCGGGGAGAACCACAGGAGCACGTGCCACAGGAGAACCGAGGTCGCACTCCCAGATTTGCGTTCCATCGGCTGCCAGAAGCCGAAGGAATCCATCGTGTCCGGCAAACAGGATGTTCGGCGTGCCCGGTATCAGCAGATCGGTAGAAACCGGGTCGGCAACGTACGAGTCGCGCGCCCATCCTTCAGAAAAACGCGTCATCCGGACGACGGCACCGTCGGCGTTCAGTGCCGCCAGAGCTCTGCCTCCCGCGTTGACAAGAATCTCGGGCGCTCCGGCTGCGCTGCCGCCGATGGCGGGGGCTGAAAGTCTCACCGGCTCCAACGTACAGTTCCAGAGACGTGTCCCGTGACAATCAAACGCGAACACACCGTTATCATCAATCGACACGAGGATTTCGTTCCTGCCATCACCGTTGATATCTGCGACAAGCGGTTTCTGCTTCACTGCGAACGGCAGATCGTCGAGCCGCCAGATGGTGTGTCCGGAAGCGTCAAGAAGGATAAGAGAGCGGTCGGAGGGCGCGACTACGATTTCGAGGTTGCCGTCCCCGTTCACTTCTGCGATCGTGGTGTTGGGAGACTGCCACATCCATCCGCCGAACTTCCGGCGCCACAGGGTCTGGCCCCGGGAGGAAAGAGCGCACAGGCCGTTTCCCGCCGTCCCGATGACGACCTCCGGTTCCCCGTCTCCGTCCATGTCGGCGACCTCAGGGTGCGCTTCAAAGAACCTGCGTCCCGCGGATACGCGCCACCGTTCGTTGACAGGTGCGAAAATCGTCCATTCGGCAGGTTCCCTGAGTATTTCCGGCGACACTTCGGCCACCAGTTCCCACCGGGAGCGGATGAATGTCGTCGGCACGGGAACCCATGCACTGGCTCGCCATACGGCCATCGAAAGCGCGTCCGCGTCGCGGAGCTTCCGTCCGTGTTCCGGGTTTATTCGAAACCGCAAACGCGACTTCTCGACATGCTCGATTCCGTCTACCGGAGAAAGGCTCCAGTACGTGGCCATCGGGACAGGTGAGGATGCTGCTCCCGCAGGCGGTCGGTGCCGCGTTGTTACGCAGAATTTCACCCGCACATCCTCCGTCGCGAAACCGAGGAGTGCGCAGTCTGAAAGGGGAGCATTGAGGCAGAAACTGGTACCTTCCGCAGCATGCACGGTGGCGCTTCTGCGAAGGGGAAGGGGGATGTACTGGCATGATTCCCTTGCAGTAACCTTCACAAATGCCCAGAAATCGCCGATAAGTTGCTCGCCAGCCGCAAATACCGCTTCCCATTGTTCCCCCGGCTCAAGGGTCAAATGCGCGGTCTGGTATGGAATAGGGCGCAGGGCAAACGTGTCCAGCTCCGCCCATGTATCCAGCGGGGTAATCAGATCTATTGAAATCGGAAGAACGTCGTGAGAGGGGTTTGACACGCGCACCACGAACCCATCGCCCCGTTGATCGGCCCGCACGTCTGGTTGCGCGGCATTCCCGCAGAGAAGACTGTCGACGTACAAGTGGCCTTCGTACTCCAGTTCGCACACAAGGCGCCCCGGCGTATCGTGCGGCACGGCCGTCTTGATTTCAAAAGCGGTACTGGACCTCGGGCCCAGCGTGACGGGCACCGAGGTCGGGCTTACCGTCCAGCCGGAGGGCCCGTGAAGCCGGACTACGCCGGAGAAGGACTCCCCGAGTCTATTGTGAGCGATGGACAGCACGACGGTGCCGCGTTCACCGGGGAGAAGATCACCCCGAAGACCTACGGATACCGGCATGTTTCCCCGGGGTGCGGCCCCGAGGTTCTGCCGCCACCACCGGGATTCCACCAGCCGCGATGGGGCCGGCCCTTTGGCGCTCAGCGAAGTCTGCCTCGCAAATCGCGCAGGATTGAGCAGGACAGTTTCAATTGCATTGGGGCCGACAGAGAACTTGACCGTGTCGTCGCGAACCGGAATCGGGTTGGGATTTCGTTCCGCGAGGTCCACCATGGCCGCCGATTCGAGGCCGGCTTCCAGAGAGAGTTGCGCGGGACAGCTCACCCCGCGCCAGTTCCAGAGGCGCATCACGAATCCATCGGCTGCGCTGATGTCCTTTCGCACGAACTGCGCGCTCGGTTGACCTGCAGGTTTGACAGCCGAGATTGCGAGTGATTCGCCTTGAAGATTCACAAACTGGTCTTTTGAAGGAAGCTCCCCTCCGTGAATACCCGTCTGTGTTGGCGTGAGAGGCCGGTTGTACGCCTGTGCCTCTTCCGGTATTCGTGCCTCGCTCCACGACCCGGCAAACGGAAAGATCGCGTAATGGTGACTGGTGCTTTTGCGTTCCGGGACGAACGGAAAACCGAGGTAGTGAGGCGTCGCCCAGTCGCACCACCCGGCCGAGTGCTGCAGTGCAAGGAAAAGTTCGCCTCCCGGTTCCGCGCTCGCCGCAATCGTGCCCCGGTTGAGCACCGCCAGCCCTGCGTTGTCCAGAGGTTCGAGAACGCCCGTTTCGATTGCTTCCGCCGGCAGGTGAACGCGCCAATCACATATCTCCGCAACAATCCGCGAAGCCTCCCCCCGTGCACTGGCGGAACAGCCGCCGAGGATCAGCACCGGGACCCTCCGAGAGGGATCACCGGCCAGCGTCACGCTGGTCAGGAACCGATTCCCGGCGGCTTTCCAATCGTCGTGGGCGGCAACCCAGGCGTTGCTTTCGAAACCTCCTATCGCCACGATCTGGTCGGTTTGAAGTACGTCGCCGTTCTGGTCTTCGGTGTCGAGGAACGGCGTCGCCGTCACTCCCTGTTCAGCAAGGGCCACAATAATGAGGTCGGCTGCTTCACGGGCAACGGGGTCGTCCGGATGTATTACGCGGACCATGCCAAGCGGAACTCCGACTCTGGAGCCATCCCCGGATTCTGCAACCAGGGAGACGCTCGGGGAGGCGGCGATCCATTTCTCCGCGCTGAACATGGCGCACCCGGAGTAGATGCGCCCCTGATGCGTTCGGAAATCCAGAAACGAACGCGATCGGCGAATAACCCGCTGGCCGAATCGGTCCGACCAGACTGGAGCCAACCCTCTGAGTCCGACGGGAAACAGGACTCCAAACATATCCCGGTCTACGGGCTCAGAATCTTTGCCTTCGTTGGACCCTCCCCACGGGCGGGTGTTCGTGTCGGAGCCCACCAGCCGGCTTCCAGCGTACCCGCTGAGGATAACGGAACACTCAATCCGTGGCGTGTGGTCAAAAAGCTCCAGAGTCCGTACAAGATGATCGCATTCGGGGAACGGTTGACGTATTACGACGCGCCAACCGAGCGGGTTTTTTTCCGCGCGCACCTGTGCCCTGATGGAGGACGCGAACACCCGGTCGCCGGTGGTGGAAAACTCCCATGATGGTTCAACCCCGGAGCCCTCTTTGAGAAGCACGAAATCGTTGAGGGGATGCGGCGATGTTCCGGAAGCGAACTCCCGGCCGCTTTTGCGCTCGATGAGACTGACGATGCCGCCCCCGCGCAGCGGATCCACGGTGATACGTGCGAAGGGTGTTTCCAGCACCATGGGTGCGTCATCGGACTCCATGACTTCTTCCCGTGGTGAGCGTTCCGTATCCCCGTTCGAAAGCCAGTATGTCGAATAGCCCAGCCCTGGGACGTCTTCCGCAATGAACCGGGCGCTCTGTCCTGTTCCCCGCGGAACGACTGCGACCGGCGTCTGAACACCGGTGTCGTTTGACGCTCGTACGCGCGTGCCGGTGCACGCGCCGGGGAGCGGCACCTCCACGATGTCGGTTCTCGCATGACCGAGGCTGTTGAACACAACAACCGGAGTTCCGGTGCGACGGTCAGTAGCGATCTTTTCCGCGAGATTCGACGTGGCGGTTCTGCGCGCGGAAATCCCCTCTCCCAGCGCTTCACGGAGGTGCGTAAGCAGGTCGAGATAGGACTGGTCGTTCGACGTACCCGTAACGGAGTCATGATGCTGGGAAAACAAGAGTTGCCGCCACGCGTGGTCAATTTCCGCTTCGGGGTAAGGATATCCGTACAATGTGGCGATCGCGGACCAGGTCTCCGCTTCCCCGAGAGCCTCCTCGGCAATGCGCGTCGCTATCTTGAGCTCAATGCGGCTGAGCGCAGTTCCAACGTGATACTGGCTGTGCTCTCGTGCGGTCAGAGGGGGACGGTACTCCCCGGTTTTGACGCGGGCGGAGACTTCTTCAAAAAACGCTGATGGCTGACTGATTAGGACACGATGTTCCCGAAGAGCACCACCTTTTCCGCTGATCCAGCCGGGTGGAGAGACGAAATCGCGCCCACGGAACAGCAGATTCGGTATCGACGCGTCGCCCGGATAGGCATCTCCGGCCTTCAGGACTCCACCGATCTGGTCGGAAGCGCCCCAGTCCACTCCGCCGTACGATGTTACACGGGTCAGAATGGAGGAGCCATCCGGCGCCAGCCACAGGAAACACGGGTCCGTTGCACCCGGTCTGGGGCTGCCTTTCGTCCACGTGGTGGCGATGAACCCTGCCTTGCGAAGAATCTGCGGTAACTGGCGCACGTGCCCGAACACGTCGTGCGGCATGTAGACGTCGCCGCGGGCGCCGAGGTAACCGACCTGGAACCACTGACCATAAAGAATGTTTCTTACCAACGCTTCGCCACCGACGCTGTTTTCATTTGGCTCGCTGTAAGACCCCGAGGTCTCTACACGTCCTTCTTCCATCAGTCGGAGCAGAAACTCACGATCCTCCGCGTAGAGGTTCCAGTATCCTTGCAGGTAGTCGGTCTCTGAGAGAACACATCGGAACTCCGGGTCTTCCCGGCACATGCTCACGTACTGCGCCGCAAGCTCGATGGATTCCTCGATGTGCGTGGCTTGCGGGCAGGTGAAGATCGGGTCGCAATGGAAATGCATGCAGAGGTGAGTAACCGCGGACATCTATTGCCTTTCTGATGGCGTAGTCGAGGGGAGTGAAGCAGCGCGTGTTGCGGTTTGCAGGGAACGGCGATGGATTGCGCGAGTACAAAAGAAAACGCCGACGAACTGAGGAACCAAGCGTGATGCGGGCAGGCCGTGAAAGAAGGCGGAAGCCTATGCAGGTTGTGGCGCACCGTACGTGGGGCAGACATTCCTGTCTGCCCGGCGGGGACCCCGGCCGAACGGATTTCCCACGAAAGTGCCCTGTTCGCCGAATATATGCGCGACCGAGGCGATCATGACTGTCCGCGCCGATCTGTCGGCGTACAGGCATCCACGGCGTTGGTACGTGAAATTCGCAGGGGTATACTAGTGGAAAGTGACCCCGGAGCGTGGTTACCCGAAAAATCCGGCCAGATAGAGGACGAGTACCAAAACGCCGAGGAACGTGAGCGTCGTGCCAATGAAGTCAAGGATCCTCTCGCGTGCCGGGTACCAGTTTTTTGGTGCGCTCATGGGGTGTCCGTTGGTGTATTCATGGACTGATATTGAGTACTCAATGGTGGACGTCCAGTGTTCTCAACCAAAGATACGCTTTGCGCCACGGCAGGGATGTGACGGAAAGCACACGAATTCGCAGGAGACCGCCAGATGGCTGTGATGTTCGATTTCGATACGCACAACGCGGAAGTGGAAGCGGTCTGGAAGGCATACCGAGAACGCAAACCAACACGCGTGCCGATGGTTTTCGGCATCAACCCTCGCCTGACGATGTTCGACCACCCGTCCAACCCCCGCGGAATCACGTTTGAGCAATACTCCAGCGATCCCCAGACGATGATGGAGCGCCAGATCGAGCACCAGGCGTGGGTGCGGACGAATATCCTCCAGGATGCCCCGATGGGTCTGCCGAAGGATGGCTGGAGTCTCTGGGTGGATTTCCAGAACTACTATGAAGCTGCGTGGTACGGGGCACGCATCAGGTACTGGCCGGGTGAAGTGCCCGACACGGAGCCCTTGCTGGATGACGATGCGTCCAAATGGTCGCTGGCCGAAAAGGGTATGCCGGACCCCTTCACTCATGGCAGCGCGCAGCGCATGTGGGATTATTACGGGTACTTCTGCCGCAAAAAGGAGGAGGGGTGGACCTACCTCGGGTTGCCCATTGCGACGGTGACATGGCCCGCCGGTGGCACCGACGGGCCATTGACCCTCTGTTGTAACTTACGGGGAGCCAGCAGGTTTATTCCCGACATGATAGAGGATCCCGGGTACGCCCACGCCATGCTCAACTACATCACCGAGACCAGCATCGCGCGAATCCGGGCTTACCGCGAACGAATGGGTGCCGAACTGAAGCCCGAGCGTGGAGGCCTCGCGGACGATTCGGTCATGCTGATCAGCACGCCGATGTACCGGGAGATGATCCTGCCCTATCATCGCCGAATATTCGAGGAACTTGCAGGCAAGGGACCGCACAGCATCCATCTTTGTGGCGATGCGACGCGGCATTTCAAGACCATTCGAGACGAACTGAACGTGTGGAGCTTTGATACCGGCTATCCTGTGGATTTCGGCTGGCTGAGAATGGAACTCGGGCCGGAGGTCGAAATCTACGGCGGCCCCAGCGTCCCGTTCCTGCGATCTGCGACACCCGACGCAGTCCGTGCCGAGGTCAAACGAATCCTCGGCAGTGGGATCATGGAAGGCGGCAGGTTCGTCCTCCGCGAAGGGAACAACCTTGCACCGGGGGTGCCCATGGAGAACCTCCGTGCGATGTGGGACGCAGTGCACGAGTTCGGAACGTACGCGTGAGGAAGGGGTGAGGCGTGTACAAGCTTATCGCGTGCGAGGTTGCCAGACCCGAGTTCGACCGTGTCATCTCGATGTCGCGGAAATCGGTTTCCGCGGAATACCTTGAACAGGGACATCACAATGACGTCGTACGAGGCAGGAAAGCCATTCAGGAGCGTATAGACGCCGCAGGGGAAGGGGACTGGGAAGCATTGCTCCTCGGGTACGCTCTCTGCAACAACATGCTGGTGGGGTTGCAGGCGAGGGACAAGCCGCTTGTCATCGCACGCGCCCATGACTGCATTACCTGGTTTCTCGGATCGAAAGAGCGGTATGCGAGCGCCTTTGAAGAAGCTCCGGGGACATATTACTACACGGCAGGCTGGTTGAAAGTGGTACGCAGTCACGATCAGGCAGGCCAATCCGCCTCGGCATCGGGCGTGCTGGTGGAAGGTGAGTACGCCAGGCTCGTGGAGCAATACGGAGAAGACAACGCCGCGTATCTCTGGGAAATGTCAAACGCGTGGATAAAGAACTACCGGTTCGGAGCCTATATCGCCGTCCCCGGCGTTGATCACGACGTGTACCGGAAACGGGTGCAAGAGATATGCGCACGCAATTCCTGGGAATACAAGGAGATAGAAGGGAATCTCGGGCTTTTGCAGCGGTGGGTGGACGGCGAGTGGGACGCAAAGGATTTCCTGATCGTCAAGCCGGGTGATACCATCGCGCCAACCCTGGATGCACAAATCATTGCAGTGGGCAGAAACGAAGGAGGCCAGAATGGACGCATTGACCGTCATCAAGACGCGCCGTAGCGTGCGCGCGTTCGCCGACAGACAGGTTCCACGCGAGGTGCTGGAAGACATCGTGGATTGCGGCAGACTGGCAGCAACGGCGCGCAACGAGCAACCGTGGGAATTCATCGTCGTGACAGATGCTTCCATGCGCGCGAAGATCGCCGACCTCGCGGAGTACGGCAAATTCATTGCGCAGGCTTCGGCGTGCATCGTCGTCGTGTGCAAAGATGGCCGGTATTTCCTGGAAGACGGCTCGGCGGCGTCTCAGAACATCCTGCTCGGGGCGTGGGCCCACGGAGTGGGCTCCTGCTGGGTGGCGGGGGACAAGAAACCGTACGCGGTGGATGTCGCAAAGGTGCTGGGCGTTCCAGATGGGTACCGAGTGATTTCGCTTATCGCCCTTGGGTACCCTCAGGCTCCGCCCTCGCCCAAACCGAAACGCGAGCTGAATGAGGTTCTGCACTGGGAAAAATGGACCTGACGGGGCCTTGGTCTGGTGATGGTGAGGAGACCGGGAAGGTCAACCTGCGCATCTGAGCACTGGCTGACAGCGGGGCAACAACACGTACGCCGGGCGCATCCAGGCATTTGTTGCCCCGCGCGATGGGAGGAGGATCTCCGTGGTGGGGTTTCCGAAAACAGAATGCTGGGTCGTCGAGCCTCCCGACCCTCCACACGGGTTTCATGACCTCGTCGGATACCTGATCAACGCCGGAGTAGATGTTTCCTTCGGCCCGCAGGACACCCTGCCGAACGATCTCCCGCCCTCCTGCGACGGAATCCGCGTAATTGTCACATGCTTTGAGGATCTGCCGCGCCTGCGACGACGCCTGCGAGGATTCATCGGGCTTGACCCTGACACGGATTCGCTGGAAGGCGTGGCGCCGCACGGAACCATGTATCTCCATGAAAATGGACGTACATGGCTGGCGGCGTACTCTGAGAAAGGCCGTTTCGAGGTCAAACGGATAGAGAATCCCCTGATAGTTGCGCCCGACCTCACCATAAACTCCCCGGCGATGCGTGCGAGGATGCTGGCCCGCTCCGACCACGACGTTCACCGGATATTGCTGGAGGGTCTCATGCAATCCGACCGGCACGAATGGTCGGACGTGAGTTTTGGGACTCTCTGGGCGTTGATCGGGGCGTTTGAAGCGACGGGCGAGGAACGATATCGAGAAGCCGCGGTCCGTTTCGCGGAGTTTCAGTTCGCGCGTTGGGATGCCAGCGGGAGGAAGGAAGGCGGGCCCGAGATTTCCGCCCTCGCCCTCCTGCGATTGTCGGAGTTGACGGGCGACCCACGGTACCGCGACGAAATTCTCGCGGCTATCCCTGAAGTGCCGGACAAGTCGCGCTACCGCCCGGCCTTCGGCGCGGTGGAGGATTCCCGGAGGCAGGTAGGCACTGGCCTGTTGCTTCAGGCGCACAGTTTCGTTCATCCCGCGACCCGGAGGGTTCTCGAATCCCACGCGGCGGATGGCGGGACGTACAGCGAACAGGTGGGGCTCGAGCTCGCCTCGGTGTTGGCAGCGGCGAAAACGGGCGGATGGATCCGGAAAGCGACGCCGATTATCGCGGCGTGTCTCGCGGCGCACCGGGGGAACTGCCGCGATCCGGAGACGGGGTTGTATCACCACGGGCTGCTCGGCAGGAGGGAGAGCCACACGCATTTCCAAGGGCATGGCATGTTGTGGACGTGTTTCGGATTGCAGAACATACTGGAGCTATGGCCGACCGACGACCCGGCGTACGCAGAGATACTCGGCATGTACAGGGACGCGTGCGACGCGGTTGCGGCAGTTCAGAATCCAGACACGGGTGCATTCCACCACATCCTTGACATGCCGCAGTCTCCGTTTGGCCGGATCTACACCCCTGCGCTGGCGTACGTGTTTCTGCGCGGGGCGCGGTTGGGATTGCTCTCCGGCGAATTCCGCGAGCGGGGAATCCGCGCGTGGGAAGCCATGAAATGCCACATTTTTCAGGGGGGCAGCGTGGGTGGCGATGCCGGGACGCCCCAGATGAAACGTTTTGAGGCTTACCTGTTGCAGCCGGTAACATACAATTACCGGAGCAATCGCACCCGGTGTTTCTGGCAGGCCCACGCGGCCAACGAGGTCATGAGGACGATTCTGCGGGAGTGACCCATGCCCCATGTCGTGCTGGTAATGCCGGATCGCGCACTCCGCCTGCTGTGGGAGCACGCGTTTTCCGTTGCAGGGTGGCGCACGGACCCCGCCGATACTGCGGTAGATGCACTCGCGACGGCGTTCAACGCCGAGGCCGATGCGATCGTGGTGGCACTGATGGATGCAACGTCGGCCGAAGTCGGGCGCGAGACGCTGGCCGAACTCGAGAAGGATGCGGAGCTGAGCGTCATTCCGCGATTTGCGCTGGTGACTGACGATCCGGGGGCGGACTTTCCCGGTGTGCGCGTGTTTCCGCAGCCGTGTGACCCTTTCTGGCTCATCTGCGAAGCTGATGCGGCTCTGGGCAGGGAGACCCCACGCGGTCTTGGCAGGCGTCCGTTCAGCGAACACGACACCGACGTGATGGTCCACGCCTGGTGGTGGGCACTCGCCGCCGCAGATCTCGTGCAGCGGGTGATGAGACTAAATGCGGACGGAATGGCGGGTGAGGCGCTGGCGGCAAAAGTCGCGCAGCTTGTGGGCTTTCGAGCGGACATTCAGATCGAAAGCGGACGCGGTGATCCGCCGCAGGGCAGAAACTTCCCTTGTTATGGTGAAAAAGGCGGCGTGGAAAGCGGGATCGTAATTTTGGAGGATTCCGCTGCCTCGAAGACCTGGTGGCGGGTGACCCTTCCCCGGGAGGGAGTGAGCAGGGGAGTGGCGGAATCGATTACCGCTGTCGCGCGTGCGGTGCGACTTGTTCTTCGGCGGGATTCAGGTACCAAGGGCGGAATCTTACAGGCCTCTGAGTGAGTACAACGTCGTGCCGCTGGAAAAATACAGGAGTCCGTCAGGCCCGAAGGTCATGTGATTGACCGGTTTTTCCAGTGGCCCGAGGATGTCTGCGCGAAGCCCCGGAGAAACCCGCACAAGAAAGGTTCCCCGCGCGTACAGCAGGTACCCGGAAGGATGGAGTAACACGTCCTCGCACCACCCCGGCGAGTCGGGCACCGGCGCGGGAATCCTGTCCACGAATTGAAGGGATTCCCCGTCAAACACGTGGAGTTCATCTCTTTCGGGGAAGAACGCCAGCTCTCTTGTCCGCATCGCGCCGATGCACCGGACCGCGTTCATTGTTTCCATTCTCTGCTGGAAAACCACGCGCTCCTCGGCAAGGCTCCACACGCCGAACTGGCCTTTTCCTTCTCGTCGCGGCAACCCGTTTGCCGTCTGGTCGGTTCCGAGGTACGCAAAGCGGCCGCCGATCGCAAGCGAGATGACGGGTTCGTCACCCAGCGGATTCCGCCAGACGGTGATTTCCTCGGTTCGCGGATTCAGACGAACCAGAGCGCCGCCATATTCCCCGTAGTCAGCCTGCCATCCGGAGTAGAGATTCCCGTCGGGGCCGAGCCGCATGCGTCCTGTCGGCCGGCACTGATGCTGGTCCGAGATGGAGCCGATGTGCCGCGGGTTCACGTTGTTCCATTGATCCCACGGGCGTGCAGGATCGTACACGGCGAAGTCCGCGCCGGAATACGAGGCGGTGTACAGTTTGCCACCAACAGATACGGCGCCGTACACCTCGCCGCTCGAATCCACCACCGCACCGGAGTTCCATACCTTCCCGGTTCCGATTTCGTACGAAGCAACGGTCTGTCCGTACGATGGACCGCCCCAGATGCGGTGTGGACCGGGCGAACCGGGCGGGTCCGCAGTGAGGAAATGAAACGGTCTCCCGGCGCTTTCTGCCGGTATTCGGCGGAGCTCAAGACTCGGGCTTCCGGCCGGCAGCACGAAGTAATCCTGACCGCGGATACCCAGCAGGCGACCATCCCGTGTTGCGTCGAGAACCCGGCAGCCGCGGAGTGAGAGACCCGTCACGAGAGTCAGGGAACCGGTTGCAGGAAGCCATTCCCACGTTTGTCGTTCCGCAGTAAGGTGAACACGTTCTTCCGTGGAATACCGTGCGATGCCCTTCCACCCGCTTCCCACGGGGCAATCGGGAAGCGGGGGCCGTTCCACGGGCTCCAGTTGTGGACCTCTGAATGCCAGAAGACCGCGCTCAGCGTGGTGTACGAAAAGATGGCCACGGAGGCTGACGATCGGTTTGGCGAAGAAATCCGGCTCGTCCGGAACAAGGAGCTCAAACCGCTTTGACGCGATTCGATAGACGCGTACGGATTGGCGTGCCGACCCGAACGTGCAGATAATATCTCCTCCCGGCGCCGTGGCGACGTTGCGCAAATACTGGTTCTCCGTGCCGGCAACCGGGCTTCCGCAATCTTCGAACTCCCCCGTCTCGGGGTCAAAGCACCCCAGCTTTGCGCCCGGGTAGGTTCCGCCGTACACGCGCCCGTCCGATCCTATGGCCATTTCCCATACGTAGCTCTCACCCGGGAATGACACAACGTGCGTGAATTCCCGGCTTCTCATGTCGAAGACGAGGAATTTCCCGTCATAGTAGGTGCTGATCGCAAGTCGTTCGCGGGGCAACGGGAGAACACACCACGACCCTTGTCCGGCAGGCCACCGGAAAACCTCGGCAGTATCGCTTTCGAAGTCGATCGCAATCAATTCGCCGCCCGAATATTCGTTCATGTTGGTGATCCAGAACTTCTCTCGACTGTCCACTGGATCAACTGCTGCGCGGCCGGCGAGCACTTGCTTCGCCCGGATGGGGTCTGCGAGAGCCGTCACGACCAGGTTGGCGCGGCCGGCCGCTGTGGATTCATTGCTCTCGGACGGTGAGGAATGGCTTTGCGCCGTGCTGCTCCTCCTTGCAAGCAGACGTGCAGGAAGCAGGAGAAAACCGATCCCTGTTCCCGACCATCGAAGGAACTCCCGGCGGTTCATTCTCATCTCACAGCCCTTCCAGTACGTACAGCGTTGTTCCGCTGGAGAAGTACAGATTTCCGTCAGGACCGAAAACCATGTGATTTATTGCGTGTTCGATCGGTGGTAGAACCTCCACCGAACGGTCCTGGTGAACCTTGATGAGGTAGTTGCGTCTTGCATACAGCACCCATGTGCCATCGAAGGATCTCAAAACGTCCTCACACCAGCCGGGCGAATCGGGAACCGCGGCCGCGACGTTGCGTTCGAATTCCATTCTTTCGGCGTTGAATACGTGTAGCTGGTCACCTTCGGGAAACATTGCGAAGCGCGGGTTGATTATCACCCCGATGTGTCCGACTCCTTCCATCGTTTCCATGCGCCGCTGGAACACGACCCGCTCATCTTTGAGGCTCCACACCCCGAACTGACCTTTCCCGTCCCGTCGCGGGAGACCATTCGCCGAGTGGTCGGTCCCCATGTAGGCGTACGTATCGTCCACTGCGAGGGAGATTACTGGTTCGTCTCCCAGCGGGTTTCGCCACACGGTGATTTCCTCTGTTGCCGGGTCTAGTCGGGCAAGCGCACCCCCGTACTCGCCGTAATTCGCCTGCCATCCCGAATACAGCTTGCCGTCCGGCGCGAGATGCATACGGCCGGTGGGACGACACACTCGATGGTTCTTGATTGACCCCAGATGCCGCGGGTTGACTCCTTCCCATTGGTTCCACGGCTGTGCCGGATCGTACACTGCGAAATCGGCCCCTGCGTACGACGCCGTGTAGATTTTGCCGTTGAGAGCAACCCCGCCGTACACCTCGCCGCCGGAATCCACGACAGCACCCGTGTTGATCACCTTCCCGGACCCGATTTCGTAGCACGCTACAGTCTGGCCGAAGGGGGGACCTCCCCATATCCGATGCGGCTCCGGCGAACCGGGCAGGTCGGCCGCCATGAAATGAAACGGCCGGCCTTTGCTCTCCGCCGGAATCCGCCGCAATGCGATGGTCCGGCTACCCGGCTCGGCGACGAAGTAGTCCTGCCCTCTGATTCCGAGCAGCCGCCCGTCGGCTGCCACGTCGAAGACGTTTCCTCCTCGCAGATCGACGTCGTGTACGAGTGTGAGCCGTCCTGTCTCGGGAAGCCACAGCCAGAGCTGCTGCCCGACCGTGAGGTACACCCGTTCGTCGGTTGAGAACCGCGCGACGCCGGTCCACGCGTTTCCGCCGGGGCATTTTGGAAGCGGCAGCCGATCCACCGGTTTCAAGTCGGTACCGTGAAATGCGATCAATCCCCGTTCTCCGTCGCTTACGAAAAGGTGGCCGCGCAGGCTTACAAGCGGGCTTCCCGTGAAGTCCGGATTCTCGGGGACCAGATATTCGAACCGCCTGGTCGCCACGCGGTACACCTGGGTCGAACTCCTTTCGTACCCGAACGTGCACGCAATGTCTCCCCCCGGCGTTGTCGTGACGGTCCGCAGGTAAAGATTTCCGGTTCCGGCGACAGGCGATCCGCAGTCTTCAAATTCCCCGGAGTCAGGGTCAAAACACCCCAGTTTTGCTCCCGAGTAGGTTCCTCCGTACACGCGTCCATCGGAGCCTTCAGCCATGGTCCATATGTAGCTTTCTCCGGGGAAATCTATGACGCGCGTGAATTCCCGCTTGACCATATCGAAAAGGAGAAACTTGCCGTCGTAATACGTGCTGATGGCGAGACGGTTTTTTGGCAATGGGAGAACACACCATGATCCATGACCTGCCGGCCACCCGAATACCTCCGCGGTGTCCCTGTCGAAATCCACTGATATCAGTTCTCCGCCGCTCTGTTCATTCATGTTGGTGATCCAGAACTTCTCCCGCCCATCCACCGGGTCGGTGTTCACACGCCCTGAGAGCACCTGTTTTGCTCGAACAGGATCGGCAAGCGCGGTTACGGCAAGGTTCATGGAATTCTCCTCTGACAGGTTCCGTGCAGTGTGTGGAGGCGCGACTTCGCAACGTCATCAAGTACGCCATCCGAGGGAAAGGGGGCAAGCCGGGCACGTTGAGTCTGACCACTGCGCCGGCTAAATTCGCTTCAGGAACATGTTGACGCAACGCTTCTCTTGAACCGCTGGAGAAAGGTGTACCATGGCTGAAAAACTTGCGATACACGGGGGAGAAAAGGTTCGAACGAAAGGTTTTCCTACGGTCGGCGATGCATCCGGGAGGATGATAGGGGAAGAGGAAAAGCGTCTCGTTCTCGAAGTCCTCGATTCCGGCAAATTGAACAAGAACAACGGTACCAAAGTCGCCGAATTCGAGAAAAAGTTCGCCGATATGTACGGGGTTCAATACGCTATTGCTTCAACATCAGGCACCTCCGCGATTCACCTCGCGGTGGCCGCGCTGGATCTGGAACCCGGCGATGAGATTATCACGACGACAATCACGGACATGGGGTCTCTCATCGGCATCCTCATACAGAACCTCATCCCCATGTTCGCCGACGTGGACCCGCGCACGGGCAACATCACTGCCGGGACGATCGAGAAGGTGATTTCGCCCCGGACCCGGGCGATAATGCCGATCCACCTTTTCGGCCAGCCTTGCGACATGGACCCGATACTTGACCTCGCGGCAAGGCGCGGCCTGCGTGTGATTGAAGACGCCTCTCAGGCGCACTGGGCAGAATACAAGGGCCGCAGAGTCGGAACCATGGGAGATCTTGGCTGCTTCAGTTTTCAGCAGTCAAAGCAGATGACGACCGGGGATGGCGGCATGACGATCACCAACGATCCCGCCCTGGCGGAACGCGCGCGGTTGTTCGGTGACAAAGCATGGCCGCGGAACTCCGGGCGCGGCCATGCGTTCCTCGGGATGAACTACCGTATGACGGAACTCCAGGGCGCGGTCGGGTTGGCGCAACTCGGGAAACTGGAGACCATCCTGCAGCGGCGCAGAACAACGGCGGAACTGCTTGACCGCCAACTGGCAGACGTTCCCGGAATCATCCGCCCGTTCCGGTACGATGGGGTCGTGCATTCCTGGTGGATCTACTCCTTCACCATTGATGAAGGAGTTTTCGGCATTTCTCCGAAGCAGTTCGCCTCTGCATTGCAGGCTGAAGGCATACCCTTCGGGTGCGGGTACATCCCGAACCCGATGTTTGATTACCCGGTGATCCAGGAGCGGAAGACGTATGGCACCAGCGGCATCCCGTGGACGCTGCCACAGGCGCGTCCGGGTATCCGTTATTCGGACGACGATGCTCCGAATACGATCTGGTTCCTTTCCCACGTGTTGATCATGAGCTGGAACGAGGGCATCACCGAAAGCGACGCGATGGACCTGGCGAAAGGCATCAAAAAGGTTGCCGCGTGGTTCAAGGAGAATCCTGGTTCCAAACCCTGATTCAGCGCGTGCACGGAGAACGCTCGGAGGGGAGAGAGGCAACGCTCTCCTCTTTTTTGTCTGCCTGGCTCTCTCCGCCGGAAAAAGCAAAGGGGCGCCCCAACCAGCGCCCCTTCGTCGAGCCGCCTTGGGAGGTTCGTTACGAGAGATACCCGGCCTTGTAAAGATATTCGGCCACCAGGGTTGCCCCTTTGGCGGCTCCCATCTTCGTATTGTGGCTCAAGAGTACGTATTTGATGCCGTTCGGGAGCAGACGATCCTCCCGGATGCGGCCCACCACTGTCGTCATGCCGCCATCAAGATCGCGGTCCGCCCGCGGTTGCGGATGATACGGGTCACTCACCACCGTGATCGGCTGCGTGGGTCCCGATGGCAGATTCAGCGCCACCAGGTCCTTCCCGAATGCACGCATGGCATCGGCAACTTCATCCACCGAGGCGCGTCTTTTGAGACCCACATACGCGGCTTCCGTGTGACCGTCACGCACGTTCACGCGCATGCACGTGGCCGAAACGGGGAAATCCGCCGCCCGGATGACGGAGTCATCCAGCGTTCCGAGGATTTTCTGGGTTTCGCGTTCGACCTTCTCTTCCTCTTTCGGGATGTACGGGATCACGTTATCGAGGATATCCAGAGAGAGCACTCCAGGGCTTCGCCCCGCGCCCGATATTGCCTGCAACGAAGTCATCACGACGCCTGACACCCCGAATGTGCGGTGCAAGGGCGCGAGGGACATCGCAAGGCCGGTAGTCGTGCAGTTCGGGATGGGGGTGATAAATCCCTTCCACCCCCGGTTTTTCTGCTGCACGCGGATAAGCGGCGCGTGGTCCAGATTCACTCCGGGTATGAAAATCGGGACATCGTCCTCGTACCGGAACGCGCTTGTTGTGCTGATGACAGGCGTCGTTCTGGCGTATCGTGGTTCCAGGATTTTCGCAGAGTCCCCGTCCGTCGCGTTGAACACGATGTCGATGCCGTCCAGCGACAGGTCCTCGGCGTTTTGCACGAGCAGATCGTCTGCCCATGCGGGTACCGGTTCCTGGCACGCCCAACGGAGCTGACCGGACGCAGTAGTGATGGCTTCCCTGTATGTCTTTCCCGCGCTGCGGTGCGAAGCCGCCAGGGCGACCACTTCAAACCATGGGTGGTTGTCAAGCGAAACAAGTGCCTGCTGGCCGGCAACTCCTGTTGCACCGACCACCGCGACGTTCAACACGCGACTCATGAAACACTCCTTGGGTGCCGTTGGTTGCGCTCAAGACACAGAAATACCGGCATTGCTGAGATCAGCCGCCGGCTCAATTACAAGTGTACGTCATAACAGCTTCGTTCGCCAAGGAATACGTCGGGCTGATTATCTACAACGGAAGTGTTGCAAATTGTTTCACAAGGCGCATACTGTTTCATCAGAATGTTTCGTGAAACAACGAACGCCCGTTCGCCAGTCACAAAGCGACGTTACAGAGTATCGATCAAATAGCTGATATTAAAGGCACTTGAAAAATAACTCCCAGTCATCTGTAACCGCTGGCACCAGAGTTGCGACTGACCAGATCAGAAACCACAACCCAACTCTGGAGGCAACAATGGCACACGAAAACCAGGTTCAGGAAACGGTACACCCGTTGGAAGTGACCGATCAGACGTGGCAGACCGAGGTGATGGAAGCCGATCTTCCCGTATTCGTTGATTTCTGGGCACCGTGGTGCGGTCCCTGCCGCATGGTGGCACCGGTGGTGGAGCAACTTGCGAACGAGTACGCGGGCAGGGTGAAGTTCGTGAAGCTCGATACGGACGCGAATCCTGTCATCTCCGCGCAGTATGGCATACGCAGCATCCCGACGCTTGCCGTGTTTCACAAAGGGCGCCCGATACACGCCATGATGGGTGCGGGGCCTCTCGGGCACATGCGCAGGTTCGTAGAGGACAGCCTTGCGAAGGTCCCCGGTCACATTATCATCGCCCGCTGATTCCTACGTGAATGCGAGTCGCGGCAGTGAGGATTCCTCACCTCACCGCCGCGACGCACATCTGGAGAAGCACATGAAACGCCGTGTATTGGTCATTGGCGGAGTCGCCGCAGGTGCGAGCGCCGCAACCAAGGCGCGCCGCACAGACGAAACCACCGAAATTGTGGTGTTTGAGCGAGGCGATTACGTCTCGTTTGCGAATTGCGGGCTGCCGTACTATGTCGCGCGCGAGATCGTGGAGCGCGAGAACCTTCTGGTCGTTACGCCGGAGCAGTTCAGGGTACGTCACGAAATTGATGTGCGACTTGCCCACGAGGTAACGCGCATCAACCCGAGGGAGAAAACGATCGAGGTTCGTGACCTGCAGGCGGGCACCTCCCGCACTGAGCGTTACGATTCGCTCGTCCTCGCGCCCGGTGCAAGCGCAATAATTCCGCCGATTCCAATGGTCAATGCATCGAATGTATTCACGATGCGGACAATTCCCGATATGGACGCTGTGCACGAGTATATCGAGCGCATGCATCCGCAGGCCGCCACCGTCGTGGGGGCGGGGTATATCGGTGTCGAGATGGTCGAAGCTCTGCACCGCAGGGGCCTTCAGGTTACCCTCGTGGAAAAGCTGAACCAGGTGCTTCCTCCTCTGGATGAGGACATGGCGTTCATGGTTGCTGACCACATCCGCGCCGAGGGAGTCGACCTCCATCTTGGCGACGGTGTGCGCTCCTTCCGGGGAAACGACAACAGAGTCGGCGAGGTAGAACTCGAGAGCGGAGCTGTCATTCCTGCTGACATGGTAATCATGTCTATCGGGGTTCGCCCGGATACGAAGCTCGCACGCGACGCGGGATTGCGGGTCGGGGTAAGTGGCGCAATCGCGGTGGATTCCCGCATGCAAACGAGCGACCCACACATCTGGGCGGCGGGAGACGCGGTTGAAAGCGTGCATCGCGTTACAGGAAAACCGTGCTGGGTCGCGCTCGCCGGTCCGGCAAGCAAGCAGGGAAGGGTAGCCGGGGCCAATGCGGCGGGCGGAACAATGGAAGCCCCGCCGGTTCTCGGAACGTCAATCGTGCGGTTCAACGAGATCGTGGCGGCGGTGACCGGATTGAACGAAAGGTCCGCCCGCGCTGCGGGCTACGATGTCGAAAGCTCCGTGATACATGCGAATCAGCACGCCGGATATTACCCCTGGGCGGAGCTCCTCACGATCAAGACCGTCTATGAGAAGCAGACGGGACGTCTTCTCGGCGCGCAAGTGATCGGCAACGAGGGGGTGGACAAGCGCATCGATGTGTTTGCCACTGCCCTTACGGCGAACATGACAGTTGCCGATCTGACGGAACTCGACCTCGCCTACTCACCGCCGTTCGGCTCTGCGCGGGACCCGGTGAATGTCGCGGGGTTCGTTTCCCAAAATCAGCTGTTAGATGCCGTGAGCCCGATTTCCAGTACCGATCTGCACGCCCTTCTCGGTCAATCGTCGGAGGTTCAGCTCGTTGACGCACGTACCCCCGCCGAATTCCGCGAGAAACACATTCGCGGAGCGCGCCTTATTCCGGTTGACGAACTGCGCAAACGCCTTGGCGAAATCGACAAAACCAGGCCGGTGGTCGTGTACTGCCGGGTGGGCCTCCGGGGTTACCTTGCGAGCCGAATCCTCGCGCAGAATGGGTTCTCGGTGAGGAACCTTTCGGGGGGCATTCGAAGCTGGCGATTCGAAATGGAATCTGAGATTTCGGACGCGGAGGCGAGGTCGAAATTCGGGAACGACGTTTCCCGGGCGTAGGGGCCGCGCGACCGTTCCGCGGAAGCGCCTTGACGGCCCTTCAGAGGCGTGCGCAGTGAAGCATGTACCGCTCGTTCGAATCCTCTGTTTCGAGGACGCAGAATCCGTGGGAATCCAGCTCCCTCGCCAGCTCGCGCACGGGGGGAAGGATGTCGTCGTGGATGGCTTCGGGCCCGGAACGGTGGATCTCGTTCACACGGGCACGGGACATCAGGTGCGCAATGAAAAGGGATCCGCCGCGCTTCATTACGCGCCGCCACTCGGAAAAGGCGACTGCCCGTCGTTCCAGGTGAGGCAACACGTGGAGCGCGAGCACCCCGTCCGCAACTGAATCTGCCAGCGGTAATTCCATCGCGTCGCTGCATAGCCAGCAGATCGAGGCTGCATCCCGTTTTGATCGCCCGTTCCGGAGCATTTCGAGCGAGAGGTCGACCGCAACTGCCCGCCGATTCGTTCCCTCAACGATTGCCTGCGACGAAATCCCTGTCCCGCACCCGATATCCACAACAACGCCATCCGACGGCAGGGGCAGGCTCGCGCACCACGTACGAACACGTTCAATAGCGTCAGGGCCGCTCTTCTCGTCCCACTGGGGCGCGATTTCGTCAAAAAAGCCTGTGCGAGCCGGATTCACGTCTGTTCCCGGATAGAGTACACCTTGAGACGCGCCACCACCGGTGGCAAAACGACAAAGAGAAGTACTAATCCCGGCACACCCACCACCAGAGTACCCCAGGTTATCATCGCGGGCGGCAGCTTGAGCATTTTCCCAAGCCCGGCGGCCAAGAAGGCCAGAATGAGGCGATCAACAATAATGGCGCCGGTGATGGTTACCCATACGTTGGCCCGCAGTTTTTGGTACACCAGAGCCACCGTTCCCGCCATCGCTGCCAGTTCCACCATCATGATTGGTGCGATCGGCGGTGCCAGCGGAGGCATTCCGGTGAGTACCGAGGACAGAAAAGGCGTGGCGGCGCCGGCGAATACCGCCGCGCCAAGGGGGAGGAAAAATGCTCCCCCTACGATCGGCAGAAACATGGGCAGCAGGAACTTTCCGATTTGGCCCGCCCCGGCCATGTGCAACACCCACGGAAAGCCGAGACCCAGTGCAACGACAAGTCCAGTTCGCGTGATCGTGGTTACGGAACGGTTCATTCCGCGGAGCCGATCTGCGCGTTCACGCCGACAAGTGCGTGGAAGCCGGGCATCGGATACCCCGGCATCGTTTCGTACTTCGTGTCCAGAAGGTTCCGCATCACTATCTGGGCTTCAATCCCTCGCCAGACCGGATACGCCAGCGTTGCATTGAGGACGGTGTAATCGCCGAGTCTCTGCTGGTGGCGGTCGGCACCATAGAGGTTGTGCACCCACTGGTAATCGAGAGCGATTCTCCCCCGCGCTGCCGGTAGCACGACCGTACCGCCCACAACCGTTTCCGCACTCCCCGCCGTCTGATTGCCAAGATCCTGCAAAGAGGCTGAAAGACGACCATGGATGCGAGATATCCACCATCGTGTCTCGAGCTCCACGCCCTTCGTACTGAACTCACCTCGGTTCACGAACGGCGGAGGAAACGGCGGCGCGGGTGCGTTTTCGATAATCGCGCTGGCCTTCGTGCGAAACACGGTGACATCGGACGTCAGCCAGTCGGTGGCGCGCCAGCTGACGCCGGCTTCCACATTGAACGTCTTCTCCGGTTTCAATGTGTCACGCGAAGCGGGGAACAGGAACAGCGCTCTCAGATCCGGGCTCCGGAAACCCCGGGACACGTTTGTTCGAACTGTCAGCCGCGGCAGAACATGAACTGCCGCGCCGGCTTCCGGGGCGAGGAACCAACCGTACCGATCGTGGTGCTGTGCGCGAGCAGAGGCGGTGAGGTTCGCAAGATTGCCAATTGGTGCCTGAATCGTAGCGAATGGAGCTATTTCGGTCACGTGGTGTGTGCCGTAGTCATAACCTGTCGTGTCGTTGACCGCATCGCCGCCGTACTGTTTTGCATCCGCACCCGCAGTTACTACAAAGCCTTGCACAAACGAGTAACTGCTCTGCCCTATCACCCCGTTGATGTAGTCGTTGCTATGCCAGCCATCGAAGAATTTGTGGGTTCCCCAACTGCGGTGCACCATCAACGTGGAAGAGAAGGCGTCTTTTCGGTACGCACCCGTGACAGACGCGCTGCTGCGTATCACGTCAATCCATCGGTCGTTGGAGATGGGCGGCGAGACCGGCCCCGGATCGTGAGTTTCGAACGGCGTCGTCGTAAACTGCCCTCGGACATCCCACGGCCCACTCGCGTACCCGAGCGCCGCCCCAAAATGCGAGCGCTCAAAATCGGCCTTCTTTCTGTGTCCATCTGTGGTGGTGTAGCCGCTGGTGATACGGTAATCCAACCCGTTGGCGAATTTGCCCAGCGCGGTGATCTCTCCGTCATACGTGTTCCAGGGTCCCGCTTCCGCGCGCAATGCAAGGGAACTGCCCACAGTATGTTTGCGCTGTGTGATGATGTTGATAACCCCACCCATGGCGTTCGTGCCGTATACCGCCGACGAGGGACCGCGCACCACTTCCACGCGGCTGACTTCGCTCAACGCGTACGCGTCGGGAAGGGGGTGCCCGAAGAGGCCGGTGAAATCAGGCCGTCCGTCCACCAGAACCAGCACCTGGCTGTTGGGGTTGCCGCCAATCCCACGAATCGTAAGCTTGCCTGCTGCCCCCGACCCGAGTCCGAATCCGGCCGGCCCCCGCTGGGTAACGAAAACTCCCGGGGTGCTGGCGGCTATGCCGTCAAGAACACCCGTGGCGCCGGTCGCCAGAAGATCTTCCCGCTGGATGACGGTAACGCTGCCCGGGAGGTTGCGCCGTTCCGTTTCCACGCGGGTGGCAGTTACTACGAGCGGGTCCATGACGTATGTCGTGTCGGCGGCCGCCATTCGCGCACAGAAGCCGCTCAGGGCAATTAGCATGATTCCAGTGCATTTACGGGAAATCAAAGCGAAACGGGGCATGGATTCCTCCCATCATCGCGGTCTTCGTCGGAATCGTGTGACGAATCAGAAAATAGTAACACCGACGGACCTCCACAACACCCTGGAAAAAGATCCGGTCCGCGGAACGCGAACGTTCGATCAACCCCTCCGGGGAACACCCTTCCTCAGCACGAACCAGTCCAGTGTGTCCACCGCCGAGCCGTCAAGCCGAATCCAGTACGCCGTGCATTCCAGTCGTTGCGGTTCTATGTGCAACACGCAGTAATGGTACCGATAGTATTCACCGATGTCGTTTTTCAGGAAGTCTTCCGTGTGTTCGACCCGGTGAGGCGGGATGTCAATTTGTGGCCACTCGCGGTACTTCCGATTGTCGAGGAGGGAACCACCGCCTCCGGTGATGAGATACGCGACCGTGTTTCCTTCGCCCGTCTCCTGATCGTACGGCGGGTGCGGAATTCCGCGTTCGTAGGTGTGCGCATGACCGGAAACACAGAGGTCCACGCCGTACTTTTCCATGAGCGGGACAAGATGTTCACGGAGCTCCGGCTGCCCATCGTAGTACCCGCCCTCCCATGTTTCGCAGAAGGGAGGTTCGTGCACCAGCAAAATTGTCCATTGCGCACTGCGTGAGTTCTTCAGGTCCTGTTCCAGCCAGTCGTACTGCGCTGTTCCCCTGTTCAGGTTCACGAACGCTTCGTCGCCCGTACAACCGTAGAGGGGATCCACGAACAGGAAGTGCACCCCCGCGTAATCAAAGCTGTACCCATAGGGCATGTTGCCCCAGCCGTTTCCCGATGGCTCCCACCGTTCGCTCAGAAAAGGGTTGTCGCCACGGCCGCGATGTCGCCAACTGCCGTGATCGTGATTGCCGACAGGGAAATGCAACGGATAGTTTCCTGCAACGCGGCGTAACGGGTGGAATACGTAATCCCTCCACTCGTTCTCGTTCACGCCATCGCCCACCATGTCGCCGGCGGTGATCAGCAGGTCGGGTTGCACTTCTTCGATGCGCTCGGCCAGTCCTTCCAGCACGCTGGGCCCGTAATGGCTGTCCCCCCACATGAGAACGGTAATAGGGCGTGGTGTGCGCGGCGCAGTCCTGAAGTGATGGATCTCGGTCGTTACATTGCCGGCTCCGACGGTATAAGAGTATTGCGTATCCGGTTGAAGGCCGTTTGCGACGAATCGGTGAAATCGGGTGAGCCGTTCGTCCGGGATAAGCACTGTTTCCCCGTCGCAGTCGCGCAGCGCGAGGTATGCCGGCCTCGCCACGGGC
>Ga0116178_10000561_pt1 | contig 33073 bp, 34 predicted proteins | sample AD_STIC12_MetaG_FD_89880 | JGI IMG/M metagenome (GOLD analysis project Ga0116178, IMG submission 89880) | Active sludge microbial communities of municipal wastewater-treating anaerobic digesters from USA - AD_STIC12_MetaG | ecosystem: Engineered > Bioreactor > Anaerobic > Digestate | place: USA...
AGGCGCTTGAAAATCAAATTTTTTTGGGTTCCGGTGGTCTTGATATTTTTTGTCAGTTTGTCTTGCGGCCTGCCCTTGTTTTTGTATTGGCGTGAATTGGCTTTGGATAAAAAATAAATTATTTTTCTATGTCCCAATATTACAATCCCAAGCGCGATGCCAGCTGGAACTACGGCGGCAAAAACTGGAAATTAAGCCGGTCCAAGATTGATTTGTTTTTGGAGTGCCCGCGCTGTTTTTATTTGGATAACAAATTGGGAGTGAAACGAGTTCCCGGATTCCCTTTTTCCTTAAATACCGCGGTTGATTATCTGCTTAAACAGGAATTTGATTCCTATCGGGTCAAAAATGAACAGCACCCGTTGCAAAAAGAATATGGCATAGACGCTCGGCCGATGTTGCACGCCGAACTGGATGAATGGCGGCGGAATTTCGGCGGCGTCAAGTATTTCCATCAGCCGACCGGTTTTTTGGTAACCGGCGCGATTGACGATTTATGGATTAATGGAAAAGGCGAATACATTGTTGTTGATTATAAAGCTACCGCCAAGGATGAAGCGGTCAAGGCCTTGGATAAAGAGTGGCAGGACGGCTACAAGCGGCAGATGGAAGTCTACCAATGGCTATTGCGGCAAAACGGCCTGAAGGTTTCCAATACCGGCTATTTTGTCTATTGCACCGGCAAAATGGACCGGCAAGCTTTTGACAAGAAAATCGAATTTGATGTCAATCTGATTGAACATCGGGGTGATGATTCTTGGGTGGAGAAAACTCTTTTGGAAATCAAGCGGTGCTTGGATGGCAAAAAGATTCCGCCGGCCGGCCATGATTGCGACTATTGCGCCTATCGCCGGGCAGTAGCCGAAGTCGAGCGTTAGATTTTTAGAGCAGTTCAATAATTAAAATAACAAGACTAATTAAGGATATTATTTATGGATTTTCTTCTTATTGTTTTATTGCTTTTTTTGATTATTGCCATGGCTGGCTTGTTTTTCTTTTTCAATCGGAAATTCAGCGAATTAGCCCAAGGCAAGAAAGACGACCAATCGTTTCTGATGCTTCAGGAGCGGATCAAGGAGCTCAACCAGACCATGGATAATAAATTGGCCGAATCTACCCGCCAAATTCAGACCCAATTCGGCCAGAGCGCCAAAATTATCCAGTCAGTGACGGAAAAATTAACCAAGCTGGACGAGACCAACCGCCAGGTGGTTAATTTTGCCGACCAGCTCCAGCGGTTGCAGGATATTTTGAAAAATCCTAAACAGCGGGGCATCTTTGGCGAGTATCAATTGGAAATGCTGCTTAAAAACGCCTTTCAGCCCAATCAATATGAAATGCAATATTCGCTGGGCAAAGATTCCAAGACTGGCCAGGATCTGATAGTTGACGCGGTATTATTTTTGGGCGACAAGGTCATTCCGATTGATTCCAAATTTTCTTTGGAGAATTATAATCGGATAGTGGAGGAGAGCGATTCGACTCAGCGCGAGCAATTGGAGCTGACTTTTAAAAACGATTTGAAGAAAAGAATTGACGAAACTGCCAAATACATCCGGCCGGACAAGGGCACTTTGGATTTTGCCTTTATGTTCATTCCGGCCGAAGGTATTTTTTACGATTTGTTGGTCAACAAGGTCGGCGCTATCAAAGTCAATACTCGCGACTTGATTGATTATGCGGTTAATGAGAAGAAGGTCCATATTGTCTCGCCGACCACTTTTTATGTTACTCTCCAGTCTTTGTGGCATGGCATGCGCGCTTTCCAAATTCAGGAACAGACCAAGGAAATATTGAAAAATGTCGGCATGCTGGACAAGCATTTGAAATCTTATGAAGATTATCTGCAAAAACTGGGCGGCCATCTGGGCACTACCGTCAATATGTATAACAACGCTTATAAGGAATTCAAAAAAATAGACAAAGATGTCGTTCGGCTGGTAGGCGGCGAGAGCGAAGTGGAGCCGCTCCAATTGGACCGGCCGCAGAATTAATAAATTAAAATTATGAAATATTTATACTTTTTTTTGGCCTTGGCCGCAGTCGGTGTGATCGTCACTGGCTGTCTTGGTCAAGCTGGCCAGACCACGCCGACTGACGGACAAAGCAGCCAATTATTTGACGGCGCCACTGATATTTGCCAGTCGGCTGGCGGCGCGCAAATCAGCGCCATTGAGGCAGTCGATATTGCCAATCAGACAGCGGCCTGCACTCAAGTCGGCGCAATTAAAAGTGACTGTAATTGCAATCAGGGCACCGGTACCTGCTGGCTCGATATTGAAGGGGAGCACCAGGGCTGCGCTCCGGCTTGCGTTATTAATGTGGATACAAGAGAGGCCGAAGTCAATTGGCGCTGTACCGGCGCAGTCAGCCAATAATTTTTAAAGTAATTCATTATTCGCTTATTCGCGCGAATAGTAGAATAGTAATAATATTAATAAGTAAATGACAAATCGTCAGGCGGAAAAAATATATAAAACTTTGGCCAATCAGCGGCGGATTGCCATTATTGTTTATCTGAACAAAAAGCCGAAGGCGACAGTGGGCCAGATTGCCGACCAGCTTAAATTATCTTTGAAGGCCACTTCCAAGCATCTACAACTACTCAAAGCCAATGGCTTGGTGGATAGTGAGCACATTAGCAGTCAGCAGTATTATTTTTTAATGGATAAAAATAATGTTTTTATTAAACATTTATTGTCGCTTGTAAAATAATTTTTATACTTTTATTATTCCACTATTCGCGCGAATAGTAGAATAGCAATAGAATCATTAAGAAAGGAGGCGGAGTGACGATGAATAATAGGCAATCAATTTTAATTTTGGGGCTGCTGTTATTGGCCAGTCTGGCGATTTTTATCTGGCTCAATTTTCCCGTGCCATTGAAAATCCAGGGTGATGGGGTGTTTTATTATGCTTGGCTGCATTCAGTGTTTTGGGACCATGATTTGGATTTTTCCAATCAGCTGGCCCATTTTGCCGATTATGACTATTTCAGCCGCAAGTTCACCCTGGAAAATATCAGGACCGCTACCGGCCTGACCCCGAATGCTTACCCCTTTGGTTTGGGTCTGATGTGGCTGCCCTTTATTTTTCTGGCGCATATCTTGACCAATGTTTTTTATTTTGTGCGCCATGATTTTTTCATCACTGACGGTTATTCTTATTTTTATGTTTTAGCCGTCAATTTTGCCGGCTGGTTTTACGGCGCGGCGGGTATAATTGTCGTTTGGCGGATATTGAAAAAATTTTTCAGCCAGCGCGCCGCTTTATTATCGGCGGTCGGGCTGTGGCTGGCGACTCCTTGGTGTTATTACCAATTTTTTGAGCCGTCAATGTCGCACATGGCTTCGTTGTTCTTGGCGGCTGTCTGGCTGTATTTTATGGTTCAAATCTGGCAAGGCCGGCGAGTCAATAAATTAGTATTTATGGCTGTAGTTTTTCTGCTGGTTGCTACTCGCTGGCAGAATGTTTTATTCATTATTCTCTTTTTGCCTTTTTTGGGGCGACTAAGCGCGCCTCAAACGCCAGCCTCTTTTCAGGATTTCATTTGGCCGTCATTGAGAATGGGTCGCTGGAGGGCAATGGTTAGAGATATGATAATATTGGCTTTGCCTATCGGTGCCATCGCTTGGCTGCAAATGTCGGCTTGGAAAATTATCTATGGACGGTATTTATTGGTTCCTCAAGGACATACTTTTGTTCGTTTGGAATTTCACGGCTGGTATACTTTGTTTTCCACTGATCGCGGCTTATTGCTTTGGTCTCCGGTGTTGATTTTGGCATTTATCGGCCTAGTCTGGCTGTGGCGTAAGTCTAGGTTTTGGACCGTGATAGTTTTGGCCGCATTTGTTTGCCAATGGGTTATCAACAGCTCGCTCAATGACTTGGGCGGCGGAGACGCTTTTGGCGGTCGGCGTTTTATTGAGACCTTGCCGTTTTTGGCCTTGCCCTTAGCGGCTTTGTTTGACCAGTTGAAAAAATATTTTTGGCCATTTTTCGCAGTAGCGGCAATTTTGATTTTTTTTAACCTGCTTTTTATTCAGAACTATCGTTGGGGCAGTCTGCCTCGGACTGGCGAGTTTGAGCTGATTGAGACGATTAAGTCGCTTGATTATCAGCCGCCGGATAATTAATTTTTAGGCCAATCGCTGTTTCGTGTTATAATGTATTTATTATGAACAACGAAATACAGATTTTTTTAAACAAATTGTCCGAAGAGTTTTTTTTGTTTGCGCCGCAACAAGACGGTCAGATTATTAATATCAAGGAAGTCCGCGACATCGGCGATATTGATTGGTCGGGTCGGATGCCGGCCAATAGTTGGAAGTCATTATTTTTGCCGGCGCGAGAAAAATTGTTCGACATCAGTGGCGGCCGCTTGACTAAGCCGAAAACGGGCTGGCCGCAGCTGGCGGCTATCGGCGTCAATGTAGTCGACCTTAAAGCACTGACTTTATTGGAGCTGGTTTTTAGCCGTGATGTTTATTATCAGGAAAGGCGGCGTCACGGTTTGATTGTCGGCTACAGCGCCAGCTGGCCCAATGATTACAAAAAATATAAAATATTCAGCTATAATTTTGAGGAAGATATTTTGGAGCACTTGGTTTTTGACATTTTTATCGCTCGGCTGGCCGGCGGTCGGATTAAAATTTACTCCGGTTCGGAAAAGGGTCAGCGGATATTGGAAGAGGGCGGCATCATAGATTACGAGCATATTGAATTTGCCGGCCCGATTTCAGAAAATGGTCCTGACAAAAAAATGCTCTTGCTAAAGAAGAAAATGGAATCTTCGCGGGGCAAAAAAATTTGGGATGAGCTGGATAAAATCTGCATTACTTGCGGCAAATGCTCTATTAATTGTCCGACTTGCTTTTGTTTTGATTTGGAAGACAGGATTGATCCGGCCAGTCCGGAACGAACGCGCAAGTGGAGTAGCTGCTTTTATAATGATTTTTCTTTGGTGGCCGGCGGTGCCAGAGAGCTGGATACGGTAGGTAAAAAAATATTTTTTTGGTATTATCATAAGTTTGTCCGCATTCCCTTCGAATATATGATGCCCGGCTGTGTCGGCTGCGGCCGCTGCAGCAAGGTTTGTCCAGTTGGCATAAAAATAGAAGAGGTTTTGAAGAAAATTTAAATTTGTTTTATATCCTTATCTTTATTTTTAGTTTTTTATGTTCAATATTTACCAAACCAATAAAGCTAGAATTATATCAGCCGGCCAAGAGTCGGTTGACACTAAATTATTTCGTTTACAATTTATCGACCGGGAAATTCAGAATAACTTCCATTTTTTACCGGGACAATTCTTACAAATCGGCTTGGCCGGCTGGGGCGAATGCCCGATCAGCATCTGTTCATCGCCTAATGATAGTGAAGATTTTTTTGAATTGGCTATCAGGGATGTGGGCGCGTTGACCCATAAGCTTAACAGCATGTCTGTCGGCGATATGGTAGAAATTCGCGGTCCCTTCGGCAATGGTTTTGATGTTGATTTATTCAAGGGCAAGCCGCTACTGCTTATCGGCGGCGGTTGCGGTTTTGTGCCGCTAAGGCCCTTGATTATTGATTATTTGGCCGGACGATTTAAAAGCACAACTTTGCAAATACTATACGGCTGTTTGAGCGAACAGACGATGCTGTTTAAAAAAAATCACGTCGCTTGGAATCGCCGGGCGGAGCTGAAAGTTATTTTGGAAAAACCCTCAACCGGCTGGAAAGGGGACAAGGGGTTGGTGACTGATTTAATCAGCCAGATAAAGATCAGCGCCAAGACGGTGGCTGTTTTAGTCGGTCCGCCAATAATGTATAAATTTGTCATCAAAGAATTAAAGCACCGCAAAATTAGTGATGAAAATATCATCATCTCTTTGGAAAAGCGGATGCATTGCGGTATCGGCGTATGCCAGCATTGCGCCATCGGACCATTTTATGTCTGTAAGGACGGTCCGGTATTTCGCTGGCTGGATATTAAGGATTACTACAGTCTATAAAGTCGTAAAGTCAAATTGTTATATTGTTAAATTGTAAAATTGTTTGGTGTTATCTCTGCAGTAGTGGCAAAATAACAATATAACAATATGATAATTTAATAATTATTTATTGGAAATTGAAATTTTATTGGAAATTAGTCCGTCGCGCCTGCCTGCCCTGCCTACCGGCAGGCAGGCGGTAGGCAGGGCGGATAGAAATTGGAAATGTATCAAATATGTGTCTCGCCATCCCTGTTCAAATTAAAAAGATTTCCGGCGACCGGGCGGAATTGTCCGACGGCCGCTTGGTTAATGCTGCTTTGATTGCTGACTTGCAAGCGGGCGATTGGGTCTTGACATTAAATAATATTATTGTTAATAAAATAGCGGCGGATGAGGCGCAAGCGGTATTGGATTTAACCGGGGAAGGAGAGAAAAAATGAGCGGACTTAAGCGGGCGGCGGCTTATTCCATCAAGCCGAACATGTTAGAGCGTTGCGGCCCCAAAGACGCCTATAAAGTTCTTTTCGATTATGTCACCAATCGGACGGATTTTGCTGAATCAGCTATTCGAGAAATTTTGAGGCAATTTGAGGTGGCCACACCTTATTACACCTTAATTGCTCGAGCTAATGGCATTAATGATCCATTTGATGAGCGGGTGGTCGAGGCCTATTGGCTTGGCAATGAGTTATTAGAGAAAGTTACCGCCGAAGCTGTCGGCTGGGTAATTGAACAGGATGTCAAGCGCGAGGGCTGGAACTCCGAGCAAATCTCTCTGATGTTTCGAGCGATTACCCTAGAAAAAGCTCGAGCTCACCACAGCCTGTCGGTAATGTATTTTTTTACCCGACCGGGCCGAGAGTTGGATCCATTGGTAACCAAGTCAATTCAGGATAGTCTGGACAACTGTCGCGTTTGTTCCGGTATTGTTATTGAGTGCGGCGAGCAATTGACAGTTATATACCAGCCACTATTGTTTGATTATCAGCGGATCGTCAGAATCGGTGAGCCAGAGAAAAAAACGATTAATTGGGGGATGTTCTATCCCAATGATTCAGTGGTTGACACCGGTAGCGTTATTGCTTTCCATCACGGTTGGGCGATTGAATGTTTGAGCGTCGAACAAGCTCGCAATCTGGATAAATACACCAGGCTGACTTTGGCCGCGGTTAATCCGTGACCAATCGGGAGAATATTTTTTATTCTCCCGTTTTTTTATTTGTTGAAATTTGTTAAAATAAATAATATCACTAATTAGATTGATGGCGACAACAAAAAAAAATTTAAAACCCAAAATTGCCATTATCGGCTTGACTTCCTGCGAGGGATGTCAGTTTGCGATGCTTGATCAGGGCAAGCGGTTTTTGGATTGGCTGGCCAAGGTGCAACTGGAAGAATTTCGACTAGTGGAAGATGAGCCAATAACAGCCGAACATTATGATATTTGTTTTGTCGAGGGCAATCCGGTTACCAAGGCCAATATCAAACTGCTCAAAGAGATGAGGCAACGCTCCGATAAGCTGGTAGTAGTGGGCAATTGCGCCGCCCTAGGCGGAGTGTGGGAACTTAAAAATTACGCCTCTAAGACCAAAGCAATAAAAGCGGTCTATAAAAAACTCAAGGTGCCCAATCCGGATATTAAGGAGGTGGATAATTTTGTCAAAGTAGATTATGTCATTCCCGGCTGTCCAATTGATGGCGATGAATTCATCGAACTGGCCAATCAGTTGCTGGAAAAGGGCAGTTTTCGCATTCCTCAAAATCCGGTTTGTTATGAGTGCCAGAGCCGAGGATATGAATGCTTGCTTCAAAAAGGTCAGATTTGCCTGGGGCCGATAACTTTGGCTGGCTGTAGGGCGGTCTGCCTCAAATCCAAGCAGGCTTGCTGGGGCTGTCGAGGCCTTTTTGACGGAGCGCAAGTGGAAAATTTTATGGATTATCTATTGAAAAATTTTTCCCGCGACCAAGTTTATCGAGTGATGGAAGTGTTCGGGGCTCGCGATACTATTTTGAAAAGATTAGCGGAAATGCAAAAGAAAAGTCGAAAGTCAATAAAGTCCATAAAGTCAAAAATCCATGAAGTCCATAAAGTCAAAGGTCAAGAGTCGATAAAGTCTAAAGTAAAAAAGTCGAAAATTGAATGATGGAAAAATGAAATAATCCACGTAATAACGGACATACTGACGTTCGTACTGACGTCAAATATATGATAAAATACATTAGAAAATTGCAAAAAGCGAGCACTAATAGCTATGTCATCACCATTCCCAAGGAATTAATAGAAAAATTCCATTGGCGAGAAAGACAGAAATTAGAAATCGTTTATGATGGAAAAACCGCCAAACTGACGATTAAAGATTGGCGCAAGAAATAATTTTAAAATATGCCATTGGAAACATTGGAACGGCCGGAGCTTGACCGTTTGGATCTGGAGCATCGGGATTTGCTTCAGCGCGAAGTGATGCGGCAGATGCTCGGAGAAAAGCCGGATTACCAAGTCCAGCTCGATTGGGTATTGAAGTATGGCGAAAAAGTCAGCGAGTTGATCGATTATCATGAGCATGATGATATCAGGCAGTTGGCGTTGGATGGCGAGTATGAGCCAGCGGTGATAAAATTGATTGAGCTGTTGGATTAGGGCTTGCATTATTGTAGAGACGGGGCATGCCCCGTCTCTACGGAACAATATGATAATATGATAATTTTTCCATGAAAATCCAAATCAACCATATCGGCAAAATGGAAGGCCACACTGATTTTGTGGCGGAGATTTTAAAGGGCGATGTTAAATCCGCCAAGCTTATTACTACCGAAGGCGCCCGGTTGATTGAAGGCATTTTGATCGGTCGCCATTTTTCTGAAGCGCCGATTATTACCTCCCGCATTTGCGGTATTTGCCCGGTGGTACACAAGCTTTCATCAATCAAAGCGATTGAACGGGCTTTTGATATTCATCCTAGCGGGCAAACAGTTAAACTGCGCAAATTAATCAATCTGGCTCAGATTATTCATAGCCACGCTCTTCATCTTTTTTTCTTGTCGTTACCGGATTTTTTTAATATTGAAAATGATTTGAATTTTGTCAAAAAATATCCCAAAGAAACCCAATATGCTATTAAAACTAGAGAGTGGGCGCTTAAGATTATTGAGGTGATTGGTGGTCGGGCTGTTCATCCGATTGCCTGCGAAGTCGGCGGATTTAAGGTGTTGCCGGAGCAAAGCGAGCTGAAAAATCTGGCCGACCAGTATCAAACAGTTTTGAAAAACGCATTAGGTCTGGCGAATTTTGTCATTTCCATTAAATATCCCAAATTCAGCCGGCCGACTACTTTTGTTAGCCTGACCAGCCATAGAGAATACGCTTTATATGACGGCGATATTAAAATTTTCCCGCCTGACGGTCAAGTTAGGATTATCAAGGCGGAAAAATATACCCAAAATATCAAAGAGATAGAGGAGCCCTATCGGGCGGCCAAATCTGCTACTTTGGACGGCGAGCCGTTTATGGTCGGTGCCTTGGCCAGAATTAATAATAATTCTGACAAGCTTAATCCATTAGCCAAGGGACTCTTGAAAGGGATGGGCTGGCAATTGCCGCAATATAACACTTTTGAAAATATCACCGCTCAGGCGATTGAGGTGATTCATTGTATTGAGGAAGCCAAAAAACTTCTATATGATTTGTCATCCAATTCATCCCCCTTGCGAAGAGGGAAGATAGGAGGGGGTGAAAAGGCCGGGGCGAGTAGGAATTCTTTTAATTTGATTGCCGGCGCCAACCCGCTCGGGAAGGAAGCGATGGGAGTAGATGCGATTGAAGCGCCGCGCGGCACGCTTTACCATCATTATAAAATTGACAAGAACGGTTATCTGACTGCCTGTAATATCATCACCCCGACAGTGTCTTATCTCAAGAATCTGGAGCAGGATGTATTAGCTTATATTCCCAATGTGATGAAGTTGAGTTCTAAAAAGAGATCGATAAAAATCCGCGCCCTGATCCGGGCTTATGACCCGTGCATTGCTTGCGCCACTCATTAAATAGCCATCAATCACTATGCACGACTTTCACTTGGCTGACATAATTTATAAAACGATTATGGATTATGCGGTCAAAAACAATCTGAAGAAAATAACCAAGGCCACCATCAGTCTCGGCTCCATTGTTGAGCATGGCGAAGAAGTCCTGCCGGAAAATCTCATTTTCAATATCAAAATGCTGGCCCAAGGTGGCTCGGCCGATGGTTTGGAGATATCAGTTAATAAAGTAGTCGGAGACAGGTGGGTATTAGAGGATATAGAAGGAGAATTAGGATGAAATTTTTAATTTTAAATTTCAAATTTTAAAACAATTTTTAATTTTCAAATTATAAATTGTTATACTGTCATATTGTTCGCCGAGGCTGATTCTTGTTATTATGTATCAATTATATAGGAATTAACACTAATATTTCGTTTTTTTGATTTGTGTTATAATAAATATTAATGAATATAAAATCCATCAGACAAGCGAAAAAATTAAAGGGCCGGAGGGTGTTACTTCGCGTTGATTTTAACGTACCTATTAATAAAGACGGCCAGGTAGGCAAGGACGAAGATTATCGGCTGGTCCAGAGTTTGCCGACTATTAGATATTTAATCAAGAAAAAAGCCAAGATAATTATTATGGCGCACTTGGGCCGGCCGGACGGCAAAAGGGTGGAGAGATTGCGCCTTGATCCGGTGGCGGTCAGATTGAGCCAATTGTTGCGCAAAAGTATTTATAAGAGTGATATCATCTTTGGCAAGGAAGTGGAGCAGAAGATCGAGCAGATGAAGCCGGGCGAGGTTTTGCTCTTGGAAAACATCAGGTTTGACCGGCGGGAGGAAAAAGGCAATAAAATTTTTGCCAAACAACTGGCAAAATTGGGCGATGTCTTTGTCAATGACGGTTTTGCCGTGTCGCATCGGGAACATGTATCGGTGGCGACCATTCAGCATTATTTGCCCAGTTATGCCGGCTTATTATTGGAGGGAGAATTGAAGAGTTTAAGCGGTATTTTTGAACGATCGCCCAAGCCGCTGGTGGCGATTATCGGCGGCGCCAAGATTTCCACCAAGATCAAGGTGATTTCTCGTTTTTTGAAATATGCCGATTATGTCTTGTTGGGCGGGGCTTTAGCCAATACCGTCTTGAAGGCAATGGGGGTGGCGGTTGGCAAGTCGTTGATTGAGCCGAAAATGATTGGTGAAATTAGGCAGATTAAATTGACCGACGATCAGTTGCGAGTGCCGGTTGACGGAATTTTTGCCGGCAGTTTCCAGGCCATCAAGGGACGAATAGACGCTTTGGGCGATATTAGAAAAAATGAAGTGATATTAGACATCGGTCCGGAGACCATTGAGCTTTACCGGCATATTATCAGCCAGGCAAAAACCGTTGTGTGGAACGGGCCGATGGGGCTGATCGAGACGCCTTTTTTCGCCCGCGGCACCAAAGAACTGATTAAAATTTTGGCCCAGTCTAAAGCCAAGACTATTGTCGGCGGCGGCGAAACAGTCCAATTGATTCGGATGATGGGATTGGAGAAAAAGTTTACCTTTATTTCTACCGGCGGCGGAGCAATGCTGGAATATCTGGAAGGCAAAAAATTGCCCGGTTTGAAAAAAATAGTTTATTGAAAATAAATTTAATTATTAATATAAAATTTATGAACGAACAAAATCCAATAGGCCGATCGACAAAATACCATGCCAAGTTGGTCTTGGTGCCATTTATGATATTGGTGATGATTTTGCTTTCGGCTTATCTCGTCAGTCTGACCAGGAATTCTTGGGAAAGTTTCAATTACATCGGCCAGAGCCCGGAGTATCAGGATCGGGTGAGCATTTCCGGCACCGGCAAGGTGACGGCCAAACCGGATGTGGCGATTATTAATGTGGGCGTGATTACCGACAAGGCTACGGTTGAAGCGGCCCAGAAAGAGAACACCGATAAAATGAATGCCATTATTGCGGAATTGAAAAATCAATATAAGATCGCCGACGAAGATATTAAGACCAGCTATTACCAGATCAATCCTCGCTACAACTGGAATGACGGCCGCCAGACATTGGCCGGCTATGAAGTCAACCAGTCGGTGCAGGTCAAAGTAAGGAATTTTGACAATATCGGCAAAATAGTGTCCATGGCCGGCGAAAGGGGAGCCAATAGCGTTTCCGGACCGAATTTCACTATTGACGACCCGGAAACTTATAAAGCCGAGGCCAGAAAAGAGGCCATTGCCCAAGCCAAAGACAAAGCTAAGGTATTGGCCGATGAGGTTGGCATTAATTTGGGCAGGATTGTCAGCTTTTCCGAAGATTCTTATCAGCCATATGCGGCCGATTACGCTTATGGCATGGGAGGTATTGGCGGCTTCGACGAGCAAAAGGCTTTGTCTTCCGCGCCGTCAGCTGACATCCAATCAGGCAGCCAGGAAATCAGCGTTAATGTTTATATCACTTACGAAATTGCCAAGTAATCGAGAACTACAATATTTAAAACAATCCCGAGAATTCGGGATTGTTTTAAATTGAGCGCTGTTTATGTTATAATTAATAATCATTAAAATAAATAATCAAACTGAAATTATGTCAAAAATCAAGTCAGTCAAGGCCAGGGAAATTTTGGATTCGCGCGGCAATCCGACAGTGGAGACGGAAGTTGTATTAATCAGCGGCGCTAAAGCTTGGGCGGCAGTGCCCAGCGGCGCTTCGACCGGCAGTTATGAGGCGTTAGAGCTTCGCGACGGCGATAAAAAAAGATATGACGGCAAAGGAGTGCTAAAAGCGGTCAAGAATGTCAATGAAAAAATCGCTCCCAAGCTTAAGGGCTGGCAAGCCGGCAGGCAGAGAGAAATAGACCAATTGATGCTTGAAATTGACGGCACTGATAATAAATCCAAACTGGGCGCTAATGCTATTTTGGGAGTATCATTGGCTGTGGCGCGGGCCGGTGCGATTGACGCCAAAAAGCCGCTTTACTCTTACCTTAATAAGAAGTTTTGGTCTAAGCGCAAAATGTCTTTTCCGGTGCCGATGATGAATATTATGAACGGTGGCGCTCATGCCGGCTGGTCGATTGACATTCAGGAATTTATGGTTACCCCTCAACAGAAAAATATTAAAGAGGCAGTGCGTTGCGGCGCGGAAATTTTTCATGCTTTGAAGAAGATTTTGAAGGATAAGGGCTATCCGACTACAGTTGGCGATGAGGGTGGCTATGCGCCGAAATTGCCCGGCAATGAGCAGGCGCTCAAAGTTATTTTAGAGGCGATTAATGCTGCCAATTACAAAGCCGGCAAAGATGTTAAAATCGCCATTGACGCCGCTTCTTCAGAATTCCACAAGAATGGCGTTTATGATATGGTGGCGGACAAAAAGAAAAGAAAGGCGCCGCAGATGGTTGATATGTATTCCAATTGGCTCAAAAAATATCCCATTGAATCTTTGGAAGATGGCTTGGCCGAAGATGATTGGGACGGCTGGAAAATTTTGACCGGCAAGCTCGGCAAAAAAATCGCTTTGGTCGGCGATGATCTGTTTGTGACCAACGTCAAGAGGCTGCAACAAGGAATAGACCAGGGCGTCAGTAATGCCATTTTGATAAAATTAAATCAAATTGGCAGTTTAACCGAGACAGTGGAAGCGATTAAATTGGCCCAGACGCATAGCTATAAAATCGCCGTCTCGCACCGGAGCGGCGAGACAGTGGATGATTTTATTTCTGATTTGGCGGTCGCCTGCGGCGCTGAGTATATTAAGACTGGCTCGCTTTGCCGAAGCGAACGCGTCGCCAAATATAATCGGTTGATGGAAATTTGGGACGAAATGAAATAGTCCGATTGGAAGCAATAGCGATATTTTTAGCAAGCGTTTAATTTTATAAATAATAAATTAAATGGTTAAGACGAACACAGTCAATCGTCGAAGAGTAGTTTTGTTAATTTTGGACGGTTGGGGTTTGGGTCGGCCAGACGAGGGCAATCCGATTCATCTCGCCAAAACACCATTTTTAGATTCGCTTTATCGCGATTATCCCTGGACAACGCTTTGTGCCTCCGGCAAGTGCGTTGGTTTGCCAACCAATCAAGTAGGGAATTCCGAAGCCGGTCATATCAATCTAGGCGCCGGTCGGATTGCTGATCAGGAAGTGGTTAAGATCTCCAAACAAATTAACACCGGCCAATTTTTTAAAAACCCGGCTTTTGTGGCGGCAATTAGTCATACTCGAAAAAATAAATCCGCCGTTCATTTAATGGGGTTGTTGTCCAATGGCCAGAGCCCCCATAGCGATCCGGACCATTTATTGGCTTTACTGACTTTATTGCGGGCCCAGAAGGTGAAGAATGTTTATTTGCATTTATTTACCGACGGTCGGGATTCGCCACCCCGGTCTTCCTTAAAATCAATGATGGCGTTGGAACGTTTTTTAAAGCCTCATGAAGTTATTGCTACTGTTATCGGTCGATTTTACGCTATGGATAGAAAAAAGGCTTGGGACCGCACTGTTTGGGCGTATGAGGCGATGACTGTCGGTCGCGGCCATAGGAGTGTCAGCCCCCAAGCCGGGATTACTCGCGCTTACAATGCCGATATTACCGATGAGTTTATTGAGCCGATAGTAATTCAGCGGCGCAAGAAAATGGTTCGAAGAATTGAGGATGGTGATGCGATAATTTTTTTCAATTTGCGTAGTGATCGGGCGCGTCAATTGGCCAAGCCGTTTGTTCAGCGAGAATTTGAGCAGAAAAATCCCGGCGCCCCGAAAAGAAAGACTGTTTTACGAAATATCACTTTTGTGGCGATGACTGATTTTGGCCCGGATTTGGACAGTATCTTAACGGCTTATCCGTCGGCGGATTTGCGTAACACCCTGCCGATGATGTTGCATGATTTTCGTCAGCTTTATATTGCCGAAAGCGAAAAATACGCTCATGTCACCTTTTTTTTCAACGGTGGCTATGCTGATCCAGTGGCTGGGGAAAAACGGGTCAGGATTCCTTCGCCAAGAGTGACGGCCTATGATCAAACGCCGGCAATGTCGATGGCCAAGGTGGCCCAGAAATTAATCGCCAGTTTAAAAACGCATGATTTTATTTGCGCCAATTTTGCCGCTCCGGATATGATTGGCCATACTGGCAATATCAAGGCTGGTATTAGAACTGCTGAAGCGGTTGATAAGTATGTCAAAAAAGTGGCCCAAGCTTGCTTGAAGAATGATGCTGTCTTGCTTATTACCGCTGATCATGGTAATCTAGAATCCATGTTGAATCTTGAAACCAAAGAGATAATCACTGAGCACACCACCAATCCGGTGCCGTTGATTATCGTCAGCAAGAAAGAAAAAAAACAGAAAATCAAACGGGGGTATTTAGGTGATGTTGCCCCGACAATTCTAAATTTTTTTGATATTCAACCGCCTGGCGAAATGACCAGAAAAAGTCTTATTTAACTTATGGAACAAGAACGTCCTAAACCGGTGGTACTGATTATTTTGGATGGCTGGGGGATTGCCCCGCCATCACGGAGTAATGCCATTGCTTTGGCTAAAACGCCCACCATTGATAATTTGATCAAAACTTATCCGGCTCTGTCTCTGCAGGCGGCCGGCGAAGCAGTTGGATTGTCTTGGGGGGAGATGGGTAATAGTGAAGTCGGCCACCTTAATCTTGGTTCGGGTAAATTAGTCTATCAAAATTTACCGCGAATTAACAAAGCGATCACTGACGGTGATTTTTTTAGCAATAAAAAATTTTTAGCCGCCATTAATCATGTTCGTCGGAATAATTCCAAACTTCATTTAGTCGGCTTAGTTTCTTCCGGCGGCGTCCATTCTTCAATGGATCATTTTTACGCTTTGGTTGAACTGTGTCAGAAAGAAAAATTAAAAAATCAGGTTTTGGTTCATGCGATTTTGGATGGTCGCGATATGCCTTACAACTCCGGTCTTGATTTTGTCGCCGAGGCCAACAGTCGGCTAGTTGATTCAAAAATCGGTAAAATCGCTTCTGTTTCTGGTCGATTTTACGCTCTGGATCGTGATAATCATTGGGAGCGGTTGGTTTTGGCTTATAATGCCATAGTTAACGGTGAGGCGGAAAATTTTTTTGGTGATCCGGTAGAAGCGGTTAAAGCGTCTTATAATAAAAAAATTTACGATGAGGAATTTATTCCGACAGTGATTACCGAACACGGCCAACCGGTGGGCCGCGTCAGCCATCAAGACGCGGTAATATTTTTTAATTTTCGCGCGGATCGGGCCAGGGAATTGACCAAAGCGTTTGTACTACCCGGTTTTGCCAAATTTCCCCGAGAATATTTGTCCGGGTTATATTTCGTCACCATGACCGAATATGAGAAGGATTTGCCGGTCGAGGTCGCCTTTCCGCCGGAAACTATCGACACGCCCTTGGCTAAGGTGATTGCCGAAGCCGGCCTGAAACAACTGCATATTGCTGAGACGGAAAAATACGCTCATGTCACTTTCTTTTTTAATGGCGGCCAAGAAAAGGCGTTTGTCGGCGAAGAGCGAATATTGATACCGTCGCCGCGAGTTGATTCTTATGCCGATAAACCGGAAATGTCAGCCAAGGAGATTACGCAGCGCGCCATTAAGGAAATTATGGCTAAGCGTTATGATTTTATTGTTATGAATTTTGCCAATGGCGACATGGTGAGTCATACCGGTGATTTAAAAGCGACAATTAAAGCCTGCGAAGCGGTTGATAATGGCGTAAAAAAAATTGTTGAGGCGACCCTGGCTCATAACGGGGTGGTGGTTATTACGGCCGATCATGGCAATGCCGAGGAATTAATCAATCTGCAATCAGGCAATATGGATAAAGAACACAGCACCTATCCGGTGCCGTTAATCATTGTCGGCCGGCACTGGGAAGGTAAGACCGGCGGTGGGGCTGACAGCCCCAATTCTGATTTGAGTTTAGTCAAACCGGCGGGACTATTATCTGATGTGGCGCCGACTATTCTGAAAATTATGGATTTGCCCAAGCCGGACGACATGACCGGTCGGAGTTTGTTATAGCTGATGATTCGAAGGTTAGGCAGAGAGATTCAAACCGGTTCCAGCCGGGTTGATTTTTTTTATAAAAAATGTTATTTTTAATTATGTTATGAGTAAAATTTTAAATAATAGATTTTTTGAATTTATTCCCGCTGTGACTGTCTGGTTAACTCTCGGCGGAGCGATAATTTTATCATTTATTCGTCCGCTGTGGGCGATTTATTTTATTATTGTTTTTAGCGTTTATTGGATTACCCGATTGTTTTATATGATGGTTTGGTTGGTTATTTCTTGGTTGAGGTATTATTGGGATAATAAAGTCAACTGGACCGAGAAAATAACGAGACTCAGTAAAGATTACCGGCAGTATTATCATGTGGTCACTTATCCGACTTACAAAGAGCCTTACGAGGTGGTGAGGCGGTCGTTTCAAAAACTAATAGAAACCGATTTTCCCAAGGATAGAATGATGGTGGTGTTGGGCGGCGAAGGCCGAGATAAGGATAATTTTTTGGCTACTGCCGAGAAAATTAAACAAGAGTTTGGCGATTGTTTTTTTAAATTATTGATCACAGTCCATCCGCCGGCCGCCGATGAATTACCCGGCAAGGGCTCCAATGTTCATTATATGGAGCAGCAGTTGAAAATTGAAATTGACCGGCTGGGCCTGGATTATAAGAAAGTGATTGTATCTTGTTTTGATATTGAAACTTTGCCGCACCCTCAGTATTTTTCTTATTTGACTTACAAATATTTAACCCAACCGCGACCGGAGCGAGCCAGCTATCAGCCGTTGATTTTGTATAACAATAATATTTGGGAATCTAACCCGATTATTCGGGTGGTGGCTTCGGCGACCACTTTTTGGCTCCTGACTGACTTGTCGCGACCGGAGCGATTGTTGACATTTTCTTCTCACAGTATGAGCTTTCAGATGTTGGTTGATGTCGGTTTTCATGATAAAACGATCGTCACGGAGGATTCGCGGATTTGTTTGCAGGGCTTGGTTCGGTATGACGGGGATTATCGGGTGGTGCCGATGTTTATCACCTTATCAATGGACACGGTTTATATCGGTTCCTTTCGGCAGAGTTTAGCTGATCAGTATCGGCAGATGAGACGTTGGGCTTGGGGGGTAGAACATTTTCCTTGGATGTGGCAGAAATTTTTTGGTCGGCAAGCTAACCGGCAAATTCCTTTAAAAAAGCGGCTGTTTTATTTTTGGAATCAATTTGAGGGCATGTATTCTTGGGCGACGGCGCCACTCTTGATTTTAATCGTCGGCCGACTGCCATTATGGTTAGCATCGGAAACCGATCGGGCGACCGCTTTTTTTCAAAATGCGCCGTACACTCTAGAGACATTAATGATGATTGGTATGGTGGGATTGGTGATAAACTCTATTTTATATACTTTTATGTTGCCTAATCGACCGAAGGGTTACCGTTTTTATAATTATATTATTATGGTTGTCCAGTGGGTGATATTTCCGGTGACAATGGTGATTTTCGGTTCTATCCCGGCTGCTGACGCCCAGACCCGCTTGTTGCTCGGCGGCAAATATCGGCTCGGTTTTTGGGTGACCAATAAGAAGGTTTAAATATTGGGATTATTATGAAGTTGCCAAAAGTTACAATTCAGATAGTCACCTGGAACAGCTTGAAATATTTGCCGTTTTGTTTAAAGTCGATTTTTAGTCAAACGTATCGGGATTTCCAGGTTTTGGTTATTGACAATAATTCTCAGGATGGAACAGTGGATTTTTTACGCAAAAATTATCCGGATGTTACGGTTTTTCAAAATAAGAAAAATCTTGGTTTTGCCAAGGCCAATAATCAGGGCATCAAATTGCTTACTGCGCCATACATTGTTTTGAGTAATCCGGATATTATTATGGAGCCGACCTGGTTGGAGCGGATTATGGCCAAAGTAGATAGCTCGGCTTACAAGGATTTTGGCAGTTTTGGCGGCAAATTATTAAAATTTAAAATCATTAATGCCGACTATGGCGAATTTAAGAAAACTGACATCATTGATTCTTGTGGCTTGAAGATTTATAAAAATCATCGGGTTGGCGAGATTGGCGCCGGTCAAACTGATTGGCAGTTGGAGTCAGCCGAGGTGTTCGGTCACTCGGCGGCGCTGGTATTGTATCGACGCGAGGCCCTGACTCAATGTTTATACCAGTCGTCAACTAACCCCAGCGGCGAATATTTTGATGAGGATTTTTTCTTTTATAAAGAGGATGTGGACTTGGCTTGGCGGCTGCAATTGAGAGGGTGGAAATCATTGTTTGTTTCGGGGGCGGTTGCTTATCATGTTCGATCATTGGGTCAACAAGATGCCGAAACTGCTCTTAGTGTTATCAAAAACCGAAAGCACCAATCAGCCATTGCCCGTCAGCATTCTTATCGTAATCATTGGTTGGTGCTTATAAAGAATGAATCAATTAAAAATTTATTCAAATATTTTCCTTTTATTTTTTGGTATGAATTTAAAAAATTTGTTTATATTTTAATCTTTGAATGGTCGACTTGGCCGGCCTTTGGCCAGGTGCTGGCGGTTTTGCCCAAGATGTTGAAAAAAAGGCGTGATAATTTCAAAAAAGCTAAGGCCACTCCGGAAGTGGTCAGGCAATGGATTAATTAAGATAAATGTTTAAGCCGTTAAATTGAAATATGGAAATTTCTATTATTATCAATAATTACAAAACTCGCGGTTTGCTCAAGCAGTGTTTGAAGGGGATATATCTTTATCCGCCCAGTGTGGAATTTGAGGTGATAGTGGTGGATAATAATTCTCAAGACGGTTCGGTGGCCTTGGTGCAAGAATTGTTCCCTCAAGTGAGATTGATTGAGGCTAAAGATAATTTAGGCCACCACAAGGGCAATAATTTGGGCATTAAGCATTCTCGCGGCAAGTATATTTTTATTTTAAATACCGACATCGCTTTTCTGGATAATTCGATTGATAAAATTTATCAGTTTATGGAGAGCCATCCGGAGGCGGCGCTAGTTGGGCCGAAGCTAAAAAATCCCGATGGTTCAGTTCAGGCGTCGTGTATGCGTTTTCCGGACAAATTGGTGCCGATTTATCGGCGGACATTTTTAGGTCAGTTGCCTTTTGCCGAAAAAAAAATCGCTGATTATTTGATGACTGATTTTGACCATGGCCAGACTAGAACAGTTGATTGGATTTTAGGCGCTTGCATTATGGTCCGTCGCACCGTGCTCGATAAAATCGGGCTGATGGACGAGGATTTATTTTTATATTTTGGCGATATTGCTTGGTGCAAGAAATCTTGGCAGGCCGGTTACAAGGTTTATTATTTTGTTGACGCCAATATCATCCATTATCACAAACGGGAGTCGGCGCAAAGCGGTATTTGGTCAAAAATATTCTGGCTTCATATATTTGATTGGTTTAAATATTTAAAAAAATATTCTTAAATAATGTTTTATCGGCGAAAAAACAAATTAGATAAGCTTGAAGATTGGTTGACTAGCTATCATCACCAGTCGGTTCGGGCTAAATTCAGCTGGGGTTACTGGTTGGCGGTGGTCGGGATAATTTTAGTGATTATGATTTTGGTAGTTTTGGCGCCCATTACTTATCAAGCAATTAAGGCGGCTGATAATATTTTGACGGTTATAAAAATTAAAGATGAGGTTGTGTCAGCGGCGATTGGCGGCGATTGGCAGCAAGCCAGCCAAGCAACTGGCCGAGCGCTTGAGGAGATTGAACAATTTCGCGACCGGCTTAACCGGCTTGGCTTGGTGAATTATTTTCCGCCTCTTAATAATAAGATTAGAGAGTTGGATAAGCTATTGGCCGGCGGGGCCGGATTATTAACCGGTTATAATCAGTTGTTTTCTCTCTTAGCCGAAGAAGAGGTGACATTGGGCGCTGCTGATTTTTTTGAGAAAATCAGCAAGCGACGATCCGACCTGTTGGCTATTCAGGCCAATATTATTGAAGCGCAGAATATTTTTGATCAAGTCAACTTAAAATCTTTAGCTGGCTTATTTAATTTGGATTTGTTTGACACACAACTGTCTTTGGAGCAAACCGCCAAAGACAGCGGTTCATTGGTGCCGTTATTGGCCGATTTGCCGGAATTGTTGGGTTACCAGGAAACCAAGAGATATCTATTGGTTTTTCAGAATAATATGGAGATGAGACCGACGGGCGGATTTATCGGTTCTTATGGTATTCTGACGGTTGCTGAGGGAAAAATTATTGATATGTTTATTGACGATGTTTATAATTTGGACCGTTTCGCTCAGGGCAAATTAAATGTCTTAGCGCCGGCGCCAATGTTGAAATATAACAACCAAAAACATTGGTATTTACGCGATGCTAATTGGTCGCCTGATTGGCCGACTGCCGCTCGACAGATTGTTTGGTTTTATCAGCAAGAGGCGCCTTTCAGTAATCAATTGAAGACGGATTTTGACGGAGTGATCGCCTTAACGCCAGAAGTGATTTCTGATTTGTTGGCGCTAATTGGCCCGCTTACTGTTCGCGAGACTGAATTTTCAGCTGATGGCTTTGCTCAACAATTGGAGCAATTTGTGGAATTTGATTATTATCAACAGGGCATTGATAAATATGAACGTAAGGATGTAATTGGCGATTTGGCCGGTTTGGTGTTAGAAAAATTTTATGACTTGTCGGCAACCGACAAGCTTAAGGCCCTGGCAGTATTACAGCAGCGGATCAATCAGAAGCATATTTTGGTTTATTTATTTGACGCCAAATTGCAAGAACAATTTACCGCCAATAATTGGTCGGGGGCGGTACGACAAACCGAAGGGGATTATTTAATGGTGGTTGATAGTAATTTAGCCGCTTTAAAAACCGATCAGGCGATGGCCAAATCAATAAAATATTCCGTTCGCTTGGATGAGCGGGGGGATTTGATTGGTCGGCTGGAATTGATTTATGATCACCAACAAAAATATCAGCCGGATTTAATTTCTCGTTATCGTGATTATCTTCGCATTTATGTTGCTCCGGAAACCTGGTTTATTCGGGCTTATTATAGCGATGGGACCAAGGAGCAACCGATAAACCTTGATCAAGAAACGGAAATCGGTTCGGAACTGGGAAAAAAATATTTGGCGTGGTTTTTCACGGTTGAACCTTTGACCAGCAAGAAAATCGTTTTTGAATATCGTTTGCCGCCTGGGGTTAAAAGCAGTTATCTTAACGGAGCGTATAAAATTATTGTTCAAAAACAGCCGGGGACGGTTGGACATAATTTGGAAATTGATTTAAACTTTACTCGTCCGATTAAGGCTTATCATGCCGCAGTGTTGCCGATGAATCTCTGGGGTCAGGCAATTAGTTGGCGCACTGATTTGTCGGTGGATCGGGAGTTTTCAATTGAATTTAATAATTAATTAATCTGTTTGATGTTTTTAAGAAGAATCGGTATTGATTTGGGGACAACCAATGTTTTGGTGCATGTGCCCAAGAAGGGTATTTTAATCAACGAACCATCGGTGGTGGCGGTTTCTAATATTGATAAAAAAATCATTGCCGTCGGCGCCGAAGCTAAAGAGATGCTTGGCCGAACACCGGATACGATTATTGCCAGAAAGCCACTAAAGGATGGAGTGATTGCTGATTACAAAACCACCGAAGCAATGCTTAGATATTTCATTAATAAAGCCTTGGGCGGGGTGAGATTGTTCCGACCGGAGGTAATGGTCGCAGTGCCGGCCGGCATTACTTCCACAGAACGACGGGCGGTAGTGGACGCCACGATTGCCGCCGGCGCCAAAGCCGCTTACATTATCAAAGAGCCGATTGTGGCAGCGATTGGCGCCAATATTCCGATTGGCTCGGCTTCTGGCCATATGATCATTGATATTGGTGGCGGCACCTCCGAGGTGGCGGTAATATCTTTGGGGGGCATTGTTTCCTCGACTTCGGTTCGGATTGGCGGTAATCGTCTTGATATCAATATCGCCGAATATATCAGAAAGAAATATTCTTTGGCCATCGGCGAGCGAACGGCGGAAGAAATAAAAATTAACATTGGTTCGGCACTTTATTTGGAAGAAAAATTATATTTGGATATCCGGGGTCGGGATATGGTTACCGGCTTGCCTAAAACCATTACTGTTTCTTCGGATGATGTTACGGAGGCCATTCAAAGCGACCTGGAGGGCATTGTAGCGGCGGTGAAAAGCGTCTTTCATCAGACGCCACCCGAATTATCAGCCGATGTGATTGATAAAGGCATTGTGATGTCGGGCGGTTCCAGTCTGCTTCGGAATATTGATAAGTTAATTACTCAGGCGACTGGCGTTTCCGCTTATGTGGCTGATGACGCTTTATTCTGTGTCGTAAAGGGCACTGGTATCGCTTTGGATAATTTGGAAAGTTATAAGCGGAGTATTCTAGCGACCAAATAAGGATTATTGAAGAAATAAAAAATCCCGCGCGGCTAAGCGATTAGGCCGGCGGGATAGCATAAATCAGGGCTGGATAAAAATATCATAGGCCAATGTTTTTGGGAATGTCCAGTTTTACCACTGCTTGTTCGTAGCATTGGATCAACTGTTGCAGCGCCGCTTCTTTTTGCTCGGGTTGAATAGTTGTATTTTTTTTCACCCAAGATTCGATTTTATCCTTCGGCTCTGTTCCCAAACAGGAGACAGCATCAATCATTTTCACTGTTTCTCCGGAAAACAATTGATTGAGAATTTCTTCTCCGGGCTGCGCCTGAGGTTTTTGCAGGACTGGTTCTAAAATGAACAAAAAAATTATCGCCGCAAAAGCGGCTGCAACGCTGAGTATCTGTCGATGATTTTCGTTCATTCAGCGGCCCTTTCTTTTTGGGGTTGAGTGTTAAGTTCTCTATAGTCAGAATACCATGATTATCATTTTTAATCAATAATAAACAAAATAATAATGAATATTGCCATTGATGCTTCCCGCGCCAATAAACCCTTCAAAACCGGAACCGAGTGGTATTCTTACCATATTATTCAGGAATTGAAAAAGATTATTCCTGATAATTGCCAAGTAGTTTTGTATACCAATAAGCGATTAACCGGCGGTTTGGAAAAAATGCCCGGCCACTGGCGAGAGGAAATTTTAAATTGGCCGCCGAAATATTTATGGACCCAATGGCGGTTATGGTGGGCACTGTTGGTTCGACCGCCGGATGTTTTATTTGTGCCGGCCCACACAATTCCGTTTTTACCGTTAAGAAAAAAGGTGCGAGTCGCAGTGACGGTTCATGATGTTGGTTTCAAGGCTCAGCCCGAGTTGTACAAGAAAATTCAGGTTTGGTATCACGATTGGACAATGAAAAAAATCAGACAGCGCGCTAATCTTGTTCTTACCGATTCAGAATTTTCCCGTCGGGAGATAGAAAGATTTTATTCACTCGATGCAAAAAGAGTGGCAGTTGTTTATTTGGGTTATGACCGACAAAAATATTTGCCCCAAGCGATTAAAAAAGAGGAGATTTTAAATCAATACGGTATTAACCGGCCATATTTGCTTTATATTGGACGGCTGGAAAAGAAAAAAAATATTGGTCGCTTGGTTGCCGCCTTTGCTTTATTAAAAAGTGATTTTCCCGAGCTCAAATTGGTTTTAGCCGGTAATGCTGGCAATGATTTTGAAGCTATCAAGGAAATTGTCATCACTAATCTATTGGAACAGGAAATTATTTTGCCCGGTTATATTCCGGAAACGGATTTGCCGGAGATAATCCGTCAAGCGGAAGTTTTTTTGTTTTTGACCCTTTATGAAGGTTTTGGTTTGCCGCTTGTTCAAGCTTTAGCCTGCGGTACGCCAACAGTAACCTCAGACCTCAATCCTCATCGGGAAATAGCCCAAGACGGCGCTTATTATTGCGATCCTTATCAGCCGGCACAGATTGCTCAAGCAGTTAAAACGGTTTTGGCGGACAGCCAGTTGCAAGCCCAGTTAATCGCCCGCGGACAGTCAGTAGTAAAAAATTTTTCCTGGACTGGCGCTGCCCAGGCTATTTGGCGGCTCTTGGCGTCACTCTAGTTAATTGGGTTGTTTGGCAGATTAGTCTATTTTATGTTAAAATCTAAGGTATATGAAAGTCGACAGCGGACAGTTTGATTGGCAAATTTGCGGCCACGATCGGGCGGTAAATTTTTTGCAATCCACCATTAAAACCGGTCGAATCGGTCAGGCCTATGTTTTTGCCGGTCCGGCCAATTTGGGTAAATATACTGTCGCTGAGAGATTTATCGCCACTCTTTTATGTCAAGCTAAGGCTGATGTCAAACCCTGCGGGCAGTGTTTTCATTGTCAGCAGTTGGCGCATGGTGTTCATCCGGATGTTTATCGTCTTACTAGATTAGTGGATGAAAAGACCGGCAAACTGAGAAAAAAAATTATTATTGACCAGGTCCGTGATTTAAAAAATCGGCTCAGCCAAGCCAGTATGCTGAATGACTATAAAGTGGGCATTATTGATAAGGCTGATGAGTTGAACACCAGCGCCGCCAATGCTTTATTGAAACTTTTAGAGGAACCAACACCCCGCACGGTAATAATTTTAATCGCCGATGATGCTTCTCGTCTGCCGGCGACCATCTTGTCCCGTTGTCAGCAGATTAATTTTTTTCCTGTCGCCACCCGTCTTATTGAAGCTTTTTTGACTGATCGAGGGGTAGTGGAGGTTAGGCGGGTGGCTCGCTTGGCCTATGGCCGACCGGGAATAGCCTGGTCCCTGGTTGCCAAGCAGGAGCAGTTGGACGACCATAATACCAATATTAGTAATTTTTTTATTTTAGCAAGGGCCGATCTCAGCCAGCGTTTCAGATTGGTTGATAAATTAATTAATTTTTCCGGCAATGAAGTTTTTAACAGTCAGTTGATTGGGAAAATTATCAATGATTGGCAGTTGGTTTTACGAGATTTATTGTTAGTGGCAAGCGGCAATGAATATTTGGTGGCCGACATTGAACAGCTTGATAATTTAAAACAGCAATCAAAAAACTTTGATTTTTTTAAAATTAATAAGTTGGTCAAACTAATTAATCAAGCTGGCATTTATTTTGATTATAATATTAGTTCCCGTTTAATATTAGAAAATATAATCATAAATTTATGAAGTCAAAAAACAAGTTTATTGGGTTGGCTGCTTTGGGCTTGACTCTGGTCTTCATCGTCAGCGGCTGCACCATTAAATTGGGCGGCGGCTCAGCGACTGCCGAAAAGGTGGACGGGGGCATTTGGAAGTCAATTGACAGCGCCGAAACCTGGACCCAAAAAGTTGATGTGCCCTTAACCGGCGGCAAATTAGCCAGTATTGCTAATATTGATGTGGCTAAGATAGCGCTTGATCCTCAGGATCACAACACTATTTATTTGGCCACCGAAACAGAGGGCATTATTTACAGTTATGATGGCGGCAATAGCTGGCAGAAGTTTCGCTCGCTTAATCGGGAAAAAATCAGGACAGTCGCAGTGGACCCGGTTTTTAAGTGCACGCTTTATGCCACCACTGGTAATAAATTATACAAATCAAACGATTGCGGCCGATTTTGGGAAACGCCATATTTTCATCAAAACAATGAGGTGGTGTTAACAACGGCGGTGATTGATTATGTCAATCGGGAGGTGCTTTATCTTGGCACCAGTGACGGAGAAATTCTGAAAAGTCTAGACGGCGGTAAAACCTGGACAACGGTTAATTATATCAAGGGAGTGGTGATTATGGATATTATTATTGATCCAAATAATCATAATTTCGTTTATGCCGCTACCGATGATAAGGGCATTTACCGTTCCAGTGACAGTGGGGCGACCTGGGAATCTTTGGCTAAAAGTTTTAAACCATTTTCCAGTAGTAATAAATACATTGGCCTGGTGGCCGATAAAGCCACTGACGGCGGTTTAATCCACGTTTCTCGTTATGGAATGTTAAGAAGCACTGATCGCGGCGATAGCTGGCAGGCGATTGAGCTGTTGCCAGCGCCCAAAAATACCAGTATTTATGCATTGGCGGTCAGCCCTAAAGACAGTAATGAAATTTATTATTCCACCGGCAGCAGTTTGGTCAAAACCAAAGATGGTGGTCAAAGTTGGTCATCTCAGGAGTTGCCTTTTAAGCGGTTATGCAAAGCGATTGCGATTGATTTTCAGGAGACTAACATTGTTTATTTGGCGGCGTTTAAAGCGCGTAATTAATAAAATAAAATCATATGAGTATTATCTCGGACAACTTGTCTGACTTGGACAAGGCGATTGAGCATTTTCAGGAGGATATTGCCGTGTTAAAAACTGGCCGGGCCAATCCGGCAATTTTGGATAATATCAGGGTCGACGCTTACGGTGTTTTAACACCATTGAATCAGCTATCGTCAATTTCCGTGCCAGAAGCTAGGTCGATTATTATTCAGCCCTGGGACAAAAACGTCATTAAGGCAATGGAAAAGGCGGTTAGGGAAGCCGGGTTGGATTTGGGCATTGCCAATGAGGGTGATCGGATTAGAATAACCGTTCCTCAAATGACTGAAGAATCTCGTCGGGAAATAGTCAAACTGCTTGGTCAAAAAGAAGAACAGGCCAGAATCGCCGTTCGTAATATTCGGGAGGATATCAAAGAAAAAATTTTGGCGGCGGAAAAAAATAAAGAATTCGGTGAGGACGAGAAATTTTCTTTAGTGGAAGAGCTTGATAAAACAGTTAGCGACTATAACAATAAGATCAAAGAAATTTCTCAGGCCAAAGAACAAGAGATAATGACAGTTTAGAAGTTTAAATAAAGGTAAATTTAAATTAATTATGATAACGACTATTTTTATTTTTGCGGTTGTTTTATCAGTGATGGTATTTGCCCATGAATTTGGGCATTTTTGGACTGCCCGACGATTTGGCGTTAAAGTGGAAGAATTCGGTTTCGGTCTGCCACCAAGAATCATCGGTTTTCAGCGGATTAATAAACGCTGGCGGGTGATTTGGGGTAATCGGTTGACGGTTGATAAGGAACCAACCATCTATTCTGTGAACTGGATACCGGTTGGCGGTTTTGTTAAAATCAAGGGCCAAGACGGCGAACAGGCTGAAATGACTGATAGTTTTGGCCATAAAAAAATATGGCAGCGGGTCATTATTTTAGTGGCCGGGGTGATAATGAATGTTTTTTTGTGTATGGTTTTGTTGACTTGGGGATTTAAATTGGGTTTGCCGGCAGTACTCGAAGGAGAGCCTCAAGGCGCCAAGATTACCGGTCGGAATATTCAGGTGGTTCAAGTATTGCCCGATCTGCCGGCGCAACAGGCAGGCATTAGGGTCGGTGACATAATTATTGCCACTGACGGCCAGCCCCTGCCAGATATTGGTTCGTCTCAGCAATATTTGTCCGATAAGGCCGATCAAACAGTTAATTTTTTAATCAGACGTGGTGAAGAAGAGTTGTCTTATGATATCAAAATAACGGAGTTTGACGGTAATACCGGCATTGGCGTGGCTTTGGCCGAGACGGCCATTGTCAGTTATTCTTGGCCTTGGGCAATTATTCAAGGAGTCAAATCAACTTTTATTTGGTTGGCGGCGATTGTTATTGCTTTTTATAATTTGATTAAAAATTTAATTTTTGGTTTGCCGACCGGTGCCGACGTTGCCGGACCGGTGGGTATCGCTGTGTTGACCGGTCAATTTGCTGAGTTGGGCTTTGTTTATTTATTGCAATTTATGGCTTTACTTTCTCTTAATTTGGCTATTGTCAATATTTTGCCTTTTCCCGCCTTGGATGGCGGTCGGGTTGTCTTTTTATTGTTGGAGAAGATTCGTGGTCGGGCAGTCAAAAGAGAGTGGGAAAACTTAATCCATAATATTGGTTTTATCTTATTGATGGTTTTGGTGTTGTGGTTAACCTTAAGCGATGTTTTGAAATATGGCGGAAATATGATTGCCGGAGTAAAAAATTTATTTGGTTTATGAATATAACTGTGCCGGCCCAATTAAATCCGGTGGCAGTGGTTAAGCGAGCCGGCTATGGACTGGTTCGCGATGGTTCGCCTCAAACAAGTTATGCTCGCCGTTTTGGCGGCGGGTTTTATCCTCGTTTTCACATTTATATTAACGGGTCAGAAATTGGTTTGCATTTGGATCAAAAACAAACCAGCTACCAAGGTCAAAAAAAACACAGTGGCGAATATGATGGTGAAACAGTGATTGCTGAAATTGAACGATTAAAACAACTGATGCAAATTATGTTGACGGATCAGGTCGGCTCTCAACCGACCAGCGGCTTGACTGATAATCCCGGAAAAAAGATTTGGCAGTTTTGGAAGAAATAGGTTTTTTGACAAAAGAACTCAAAAATGAAAAGATACCCTAATAATCATCTTAATTTTATGAAGCAATCAACGCTTTTTACCAAAACTCAAAAACAGCCGCCCAAAGAGGCGGTTAGCGCTTCCCATCGATTTTTAGTCCAGGGTGGATTTATTGATATGTTGATGGCCGGAGTTTACACTTATTTGCCTTTGGGCTGGCAGGTGATTACCAAAATTACCAATATTGTTAGAGAGGAAATGAACGCCACTGGCGCCCAGGAAATGTTGATGCCGGCCCTCCAGCCCAAAGGTATTTGGGAGGAAACGGGTCGGTGGGCCAGTTTGGCGGAAATAATGTACCAATTTAAAGATCGGAGTGGCAAAGAGGCGGGTTTGGCTGCTACTCACGAAGAAGTGATTTATGACCTGGTTCGCCGCAATATTAATTCTTATCGCGAATTGCCTTTTGCTATTTACCAGATTCAAAATAAATTTCGTAATGAGTTGCGAGCCAAAGGGGGAATTATACGGGGCCGGGAATTTATGATGAAGGATTTATACAGTTTTCATTTGGAGCGGGCTGATTTGGACCGGTACTATCAGCAGCTAATTGAGGCTTATCAGAATGTTTATCGGCGTTGTGGTTTGGAGTCGAAGGTGGTTGAAGCCTCGGGTGGTGTCTTTACCCAAAATTATTCCCATGAGTTTCAGGTGATTTCCGAAGCCGGTGAGGACAAAATTATTTTTTGTTCTGATTGCGCTTACGGACAGAATACGGAAATTACCAAGTTTAAAGTCGGCGATCCCTGTCCCCAATGTGGCGGACAGCTTGAAGAAGGCAAAAGCATTGAAGTCGGCAATATTTTTCAGTTTGGCGACAAATACGCCAAAGAAATGAATGGTTATGCCACTGACGAACAGGGCCAAAAGAAGCCGATTTTAATGGCCAGTTACGGTATTGGTATTTCTCGTTTGGTCGCCACTATTGTCGAGGCGCACCATGATCAAAAGGGCATCATTTGGCCGGAGAATGTCGCTCCCTATCAAGCCCATTTATTATCTTTGGGCGAGAACGGACAAGCGGAAAAAATTTATGATCAATTGAAGAAAAGGGGCGTGGCGGTTTTGTATGATGATCGGGATATTTCGGTCGGCGCGAAATTAGCGGATGCTGATTTAATCGGCATTCCTTGGCGTCTGGTAGTCAGCAAAAAAACTGGCGTTAAAATAGAGCTCAAAGAACGGTCAGCCCAGTCGGTGGAATTGCTAGCTCTCTCCGAGTTAGTGAAGAAAATATTTAATAAGTAATCATTAATTTCTAATTTTTTCGGTAAATGTTTAAAAAATTTTTTAGCAAAATAAATAAAGGTTTGGGGATTGATCTGGGCAGCACCAAAACCATGATTTATCAGCAGGACCGCGGTATTGTGGTTAATGAGTCATCGGTGGTGGCGGTTAATATGCGCACCGACCAGATTTTAGCCGTTGGCGGAGAGGCTAGAAAAATGCTGGGCAAAACGCCGCCTCACATTATCGCCAACAAACCCTTGGAATATGGCATTATTTCTGATTTTGAAATTACCGAAAAAATGATTCGCTATTTTATTGGTCGTCTCTATGCCGGTAAATTAGCTTTTTCCGCCCGCCCACGGGTAGTGGTCGGTATTCCCTTGGATGTTACAGAAGTGGAAAAAAAAGCGGTGGAGGACGTCATCTTATCGGCCGGCGCCTCCCAGGTGTTTTTGGTGGAGAATATTGTCGCCGCCGCCATTGGCGCTCGGATTCCAATCCAGGACCCGTCAGGCAATATGATTGTTAATCTTGGCGGTGGTTTGACTGAGGTAGCGGTAATTTCCTTGGATGGAATTGTTAATTGGAAAGTGTCGAAGGTTGCTGGTTTGGCTTTAGATCGCGATATTATTAAGTTTGCTCGCGATGAATTCAATTTAGTTTTGGGAGAAATGGTGGCGGAGGAAATAAAAAGAAAAATTGGTTCAGCTGTAAATTTGGATGAAAATTTGCAAATGGAAATGCGCGGTCGGGAAATTGTTTCTGGTCTGCCTCGCGAGGTTTTGGTGGATGATTCACAAATTCGGAGCGCCTTGGCCAAATCAGTCAGACATATTTTAGAAGTGATAAAATCAACTTTAGAAACAACGCCGCCGGAATTGGTGGCGGATATTTATCAAAAAGGCGTTATCTTAACCGGCGGCACAGCCTTATTAAAAGGGATTGATCGATTTATTTCCAAGAATATCGGTATTCCGGTTCACATTGCTGACGATCCCCAGACTTGTGCTGTTCGAGGCATGGGCATTGTTTTGGACGATGAAACCCTGCTTAACGATATTGCCATTCCTTCTTCTCAGTAACTTAGAGGTAAACCATGAAACGGATTATTAAATTGGCGACTATCGCCTTAGTGTTAATTTTATTTTTGTCCGCCCTTCATTATTTGGGTTGGTTGAATCCGATTGAAAGTTTATTGGTTCGGGTGTTTAGCCCGGCTCAAGCGACGCTTTATTCCGCTTCTCAGGGGGCGGGGTCATTTTATGATTCCTGGGTGAGACGTCGCGATTTATTGGCGGAAAATAATCAGTTGAGAGATTGGCTGGAACAATATCAAACCGACCACTCAAAAATTATTAGCCTGGAACAGGAAAATCAATTACTCAAACAGGAATTGAATTTTATTGAAGAGCAGCAGCTGAAAGCGGTTTCAGCTAAAATTATTACTGGCGTTTCCGATCCATTGTCTCGCTCGGTAGTAATAAATCGCGGCTCGGTTGACGGCCTAGTGAAGGGATTGGCGGTGGTGTCTGACCGGGGTATTCTAGTCGGTAAAATTCATGAGGTTAATGATTATTTTAGCAAGGTTTTGCTCTTAACCGATAACAACAGTAAAGTAGCGGCTACCATTCAAAACACCGATCAGACTGCTGGCTTAGTTGAGGGACAGTTTGGCCTCAGTTTTTCTATGACCAATATTCCCCAGGATCAGCAGATTAAAAATGGAGACTTGGTTGTTACCTCTGGTTTGGAGGGTAATATTCCGAAAAATTTGTTAATCGCCAGAATTGAATCGGTCAATCAAGTGGAAAATGAGATTTTCAAGACGGCTGTTTTGAGCCCGGTTATTTCCTTTGATAATTTAAGTTATGTTTTAGTGCTTACGCCTTAAAGTATGTGGAAAAAAATTATTTTTTTTATTCTTGTCGTTTTATTCTTGCTGTTATTTCAGTTTTCTTTCTTGGCTAATTTTCAGACTTTAATCGCCAGGCTGAATTTACTGTTGGTGGCACTGGTGATTTTAGTTAGTGTGGTTGATTTTTCTTGGAGCTTGGCGCTGATTTTAGCGGGGGGGCTGATAATGGATATTTATTCTAATCTGCCGTTTGGTTTATTTTCATTAACGCTTTTGGTCACCAGTGTAGCGCTGGAGGCATTGATGCTTAATTTTTTTACCAATCGCTCCTTGTATTCCTTTATTTTTTTGGGTTTTTCGGCAACGGCTATTTATTATTTGACCTTTGGAGCTCTGGTTGGCTTGTCTTATTTGATCGGTTTGACTGATTTTTTATTAACCAAGGATTTTGGCAAAATAATTGGGTTTGAATTTTTAAGTACGGCTTTAATCTTGGCCTTATTTTTTATAATTATTGATAATTTATCCACCAGATTTAAGACAAATTTTATCAGCCAATGAGACGAACAAACCCCTTTTTTATTACGGAAATTATTGATAGCGGCAAAAGAAGCTC